>Ga0073899_10004278_pt1 | contig 12530 bp, 11 predicted proteins | sample KloWWTmetaKNB5Ph_FD_88975 | JGI IMG/M metagenome (GOLD analysis project Ga0073899, IMG submission 88975) | Active sludge microbial communities from Klosterneuburg, Austria, studying microevolution and ecology of nitrifiers - Klosterneuburg... | ecosystem: Engineered > WWTP > Aerobic digester >... | reverse complement strand
TCAGAGCCCGCGCAGGAAGTCCAGCAGCAACGCATTCACCTCGGCGGCCCGCTCGCGCTGGATCCAGTGGCCCGCGCCCGGCAGCAGGTGGCAGCCGCGCAGGCCGGGCAGGGTCTGCGCGTAGGCGTCGATCTGCGAGCGAGAGGCGGGGAACTTCAGCACTGCATCGCGCTCACCGACGATGAAGAGCGCAGGCTGGCGCAGCGGGCAGCCGTACCAGGGCGCCAGCAGCTGCGCGTTGCGGCGCAGGTTGCGGTACCAGTTCAGCCCGCCGCGGAAGCCCGCGCGCCGGAACTCGGCGGTGTAGTGCGCCAGGTCCGCTTCGCTCAGCCAGGCCGGCAGCACCTCCGGGTCCACCGAGTGGTGCAGGAAGCCACGGCCCGGCTCCATCAGCCCGAAGGCCAGGCCGGCGGGGGCATCGCCCGAGCCGCTGAAGTAGGTGCGCCGCAGCGCGGCGGCCACGTCCTGCTCGAACTCCGCCTCGGCCACGCCCTCGGCCTGGAAGTACTGCATGTAGAAAGTCGAGATGCCGCGGCGCTCCAGCGCACTCAGCAGGTCCAGCGGGCCGGGCGGCGCGTAGGGCACGCTCATGCCGGCCACGGCGCGAAAGAGGTCCGGCCGCAGCAGAGCGCAGTGCCAGGCCACCGGCGCACCCCAATCGTGGCCGACCACCACGGCCTGGGTCTCCCCGAGCGCGTGCACCAGCGCGACCATGTCGCCCACCAGGTGCAGCAGGGTGTAGCGGTCGACCTCCGCGGGCGCCTCCGAACCGCCGTAGCCGCGCATGTCGGGCGCCACCGCGCGGAAGCCCGCCGCAGCCACCGCGGCCATCTGTGCCCGCCAGGAGTACCAGGACTCCGGCCAGCCGTGGCAGAACAGCACCAGCGGGCCGCTGCCCTGCTCGGCCACGCGCAGCCGGATGCCGTTGAAGCTGTACTCGGTGAACGCCGGCGAGGCGGTGCGATCGTCGGGGCAGGGCGTGGGGTTCATCGCAGGCTCCTCGGCTGGCGGCAGGACCGTGAATCATCCGCGAGCAGGCCCGGCTTGGCCGACGCGAGGGTGACAGGACGCTGGCCGGCGCAGGCCCGGCGCGATGCCGGGCGGCGAGAATCGCCCGGCCCACCCGCCCGCTGCGGCCGCCCCTGAGGAGATTCCGATGCCACCGTCCCCGCCGTCGCTGCCGGCCATGCCGCGCAAACTCAACCTGGGTTGCGGCTTCGACAAGCGGGAAGGTTTCGTGAACGCCGACGGCTTCGCCGAATGCCGGCCCGATGTGCTGATGGACATGGAGGCGACGCCCTGGACCTTCGCCGACAACGCCTTCGACCTCGTGCTGATGAAACACGTGCTGGAGCATGTCGGGGCCGACTTCAAGGTGTTTGCCGCCGTGATGCGCGAGCTGTGGCGGGTGACCGCGCCGGGCGGCATCATCGAGATCCAGGTGCCGCACTACCGCCATGACACCTGGTGGTCCGACCCGACGCATGTGCGCGCCTTCACACCACTGACCTTCCGGATGATGTCGCGCGCCCAGAACGACGAGTGGATCGCGCAACGGGCGAACTACACGATGCTGGCCTACGTCATGGGCGTGGACTTCGAGCTGGTGCAGGCCGTCCAGGTCTACGACCCACAGTGGCGCCAGCGGGTCGACCAGGGCGAGCTGACCATGGAGCAGCTCCGGGCGCTGGCGCAAACGCAGTGGGGCGTGGTCAAGGAGCTGCACGTGAGGCTGAAGGCCGTCAAGTGAGGTGCGCGCGGCCGTGCGGCGCCGGCCGGACCCTCGCTCAGTTGCCGTTGCAGGTTTCGCAGCCGGCCGCGGCCAGCCAGGGGTCGCGGTCCTCGCCGCCGAAGATCTCGATCAGGAAGTCCAGCACCGCCCGGGTGCGCGCCGGCAGGTGCTTGCGCGAGGGCATCGTGGCCCAGAGCGTGGCGCTGAAGAGGCGCCACTGCGGCAGCACGCGCTCCAGGGCGTGCTCCATCAGCGCATCCTCGATCACGTAGGAGGGCAGCCCGGTCACGCCCAGCCCCGCCAGTGCGGCGGCGTAGTTGGTGTCCACGTGGCCGGAGCTCAGCAGCGGCCGGCGCGGCACGTAGACCACCGATTGGGCCCCCGCCGCATCGTCGTCGCCCCAGGGGCCGCGGTGGAAGGTGATGCCGCGCTGCAGCTCGCTGATCGGCGGCAGGATGGCATCGTGCTCGGCCAGGTCCTGCGGGTGCTGCGGCCGGCCGCGCCGGTCCAGGTACTCGGGGGCGGCACAGAGGATGGTTTCGGTGCGGGCCAGCCGGCGCGCGATGTAGTCGCCCGCCAGCGGCTCGCGTGACCAGACGATGGTGATGTCGTGCGTCTCGTTGCCCGCCTCCACCGGGCCGAAGGCGTCGATCTCCAGGCGCAGCCGCGGGTAGCGCGCATACAGCCGCGGCAGGTGCTTGACCAGCTGGTGCACCGACACGGCCGGCGGCATCAGCAGCCGCACCAGTCCCTGCGGTTCCTGCGTGTCGGCCGCGGCCATCGCGGCGGCTTCGTCGATGTCGGCCAGGATCTGCCGCACCCGGTCCAGGTAGTCCGCTCCCACCTCGGTCAGCGCCAGGCGCCGCGTGGTGCGGTTCATCAGCCGTGCGCCCAGCTGCTCCTCCAGCTCCGCCACCAGCCGCGTCACCACCGCCGGGGCGAGGTCCAGCGCGCGTGAGGCACCCGCGAAGCTGCCCTCGTCCGCCACCCGGGCGAACACCCGCATCGCACGCAGTTCATCCATGAGCGGTTCCGTCCATGCCTGATTATTGCTGAATCAGCAATGGATTGTTCTTGATGGCCTGGTTTGTTCCTTGGGCGTCAATGCCTAAAGTTCACCCCATCGATTAGCAACGACTCAGACAGACGACGACTCACCGACGCAAGCGGTCCGGGGCATCCCGCCCCCCATCGCCTTCTCCTCGGAACCCGTGCATCAAAAGGAACCCACACCATGTTCAACCGCCAAGCCCTCATCGCCGCTGCCAGCCTGATCGCCGCCCTGGGCAGCCCCCTCGCCATGGCCCAGGAAGGTGTGCAGAACGACTTCGGCAACCTGCAATTCACGAAGACCCGCGCCGATGTCCTCGCCGAACTCCAACAAGCCCGTGCCGACGGCACCATCAACGCCTGGTCCTCGCGCTACATGGAGCCGGTGCGCACCCGCCTGACCCGCGCCGAAGTGCACACCGCCGCCCTGGCCGCGATCCGCAGCGGCGAGTACGACGCCCTGAACCGAGAAGGCTCCGACGGCAGCTGGAAGGCCCGCCAACCGGCTGGCCGCGTCGAAGTGCTGGCCTCGTCGCAGGCCCGCTGATCGACTGAAGAAGAAGGCTCGGCCGCTGATTCAGCAGGCCGAGCCCCGTGGCCGCAGGACCCGCCGGGAGGCGAGGGGCTGCGGCCATTGGCTTTTGGTGCCTTTCCCGAACTGCCGGTGCGCGCAGCCCACGCCAAGGGTGTGGCGAAACTCCTGCTGCACCATGCCGATCCGTTCGACCGGCTGCTGGTCGCACAGGCGATGGCCGAACCGATGCGTCTGCTCACCGCAGACGCCGCCCTTGCACCGTACAGCGAACTCGTTCTGATGGCTTGAGCCGAGGCACGTCGAGCCCGTCCCTGCGCCCGCCGCGCGGTGCGCTCAGCGCGCGACGACGACCAACCCCTTCAAATACTCCCCCTCCGGAAACCGGATCGTCGTCGGGTGATCCGGCGCCGCCTCCAGGCGCTGCAGGATGTACCCATCCACCCCGGCATCCAGCCCGGCGCCGGCGACGATCTTGTGGAAGAGTTCGGCGCCGATGCCGCCCGAGCATGAAAAGGTGAGCAGCAGTCCGCCGGGGTTCAGCAGCTTGAAGGCCAGGCGGTTGATGTCCTTGTAGGCGCGGCTGGCGCGTTCGGCGTGGGCGGCGCTGGGGGCGAACTTGGGCGGGTCGAGGACGATGGCGTCGAACTTTCGGCCCTGCTTGATGAACTCGCGCAGGCTGCCGTTGACGTCCGCATCCAGCGCGCTGTGGTGCGCCGGGTTGAAGCCGTTGAGTTCGACGTGGGCGCTGGCGCGAGCCAGCGCCGGGCCGGAGGAGTCGACGCTGATGACCTCGGTGGCGCCGCCGGTGAGCGCCGAGACGCTGAAGCCACCCGTGTAGCTGTAGCAGTTCAGTACGCTCTGGCAGCCGAGCTGGCGCACCAGGCGGGCGAAGAGCGCGCGGTTCTCGCGCTGGTCCAGGTAGTAGCCGGTCTTGTGGCCTTCCTCGACGTCCACCGTGAGCTGGATGTCGTGCTCTTGCAGGGTGATCGTGGTTGAACCCTCGCCGCGCAGCCAGCCCTTGGCGGGCTCCAGGCCTTCGAGCTGGCGCACGCCGGAGTCGCTGCGTTCGTAGAGGCGCTTGCAGCCCAGGGACGCGGTTTCGGCCAGCAGGGCGTCGGCGATCACGGCCTTCCAGCGCTCGGTGCCGGCGCTGAGGAACTGGGCGCTGAGGATGTCCTCGTAGCGGTCGACGATCAGGCCGGGCAGGCCGTCGGCCTCGCCATGGATCAGGCGCACGCCGTTGCTGGCGATGCCCAGCCGGGCTCGCAGGGCGACGGCGGCGCGGATGCGGCGGGTGAAGAAGTCGGCGTCGACGCGTTCGGCCTCGTCAAAGCTCCAGGCGCGCACGCGGATCATGCTGCTGGGGCTGAAGCTGGCCCAGGCCAGGAACTGGCCGGTGGCGCTTTCGACCCGCACGGTCTCGCCGGGGTCGGCTTTGCCCTTGTCCACGGAGCCCTGGAACACCCAGGGATGGCCTCGCAGCAGCGAGCGCTCCTTGCCTTCGCGCAAGCGGATCGTTTTCATGAAGCCGGATTGTCGCCGCAGGGCGAGGCCAGTCTGCCATGCGCGCTTTCTTCTGCGAACGTCTCATTCAATACGATCTGGCACCTGTTCATGGAAAACACCTAGGTAGTGGTGTAATGAAGTATTGCTTGGCTTGAATCCGTATCAAGTCCTGCACGAGAGGACCTTTATCGTTGCGCCTGTCGACAAACCAGCGCCCGCAACGCGCAGCGAGCGACTCCCTTCCCCACTGTCCGCACCGTCCCACCGGTCCCACCTGACCGTTCCGTTCCCACAAAGAGGAGATCCGTGATGTTGATGAAGTCCCTGAAGCTGAAGGCGTCCCTGGCACTGGCCTTCGGCCTGGCTGCCGCTGGCGCGAATGCGGCCACCGAGCTGGTGGTCGCGACCGTGAACAACGGTCACATGATCGAGATGCAGAAGCTGACCAAGCATTTCGAGCATGCCAACCCGGACATCAAGGTCAAGTGGGTGACGCTGGAAGAAGGCGTGCTGCGCCAGCGCGTGACCACCGACATCGCCACCAAGGGCGGCCAGTTCGACGTGATGACCATCGGCATGTACGAGACGCCGATCTGGGGCAAGAAGGGCTGGCTGCAGGAGCTCAAGACCGATGCCGCCTATGACGTGGATGACCTGCTGCCCGCGATGCGCAACGGCCTGAGCGTGGACGGCAAGCTGTTCGCCGCGCCGTTCTATGGCGAGAGCTCGATGCTCATGTACCGCAAGGACCTGGCCGACAAGGTGGGCGTGACGGTGCCGGAGCGTCCCACCTGGACGCAGATCGCGGACCTGGCCAAGAAGATCCACGACCCGAAGGCCGGCGTGTACGGCATTTGCCTGCGCGGCAAGCCGGGCTGGGGCGACAACATGGCCTTCCTGTCCACGCTGGTGAACACCTTTGGTGGCCAGTGGTTCGACATGAGCTGGAAGCCGCAGCTGGAGTCCAAGCCCTGGAAGGACGCGATCACCTTCTACGTCGACCTGCTGAAGAACTACGGCCCCCCGGGCTCGTCGGCCAACAGCTTCAACGAGATCCTGGCGCTGACCAACTCGGGCAAGTGCGGCATGTGGATCGACGCCACCATCGCGGCCTCCTTCGTCAGCGACCCGAAGCAGTCCAAGGTGGCGGACAAGATGGCCTTCGCCCAGGCACCGACTCAGGCCACGCCCAAGGGCGCGAACTGGCTGTGGGCCTGGTCGCTGGCGATCCCTGCCGGCTCCAAGAAGGTCGATGCGGCGCAGAAGTTCATCTCCTGGGCCACGTCGAAGGACTACATCACCCTGGTGGGCAAGACCAATGGCTGGGGCACGGTGCCCACCGGCACGCGCAAGAGCACCTACGCGAACGCCGATTTCCAGAAGGCAGCGCGTTTTGCCGCGGCCGAGAAGCTGGCCATCGACACCGCCAACCCGAACGACTCGACCCTGCCGAAGTCGCCGTACGTGGGCGTGCAGTTCGCGGCGATCCCGGAGTTCCAGGCCATCGGCATCGCGGTGGGCCAGCAGATGAGCGCGGCCCTGGCCGGCAAGACCTCGGTCGACGCCGCCCTGAAGGCCGGCCAGGTGGCTGCCGACCGCGAGATGAAGAAAGCCGGCTACTACAAGTAAGAAGCAACCATCCGGCTGCTGCGCGGGCCGATCTGGGGCCGGTGCTCCTCGCCGTACGGGAGTACGGCTGCGGTGCAGCGACCCCACCTCGACCCGCTCGCTACGCCTTCTGATCGCTTCTTGAACGCCGGTGCGAAGAACGTCGGCGCATCCTGGGTTCCCCTGCCTTGCCCCGTTTCGAGACCTCCCCATGAACCGCCTCATGCCGCGCCTGCTGATGACGCCGGCGGTGGCCACGCTCTTCCTCTGGATGATCGTGCCGCTCGTGATGACGATCTACTTCAGCGTCATCCGCTACAACCTGATGCAGCCCGACCAGACCGGCTTCGTCGGGCTCGCCAACTATGAATTCTTCGTCACCGACCCGTCGTTCACGGTGTCGGTGGTCAACACGCTGCTGCTGCTGGGCAGCGTGATCGTGATCACGGTGCTCGGCGGCATCGCGCTGGCGCTGCTGATCGACGAGCCCTTCCCGGGCCGCGGCCTGGTGCGCCTGCTGCTGATCGCGCCCTTCTTCGTCATGCCCACGGTCAACGCGCTGCTGTGGAAGCACATGATGATGAACCCGATCTACGGCGTGCTGGCGCAGGTCTGGCTGTTCTTCGGCGCCACGCCGGTGGACTGGCTGACCGACTGGCCGCTGTGGTCCGTCATCGTGATGGTCGCCTGGCAGTGGCTGCCCTTTGCGACGCTGATCTTCATGACGGCGCTGCAGAGCCTGAACCGTGAGCAGCTCGAAGCCGCGCAGATGGACGGCGCCAACTACCTGCAGCGCCTGCGCTTCATGGTGCTGCCGCACCTGGGCCGCTCGATCGCGGTGGTGATCATGATCGAGATGATCTTCCTGATGAGCGTGTTCGCCGAGATCTACACCACCACCGGCGGCGGGCCGGGCGATGCGAGCACCAACGTGGCCTTCCTGATCTTCAAGCAGGCGCTGCTGAACTTCGATGCCGGCGTGGCTTCGGCCGGGGCGCTGTTCGCCGTGCTGCTGGCCAACGTCGCGGCGGTCTTCATGATCCGCCTGGTCGGCAAGAACCTGGACTGAGGGCGCGGACCATGGCCAAGAAATCTTCCCTCTCCCCCGCGCTGGTGGCGCGCACGCTCATTGCGTGGGCCGTCACGCTGCTGGTGTTCTTCCCGCTGGGCTGGTTGTTCCTGACCGCGTTCAAGACCGAGCTGCAGGCCATCGCGGTGCCGCCGGAGCTGTTCTTCACGCCCACGCTGGAGAACTTCCACGAGGTGCAGGAACGCAGCGACTACCTGCTGTACGCCAAGAACTCGCTCGTCACCAGCGTGCTGTCCACGCTGCTGGGGCTGGCGATCGCCGCACCGGCGGCCTACTCGATGGCGTTCTTCCGCAGCCCCCGGACGCGCGACATCCTGATGTGGATGCTCTCCACCAAGATGATGCCCGCCGTGGGCGCGCTGGTGCCCATCTACGTGCTGGCGCAGAAGTCGGCGCTGCTGGACACCCAGCTCGGCCTGATCATCGTCTTCACGCTGAGCAACCTGCCCATCATGGTGTGGATGCTGTACTCGGGCTTCAAGGACATCCCGCCCGAGATCCTGGAGGCCGCACGCATGGACGGTGCCACGCTGTGGCAGGAGTTCCGCCACCTGCTGCTGCCGCTGGGCCTGGGTGTGCTGGCTTCCACCGGGCTGCTGTGCCTGGTGCTGAGCTGGAACGAGGCCTTCTGGAGCCTGAACCTCAGCAGCGCCAAGGCCGGCACGCTGGCCACGCTGATCGCCAGCTACTCCAGCCCCGAGGGCCTGTTCTGGGCGAAGTTGTCCGCCGCCTCGCTGATGGCCATCGCGCCGATCATCGTGTTCGGCTGGTTCAGCCAGAAGCAGCTCGTCCAAGGTTTGACCTTCGGCGCGGTGAAGTGACACCCGCCTGACCACGATTCGATAGGAACCTCACCATGGCATTCCTGCAACTGAAGGGCGTCGAGAAGTACTTCGGCGACCTGCGCGCGATCAAGGGCATCGACCTGGCCATCGAGCGCGGCGAGTTCATCGTCTTCGTCGGCCCCTCGGGCTGCGGCAAGTCGACGCTGCTGCGCCTGATCGCCGGGCTGGAGCACATCGACGGCGGCTCGCTGATGCTCGACGGGCGCGACATCACCGATGCGCCCTCGTCCAAGCGCGACCTGGCGATGGTGTTCCAGAGCTACGCGCTGTACCCGCACATGAGCGTGTACGAGAACATGAGCTTCGCGCTCAAGCTGGCCAAGGAAGACCCGGCGGTCATCCGCGAGAAGGTCGAGCGCGCCGCGCAGATCCTCAACCTGACGCCCTACCTGCAGCGCACGCCGCGCGCCCTGTCGGGCGGCCAGCGCCAGCGCGTGGCGATCGGCCGCGCCATCGTGCGTGCGCCCAAGGTCTTCCTGTTCGACGAGCCGCTGTCCAACCTGGACGCGGCGCTGCGCGGCCAGACCCGGGTGGAAATCGCCAAGCTGCACCGCGACCTGGGCGCCACCACCATCTACGTCACCCACGACCAGATCGAGGCGATGACGCTGGCCGACCGCATCGTCGTGCTGCGCGACGGCCAGATCGAGCAGGTCGGCACGCCGCTGGAGCTGTATGACCGGCCGGCCAACCAGTTCGTGGCCCAGTTCATCGGCTCGCCGCAGATGAACGTGGTCGAAGGGCGCCACCTGCCCACCGTGCCGGAGGTGCCGGCCGGCGGCTTCGTCGGGTTGCGCCCGGAGGATGTCACGGTGCAGCTTGCCGCGCAGGCCACCGCAGGCGGCCTGCCGGGCACCGTGGAACTGGTCGAGTCGCTCGGCGCCGAGACGCTGATCTACGTGGCCACCGACAGCGGTGCCCAGCTCGTGGCCCGCCAGGCCACGCGCACGGCGCTGCACAACGGCGACCGCGTCGGCATCTTCGTCGAGGCCGCCAATGCGCACCGCTTCGATGCCCAGGGCCGCGCTGCCCGCGCCGGCTGAGCCACGCCGCCTCCGGCCCCGCAAGGACGCAACCATGACACCGATTCCCCAACCCTTTGCCGGCCAGGTGGCCGCCGTGACGGGCGCCGCCTCCGGCATCGGCCGTGCCAGTGCCGAGGCCCTGCTCGCGGGCGGCGCGCGCGTGGTGCTGGTCGACCGCAACGCGCCCGCGCTGACCGCCCTGTGCGAGCAGCTCGGCGACGCGGCGATCCCGCTGGCGCTCGACCTGCTTGACGCCGCGCAGTGCCAGTCGCTGCTCCCCCGCGTGCTCGAACTTGCCGGCCGGCTCGACATCTTCCATGCCAACGCCGGCCTGTATGTGGGCGGCGATCTGGTCGATGCGTCGCACGACGCCATCGACCGCATGCTGAACCTGAACGTCAACGTCGTGATGAAGAACGTGCGCGACGTGCTGCCGCACATGATCGACCGCGGCCGGGGCGACATCATCGTCACCAGCTCGCTGGCCGCGCACTTCCCGACGCCCTGGGAGCCGGTCTACGCCTCGTCCAAGTGGGCGATCGACTGCTTCGTGCAGACCACGCGGCGCCAGGTCTTCAAGCACGGCATCCGCGTGGGCGCGATCTCGCCCGGCCCGGTGGTGACGGCGCTCATCGCCGACTGGCCGGCCGAGAAACTTGCTGAAGCGCGCGCCACAGGCAGCCTGATCGAACCCACTGAAGTGGCCGAGGTGATCACCTTCATGCTCACCCGGCCGCGCGGCATGACGATCCGCGACGTGGTGATGCTGCCGACGAACTTCGACCTCTGACCTTTCCTGCTTCCTTTTCTCGTCCTTCCATCATGAACGTCATCCTGCACCTCGGCCTGGGTTCGTTCCACCGGGCCCACCTGGCCGTCTACCTGCATGAGCTGATCCAGAGCGGTGACGCCACCTGGCAACTCGCCGGCGGCAACACCCGCCCGGACATGGCCGACACCATCGCCGCGCTGGCGGCCCAGGGCGGTGCCTACACGCTGGAGACCATCTCCCCGGCCGGCGAGCACCGCTACACGCGCATCACCTCGATCCGCCAGGTGATCCCGTACACGCCGGACCTGGCCGGGCTGATCGCCCAGGGCGCGAGCGCCGAGACGAAGATCATCTCCTTCACCGTCACCGAGGCGGGCTACTACCTCGACGCGCGGAACCGGCTGGACCTGGACACCTTTGCCGACCTGCGCGCCGACCTCGACGCCGCGCGCGCGGGCCAGCCCGGTTCCACCATCTACGGTGCGCTCACCGCCATCCTGCGCGCGCGCAGGGCCAGCGGCGCCGGTGCCGTCACGCTGTTGAACTGCGACAACCTGCGCCACAACGGCGAGCGCTCGCGCGGCGGCCTGCTGCAGTTCATCGAGCTCGTCGGCGACAGCGCCCTGCTGGACTGGGTGAAGGCGAATACGGCCAGCCCCAACGCGATGGTCGACCGCATCACGCCGCGGCCCGCGCCCGATGTGCGCGAGCGCGTGCTGGCCGCCACCGGCGTGGACGACCCCGCCGCGCTGATGGGCGAGAGCTTCATCCAGTGGGTGATCGAGGAGAACTTCATCGCCGGCCGCCCGGCCTGGGAGACCGTCGGTGTCGAGATGGTGCAGTCGGTGGACGCCTACGAGGAGGCCAAGATCCGCCTGCTCAACGCCACGCACTCGTGCATCGCCTGGGCTGGCACGCTGGTGGGCTATCTCTACATCCACGAGGGCACGCACGACCCGGTGATCCGGAAGTTTGCCTACGACTACGTCACCGACGACGTGATCCCGGTGCTGGACACGCCCGAGAAGCCCTGCCCGCTGAACCTGGCCACCTACCGCGACGTGGTGCTGGACCGCTTCGGCAACCCCGCGATCCGCGACACCAACCAGCGCGTGGCGATGGACGGCTTCAGCAAGATCCCGGGCTTCATCGCGCCGACGTTGCGCGAGCGCCTGGCGCGCGGTGAAACGATCGACAGCGTGGCGATGCTGCCGGCGCTGTTCCTGGCCTACCTGCAGCGCTGGCACGCCGGGCAGATCCCCTACACCTACCAGGACCAGGCGATGGACCCGGCCGTGGCCCACGCCATCTGCGCGTCCGCCGACCCGGTGGCCGCCTTCTGCGCCGACCGCCCGCTCTGGGGCGACCTGGCTGGTGACGCCCGCCTGGTCGACGCGATCCGCCGCGCCAGCGCCCGGGTGGCCGCCTTCGTCGCCAACCACCGCGCCGCTGGCTGACGCCGGCCCCGCCACTGCGAGCGTCGCCATGCCTGCCAAGCCCCGCCACGTGCCCCGCCAGACCCGGCCCGAGCGGGAGCATGACTACGTCCGCTCGCCCGACCTCGGCTACGAGGCGCCGGAAGAGACCGGCGTGGTGCGTTGCCTGTCGCACGGCTTCCCGACCCCGCTGGCGCGCTGGCACTACCACGATGAGTACGAGCTGCACCTGATCGTCGCCACCTCGGGCAAAGCCTTCGTCGGCGACTGGATCGGCCAGTTCCAGCCCGGCCACCTGGTGCTGACGGGGCCGCGGCTGCCGCACAACTGGGTGTCGATGGACGTGCCCGACGGGAGCGTCGAACAGCGCGACCTGGTGATCCAGTTCCCGCACGAGCCGCTGGTCAACGCCGCGGCGGTCATCCCCGAGCTGGCCGAGGTGCTGCCGCTGCTGGAGCGCGCGCGCCACGGCATCGAGTTCTTCGGCGAGGGTGAGCGCGCGCAGCAGCACTGGCAGCGCGTCAAGGGCGCGCGCGGGGCGCGGCGCTTTGCGGCCTTCTGCGACTTCCTGGCTGACCTCGCGGCCTGCACCGACTACCGGCTGCTGTCCATCGTGCAGCTGCAGAGCGAGGACGACGACGCCTCGCTCGACCAGATCGACGCCGTGGTCAGCCGCATCACCGACCACCTCTCGCAGCCCTTCAGCGCCGGTGACATCGCTGCCGAGCTGGGCATGAGCGAGAGCCGCTTCTCGCGCTTCTTCCGCCGCGCCACCGGCAACACCTTCACCGACTTCGTCAACCGGGTGCGCGTCAACCGCGCCTGCCAGCTGCTGATGGAGAGCGACAAGCTCATCACCCACATCTGCTACGAGGTGGGCTTCAACAACGTCGCCAACTTCAACCGCCGCTTCCTGGAGATCAAGGGCATG
>Ga0073899_10004277_pt1 | contig 12534 bp, 11 predicted proteins | sample KloWWTmetaKNB5Ph_FD_88975 | JGI IMG/M metagenome (GOLD analysis project Ga0073899, IMG submission 88975) | Active sludge microbial communities from Klosterneuburg, Austria, studying microevolution and ecology of nitrifiers - Klosterneuburg... | ecosystem: Engineered > WWTP > Aerobic digester >... | reverse complement strand
TGGGCTCGAAGTCGCTGTCCCGGCCGGTGGCGGCGGCGATCACCCCGATCAGGGTCTCCAGCGCGACCTCCAGCGGCACCGTGGTGACGCCCCGGTGGTCCTCGGCCTCCGAGTTGCGCGGACGGACGGGCGCGACCAGGTGGGAGAGGTCGCCCAGCACCCGGACGCCGCTGGCGTCGATCCGCTCCGCGTACCGCTCCTCCTCGCCGTGCGCCCAGTCCGCGGCCCACTCCGGCAGGGCGAGCCGGTGCTCGTCCGGGCCGGGCTCGCGGGCCTGCAGCAGGCGGTCGACCGCTCCGCCGTAGACGAGCCAGGCGTGCTCGTCCCAGCCCAGGCCGTGCTTGCGGGTGTAGACGTTGAGCTTACGGACGAGTTCGATCTCGGCGGTCGACATGCTGCGGTTGGCGCCCCGGTCGGGCACCTGCGCCGCGGCCAGCAGCCCCTCGGGAAGGCCCAGCAGGCCCTCGAAGGAGTTCAGCACGAAGTCGTGGTCGTCGGGGTCCAGGGCCACCACGGTCACGTTCTCGGGGCCGAGCACCCGCGCCCACCGCTCGACGAGGGCGCCGTGGTCGTGCCGCTTGCGCAGGGTCTTGCCGGTGGAGGTGTCGCCGTCCATCGCGAAGCCGAGCCAGCGGTCGAACGGCGCCCGGTGTCCGTTGAGCTTGAGGTTCTCCTGCCACATCGAGGGGAGCATCCGCGAGAAGGCGCGCAGGGTGATCAGCACGTGCAGGCGATCCCCGACGGCCTCCCGCCAGCGCGCGACCAGGGCGTCGTCTGAGACCGCTGCGCACTCGTGGCCGAACCAGACCCGCCGCTGAGTCTCGGCCTCGATCTCGTCCATGAGCGAGTTCCAGTGGCTGATCGCGGGAGGCTTGCCCGCCCGGTCGTCGCCCTCGCGCCACCCGAACCCGATGCCCATGAAGGCGGCCACGGCGGCCCGGTGGCTGCGCTTGGTGCCCGGGTACAGCACCCCGTGGTCGAGCATCTCGCCCCGGACCGCCTGCGCCGCGAACTGGACGGTCGTGGTGCCGGTCTTCGGCGGTCCGATGTGGAACAACCTCGCGCGTTCGGGCAGCAGCAGCCCACTGGCCGCCTGGTAGGCCTCACCCACGTCGAACAACCCCTCTCAGCTCAGGAACCCGGCCCCGACGGTGCGGTTGGTGGCCTCGTCCACCAGGATCACCGCTCCGGTGGCCCGGTTGTCAGTGTACTCGTCCATGAACAGCGGACGGGTGCAGCGCATCCTGACCCGGCCGATCTCGTTCAGCTCCAGTCTCGTCGCTGACTCGTCGCGGTGCAGGGTGTTGATGTCGACCCGGTAGACGATCTCCTTGATCTTCACCCGCGCCCACACCGTGGTGTGCTTGATCGCCAGGGTGCGGCCGGCCGTCAGGGGGGCGCTCTCGTCCATCCAGCAGATCCGCAGGTCGAGGTCCTGGCGGGCCTCCACCGGGTTGTTCGGACGCACCAGCATGTCGCCCCGGCTGATGTCGATCTCGTCGGCGAGCCGCAGCACGACCGACATCGGCGGGTAGGCCTCGGGGAGTTCACCCGTCGGGGAGTCGATGCCGGCGACCGTGGTGGTGAACCCGCTGGGCAGCGCCATGATCGGGTCGCCCGGCTTGATCACGCCGCTCGCGACCGTGCCGGCGTACCCGCGGTAGTCGCGGTTCTTCGCCTGCTGAGGACGGATGACGAACTGCACCGGGAAACGGACGTCGGTGAGGTTGCGGTCGCTCGCCACGTGGAGGTGTTCCAGGTGGTAGAGCAGCGAGGGGCCGTCGTACCAGGGCGTCTTCTCGCTGCGCGAGACGACGTTGTCGCCCACCAGCGCCGAGATCGGGATGAACGCGAGGTCGTGCACGTGCAGCCGGCTCGCGAAGGTGCCGAACTCGGCGACGATCCCGTCGTAGACCTCCTGGGAGTAGTCGACCAGGTCCATCTTGTTGATGCAGACCACCAGGTGCCGCACTCCCAGCAGGGTGGCGAGGAAGGAGTGCCGCCGGCTCTGCTCGGTCATCCCCTTGCGGGCGTCGACGAGGATCAGCGCCGCGTCGGCGGTGGACGCCCCGGTCACCATGTTCCGCGTGTACTGCGGGTGCCCGGGCGTGTCGGCGATGATGAACTTGCGATGCGGAGTGGCGAAGTAGCGGTACGCCACGTCGATCGTGATGCCCTGCTCCCGCTCGGCCCGGAGGCCGTCGGTAAGCAGGGCGAGGTCGACGTAGTCGTCGCCGCGCGCGGTCGAGACCCGCTCCACCGCCTCGTACTGGTCGATGAAGATCGCCTTCGAGTCGTAGAGCAGCCGGCCGATCAGCGTGCTCTTGCCGTCGTCCACACTCCCGGCGGTCGCGAACCGCAACAGGTCGCTGATCATCAGAAGTACCCTTCCTTCTTCCGGTCCTCCATGGCGGCCTCGCTGACCCGGTCGTCGCCGCGGGTCGCGCCGCGCTCGGTGAGCCGGGCGGCTGAGATCTCGGCCACGATGGCCTCGTTGGTCTCGGCGTGGGACTCCACCGCCGCGGTCAGGTTCGCGTCGCCCATCGTCCGGTAGCGGACGGTCTTGCGGTGGATCTCCTCGCCGTCCCTCGGCACGATGAACTCGTTCACCGCGTACAGCATCCCGTCGCGCCGCACCACGTCCCGCTCCTGGGCGTAGTACAGGTTGGGCAGCGGGATGTTCTCCTCGGTGATGTAGGCCCAGGTGTCGAGTTCGGTCCAGTTCGAGAGCGGGAACACCCGGATGCTCTCCCCGGCGTTCACCCGGCCGTTGTAGAGGTTCCACAGCTCGGGCCGCTGGTTCTTGGGGTCCCACTGGCCGAAGTCGTCGCGGAACGAGAACACCCGCTCCTTGGCGCGGGCCTTCTCCTCGTCCCGCCGGGCGCCGCCGAAGAGGGCGTCGAACCGGTGCAGCTCGGCGGCCTCCAGCAGCACCGGGGTCTGGATCCGGTTCCTGGAGCCGTTGGGTTCCTCACGCACCGTGCCGCGCTCGATCGCGTCGGGGACGGAGGCGACGACGAGCTGCACCTCGAGCTGTTCCAGCCACCAGTCCCGGAAGGCGATCACCTCGGGGAAGTTCAGGCCGGTGTCGACGTGCATGAACGGGAACGGGATGCGGGCCGGCGCGAACGCCTTGCGGGCCAGCACGCTCATCACCACGGAGTCCTTGCCGCCCGAGAACAGCAGGCAGGGCCGCTGCATCTCGGCCGCCACCTCCCGGATGATGTGGATGCTCTCGGCCTCCAGGGCGCGGAGCTGGCTCAGCACGTAGCCGTTCATCGTCCTCCTTCAATCTGGGCCACCGCGGCCAGCAGGCGTGGCGCGTGCTCCGGCCGGGTGACCACCAGGTCGGGTAGCCAGGGGTTGGAATTGTTGTAGAGCAGCGGGGAGCCGTCCAGCCGGCTGGTGTGCAGGCCACAGGCTGCGGCGACCGCGACCGGCGCTGCCGAATCCCACTCGTACTGGCCGCCACCGTGGACGTAGGCGTCCACCTCGCCGGTCACCACGGCCATCGCCTTCACCCCGGCCGAGCCCATGGCCACCAGTTCGACCTCCAGCAGCTCGCCGATGCGGTGCACCAGCTCGGGCGGACGGGAGCGGCTGACGGCCAGCCGCAGCGGCCCCTCGGTGCGCAGCGCCGGCAGCGGGGCGGCGGGCTCGGTGGTGAACACCTGACCACGGGCCGGCAGCGCGACGGCACCGGCCACCAGGCCGCGGCCACGCTGCCAGAGCGCGACGTGCACGGCGAAGTCGGTGCGCCACTCGCCATCGGTGCGCTCGGCGAACTCGCGGGTGCCGTCGAGGGGGTCGATGATCCAGACCCGCTCCGCCTCGAGGCGCGCCGGGTCGTCCTTGGCCTCCTCCGACAGCACGCGGTCCGCGGGCCGGCGTGCGGCCAGTTCGGCCAGCAGGTACTCGTTCGCCAGCCGGTCGCCGGCCGCGCCGGAGACCTCCCCGCCGGCCGCGCGGAGGCCGAGCAGCACGGCGCCCGCCCCCTGCGCCAGCGCGGCTGCCAGGGTTGCGTCAGATGTCATAGCCCACCACTTCCGTCCGGATCTCCGGCGCCAGGGAACGCGCGGGGAAGTCCTCCCCGCGGCGCAGTGCCCGGGCCTGCAGTTCTGCGATCACGACCTCCACCGCTTCCGACACGTCCAGCCGGAGCGTGTCGAGCACGAGGTCGGCGTCCTCGGGCGCCTCATAAGGGGAGTCGATGCCGGTGAAGTTCGGGATCTTCCCCGCCCTGGCCTGGGCATAGAGGCCCTTGCGGTCGCGGCGTTCACACTCCTCCAGGGGCGTGGTCACCCACACCTCCACGAAGTCCGCGCCCTGGCCGGCCATCCGGCGGGCTTCGGCCCGGCCGGCGGCGAAGGGGGCGATCAAGGCCGTGATGGCGATGCCTCCGTGCCGGGCCAGCAGTGAGGCCACCCAGCTCACCCGCCGGACGTTGGCCTCACGGCCCGCGGCGTCGAAACCGAGGCCGGCCGAGAGCATCCGCCGGACGTCGTCACCGTCCAGGAGGGTGATCTCGCGCTCGGTGCGCTGCTCCAGTGTGTCGTGCAGGGCCTTGGCGATGGTCGACTTGCCCGACCCCGACAGGCCGGTGAAGAAGACCACCGTGCCGCCGCGGTCCTTCCGGGCCCCCGGAGCGACATCGTGGTCGCCGACCACGACGTGGTGGCTGGCGCCGAAGGCGCTCGCCAGACGAGAGGAGAGCGGCAGCTCGGGACGTTCGAACAGGCCGCGCTCGCCGGGCGCCGGCCAGGGCACCCGGACCACCCGGTGCTGCCCGTGACCGCGGGCCGCCGCCACCTCGCCGAGTTGGGCCAGCAGCTGGCGTCCGCCGCGGGTGCGACTGGCGAGGACGAGCCAGGCCACCCTCGTGCGGGGGGCGGTGAGCGCATCCACCCGGGCCAGGTCACCGGCCGTGGGAAGCCCTCGCACGACGACGGCGAGGTCGGTGCCGGTGTCCTGCGGCCCGGCCGGGGCGACCGCGCGCAACGCCGTCGTCGCGATCGTGCCGGCGTCGGCCTCGGCGAGCAGCAGTGGCGTCGCCTCGACGTCCCGGACGACGACGGACGGCGCGTGGCCGAACAGTGCCAGCCCGTGGGTGCTCAGCCGCAGCCGCGGCCGGACGAGGCCGAGCTGGACGAGCTCGACCACATCGAGGTCGGTCGGCTCCACCGTGACCGAGGGCAGGTGGGCGATCGCGGAGAGGTCGACCTCCGCAGTGGGACGTTCCGTCATTCGCTGACCTCCGGTTGGCTGACCTCGGGCACCTTCCCGGGTGCTCTCGTGCCCCGGTAGCGCTTGCGCAGCAGCGCCCACACCAGCGGGCCGATGACGATCGCGGCACCCGCGCTGAGCAGCACCACCGGCGTGCTGGCGCCGAGCAGCTTCAGGCCCGAGGCCATCAGCAGGACGGCGAGTGCCCGGCGGATGATGCCGCCGGGGGCACGGGAGGAGACCTGGGCGCCGATGAACGCACCGGGGATCGCCCCGATCAGCAGGGCTCCGGTGATGCCGAAGGAGACCTGCCCGAAGAGCAGGTGGCCGAGCGAGGCCGAGGCGACCAGCGGGATCGCCTGCACCAGGTCGGTGCCGACCAGCTGGGAGGGCCGCAGGGTCGGGTAGAGCAGGAGCAGCAGGGTGATGATCAGCGAACCGGCGCCGACCGAGGTCATGCCGACCATCAGGCCGCCGAGGGCGCCGAGCAGCACGGTCGGCACCTTCCTCACCTCGACGTCGGGGTGGCTGGGGGCCACCGGGCCCTCGCCCAGGGCGCTGTGGTAGCGCGTCATCGAGTACCAGGCGCGGGCGATGAGGCCACCGGAGGTGACCAGCAGCGCGACGCCGAGGATGTAGAGCAGGACCTCCTCGAAGCCTTCGATGACCCGGAGGTGGTCGACCACCATCGCGCCGACGAAGGCCGAGGGCACCGAGCCGACGCAGAGCCAGAAGACCATCGGCAGGTGCGCCGTCTTCCGCATGATGTGGACGATGGCGCCGGCGGGCTTCATGAACAGGCTGGTCACGACATCGGACGAGATCGCGGTGAGCGGGTTGACGTTGAAGAAGAACACGAGCACAGGGGTCATCAGGGCTCCCCCGCCCATGCCGGTGAGACCCACCACGAAACCGACCAGGAGGCCGGCCAGCATCAGGCCAGGGCTGAAATCAGCCATGGGGCTCCTCGTCCAGGGTACGCATCCCGGGTATCCTACCGGCTTGCGCGGGTTGGGCCGAAGGCAGCCCACGCGCCACCACGACACCCAGCGCGAGCAGCAGGACTCCGGCGACGACGCCGCCCTCGGTGAGCAGGTGCTGCCAGAGGTCGTAGCGGAGTTCGAGGTCGTCGCCGCGCGGCAGTTGCTTGAAGGGTGCCACCACCACCCAGGCGACGTAGGCGAGCCCGTAGCTGCGGTACCAGGTGGGCAGGTCGAGCTGCTGCCAGAGGACGACCCCGAGCGGCACCACCCACACGTAGTGGTGGGACCAGGAGATCGGGGAGGCGAGCAGGCTGGTCAGGCCCGCGAGCACCAGGCCGAGCCGGGCCTGGCCCCGGCGGTGCAGCAGCACCGAGGCGCCGAGCCCGAGCAGCAGGGTGAGGCCGCTCGCGATGAGCCCGCCGCGGCTGGCCTCGCCGAACAGCCGCGACCACACGCCGAGCACCGACTGGTTCGTGGCGTAGATGATGCCGGAGTTGAGCCCGGAGTCGCCGCGCAGCAGGGCCCCCCAGTAGTGCAGGGACGCCTGCGGCAGCAGAGCGAAGGCGAGCCCGGTGGCCACCACGAACGACGCGAACGCGACCAGGCCGGGGCGGCGGCGGCCGGCGAAGAAGTTGTGCGCCGCGACGGTCGCCGGGGTCAGCTTGACCGCGCTCGCGATGCCGGTCAGCCAGCCCTCCGGCAGGATCCGGCGGGCCAGCAGCCGCCGTCCGGGCATCGAGTCCAGCACGGCCGCGGCCACCAGGAAGATGCCCAGCTGGCCGAAACCCAGGGTTTCGTGCACCGGTTCGACGAACAGGATGCAGGCCACCAGCAGCAGGCTGAGGCGCCAGCCGGTGACGCCGAGGCGGTACAGCACCGCGCCCAGGGCGGCGACGCACAGCCACAGCCAGACGATCCCTGCCAGCAGTTGCGGCAGCACCGCGAAGCCGACCGTGAGCAGCGCGGCGAACGGCGGGTAGATCCAGGGCAGCCCATCGGCGGCGAAGATGTCGCCGCCGGCCAGCAGCACCGTGCCGGTGCGCCGGTAGACCTCGAGGTCGATCATGCCCGCAGCGCTCCAGGGCCACACCGAGGAGCCGGGGATCGCGGTGCCGCCCACCCACAGCGCCGCCAGCAGCGGGGGCACGGCCAGCGCCACGCGCAGCAGCCACGTCCTCAACGGTCCTCCCTCCACCGAGCCTCGGACAGCCTACCGGGGCGGCGCGGGCACGAGGTCGGACAGCGCGAGCCGGTGCCGCAGCAGGGCGATCTGGTAGGGGTTCCAGGTCGACAGCGTGTAGCGCAGCACCAGGTCGTCGCCCTCGACCACAGCGTCGAAAAGGTAGGGGGCGTAGGCGGCACCCAGCGCACGGGCCTGGGCGCGGAAGACGCGGTCGCCCAGGCCGTCGTCGGCCGCGGTGTGCAGGAAACGGGTGAAGCGGTCCTCGGAGCGGCCGGTCGCCAGCCAGTCGAGCAGCCGCAGCCGCGGGCTCCACGGCCCCCACGGGTCGGTGGCGGTCCGCAGCACGACGGCCGGGCCGCTCGCGTCCTCCGGCCCGGTCGCGGTGAGCAGCAGGTAGCGGCCCAGCGCGGGCACCCACCGCACGGAGAGCTCCCCGTGGGCGCCACGCAGGACGGGAGCGGCGTCGGCCTCGTCCGGGCTCCACCCCGCGGGGTTCCAGTACCGGACGCCGAGGGCTGCGGCGACCGCCGTCCTGCGACTCCGCGCCTGGCCCAGCTCGGCCAGCCCGCTCGCGGCGAGGTCGAGCCGGGCGAGCCGGAGGTGGCCGGCACGGTAGGGCCCGCTGCCCCAGATCCAGAGGGTGTCGCCCTCGCGGTGGACGCTGGTGTTGACGAACTCGGCAGCCGAGAAGGTGCCCAGCACCGTGAAGTCGACCGGACGGCGGCGCGCGGCGGGGTCGATCGCGAAGCCGCGGTCGACGGCGCGGGCGAGCACGCTGCGGCCCATCACGCGGGAGTGCCGGAAGTGGTCGGAGGTGAAGAACGCGTAGCTGTCGCCGGCGTGCTCGAAGGCGTCCAGCGGCACGTCGTACTCCCGGCTGGTGGCCCCGCCGCCGCGCAGCCGGAGCGGCGAGCCGTGGAACCGCACCGGCGGCAGCCCGTCGGAGCCGTCGGGGCCGACCTCGGCGATCGCGTCGCGGGTGGCCAGCCACGGCCGCCGGTGCCAGTGCGTGTCGCCGCAGAGCAGCAGGCTGCGACCACCCAGCTCGACCCTCACCCCGAGGTCGGTGCCGCGGATGCCGGCGGTCGAGACCGTCCGGCCCAGGGTGGGTCGCCACTGCCCCCACGGGGTGGGCTGGGGGTCGGTCTCGCCGCTGACCTGCGCGATCCGGACCGATTCCCGCGGCAGCGCGAGCGCCTCGTCCTCGACCACGCGCAGGCAGCCCACCCGCCACCAGCCGCCCGGCCAGTCCGCGTCGGGCGGGCGCAGCCGTTCGTGGTAGATGCTGCCCTGCTCGTCGACGAGGCGATGGCGGCGGTCCGGCCCGGACCCCGGAGCGGGGCTGGACGACGCCGACACCCAGGCGTCGTCCCGAAGCCGGAAGCCGCGGGTGCCGGTGGCGGTCGGGAGCCGGACGAGCAGGCCGCCGGCTTCGCGGTCGAGTCGGCCCGGGCCGGTCGGGGTGGCAGGGAGGGCCGCGCCCCGCTGCCAGTACCGGTCGGGACGTCCGAGGTCGCGCCAGTAGTGCCGCGCGGGCCCGCCGCCGGCGTCGAGCACGACCGCGTGCAGTCGGCGACGCCAGGGCGGTCCGGCCTCCAGCACCGACTGCGGGCCGACCTGCGGGACGGTCACCGGGCCTGGGCCTGCGGTGGTGGCGGCGGGAGGGAGCCGAGGTCGGGAGCCGTCCCGGGCCAGACCAGCAGCACCCGGCAGGGCGCGTGGTCGACGACGAAGCGGGTGTCGGGGCCGAGGCTGCGCGGGCCGAGCCGCTTCAGGTCGCCGTCCCTGGCGAGCACCAGCAGGTCCAGCTCGGCCGCGGCGGCGGTCACCGCCCGCTCGGGACGGCCGTGCAGCATCCTCGTCCGGCTCGGGTGGCCGAGCCGTTCGGCGGCCCGGCGCAGCAGGTCCGCCGCGGCTGCCTCCGCCTCGGCCGCGACCACCGGCCCCGGGTCGCGCCGCGACCCCCGTCCCCACAGGCCCCCGAACGCGCCGGAGACCTGGGCTGCGGCCTCGTCCCCGGCGACGCAGAGCAGCACCACGTCGTGGGGAGGTCTCGGGTCGTCGGCCGGCTGGGCCAGGGCTCCCAGCAGTTCGGCCGCCGCCCGGACGGCGGCCGGCCAGGCCGCCTCGGTGAGCCAGATCCCGATCCGCATCTCAACCTCCCACTGCCAGGACCGCCCACAGGACGGTCGTCGATGCCACGATCGCCACCGGGGTCGCGACCAGCCCCAGCAGCGTGAATTCCCCCAGCGGCGCCTCATGGTCGTGCGCCTGCACGATCCGGCGCCACAACAGGGTCGCCAGCGACCCGACGTAGGTCAGGTTCGGCCCCACGTTGACGCCGAGCAGCACCGCCAGCACCGGCCCCGTCCCCGCCGGAGCGGCCTGCGGCAGCAGCACGAGGGCCGCCGGCAGGTTGTTGACGAGGTTGGCCAGCAGCGCACCCAGCCCGGCCCACGCCAGCAGGTCGAGCAGCCCGGTGCCGCGGGGGGTGATGACGGTCATCGCGTCCGCCAGCCCGTTGTCCACCACCGCCGCGACGACGATCCCGAGGGCGACCACGAAAGCGAGGAAGGGGAGGTTGACGGCGGCCAGCAGGACGCGCGGGGTCGTCCGGCGCCGGAGCAGGGCGCGTCCGGACAGCACCAGGGCACCGGCCGCGGCCGCCCAGGCCGGGTCGAGGCCGACGAGCGAGGCGAGGACGAACCCGCCCAGGGTCGCACCGAGCACCGCCACCGCGAACCACGGGACGGGGCCCGCGGCCGGTGCCGGATCGGGCTCGCCCGGGAGGCTGAGGTCGCCGGCGAAGTACCAGCGGAAGGCGAGGTACTCCACGGCGAGCACCACCAGCCACGGCAGCGCGAGGTGGCCGACGAACGGGACGAAGCCGATCCCGAGCATGCTCACGGCGAGCAGGTTGGTCAGGTTCGAGACCGGCAGCAGCAGCGAGCCGGCGTTGGCCAGGTGGGTGCAGGCGTAGACGTGCGGCCGGGGACGGACGCCGACCCGCGCCGTGGTCGCGAAGACGACCGGGGTGAGCAGGACGACGGTCGCGTCCAGGCTGAGCACCGCCGTGGTCGCCGCGGCGACGCCGAACACGAGCAGCAGCAGCCGCTTCGGGTCACCGCGGCTGCGGCGGGCCATCACGCCACCGGCCCAGCGGAACAGGCCCTCGTCGGCACAGAGCTCGCTGATCACGAGCACCGCGGCGAGGAAGGCGAGCACCGGCCCCAGCCGGCCGGCCTCCTGCTGCACCCGCTCGGTGCCGAGCGCACCGGTGACCACCACCAGCACGGCGGCGGGCACCGCGGCCACCGCCTCGGGCAGGCCACGCGGCCGGACGATCGCGAACGCGAGGACGGCGAGCAGCAGCAGCGCCGCGAGCACCTCCCGTCCGGGCTCCACCTGGCCTCCTGCTCCCCGGGCGCACCCGGGCACTCGGTCCGGTGGGTTCGCCCGGACGCCCGCAGCGTACGACTACCCCGCCACCGGCGGAACCACTCCCTGCCGCAGCACGGCCCGGGCCGCGCCGACCACGGCGTCCTCGATCTGGAGCAGCAGCGGCGAGCGCAGGTTCCACGCCTGCCAGTACAGGACGACGTCGACCGGCGGCCCGCCGAGGCCGACCAGGCGACCCTCGGCCAGCGGACCGCGCGCCTGGGGCTCGGGCACCAGCGCCCAGCCGAAGCCGAGCAGGACGGCGGTGGCGAAGTCGTGGGAGGCGGGCACGAGGTGGCGCGGCGGGAGCGAGCCTCCGGCACCGCCGGCGACCAGGTACCCCGTCTGCAGGTGGTCCTTGCGGTCGAAGTCGACCAGCGGTGCCCGCGCCAGGGCCCTGGCCTCGACGCCGGTGGGGAACCAGCGGGCCGCGAACTCCGGGGCGGCGACCGGCAGGTAGCGCATCACGCCGAGTGGCCGTACCCGGCACCCCGACACGGGGTGGTCGCGTGAGGTGACGGCCGCGGTCACCGTCCCGGCCTCGAGCAGGGCGGCGGTGTGGTCCTGGTCGTCACGGTGCAGCTCGAAGGTGATCCCCCGGCCCGCCAGGGGCGCGAGCGCCGGCAGGAACCAGGTCGCCAGGCTGTCGGCGTTCACGGCGAGCGGGACGGTCGCCGCGGCGTCGTCGGCCAGCCCGAGCTCGGCCAGCGCGTCCTGCTCCAGGCTGGCGACCTGCCGGGCCAGCCGCACCACCGCCTCGCCGGCCGGGGTGGGCCGCGCGGGCTTGGAGCGGACGAGCAGGACGCGCCCGAGCCGGGTCTCGAGCGCCTTGATGCGCTGGGAGACGGCCGACGGGGTGACGTGCAGCTGCTCCGCGGCGGCCTCCAGCGACCCGGTGGCGACCGTCACGGCCAGCGTCCTGGCCAGGTCGAGCGGTACCTCGTTCATGCCAACACCCCGTTCACATCAGCCATGCTAATGCTGGAACAGATTCTCAAGCTGTACTTCATCGCGACCCGTCCCTACCCTCGGACTGTGACCGCACTCCTCGCCGGCTTCGGCCTCGGCCTCTCGCTGATCATCGCCATCGGGGCCCAGAACCTGTTCGTGCTGCGGCAGGGGCTGCGCGGGGAGCACGTGGCGCTGGTGGCGTGGATCTGCACCCTGTCCGACGCCCTGCTCATCGTGGTCGGGATCTCGGGCATCGGGGCGGCCACGCAGGCGCTGCCGTGGCTGGTGGAAGCGATCCGCTGGGCGGGCGCGGTCTTCCTGGTCGGCTACGGGCTGCTGGCGGCGCGGCGCGCCTGGCGTCCGTCCGGGGAGGTGCTCGCCGTGGGGGCGACCGACGCCGAGGTGGAGGTCACGCCGGCCTCCGGAGGTGGTCTCGCGACCGCGCGGCGGACGACCCTGCCGGCCACCGGGACGGCCGCGCGGGCCGCGCTCACCTGCCTGGCGCTGACGTGGCTCAACCCGCACGTCTACCTCGACACGCTCTTCCTGCTCGGTTCGGTCGGCGCCTCCCACGGCGACCAGCGCTGGGTGTTCGCCGGCGGTGCGGTCCTGGCGAGCCTGACCTGGTTCTTCTCGCTGGCCTTCGGTTCGCGGTACCTCGGCCGCTGGCTGTCCGGCGTCCGCGCCTGGCGGATCCTGGACGCCGGGATCGCGGCGGTGATGATCACCCTCGGGGTGTCGCTGGTGCTCTGAGCC
>Ga0073899_10004275_pt1 | contig 12538 bp, 12 predicted proteins | sample KloWWTmetaKNB5Ph_FD_88975 | JGI IMG/M metagenome (GOLD analysis project Ga0073899, IMG submission 88975) | Active sludge microbial communities from Klosterneuburg, Austria, studying microevolution and ecology of nitrifiers - Klosterneuburg... | ecosystem: Engineered > WWTP > Aerobic digester >... | reverse complement strand
GCGGCCGACGCGAGGTGCTCGAGGTCGCCGCCCCGGCGGTCCTGTCGGTGGAGGGCGGCGTGGCTGAGCTGCGCCGCGCTCCGCTGTCGGCGACGCTCGTCGCCGGTGACGCCCCCGTCGAGGTCCGACCCGGTCGGGATCACCACGTCGGTGACGGACCCCGACTGCGTCCGTGGCGCCCGCCGACCCGTGTGGTCGAGGCGCCGACCGGAGAGCACGCCCTCGACCGGATCGTGTCGCTCACCGGCGCGCTGGTCGACCGGACGCCGCCGCGGACCGTGGAGCTCGATCCGACAGCCGCGACGGCAGCGATCGTCGAACAGCTCCGGGCCTGGGGGCACCTCGGTGCCGAGGGTGATCCCGACCCCGGCGACGGGGCGGCTGAGGGAGGCTGAGCGGGTGCGCCTGGCGGAGCTGAGCTGGCCCGACGTCCCGGAGCCGTCGGTGCTGGTGGTGCCGCTCGGCAGCTGCGAGCAGCACGGGCCGCACCTGCCGCTCGACACCGACACCCGCATCGCCGAAGCGCTCGCCGCGACCCTCGTCGACCGGCTCGGCGACGGGATGGTGCTCGGCCCGACCGTCGGCGTCGGCGCGTCAGGGGAGCACGAATGCTTCCCCGGCACGCTGTCGATCGGAACCGTCGTGCTCGAGGGCGTCCTCGTCGAGCTCGTCCGCTCGGCGCTGCCACCACCGGGTTCGGACCGGCCCCGACCGTTCCGCGGGGTGGTCGTCGTCAACGGTCACGGCGGGAACGTCGAGGCCACCACCCGGGCCGCGGCGCTGCTCACCGACGAGGGTCGCGACGTGCTGGTCTGGCATCCCCGCGTTCCCGGAGGCGACTCCCACGCCGGAGCGACAGAGACGTCGATGCTGCTGCACCTGTGCCCCGAGGCGGTCGACCTCACCCGCGCCGAGGTCGGATCCACCGCCCGCTGGCGCGACATCGGCGACGCGGTGCGGACCAGTGGGCTGGCCGCGGTGAGCGCCAACGGCGTGCTCGGCGACCCGACCGGCGCCACCGAGGAGGAGGGGCGGCGGATCTTCGGGATGCTCGTCGAGCAGCTGTGCGCCGCGGTCGACCGTTGGCGGGACACACTGGAGCGGTGAGCGTGGATCAGTCCCCACCCGCGGCGCGCGTCGCCGGCCCGTCGACCGGGCGCGGCACCGCGCTGGTCACCGGAGCGGCGCGGGGCATCGGTGCCGCGGTCGCGGCCCGCCTCGCGGCCGAGGGCTACCGGGTCGTGTTGGTCGATCGGTGCAGCGGACCGGACCCCGATGTCGTGCTCGGCTACCGGTTGGCGAGCCGTGACGAGCTCGACGCCACCGTGGCCGCGATCGGCCCGGCGGCGACGGGGATCGAGCTCGACGTGCGCGACCTCGACGCGGCGCAACGGGCGGTCTCCACCGTGGACGACCTGCGGGTCGTGGTCACCGCGGCCGGGGTGGTCTGGGGTGGCGCACCGGTGTGGGACATGCCGGGAGCGGCGTGGCAGGAGGTGTTCGACGTCAACGTCACCGGCACCTACGGGGTGATCGCCGCGGCGGTGCCGCGGCTGCTGGATCAACCTGAACCCCGCACCGGTCGGATCGTCGCGCTCGCCTCGGCCGGGGCGTCGCGGGGTCTGCCCCACATGGCGGCCTACTCGGCGGCCAAGCACGCCGTGGTCGGCCTGGTCCGCTCGGTCGCCGGCGAGCTCGCCGACCGGGGCGTCACCATCAACGCCATCGCCCCCGGATCCACCCGCACCCCGATCCTGCGGGCGTCGGCCGAGGCGTACCGCCTGGGGGCGGTCGAGGAGTTCATCCCGCACCAGCCGATCGGACGGCTGCTCGATCCGTCGGAGATCGCGGACGCCGTCGCGTGGCTCTGCTCGCCGGTTGCCGCCGCGGTGACCGGGTCCGTCGTCGCGGTCGACGGCGGCATGACCGCGGTCTGACGTGCGGTTCCGGGCGGACCGCTCGCTGCGGATCCTCGACCGAACCGGCGAGCGGGTCCCCGTCCTCGGTGGCTCTCCGCTGCGGCTGTGGCGGCTCACCGGGGCCGGAGGTGAGCTCGTCGCTCGGTTGGCGGCCGGGGACGACGTGGTCGTCGCGGCGGGTTCGCCGACCGCTGCGCTGGTTGACCGGCTGCTCGACGCCGGGGCGCTGCACCCGGACCCGACGACCCTGCCGTCGAGGTGCTCCCCGAGTGACGTCACCGTGGTCGTCCCGGTCCGTGACCGTCCCGACGCGCTCGACGGGCTGCTCTCGTCGCTCGGGCCGTTCCGCGACGCCGGGGCCGGACTGGTCGTCGTCGACGACGGAAGCGTCGACGGCCCCGCGCACGAGCGGGTGTCGCAGCGCCACGGTGCCACGTACATCCGCCGGGACCGCTCCGGCGGTCCGGGTGTCGCCCGCGACGACGGCATCGCCACGGTGACGACCCCGCTGGTCGCGATCGTCGACAGCGACTGCGTCGTGCCGGCCGGGGCGGGGCGCTGGTGGGAGCCACTCCTGCGGCTGTTCGACGACGATCGCGTCGCCGCGGTCGCACCCCGGGTGCGCACACCGCCGGGGCCCGCTCTGCTGGCGCGCTACGAGGGGATCCGCTCACCGCTCGACATGGGAGCGGATCCGGCCCGGGTGAATCCCGGGACCCGCGTCTCCTATGTGCCAGCCGCCGCCCTGGTGCTGCGCACCGACGCCCATCGGGCCGTCGGCGGGTTCGACCCCGACCTCAGCGTCGGCGAGGACGTCGACCTCGTCTGGCGGTTGGCCGACGCCGGTCACCGGATCCGCTACGAACCGACAGCGGTGCTCGACCATCCGCCGCGTCGGGGGCTGGGGGCGTGGATGCGCCAGCGGGTCGGCTACGGCTCGTCGGCCGGGCCGCTCGACGCCCGCCACCCCTGGCGGGTGGCACCGGTGCGCTGCTCGCCGTGGAGCGCGGCGGGCTGGGCGGCGATCGTGCTCGGTCCCGTGCCGGCCGGGCCGATCGCGGGGGCGGCGATCCTGGGGATCAGCGCTGCGCTGCTGCCCCGACGCCTCGCCGACGTGCGGACCGGCGCTGCACTCCGACTCGCCGTGTCCGGCCACGGCGCCGCCGGTGTGCAGCTGGCCCGGGCCGCGGTGCGGGTGTGGTGGCCGGTGCTCCTCGCCGCGTCGACGGTGTCGCGGCGCGCCCGACGGGTGTCGGCGGTCTCGGTCGCGGTGACCGCGGCCGATGTCGCGGTATCGCTCCGGCGGGAGGACCCGGCTCTGGGCGCGGGACCGCTGGCGGCGATCGTCGGCCTCGGTCTGCTCGACGATGCGGCCTACGGGGCGGGGGTGTGGATCGGGGCGCTGCGGGTCCGGTCGCCGCGGGCGCTGCTGCCGGCGTTCCCCCGGTCAGCGCACCGGTTCTGATCGCTCAGCAGGTCTGCTGTGCAGGCGCGTCGAGGCGCCAGATCGCCCCGTCGCTGGTCGACGCCACCTCGGTGGTCGTGACCAGTCGTCCGATCTGCTCGGGGGTGAACAGCTCGCGTGGGGCGTCGTCGAACCAGACCAGGTACGCGCCGGCCGGTGCGCACGCGATCGAACGGACGAAGCGGTCCCGGTTGGCCGGCCCGGGCACGGTGGTGCCGAAGGGCGAGCTCACCGGTGGCTCGATCGCCGATCGCCGGTCGGTGAACACGACGATGGCCCCGGGTTGGTCCGACACCAGCAGGGCGTCCGGGGGCAGCAGCTCCACCTGTCGCAGGAGCTGCGAGCTCCTCCACCTGGGTTGCGCGTACGCCCGGCCGTCCCGGGACCACGTCCTGAGCTCCGCCGCGGTCGACGTCGCGATCAGCGCGAGCCACGCGACGATCAACCAACCGGCGAGGCGAGCCGCTCGTCCCCGCTCCGCGAGGTGCTCCGCGACCAGCGCTCCGGTGACGACGAGGGCGGGCCACACCGGCGCCAGCAGTCGCGTCCCCAGGCCGTCGAGGCTGGTGGTGAGCTGGGCGACCAACTGGAACCCGACGTACGCGGCGATGAACGCGACCCATGGCACGACCGTGTTGAGCTGCGGAGTGGACGTGTTGCGGACGGACGCCCCGGGGGTCGTATCAGCGAGCAGCACGACTGCTGTGACGACGATCACGGCCACCACGACGATGGCCGTGATCGACTCCGGTGCCACCAGTCCCGCAGGGTCGCCACGAACGAAGAGATCGCACCGGCCAGGTCGGTCCGAGATCCCGGTCGGTCGCCGGCCCAGCTTCCCGTCCCGACCCGGTTCCCGACAGTCCACAGCGCGAGCGGCAGCATGCAGGCGGTGATCGCACCCAGTGTCAGGAGAGCTCGCTGTCGCCGGCCACGGTCGGGTCGGACGGTGAACAGCGTGATCGCGAGCGGTACCAGTAGAGCCACGCCGGTGATCCGCAGCATCGTCGCGGTGGCGCACAGGACGAGAGCAGCGGGGATCTCCGCCCGCCGAGGACCGCAGCCCCGAGAGATCCGGTCGAGAACGGCGAGGGTCACCGCGACCACCGCGATGAAGGGCGCCTCGGACCACGCCATGATCGTGACGCTCAGCAGCGGAACCGCTGCGACGGTGGCGACGAGCGCACCCACGGTGACACCGGTGCGCAGGCGGCGACCGACGAGAACGTCGCCGACCGCCCCGACGACCAGCATCGCCGACACGACGCCGACGATACGGGCTGCTACGAGGACGTCGAGTCCGACGCCCCGGCCCAGAGCGAGCAGGGAGGGATAGCCGGGCGGGAACATCGCCTGGGCGCTCCCGTCGATGCCGACCAGAGCGTCGGGTCCGACCAGCGAGCGGGACATCGCGACGTATGTCGCGGAGTCCGGCGTCAGGCCGACACCCTGGCGGGTACCCACCCAGCACAGGACGCCGGCGCCCAGCGCGAAGCCTCCGACGAGCCACGACCGAACGGAGGCCCCAGATTCGGCCGGGCCCCTGCCGGCATCGGTCACCGGCCCTGCAACAGCGCTCACACTCTGATCGTCGACCGGTCACGCGCCGTTCATGAGGGGACGCGTGCGGCGACATCACCCAATCGGCGGAGATCAGCCGCGATCGCCTCGCTCCGGTCCCGGTGCTGGGGGAGGATCGTGGCGTAGACCGCCTCGAGCGGGCCGGCGCCCCTGACGATGTCGTAGCGCTGCTCGATCCGGGTGCCGTCCTCGGTGGGTTCCAGGCGGATCCGCCATTCGGAGCTGTCGGGCGTGAACGCGGTCGGGACGGTTCGCCACACGAGGACGTGGGGTTCGATCTCCATGATCTCGCAGACGCGGCCCCAGCGGACGAGCCCCTGGCGGTTGCGGCCCCGGAACCGGATGCCGACCGCGGCGGTCGTCGCGCCGTCGAGGTACTCGGCCCCGACGCACTCGTCGCTCCACTCACCCACTCGGGTCGGGTCCCGGACCACATCCCAGACGGCCTCGACGGGGGCCGGGACCTCGACCGCCACCTCCAGGTGATGGGGGATCTGTCGCCGGAGGTGCTCCGGGCGCCACCAGGCGTCGCGCCGGCGGCGGTAGGTGCGGGCGAGTCCGTGGAGGAGGACGAACCGCGGGACCGCGGGCACGACGCCGACCACGGTGGCACGATCCGCTTCGTCGGCGCCGTCGATCAGCCAGTGGCCCTCGAGGCCGAGCTCGTACATGGACCTCGACCCGACGAAGTGCTCCTGTTCGATCGCGCTCCACTCGCCGTGGGTCATGCACGCCGCCACGATCGGGAGGAGCTCGTCCTCCTCCCGGCGCAGGTGCGGGACCAGCACCTCGCGGAGCCGGTCGACCGCCGCGGTCACGGCGGAGTGGGACGCCGGGGTACCCAGGTGACGGTCGGATCCGATGGCTGCGGTGACCACGTCGATCGCATCAGCCACGTTGGTGTGGTCACGGTCCATGTCGTCGAGGAGTGCCGCGGCGTCCGGTCGTCGTTCACCGACGACGGGGAACAGACCCCGGTCCTCCCCGGCGTGGTGGCGCTGGAGAAACTCCACCATCCAGTCGATGTGGCGGGCGAGTGCCGTGCGTCGGTCCTGGTCGGGTGAGCCGTCCTCGTGCAGGACCTCCGAGAGGCGGTCGAGGTCGCGGCGGAGGGCGTCGTGGACGATCCGCATCATCGACGTGTCGGCCGGTCGGGTGAGCTGGGTGGTGGTCATGGTCGACCTCCGTGATCGGGTTCGGAGCGGTGCGTGTTGCGGTGCTCGTGGTCAGCTGCGGGGCAGCAGCCGGGCGAGGGTCGTCGCGGCCCAATGCTCGTACTGCTCATCGGTCCAGCCCGCGTCCTCGGCGAACAGCAGGTACACCTCGGGGCTGCAGGTGACCCACAGCTCGTCGACCTCGGTGGGAGTCAGCGATCGTCCGACGATCAGCGTTGCAGCCGCGTCGATGTCGTTGCGCTGCCGACCTCGTGTGGCCCGGAGGACCTCGGCGATCTGCCCGTCGCCGGGGGCGGCCTCCCGAACGACCTTGGCGAACCCGGCGGTGCGGACGTGCACGGCGGCCAGCAGCCGGGCCGCAGCGGCGATCCGCTCGGATCGTCGACCGGACCCCAGCGCCGCGAACTCGGGCCTATCGGCGAGGGGGACCGGCTGTTCGTCACCCACGACCGAGATGTCGATCACGGCATCGAGGAGAGCCCGCTTGGACGGGAAGTGCGAGTACACGGTCTCCACCGACACCCCGGCGGTACGAGCGACCTCCCGCATTCCGGTGCCGGCCCATCCGTTCGTCAGGAACTGCTCGGTCGCAGCGGCGACGACCCGGTCACGGGTCTCTCGGGCCCGGCTCTCCCGGAGCGGCGACCGGTAGCGCCTGGTGGGTGGGTCCTCGGTGTCCGCGGGGCCGGCCATGTCGTGATAGTAGAACGGACCTGTAATCACTACAAGGAGGTTCCGGTCAATAGTGCGCGCGATCCCCAGCTCGTCCCGATGCCGGGGGTGAGTGTCCTACCCGGGTCGTATGGTGTCGAACATGAGTTCGATCGCTGGGGAGCGAGACCCGGAGCGAGACCCGGGACCGACACGCCGGACCGAGCCGGGTCGGGTGGTGGGTCCGGGCTTCGTCGGCTTCGAGCCCGCCGCGGCGCGGGTGGCGGACACCGACGGGTCCCGTGACCTGCTCGCAGCAGCGCGGGCGTTGGCCGGGGTCGCGGTCAAGGGTCTGTCCGATGACGAGTGCCTCGGTGTGGCTGACGACCTTGAGCTCGCCCGCCGTTCGCTCGACGCGTTCAACGCCGCTGTCCTGGCCGAGATCGACTCCAGGGGCGTGTGCGACGTGCGCTATGGAACCGCCACCGCCACCTGGTTCGAACGCCGCCACGGTCGTGGCCGGATCTTCGTCGCACGAGAGGTCAGGACTGGCAAGAAGCTCCGATCCGATCTCGGCCTCCTCCACGCCGCCGCGATGCGCGGCGAGATCACGTTCGAGCGTGTCGCGTTCATCGCCTCCAAGGTCAATGCCCGCAACCTCGACTCGCTCGCCGCAGCCCAGGACGCCCTGATCGCGCTGTCGGTCGCCGAGCCGTCCTGGACCGCGTTCTGCTCGCTGGTGTCCGACCTGGCCCGCTACGCCGATGCCGACGGCGGCCACGACCCCGACGCCGACACCAGCCGGGTCCGCGTGACCAAGGTGGGAGACGACGTCGTGGTCGACGGCGTGTTCGTCGGCGTCGACGGCGCCACCTTCGAGCAGCTCGTCGAGGCCGCTACCGATCGGCTCTGGCGCCAGCACCGCCGCGACCAGCAGAGCTGCCCGGACCTGCCGGTGCCGACCCGGGTCGAGCTGCGAGCCCTCGCCCTTCTCGAGCTCGTCCGCCGCGGTTCCGCCACCGATCCCGGTACGTCCGCGACCACGGTCACCGAGCTCGGCCTGGTGATCGACGCCGACCACATCGACGAGTTGGACCCCCGACTCGCCGACATCCTCAACACCGGTCGACCCGCCCGGGAGCTCGGCCAGCCCGGAGTCGGTGACCTCATCGGAGTCCCCGTCGCCGACGGCACCACGCTGTGGTTCACCCCCGGCCAATGGCAGCTGCTCGTCTGCAACGCCCACATCTCCGACACGATCCTGGATCGACTCGGCATGCCCATCGCGGTCCGTGAACGGCTCCGAAACCCCGACCGGGCCATGCGCCGAGCACTCGAGACCCGCGACGGCGGGTGCGTCTTCCCGGGATGCGATGCACCGCCCGGCTGGTGCGACGCCCACCACGTCACCCACTACGCCCACGACGGCCGGACCGTCGCGACGAACCTGGCCCTGTTGTGCCGCCACCACCACGGCGTCATCCACCGCACCGGCTGGCACATGGCCCTCACCGATCCCACGGTCCCCACCGACGGCACCGAAGCCGGGTCCGGCTTCTTCACCATCACCACTCCCGACGGCCTCAGACTCCGCAGCCGACACCGTCCACGACCGCACCCGCGACAACCACACCCACGACAACCCGACCCCGCCCGATAGCGCGGGACCCACCGGGACCAGCTCCAGCCGCCCGCTCAAGCGCGACCCCCGTCGATGCCGATGGGGCGCCATGGCCCGCGCTCGTCCCACCACCCGCCCCGCCCGCGTTCGCGTGGTCCCTGCCGTCCTCGTCGCCGGGGTGGCCCTGATCGGGTTGCTCACCGCCTGCGTCCCCGGCGGACCCCCGACGCCCGGATCGCCGCCGTCGGTCCCCGGGCCGGTGCGTCCGTCGAGTCCGACGCTCGGTGCCTGCCCGCTGTTCCCCTCCGACAGCTTCTGGCACGCGGACGTCCGGTCTCTGAGCGTCCACCCGCGGTCGGACGACTGGCGAGCGACCATCGGGGCGACCAAGGGCCTCAAGGCCGACTTCGGGTCGGGCACCTGGGACGGCGGACCGATCGGCATCCCGTTCACCCTGGTCGGCGCCGGCCAGCCGAAGGTCCCCGTGTCGTTCGACTACGACGACGAGAGCGACCCGGGGCCCTACCCGATCCCCGCCGATGCGCCGGTCGAGCACGGCTCGGACCACCACGTGATCGTCGTCGACGAGTCGACGTGTCGCCTCTACGAGACCTTCGACTCGACTCGTCAGCCCGACGGGTCCTGGACCGCGGGGTCCGGCGCGACCTGGGACCTGCGCTCGAACGCCCTGCGCCCCGCGGGGTGGACCTCCGCGGATGCCGCCGGACTCCCGATCCTGGCCGGCCTGGTCCGATATGAGGAGGTCGCCGCCGGCCGCATCGACCACGCGATCCGCGTCACCGCCCCGGTCACCCAACGGAGCTACGTGTGGCCGGCCCGGCACCAGGCCGGCTCGACCAGCGCCGCGACCGCTCCGCCGATGGGGGCATGGTTCCGGCTCCGGGCGGATTTCGACACGTCCCGTCTGGACCCGCAGGCCCGGGTGGTGGCCGAGGCGCTCAAGGTGCACGGCATGGTGCTCGCCGACAACGGATCGTCCTGGTACATGTCGGGCGCTCCCGACGAGCGCTGGGACAACGACGACCTGCGCACCCTGTCGCTGATCAAGGGAACCGACCTGGTGGCGGTCGACACCGCCCCGCTGAAGGTGTCACCGGACTCCGGCCAGGCACGCTGAGCGGGTCAGCCCGCGCGACGGTTGGCCCGCGCGACAGTTGGAGAGTGCGGGTCCTGTTCGTTCACCACGACGCCAACTCCGGTGACGGTCACGTCGGCCGGGCGTTCTCCGCTCTGGGCGCCGAGCTGATCGTGCACCAGGTGTGCAACGGGCCGGGTGACCCGACCGGTTCGACGACCTTCCCCGATCCCACCGACGTCGACCACGTCGTCCTGTTCGGCTCCCGCTGGTCTGTCGACGATCCGCAGGTCGCCCACTGGGTCGAACCCGAGATCGACTTCATCCGCGCCGCCGACCGTGCCGGCGTCCCCGTCCTCGGGCTCTGCTTCGGTGGTCAGATCCTGTCGGTGGCGCTGGGCGGGACCGTCGGTCGCACCGAGCACCCCGAGATCGGCTGGATGGCCGTCGAGGTGAACGACGACGGCCGAGCGGCCGGCATCGAGGCGGGGCCGTGGTTGCAGTGGCACTTCGACGCCTTCACCGTTCCGCCCGGCGCCACCGAGCTGGCCCGCAGCGGGGCCGGGGCCCAGGCGTTCCGGTCCGGTCCGCACCTCGGGCTGCAGTTCCACCCCGAAGCCGACCGGTCGGTGCTCGAGGGGTGGATGGTCGACGACCTCGACCAACTCGTCGGTGCCGGCCTCGACGCCGGCGGCCTCCTCGCCGACGCCGAGCGCCACCACGACCGTGCTGCCGAGCGGGCCGTCGGGCTGGTGGGCCGGTTCCTCGTTGCAGGCCGCTCGCTGCCCTGAGCTGTCGCACCGTCGACGAGGTCCCTTTCAACGCGTGCAACGATGTTGTGGCAGTGGCATGGATTTGTATGCTGCAACGATATGGACACATCCCGTCCCGACTCTGCGGATCGGGGGCCGGTCGGTCGGAGCTTCGTCGTCCGACGAGGGGCCGACCTCGGTGCCGCCGTGGCCGAGGTCCGGCGGACCCGTGGCCTCACCCAGGCTGAGTTGGCGGAGCGCACCGGCATCCAGCGCTCCTACGTCGCGAGCCTGGAGAGTGGCCGCACGAACCGGCTGATCGAGCACCTGCTGCGGACCCTGCGACGACTTGGAGCGGAGGTCACCGTCACCTGGCGGACCGCGTCGGACCCCGCCGACGGCGCCGCGGCCATCACCGAGTCCGAGACCGAGACCGACTCCGAGTCCGACGGTGGCTGATGGCCTGGACGTGCGACGGAACGGTGTGTCGATCGCGACGCTCCGGTCGACGCGCCGGGGCCTCGCAGTCGAGTTCGCACCGGAGCTGATCGCCGGCGCGGCTGCCGGTTCGATCGTCCTGTCCTGCTCGGTGCCGATGCGGTCCGGTCGTCAGGACGCGACGGGCTGGGCTCGTGGGCTGCTCCCGGAGGGCCAGCACCTGCTGGCATTGGCCGCGGCAGCCGACGTCGCCGCATCCGACACCTTCGGGATGCTCGACCGCTACGGACGCGACATCGCCGGCGCCTTCGAGGTGGTCGCGGTCGGAGCGTCGACCCGGGAGCCCCGCGCCGTCCCCTACGGCCCGGGTGAGCTGGACGTCGAGGTCGCGGAGCTGGGATCGAACCCCTTGGGCATCCACGGCGACTCGGAGCTGTCCCTGGCCGGTCTGCAGGACAAGTTGGTGGTCGTCGCGACGGCGGACGGTTGGGCCCGACCCACCCACGGCTATCCGTCGACGCACATCCTCAAGGTCGATCCCCCCGGTCGTCCCGGCGTCGTCGCCGCCGAGGCGGCGTGCCTGCGACTGGCGCGTGCGGTCGGCCTCACATCGATCGACGCCGACCTCGGCAGCTTCGGCGGCAGATCGGTGCTGATCGTCAACCGCTTCGACCGGACCGTCATCGACGGACGGGTGCGCAGGACGCACCAGGAGGACCTGCTCCAGGCCCTCGGGATCCCGCCGGACGGGGCGCGGGGCCGGGCGAAGTACCAGCCGTCAGGGACCGTCGGGCCGCCGAGTTGGTGGCATGCCGCCGACCTGCTCGACTCCCATGCCCGTGACCCGCTGGCGGAGTTGGACGCACTTGTCCGCGCCGTCGCGTTCACCACGGTGATCGGCAACGCGGACTGCCATGCCAAGAACGTCGCCTTCACGATCGCCGATGGGGCGGTCCGTCTGGCACCGCTCTACGACACGGTCCCCACGGCGTTGTGGCCCGACCTCCGGTCATCGGCGGCGTTGGCGGTCAACGACGTCGTGGACGCGGGTGCGATCACCGTCGACGACGTCGTCGCCGAGGCCCGACGGTGGCGTCTGAGCCCCGAGCGGTCCCGACCGGCGGTCATCGACCTCCTCGAGGAGGTCCGCGCCCAGCTCGACGTCGCTGACCATGGGGAGGTCGTGGGCCTGGTCGATGCAAACCTGCGCCGGATGCTCGATGGTGTCGTCAGGTCCTGAGTCCGACTGGAAGCATCGGGCTCGGTTCGGTACCGGGTTCGGCTCGCAGGGAACTGGAACGTGTTCTAGCCTGCCGCCCGGCGCTCATCGGCCCCCGGTGAGCGTGTCCCGTCCACACACCCGGGGGGTTCCTGGTGAACGACGCCCAGGGGGGTGCAGATCTGCTGCACGCCCCGCTCACGATCGAGTACGGGTTCATGCGGACCACCGGTCCCGTGATCGGTGCGTTCCTGACCGGCCTGCGCGAACGGCGTGTCCTCGCCATCGCCGCCGCCGACGGCCGGGTGGTGTGCCCGCCGGTCGAGTACGACCCCACCACCGGCGCCCCGCTGACCGACATGGTCGAGGTCGGCACCGAGGGCACGATCACCTCGTGGAGCTGGGTCGCCGCCCCCCGCGCCGACCAGGCGCTCGAGGCGCCCCACGCCCTGGCGTTCATCCGCCTCGACGGAGCCGACACCTCGATGCTGCACGTGATCGACGTCCCGGGCCCCGACTCGGTTCGCACCGGGGACCGGGTCCGCATCCGCTGGGCCGACGAGCCGCAGGGGCTGATCACCGACATCGCCTGCTTCGAACCGGTGGAGGCCTGACATGGGC
>Ga0073899_10004272_pt1 | contig 12545 bp, 7 predicted proteins | sample KloWWTmetaKNB5Ph_FD_88975 | JGI IMG/M metagenome (GOLD analysis project Ga0073899, IMG submission 88975) | Active sludge microbial communities from Klosterneuburg, Austria, studying microevolution and ecology of nitrifiers - Klosterneuburg... | ecosystem: Engineered > WWTP > Aerobic digester >... | reverse complement strand
GGCTCCTTCTCCCGCTTGCGGGAGAAGGCGGGGGATGAGGGTGCCGCGCGCTCCCACCCTCACCCCGGCCCTCTCCCGCGCCGCGGGAGAGGGGGAGAGGTGCTCGCGCTCTCGGGCGGCGTCGGCGGCGCCAAGCTCGCGCTCGGGCTGGCGCGCGTGCTCGAGCCCGGCGCGCTGACCGTCGTCGCCAACACGGGCGACGACTTCGAGCACCTCGGGCTTGCGATCTCGCCCGACATCGACACGCTGCTCTACACGCTGTCGGGTCTCGCCGACCCCGAGCGCGGCTGGGGCAGGCGCGACGAGAGCTGGCACTTCATGGCGGCGCTCGAGCAGCTCGGCGGCGCCGACTGGTTCGCGCTCGGCGACGCCGACCTCGCGCTGCACGTGCAGCGCAGCCTGCGGCTGGCGCAAGGCGACGGGCTCGACGCGATCACGGGCGACTTCGGCCGCGCGCTCGGCATCGCCGCGCGCATCGTGCCGATGTGCAACGAGCGCGTGCGCACGCGCGTGCGCAGCGACGACGGCTGGCTCGACTTCCAGGACTACTTCGTGCGCCTGCGCTGCGCGCCCGTCGTGCGCGAGCTCGCGTACGACGGCGCCGCGGCGGCGCGCCCCTGCGGACCGCTGCTGCAGATGGCGCGCGACGACGGGTCGCTGCGCGCCGTCGTGCTGTGTCCGTCGAACCCCTACCTCAGCATCGACCCGATCCTGGCGCTGCCCGGCGTGCGCGACGCGCTGGCGGCATGCCGCGCACCCGTCGTCGCCGTCTCGCCGATCGTCGGCGGCGACGCCGTCAAGGGTCCCACCGCGAAGCTGATGCGCGAACTCGGCCTCGCGGTCGGCCACGCCGCCATTGCCCGGCACTACGCCGGGCTGATCGACGCGCTCGTCGTCGATGCCGACGAACCCGGCCTGCGCGAGGCCTGCGGCGGCGACATCGAGATCGTCGTCGCGCCGACGCTGATGCGCAGCCTCGGCGACCGCGAGCGCCTCGCCGCCGTCGTGCTCGAGCACGCCGACCGCAGTGCAACGCGCCGCACGGTGCGCGAGGAGGCCGCGTGATGAGGCCGTGCGCCGTCGTGCCGGTCAAGGGTTTCGGCGAGGCCAAGCAGCGTCTGTCCGTCTGCTGCGATGCGCCGCTGCGGCGTGCCCTCGCGCGCGCGATGCTCGAGGACGTGCTCGACGCGCTCGGCGCCGCGCCGGGTCTCGCCGGCGTGCTGATCGTCACCGGCGACGCCGAGGCGGCGCGCCTGGCGCGCCGGCGCGGCATGGGCGTGCTCGACGAGCCGCGGCCCGGCGGCCTGAACGCCGCCGTCGGTGCGGCGGCGCGCCGCTTGAGCGGCACGGGCTGCTGCGCGATGCTCGTCGTGCCGGCCGACGCGCCCGGCGTCAGCCCCGACGAGATCGGCCTGCTCGTCGACAGCTGCGCGGCGGGCCACGGCGTGACGATCGTGCCCGCGCACGATCGCAGCGGAACCAATGCCTTGCTGCTCGGCCCGCCCGGCGCGATGGCGCCCGCGTTCGGCGACGACAGCTTTCGCCGCCACCTGCTCGGCGCGCGCGTGGCGTGCCTGACGCCGCGCGTCGTCGAACTGCCCGGCCTCGGTCTCGATCTCGACCACCCGCGCGACCTGGTGCGCTACGCGAGCACGCCGTCGAACACGCGCACCTGGCGGCTGATCGCCGATGCGGGGCTCGACGGCCTGGCGCCTCCGACCCGGGCGCGATCCGCCCTCGCAACGACTTCGCCATGACGCATTCCTGCATCGACCCACTGCAGCCGCACGCGCTGCTCGAGCAGGCCGCCGCCGGCGTGCGCCTGTCCGACGCGGAGTGCCTCGCACTCGCCGACATCGACGACCTCGCGGCGCTGACGGCCGCGGCGTCGACGCTGCGCGACCTCCGCTGCGGGCGCCGCATCAGCTGGTCGCGCAAGGTCTTCATCCCGCTGACCCGCGCCTGCCGCAACCGCTGCGGTTACTGCAGCTTCGTCGAGACGCCGCGCGCCGGCCGGCGCGCGCTGATGGCGCCCGACGACGTGCTAGCCGTCGCGCGCGCCGGCCGCGCCGCCGGCTGCCGCGAAGCGCTGTTCACGCTCGGCGACAAGCCCGAGCTGCGTTATCCGTCGGTGCGCGACGAACTGGCGCGATTCGGCCATGCGACGACGCTGAGCTACCTCGGCGCGATGGCCGCGCTCGTGTTGCGCGAGACCGGACTGCTGCCGCACCTCAACGCCGGCGTGCTGACGCGCGCCGAGATCGACGCGCTGCGCCCGGTCGCCGCGTCGATGGGCCTGATGCTCGAATCGGCGGCCGAGCGGCTGTGCGCGCGCGGCGGGCCGCACGCCGGCGCGCCCGACAAGCACCCGGCCGTGCGGCTCGCGACGATCGACGCCGCCGGCGCGGCCGCGGTGCCGTTCACCTCGGGCATCCTGATCGGCATCGGCGAGACGCGGCGCGAGCGCATCCAGGCGCTGCTCGCGCTGCGCGCGGCGCACGAACGCCACGGGCACCTGCAGGAAGTGATCGTGCAGAACCTGCGGCCCAAGCCCGGCACGCGGCTGGCCGCGGCGCCCGCGCCCGACCACGACGACCACCGCTGGACGATCGCCGTCGCGCGCCTCGTGTTCGGCACCGCGCTGGCCGTGCAGGCGCCGCCGAACCTCGCCGCCGGCGCGCTGCAGGGGCTGATCGACGCCGGCATCGACGACTGGGGCGGCGTGTCGCCGGTGACGCCGGACCACGTGAACCCGGAATGCGCCTGGCCCGGGCTGGAGGAACTGGCGCGGCAGACGTCGCAGGCCGGCCATCTGCTCGTCGAGCGCCTTGCCGCGCACCCGCGCCACGTGCTCGCGCCCGACACCTGGTTCGACGCCGCGCTGCGGCCGCAGGTGCTGCGCCACAGCGACGCCGAAGGCTGGGCGCGCGGCGACGACTGGACGGCAGGCAGCGACCGCGCGTTGCCCGATCCGGCGCGTGCCGCGCCGGCGCTGCGCATCGACGACCCGGTACAGGCGGCGCTGCGCCGCGTCGGGCGCACTGGCGAGCCGCGCATCGACGACATCATCACGCTGTTCGGTGCGCGCGGCCGCGCATTCGACAGCGTGTGCCGCGCCGCCGACGACCTGCGTCGCGAAGCCGCGGGCGACAGCGTCGGCTACGTCGTCAACCGCAACATCACCTACACCAACGTGTGCCGCCACCGCTGCGGCTTCTGCGCCTTCGCGCGCGGCCGCGGCCACGAGGCGCTGCGCGGCGCGCGCTACGAGCTCGACACGGCCGAGATCGCGCGCCGCGCCGCCGAGGCCTGGGCCGGCGGCGCGACCGAGGTCTGCATCCAGGGCGGCATCCGCGCGAGCTACGACGCCCGCCACTACCTCGACATCGTGCGCGCCGTGAAGCAGGCGGCGCCGGCGATCCACGTCCACGCCTTCTCGCCGCTCGAGATCCGGCAGGGCGCGCGCAGCCTCGGGCTCGACGTGCGCGAGTTCCTGCAGGGGCTGCGCGACGCGGGCCTCGGCAGCCTGCCCGGCACGGCGGCCGAGATCCTCGATGACGAGGTGCGTCAGCGCATCTGCCCCGACAAGCTGACGAGCGCCGAGTGGCTCGCCGTGGTCGAAACGGCGCATGCGGTCGGCATTCCGTCGACGGCGACGATCATGTTCGGCCACGTCGAGCGCCCGCAGCATTGGGCGACGCACCTGCTGCAGCTGCGCCGGCTGCAGGCGCGCAGCGGCGGATTCACGGAGTTCGTGCCGCTGCCCTTCGTCGCGGAGCAGGCGCCGATGTTCGTCGACGGCGGCTCGCGCGCCGGGCCCACGTGGCGCGAGGCGCTGCTGATGCACGCCGTGGCCCGGCTGGTGCTGCACCCGCTGGTGCGCAACGTGCAGGCGTCGTGGGTCAAGCTCGGGCCGCAGGGCATGCGACGCTGCCTGGCCGCGGGCGCCAACGACTACGGCGGCACGCTGATCGACGAGCGCATCTCGAGCGCCGCCGGCGGCGTGCACGGCACGGCGCTGACGCCGGCTGCGATCGAGCAGGCCATCGCCGATTGCGGCCGCCGGCCGTGGCAGCGCGACACGCTGTATCGCGACGTGGCCGACGAGCGGCGCCGTGCCGCGTCGCCCGCCTTCCTTCACGCCTGCCCGGTGGCCGCATGACGGCCCAGACCATGAACGATACGACTGCGGCCACGCCCGCCCGCCCCACCTTCAAGCAGATGATCAACGGCGTCGTCGACGCCGGCGCGTGCAGCGAATGCGGCAGCTGCGTCGTCGTGTGCCCGCATCTCATCATCGAGATGAACGGGCGCAAGCCCGCCAAGCGGCCCGGCTCGGAAGGCGCGCACGACCACTGCGGCGTCAGCGTCGGCATCGGCTGCGACGCCTGCGCCGCCGTGTGCCCGCGGCTGGGGCCGCGCGAGCCCGAGCTGCGCGACGCGGCCTTCGACGGCGACCGCGGCTGGGAAGGCATCTTCGGCGTCTACCGCCACGTCTTCGTCGCGCGCGCGCGTGACCCGGCGGCGCTGGCGCGCGGGCAGGACGGCGGCGTCGTCACGGCACTGCTGGCGTGGGCGCGCGAAAGCGGCGCGATCGATGGCGCCGTCGTCGCGGCGGTCGGCGACGGCGACGCGCCGTGCTTCCCCGCCCCGAAGCTGGCGACGACGCCCGAGCAGATTCGCGCCAGCGCCGGCAGCTGGTACACCTACAGCCCGAACACGCTGGCGTTGAAGCTGCTGCCGAAGGCCGGCGTTGCGCGCGCCGCGTTCGTCGGCGTGCCGTGCCAGATCACGGCGCTGCGCAAGATGGAGCGCATCGACCCGTCGCGCCTGCTCGGCGCCGCCAAGTCGCCGACGGTGCATGCGCGCCAACGTAACGCGATGCGCGGGCCGGCCGAACGCGTCGCCGTCAGCGTCGGGCTGTTCTGCTCCGAGGTGTTCCGTCCCGAGCTGATGACGGAGCGCGTCGCGCAGCAGATGGGCATCGCGCTCGATCAGGTCGCCAAGGTCAACATCAAGGGCGAGGTGCTGATCCACGGCAAGGACGGCGGCGTCGCGACGATCTCGCTCGACGAGGCGGCGCGCGACTACCAGCGGCCCGAGTGCAGGCATTGCGGCGACTTCTCGGCCGAGCTGGCCGACATCGCCTGCGGCGGCGTCGGCACCGACCGCGCCACCGTCGTCGTGCTGCGCAGCGAGCGCGGCGTGGCGCTGTGGCGCGAGTTCGAGGCCAGCGGGCGCGTCGACGTGTGGCCGATCGAAGAGCACAAGAAGGCCTGGAACATCCTGCAGCGGCTGGCGCGCAAGCAGCGCGAGCGCATCACGCCGCCGACCGAGACCGACGCTGCGCGGCCGCAGTATTCGGCGGCGGACGAGGCCGCTCAGGCGCGGCGTGCCCTCGCTGCCGCCGGCTGTGCCGAGGCCGACATCGAGGCGCGCCTGCAGGCGCTGTACGGCGCAGGCGGCCGGGCTGCCGATCGCCCGGCGTCGCGCGCGGGCCACCCGATCCCCGGCGACCCCGGCGCGCCGGCGCCCGGCGAGAAGCGCCGCCTGCCGCCGCCGCCGGCGCCGGGCGAGGGCGGGGCGTCGCCGGGGCCGGCGGCGGGCTGACCGGCGCGCAGTCGCGTCACTCGGGCATCGACAGCCGCTTCACCGCGGTCACGAAGCGCTGCAGCGTCGGCGACAGCGTGCCGCGTTCGAGCCGCACGTCGATGAGCTGGAAGCGCCCGCGCGTCGCATGCGCGCGCTGCAAAGCGACGGCGAGTTCGGCGCGCGTCGATACGGCGCAGCCGTCGCCGCCCATGCCGGCAGCCATGGCGGCGAAGTCCCAGCGGTCGAGGTCGTTGAAGCGCGAGCGCGGATCGAAGGCGCGCAGCATCTCCCAGCTCGCGTTGTTGAAGACGACGACGATCGGGTCGCAGCCCATGCGCCGTGCGTTGCCGAGTTCCCAGCCCGTCATCTCGAACGCGCCGTCGCCCACAAGGATGATCGGCCGGCGCCCCGTCGCGAGCTGCAGGCCCAGCCCCGCCGGCACGCCGTAGCCCATGCCGGCGTAGTAGCCCGGCGCGATCAGCGCGGTGCGCCGGATCTCGAGCGCCGTGAACAGGCAGTCGCCGACGTCGCAGGCCAGCGGCAGCGGGCCGTGCGCGTCCATCAGCGCGTTGACCTCGGCGGCGATGTGGCCCGGCGTGACGGCTGCGCCGGCGTCGCGCGCCGCAGCCTCGGCGCTTTCGGTCGGCGGCGCGGCCGCGGCTCGCGATGCGGTGGCGGCCACGCGCGCCGGCAGCCGCTGCAGCAGCGCATCGATCAGCGCCGCGATCGGCAGCCGGTGGTAGACGTGGTGGCCCATCGCCACGTCGCCGTCGAAGACGTGCATCGCGTGGCGGATGTCGATGCGTTTCGCGGACACGGCGAAGTCGGTATCGGACACGATCACGCCCAGCAACAGCAGACCGTCGGAGTTCTCGACCAGCTCGCCGACCTGCGGGTCGCCGGCCAGCCCCAGGTAGGTGCCGGCCATCGGCACGTCTTCTTCGGCGAGCAGGCCCTGGCCCATGATGTTGACGACGACGGGGATCGCCAGCCGCCGCGCCAGCTCGGCGACCTTGGCCTCGACCGCGTAGCGGCGCACCTCCACCCCCACCATCAGCACCGGGCGCGCGGCGCGCGCCAGCCGCTGCAGCAGTTCGTCGGCGCAGGCGGCGAGCCGTTCGGCGTCGACCGTGGTCTCCGCGCGCGCCGGCACCGCGCCGCAGGGCACACCCGGCATGTCGCGCGGGATCTCGAGGTAGACCGGCCGCGCATGCTCGAGCGCAGCGTCGAGCACGCGTGCGATCTGCTCGGGCGCGCGCTCGGCGTCGTCGAGCCGCGCGCGGTCGACGGTCAGCTCCTCGAACACGCGCCACTGCGAATCGAGCGTCTTGACCTGATGGTGCAGCAGGTAGCCGCTGGCAGCCTCGTGCGCCGCCGGCGCGCCCGACAGCACGACCAGCGGCACGCGCTCGGCCCAGGCGGCGGCGACCGCGTTGACGAGATTGAACGCGCCGGCGCCGTAGGTCACGGCGGCCACGCCGAGCCCGCCGCGCGAACGCGCCGCGGCGTCGGCGGCGAAGCCGACCGCCGGTTCGTGCGACAGCGTGTGCACCGGCAGCAGCGCCGAGCGCTCGAACTCGCGGAACAGCGGCAGCGCGAAGTCGCCTGGAATGCCGAAGATCTCGGTCGCGCCGCGCGCGGCGAGGGCCTGCAGCAGTCGCTGCGTCAGGGTGGCGGTGTGGGTGGTCGTGCTCATCGCGCGAGTCTGGCCGCGGGGTCCGCGCCCCGCCTTGGCGCAGGTCAAGGCCGCAAGCGGCATGCGACGCATCAGGGTCAACCCTCATGCGGCGGCGCGATGCCTGCCATCCGCACATTCGATTGGCTTGCCTGCGCCGCTGCCGCTAGCCTACGCACCGGCATGGCGCCACGGACGCGCCGCGCGCCGCAAGCAACGAGGAGACGAGACGTGTCGCTGACATCGACGGCCCACCCGGCCACCGCGGGCGCGCGCGCGCCGAACACGGCGCACGAACCGCGGCTGATCCACGCCTGCATCCTGCTCGTCACCAGCGGGCTGACGGTGCTGGTGACGGCGATCCTCGGGCCCAGCATGCCGGCGATGCAGGCGCATTTCGCCGGCGTGCCGGGCGCCGACTACCTGGTGCCGCTGACGATGACGGCGCCGATGCTGATGATGGCGTTCCTCAGCGTGTTCGCCGGCGAGCTGGCCGACCGCCTCGGCCGCAAGCGGCTGCTGGTCGGCTCGACCGCGCTGTACGCCGTGATCGGCACGGCGCCGCTGTACCTCGACTCGCTGGTGGCGATCATCGCCAGCCGCTTCGCGCTCGGCGTGCTGGAAGCGGCGCTGATGACGATCAGCACGACGATGATCGGCGACTACTGGAGCGGCGCGCGGCGCGAGCGCTTCATGTCGCTGCAGACGACGGTCGCCGCGACGTCGGCGTTCCTGCTCAACGGCCTGGGCGGCGCGATCGCCGAGCATGGCTGGCGCGCGCCGTATGCCGCCTTCGCCGCCAGCCTGCTGCTCGTGCCGCTGATGGCGATCTACCTGTGGGAGCCGGCGTCGCGCGCCACGATGTCGGCCGACGAGGCGGCGGCCGACCGCCGCGCGTTCCGGCCCGGGCTGCTCGCGCTGGTCTGCGCGCTGGCGGTGCTGCTGGGCGTCGTCTTCATGATCGTGCCGGTGCACTTCGGCTACCTCTACGGCGCGATCGGCGTGCAGTCGCCTGCGCGCATCGGCATGGCCTATGCCGTCAACAGCCTGGGCGTGATCTCGGGTACCTTCGTCTTCGGCTGGCTGCTCGCGCCGCGGCTGAAGGTGGCGTGGCAGCTCGCGGTGGGCGCGGCGATCGCCGCCGCCGGTTTCGTGCTGATGCGCTCGGCCGGCGACTACGACGCGCTGACGGCCGCCGGCTTCGTCAACGGCCTGGGCTGCGGCATCCTGCTGCCGACGATGGTGGCGTGGAACATGCGCGAGCTGCCGCTCTCGAAGCGCGGCTTCGGCATCGGTGCCTACCAGTCGTGCTTCTTCCTCGGCTTCTTCTTCAGCCCGCTGATCGTCGTCGCGCTCGAGAAGCAGCTCGCCGCGCCGCGCGCCGCGGCGGTCGGCCAGATCGGCATGGCGCTGCTGGCGCTGGCGGCTTTAGCGGCTGTGGTTGCCACGTTGCGACGCAGGCGTCAGTGAGCGGCGGCGGCGTCAGGCCCGCGTTGCCGGGGCGGCCCGGCGACCGGCTCGCCGGCAAGGTCGCGCTCGTCACCGGCATCGGCGCGGGCATCGGGCGCGGCATCGCGACCATGTTCGCGCAGCAGGGCGCGACCGTCGTCGGCTGCGACATCGACGCGGCCGCGGCGCAGGCGAGCGTCGACGCTGCGACCGAGCAGGGCCTGGCGATCGACAGCCTGCATCCGCTCGACCTCACGCGCCCGGGCGAGGCCGCGCGCTGCGTCGCGCATGCCGCCCGGCGCCACGGCGGCCTCGACGTGCTCGTCAACGCGGCTGCGTTCGGTGCCTTCGAGTGGCTGGAGGAGATGGACTACGAGCGCCACTGGCGCCGCACGCTGACGGGCGAGATCGACATCGTCTTCCTCGCCTGCCAGGCGGCGTGGCCGCAGCTGAGGGCGCGCGGCGGCGGCTCGGTGATCAACTTCGCGTCGGCCAACGCGCGCATGGCGCTGCCGGCTTCGCCGGCGCTGGCGCACTGTGCCGGCAAGGGCGCCGTGCTGGCGATGAGCCGGCAGCTCGCGATGGAAGGCGCACCGCACGGCATCCGCGTCAACACGATCGCGCCGGCGCTGGTCGAGACGGCGGCGACGCGCGGGCCGCTCGACGGCGTGCCGGGGTTTCGCGAGCAGGCGATGAGCAAGCTGATGCTCAAGCGCCTCGGCCAGCCCGAGGACATCGGCTGGCTCGCGATCTACCTCGCGTCGGACGAATCGAGCTGGGTCACGGCCGCCGACTTCGCCGTCGATGCGGGTGCGACCGCATGGTGACGCGCAGCCGCCAAGGCTAGACTGCCTCGCATCCGGCGAGGCTTTCTCCCTCATGCGTTACCAACGGCTCGACCTGAACCTGCTGACGGCGCTGCGCGCGCTGCTGACCGAGCGCAACGTGACGCGCGCCGCCGACAGCCTGTACCTCAGCCAGTCGGCGATGAGCGGCATCCTCGCTCGGCTGCGCGAGTACTTCGACGACCCGCTGATCGTGCCCGTGGCGCGCCGCATGGAGCTGACGCCGCTGGGCGAGAGCCTGATCGGCAAGGTCAACGACCTGCTGCTGCAGATCGACGCCACGCTCGGCACCAAGCCGGGCTTCGAGCCGGAGAAGTCGGGCCGGCACTTCGTCGTCGTCGCGTCCGACTACGCGATCGCCGTGCTGCTGCTCGACGCGCTGCGCGAGCTGCACGCCAGCGCACCCGGCGTCACCTTCGAGTTCCGCCAGCCGACGCGGCTGGCCTACCAGGAGCTGGAGAGCGGCGAGGTCGACTTCATCATCGCGCCCGAGTGGCACCAGACCAAGGGCTTCTCGTCGTGTGCGTTGTGGGAGGACACCTACTGCGCCGTCGTCGATCGGGACAGCACCGAGTACGGTGACACCGTGAGCCTCGAGCAGTACAAGACGGCGCGCCACGTCTCGACCGAGAACCGCGGGCCGCCGATGTTCGAGTCGTGGTTCGACAAGCGCCACATCGGCGAGCGCCGCATCGAGGTGCGGGTGCCGAACTTCACGCTGCTGCCCACGCTGGTGATCGGCACGTCGCGGCTGGCGACGATGCATACGCGCCTCGCGGCCAGGGCCTGCGAACAGTGGCCGGTGCGCCGCGCGCGCCTGGGCTTCGAAGTGCCGCCCTTCGTCGAGATGCTGCAGTGGCACAGCTACCGCGACCTCGACCCGGGCATCGTCTGGGTGCGCGAGCGGCTGCAGGAGCACGCGAAAGCGCTGCCGGCGTTGGCCGCATAGCAGCGCTCACCCCGCGCGCAGCGACCGCAGCAGTTCCAGCGCGCGCTCGAAGTCGTAGCGGCCGAGCGCAGCCTGCAGTTCGTCGACGCGGGCGCCGTGTTCGCGACGCAGCGCGGCGGCGAGTTCGCGCCAGGCGGTGATCGCCTCGAAGTCGGCGGCGGCGAGCAGTTGTTCGAGGCGCTCGATGCTGGCGGCGGGGGCGGGCGCGGCGGGCGCCAGTTCGGCGGGCAGCGTGTCGTCGTCGTGCAGCCGCTCGCGGATGCGCGCGACGAGGCGCGCGAGTTCGCGCTGCAGCGCGTCGGCGGCGCGCTCGATGTCGGGTTGCGGGCGCACGTGCTCGATCGCCTGCTCCAGCACCTCGGCCAGCGCCGGCAGCCGCGTCGCGCCGATCGCCGCCGACGCTCCCTTGATCGAATGCGCGGCCAGCCGCGCCGCCTTCGTGTCGCCGGCCGCGACCTGCGCTTCGAGGTCGGCGCCGCCGTCGGCATAGTGGCGCGTGAACTGGCGCAGCACGCGGCGCTGGATGTCGGCGCGGCCGCCGACATAGTGCAGCGCCAGCTGCGCGTCGATGCCGTCGATCGCGGCCACCTCGGCGGCGGGCGGCGGCAGCGCCGCCGCCAGCGCGCCCGGCACGGTGGCGGGCGCGTCGGCGGCGCGCGCGGGCAGCCAGCGCAGCAGCGCGGCGTACAACCGCGCCGGGTCGACCGGCTTGGCGACGTGGTCGTTCATGCCGGCGGCGATGCAGGCCTCGCGGTCCTCGCCGAAGGCGTTGGCCGTCATCGCGACGATCGGCATCGCGGCGTGGCGCGGCAGCGAGCGGATGCGGCGCGTCGCTTCGAGGCCGTCCATGCCCGGCATCTGCATGTCCATCAGCACCAGGCCGTAGCGGTGCTGCTGCACGCGCTCGACGGCCTCGGCGCCATCGGCAGCGATGTCGACGCGCAGGCCGGCCGAGCGCAGGATCTCGCGCGCCACGTCCTGGTTCACCGGGTTGTCTTCGACCAGCAGCACGCGCGATCCGGCGCAGCGCTCGCGCAGCGCCGCTTCGGCGTCGGCTGCAGGCGCGACCGCGGGCAGGGCGGCCGGCGCGACGACGGCACCGTCGTCGAACGCCGCTGTGAACCAGAACTCGCTGCCGACGCCCGGCTCGCTCGTCACGCCGACCTCGCCGCCCATCATCGCGGCCAGCCGCTGCGTGATCGCCAGGCCCAGGCCGGTGCCGCCGAAACGCCGCGTCGTCGACGTGTCGGCCTGCACGAAGGCGGCGAACAGCTGGTCGAGCTGTTCGCGCGCGATGCCGACGCCGGTGTCGCGCACTCGAAAGCGCAGGCAGCGCTTGCGCTCCGCCGTCTCGACCGTCTCGACCTGCTCGACGCGCAGTGTCACGCTGCCGCGCTCGGTGAACTTGACGGCGTTGCTCAGCAGGTTGAGCAGCGCCTGCGACAGCCGTGTCGGGTCGCCGCGCAGCGCGTCGGGCACGCCGGCGTCGACCTCGACGGCGAGCGCCAGCCCCTTGGCGCGCACGCGCTCGGCGACCAACGAGCGACTGCGCTGCAGCACGGCGGCCAGCGAGAAGTCGGTGCGTTCGAGCTCGAGCTTGCCGGCCTCGATCTTCGACAGATCGAGGATGTCGTTGAGCACCTGCAGCAGGTGATCGGCCGCCTCCGTCACCTTGGCGAGGCGCCCGCGCGCGACAAGGTCCGTCGCGTCGCGCCGCAGCAGCCAGGTCAGGCCGACGATGGCGTTCATCGGCGTGCGGATCTCATGGCTCATGTTGGCGAGGAAGGCGCTCTTGGCGCGGTTCGCCGCCTCGGCGCGGTCGCGCGAGACGACCAGCTCGGTGTTGGCCTGCTGCAGCCGGTCCTCGCTCTCGACCAACTGGCGCGTGCGTTCCTCGACCAGCTCCTGCAGCCGGTGGCGGTGGCGGTCGAGCTCGGCGTCGATGCGCTTCTGGCGCGTGATGTCTTCGCGGATCGTCAGGTGGTGTGTGATGCGGCCGTCGTGGCGGATCGGCGTCGCGTGCACCATCTCGTCG
>Ga0073899_10004271_pt1 | contig 12546 bp, 11 predicted proteins | sample KloWWTmetaKNB5Ph_FD_88975 | JGI IMG/M metagenome (GOLD analysis project Ga0073899, IMG submission 88975) | Active sludge microbial communities from Klosterneuburg, Austria, studying microevolution and ecology of nitrifiers - Klosterneuburg... | ecosystem: Engineered > WWTP > Aerobic digester >... | reverse complement strand
TGCGGCAGGTGGCCGAGTTCGGTGGCGAGAAGTTCAACAGCGCCGCCTACGAGAAGGAAAGCAAGCGCGAGGAAGAGGCCCGCAAGAAGGCCGCCGGGGCCAAGAAGCCCTGATGAGCGAGCACGCGCAGGGCCAGGCCGCGCTCAGTGTGCGCGGCCTGGTCAAGGAATACGTGCGCGGCAAGAAGGTGCTCGACGGTCTGTCGCTCGATTTCGACGGCCAGGGCCTGACGGCGGTGATCGGCCCGTCGGGCACCGGCAAGTCGACCCTGCTGCGTTGCATCAACCGCCTGGTCGAGCCCACGGCCGGACAGATCCTGTTTGGCGGCCGCGACATCGTGCCGCTGTCGGGACGCGAACTGCGACAGGTGCGGCGGCGCATCGGCATGGTGTTCCAGGAATACAACCTGGTCGAGCGGCTGTCGGTGATGGAGAACCTGCTGTGCGGCCGGCTCGGCTACGTGTCGGCGCTGCGCGCCTGGCTGCGGCGCTTTGCGCCGGCCGACATCGAACGCGCCTTCCAGCTGCTGGACCAGGTGGGCCTGGCCGAGCAGGTGCACCAGCGTGCCGATGCGCTGTCGGGCGGCCAGCGCCAGCGCGTGGGCATCGCACGCGCGCTGATGCAGGCACCACAGCTGCTGCTGGCCGACGAGCCGACCTCGTCGCTCGACCCGCGCACCTCGGTCGAGATCATGGAACTGATGCGCACGCTGGGCCGCGAGCATGGCATCCCCGTCATCGTGAACATGCACGACGTCGACCTGGCGCGGCGCTTTGCCGACCGCATCGTCGGCCTGGCCGGTGGCGCCAGGGTCTTCGACGGGCCGCCGGCCGAGCTGGATGAAGCGATGCTGTCGCGCATCTACGGTGGTGCGTCGTGGATGCAGTGAAGCCCGCATCGGCCGCACGGGCGCGCCGCGCCTTCAAGCCCGACTGGCCGGCGCGTGCGGGCTGGCTGCTGCTGGTCGCCTATGTGGTCTACGCGGTGCTGCGGCTCGACTTCAGTGTCGATCGTTTCGTCACCGGGCTGGGCCACGGGGCGCGATTTCTCGAGCGCATGATGCCGCCGCGCATCGCGCAGCCCGACTCGCTGTTGACGGGCCTGCTTGAGTCGCTGGAAATCGCGGTGCTGGCCTCATTTGCCGGCATCCTGCTGTCGCTGCCGATCGGGCTGCTGGCCGCGCGCAACCTGATGCCGGCCTGGGCCAGCTGGCCCGCGCGCGCGGTGATTGCCGCTGCACGCTCGTTCCATCCGGTGATCGTGGCCATCATCTTCGTCAAGGCCGTGGGCTTCGGCGCGCTGGCCGGCATCTGCGCGCTGGTGGTGGCGTCGATCGGCTTCACGGCCAAGCTGTTTGCCGAGGCGATCGAGGAGATCTCGCTCAAGCAGGTCGAGGCCGTGCGTGCCACCGGCGCCAGCTTCTTGAACGTGCTGAGCTTCGGTGTGCTGCCCCAGGTGTTCGGCCGCTTCATCGGCTTTGCCACCTACCAGCTCGATTCCAACCTGCGCAATTCGACCATGGTCGGCATCGTCGGTGCCGGTGGCATCGGCGGCACGCTGTTCTCGGCCTTCCAGCGCTTCGACTACGACTTTGTGGCCGCGATCCTGCTGTGCATCATCGCCATGATCATGGTCGGCGAGATCCTGGCCACCTGGGTGCGCCGCGTGTTCGTCGAACGTGGCCGGGTGGACGAGGAATGAACGCCGTCACGCCGGCAGACACCCGCGGCCCGCCGCGCCAATGGCATCGCTTCACGCCCGCGCAGCGGCTGGCGCGCTTCACCGTCTACCTGGTGGTGGTGGCTGCCGTGCTGCAGTCGGCACGCACGGTTCAGGTGATTCCTGAATTCCTGCTCGATGCGCCCGAGCAGATGCAGGACCTGCTCAAGCGCATGTGGCCGATCGCCTGGAGCCACTATCCGCAGGGCGTGCACGACGCGCTGGTCGACACGTTGCACATCGCCACGCTGGGCACCTTGCTGGCGGTGCTGATGGCGCTGCCGATCGGGCTGGCGGCGGCGCACAACGTGGTTCCCAACAAGGCCGTCAACCTGCTGGCCAGGCTGTTGCTGGTGTCCAGTCGATCGGTCAACTCGCTGGTCTGGGCGCTGCTGTTCGTGGCCGTGTTCGGCCCCGGCGCGCTGGCCGGCACGCTGGCGATCGCGTTCCGTTCGATCGGCTTCATCGGCAAGCTGCTGGGCGAGGCGCTGGAGGAATCGGCGCCCGGCCCGATCGAGGCCTTGCAGGCCGCTGGCGCGCCCTGGTTGTCGCGCCTGGCCTTCGGCTGGTGGCCGCAGGTCAAGCCGGCGTTCTGGTCGATTCTGCTGTTTCGCTGGGACATCAACGTGCGCGAATCGGCGGTGCTGGGCCTGGTCGGGGCCGGCGGCATCGGCATGGCGCTGGACAGTGCGATGAACCTGTTCCAGTGGGACCGGGTGGCGATGGTGCTGTTCTCGATCTTCAGCGTGGTGGTGCTGGCCGAGGTCGTGGTCACCCAGCTGCGCAAGCGTATCCTGTGAACATGCGCCCGGCCCTTGTGCTGTCCAGTTCGTTGCTGTTGATGCTGTCCAGCGCGGTTGGGGCCGCCAGCGCGGCCGACAACTGCGAAGCCATCAGCGCACAGATCGCAGCCCGCATCCAGCTGCCGCCGGGCATGAGCTTCACACTGAACACGGTGGATGTCGCCGCCAGCGCGCCAGGCAGGGTGGTCGGCAGTTGCGCACGCGGCAGCCGCAAGATCGTCTACCTGCAAAGCGCGGCTGCGCCTGCGGGCAAGCCGGCTTCTGCGGCCCCTGACAACATCCTCACCGAGTGCAAGGACGGCACGGTGCAGCGCGGGGGCAGCTGCAAGAAGCGCTAGCCAACCGCCTGCATGGCCGCCACGGTGTCGCGGATCAGGTGGCCCGAGATCGAGAAGCGCGGCGGGATCTGCGGCAGCGCGGCGATGTCGAACCACTGCGCGTCCTCGATCTCGTCGGGCTGGCGCACGATGTCGCCGGCCAGCCATTCGGCGGTGAACGCGATCATCAGGCTGTTCGGGAACGGCCAGCTCTGGCTGCCGTAGTAGCGCAGCCCCGCGACCTGCACACCCACCTCTTCGGTCACTTCGCGGCGGATGCACTGCTCGATCGATTCACCGGCCTCGACGAAGCCGGCCAGCGCGCTGTACATGTGCGGCGCGAAGTGCGGCCCGCGCGCCAGCAGCAGCTGGCCCGGCCGCCAGACCAGGGTCATCATCGCCGGGTTGATGCGCGGATAGACGGTCAGGCCGCAGGCCGGGCAGCGGCGCGCGCGCTCGCCGTGCCGTGCTTCGGTGGGCGTGCCGCAGGCACCGCAGAAGCGGTGCGCGCGGTCCCATTCCAGCACCTGCGCGGCACGCCCGGCCACACCGGCCAGGGTCTCGGGCAAGCCCATCATCGCGCTGCGCAAGGGCACGCTGCGCCAGCCCGGCGGTGCCGCCGGCAGGCGCAGCGCCCAGCAGTCCAGACCGTCCAGCTGGCCCAGGTAGTGCCGCACCTGGGCCATCGGCGCCACCTGCTGCCAGGCGGCCTCGGCCAGCGCGCACAGGCACAGGTCCTCGGGTTCGGGCAGCAGCAGCATGCCGTCGACGAAGGCCAGGCACCAGTGCGTGGTGCTGGGCACGGCGGCCGGGTCGATCGCGGGAACGAAGATCATGCGGGCCTCGACAGCGGGGTTCCCATGATGCCGCAGCGCCGCGGCCGCCGCCCCATGCGGGGCAGCGGCGCATCAGCAACCGATCGCCTGACCGTCGCGCCGATGATCCGACCCCGCTGCATAGGCATGCCCGTCACCATCGCCAGTCTCGGCATCGAGGTGAACAATCATCTGCGCACTGCCGAAGTCCAGACCGTCTCGTGCTGCCACCTTAGGCGCATGGCCCATGCCCCGCAGACCGTCGATGACCTCGGGTGAGACGGTGGACTCGACCGTCAGCGCGCCGTGGTCGTCGATGCGCCATCGGGGCGCGTCGGAGCAGGCCTGCGGATTCAGTCCCTCGACGACATGTCGCAGCACCATCTGCGTGTGGCCCTGCGCCTGCATGTTGCCGCCCATCACGCCGAATGCCATCACGGGCCGGCCCTCGCGCGTGACGAAGGCCGGAATGATGCTGTGCAGCGGACGCTTGCGCCCGCCCACCTGGTTGGGGTGTCCCGGCGTCGTCACGAAGCCGAAGCCGCGGTTGTGCAGGGCAATGCCGGTGCCGGGCACGACCACGCCCGACCCGAAACCCTTGTAGTTGGACTGGATGAAGGAGACCATGCGCCCTTGTGCATCTGCAGTGCACAGGTACACGGTCCCGCCACCCGCGGGTTGACCCGGCGGATGATGGCCGGCGTGCGCCGGGTCGATGCGGCGCGCGCGCTCTCGCAGGTAGTCAGGGTCCAGCAGGGCTTGGGTGCTGGTTCGCATCGACGCGGGGTCACCCACATGGGCCTGCAGATCGGCAAAGGCCAGTCGCATGGCCTCGACCTCGAGATGCAGGCGCTGCGCACTGCCCGGTGCCGTGTCGGCGTAGGCAAGCTGCTGCAGGATGCCGAGTGCCATCAGCGCGGCCACGCCCTGTCCGCTGGGCGGGATTTCGTGCACACGATGTCCGCCGAAGCCAACCGAGATCGGGTCCACCCATTCACAGCGGTGTTCACGCAGATCGTCGGCATCGAGCGCTGCGCCATGCTCGGCGGCAAGGGCACTGATGGCCTGCGCCAGCGGCCCGCGGTAGAAGCTTTCGCCGCGCGTGCGGGCGATTTCCTGCAGCGTGCGCGCCTGGTCGGCGAAGCGCCAGATTTCACCCACGCGCGGCGCGCGGCCCCTGGGCATGAACGCGGCAAAACCTGGCTGAGCATGCAGCTCGTCGACCGCAGTCGCCCACTGGCGCGCGATCACCGGGCTGACCGGAAAGCCGTCGCTGGCGTGGCGAATCGCGTCGAGAAACAGATCTTCAAACGGCAATTGACCGAAGCGTTCGGACAGTGCGCTCCAGGCTGAAACGCCACCGGGCACGGTCACGCTGTCCCAGCCGATCCTGGGCATCGCATCAAGACCGGCGAATCGATCGGGGTGCCAGCCTTGTGGCGATCGGCCCGCCGCGTTCAGGCCATGCAGCGTCTGCCCGTCCCAGACCAGCGCGAACGCATCGCCACCGATGCCGTTCATCGTCGGCTCGACCACCGTCAAGGTGATGGCCGCAGCCAGCGCCGCATCGATGGCGTTGCCGCCACGGGCGAAGGCTGCGGCGCCGGCTTGCGCGGCCAGGGGTTGGGAAGTGGCAACGACGTTGCGCGCCAACACGGGCTGGCGCCCGGATGGGAAAGGAAGCTGCCAGTCCATCGTGATCGGATTCACCGCCGCGGCCTCAGATCCTGACGTTTGCCGATTTCACGACGCGGCCCCATTTTTCGATTTCCTGGGCCGTCACCTGCGCCAGACGAGACGCCGGCCCGTGCGCACTGGCAAAGCCGTTGCGGCCAAGCAGGGTTTGCAACTCGGGGTTGGCCAGCGCTTTCGTGATTTCGTCGTTCAGCCGCGTGATCGCGCTCTCGGGCGAGCCCTTGGGCAGGTAGACGCCGAACCAGTTGTCAACGTCATAGCCGGGCACACCGCCCTCGGCGATGGTCGGCAGATCGGGCAGGATGGGCAGCCGCTGTGTCGCCGCCACGCCGAGTGCGCGCAGCGCACCCGACTTGACGTGCGGCATCGACGCGGCCACGCTGTCGAACATGAACGAGACATTGCCCGCGATGAGGTCGGGCAACGCGCCCGAGCTGCCCTTGTAGGGCACGTGGACCAGGCGCACGCCGATGCGCTGCGAGAGCAGTTCGGTTTCCAGGTGGGAAAGCGTTCCGTTGCCCTGCGACGCGTAGTTGACCTTGCCATCGTTGGCCTTCAGCCAGGCGACGAACTCGCTGACCGTGCGTGCCGGCACCGAGGGGTGGACATTCAGCATGTGGGCGCCGTTGGCCACCAGCCCCACCGGGTCGAAATCACGAACGAGCGACCCGGCGGCCTTGGGGTACAGGTGCTCGGCGATCGCCTGATTGGTCATCGCGCAAAAGTAGGCGTTGTAGCCGTCGGCCGGTGACCGCGCGGCAATGTCGAGGCCGATGGTGCCACCAGCGCCGGGGCGGTTTTCGATGACGATCTGCTGCCCCAGGCTGATTGCCATGCGCTGCAAGATCGCGCGCGCCAGGATGTCGGTTGCACCGGCCGGCGGAAAGGCAACGATCAGGCGAATCGGCTTCGACGGGTAAGTGTCGGCGCGCGCCGCCGAAGTCCAGCCCAGCAGCCCCGCACCGGTTGCTGCCAGGGTGCCGCGGGCACCGACAGCGAGCACTTCGCGGCGCGACACGGAAACGGTATGGAGTGGTTTGCCAAGCGTCATGAGATCGGATTCCTGTGAATGTCAAAGCATGTGATCAGTGCCGGACCTCGCGACCGCGATCCAGCGACGTACCGAGCATAGGCAGGTGCACACGGCGCCCATGAGTCCACATGCCGGGGTTTGATGGGTCCAGCGTACCAGACCGTTCAGACCGTGCAGACCGTGGCCCGGGATGGCCTGCGAGAGCGTAGTCAGAACCAAGGGCCTGGCCGTGACCACCATTCCCGGGCAGCCCCGGATCGACAGCCCCGTGCGGGGCGCTGACACTGTGGGCATCGAAACTCTGGCCACCACGGGCGCCCCTTTGCATGTTCGATCTGCCTGCACGACCCGAGTACTTCAGCCCTGACCACGAGGCCTTTCGCCAGACCGTGCGCGACTTCGTGGCACGCGAGATCACGCCGCACGCGTCAGCCTGGGACGAGGCCGGCAGCTTTCCGCGTGCGCTGTATGCCCGCGCCGCGAGCATCGGCCTGATGGGCATCGGCTACCCCGAACACCTGGGCGGCACACCGGCCGACCTGTTCTACACGGTAGTGGCCGCCGAAGAGCTGGCGCGCGCTGGCTCGGGCGGTCTGCAGGCCAGCCTGGGTTCGCACCACATCGCGCTGCCGCCCATCCTTGCCGAAGGCAGCGCGGCGATGCAGGCGCGTGTGCTGCCGCCGGTGCTGGCCGGCGAGAAGATCGCGGCGCTGGCGATCACCGAACCCGGTGGCGGCTCCGATGTCGCGGCGCTGGCCACCACCGCCGTGCGGGCGGTCGACAGCGCCGGCGACCACTACGTCGTGAACGGCGAGAAGACCTTCATCACCAGCGGTCTGCGCGCCGATTTCCTGACCGTGGCCGTGCGCACCGACCCCGCCAACAAGGGGCCGGGCGGCCTGTCGCTGCTGCTCGTCGACGGTGCCAGCCCCGGCCTGCAGCGCACGCTGCTGGCCAAGACCGGCTGGTGGGCGTCGGACACCGCGCACCTGCGTTTCGACCAGTGCCGCGTGCCGGCCAGCCACCTGATCGGCGCCGAAGGGGGCGGCTTCAGGTCCATCATGCGCAACTTCAACCACGAAAGACTGATGATGGCCGTGATGGCCTGCGCTTATGCTCAGGTCTGCACCGAAGAGGCACTGGACTGGGCACGCCAGCGACGCACTTTCGGCGCCGCATTGGTCGAGCGACAGGTGATCCGGCACAAGCTGATGGACATGCTGGCGCGCGTGGAATCGGCACGCGCCATGGTCTACGAGCTGGCCTATCGCGTGCAGCAGCGCCTGGGTGACGACGCGGCGCTGGTGGCGCGCACCTGCATGGCCAAGGTGGTGGCCACGCAGGCCATGCAGTTCTGTGCCGACCAGTCGGTGCAGATCCTGGGCGGGGCGGGCTACATGCGGGGCACGCGCAGTGAGCGGCTGTACCGGGAGGTGAAGGTGATGATGATCGGCGGCGGCTCGGAAGAGATCATGAAGGATCTGGCCGCGCGCAAGCTGGCGCTGTAGCCTGACCCCGTGCATGGACGACCCCGACGCCACCGTCATCCGACCGACGCCGACGCAGGCGGTCGACCCCGACGCAACGGTGCGGCGGCCCCCGGGCGCGGGCAAGGCAAACGATGCCACTCATGAGCCTAGCGAGCCTGTCGAGCGCGATGCGACCACGGTCGTCAAGCCACGTCGCGCGGACGCCACCACGCGGGTGCTGCCGCGTGACGCTGCCGATGATGTCGACAGCGACGCCACCGTCATCCGCAACACCGTCGTCCGCCCCTACACCGGTGGCGCCGACCGCACGGTGCAGCGCGGTACCACGCTGCGGCCGCTGCCGCACAAGTCACTGGCGCTTTCCAAGGGGCTGAGGCTGCACGAATACCGCATCGAGCGTGTGCTCGGCCAGGGCGGTTTCGGCATCACCTACCTGGCGACCGACGTCAACCTCGACGCGCAGGTGGCGATCAAGGAATACCTGCCCGAGGAGATCGCGTTTCGCGCCAGCGACCGCAGCGTGTCGCCCAACGCGTCGCAGCACCGGGACCGCTACCAGCAGGGGCTGGAGAATTTCCTCACCGAAGCGCGCACACTGGCCAGCTTTCGCCATCCCAACATCGTGCGTGTGGCGCGTTTCTTCGAAGCGCACAGCACGGCCTACATGGTGCTGGAATACGAGCGCGGGCGCTCGTTCAAGAAATGGTGGTTGCGCCAGCGCCATCTGCCGCAGACGCCGGCACCGGGCGCCCAGGCCGGGCAGGGTGAGCGGCTGCTGGTCGAGCGGCTGCTGCCGCTGCTGGACGGGCTGTCGGCCGTGCACGCCGCGGGCTACCTGCACCGCGACATCAAGCCCGACAACATCCAGGTGCGCGCCGAAGACGGGCGCCTGGTGCTGCTCGATTTCGGCTCGGCCGGCCAGACCGTGGCGCTGGCCGACCAGGACGCGGTGGTGGTCACGCCCGGTTATGCACCGATCGAGCAGTACGGCATCGGCGAGCAAGGCGCCTGGACCGACATCTACGCCATGGCCGCCACGCTGTACTGGGCCGTGACCGGCAGCAAGCCGCCCGACGCCGAGGCGCGGGCCAGCGGCATCAGCCTGCCGCCCGCCGCCGAACTGGGCAAGGGCCGCTATGGCCGTGCCTTTCTCGACGCCATCGACTGGGCGCTGCTGATGGACCCGGCCCAGCGGCCGCAAAGCGTGGAGCAATGGCGCACCAAGTTGCTGGCCGACCATGTCAACAGCCTTGACCTGAGCGAGGCGCTGCGCCACGAAGAATCACGCTTCGAAGCCGATGACGGCAGCGGCGCGCCGGCCGCCTGGCAGCTGCGCTGGCGGCAGGTTCGCCGCCGTGTGCTGTCGCCCGCTGCCTGGCCGATGGCCGCCAAGCTGGCGGTGGCCACGCTGGTCACGGCCTTGCTGCCGATGTTGATCACCGGCCTGTACAACCTCAACGGTGCGCAGGCCGCCTTGCAGGACGCGCAGCTGGGCAAGACCGAGCAGCTGGCGCGCAGCACTGCCGGGCGCGTGGGTCAACTGCTGGCCAGCAGCGGCCGCCTGGCGCGTGGCCTGGGTGACGACGCCGAACTGACGCACTGGCTGGCCGCGCCGGGCGAGGCTGGCTTCGGCGCCTTGCAGCAGCGTCTGCAGGCGCTGGCCGGGGCCAATCCCGACATCCAGTTCGTGATGGTGATGGACGCCGCCGGCAAGGTGCGCATCTCGACCGACCCTGAGCTGCTGAACCGCAACTTCGGCTTCCGCGACTACTTCAAGCAAGCGATGGCCGGCCACGGCTACAGCACCGGCATCGTGGTCGGTGCGGCCGCCGGTTCGGCCGGCGTTTTCTTTGCCGAGCCGGTGCGCGACAACAGTGGACCGGTGCTGGGCGCGGTGGTGCTGCGTGTGAAGGCCTCGGCCTTCGACACCATCCTCGACGACGTACGGCACGATGCGCAGCTGACGCCCTTCATGGTCGATGCCGACGGCGTGCTGGTGCATCACCCACGAGCCGACCTGATGTACCGCAGCCTGATGCCGTTGACTGTCCAGCAGCAGCAGCGCATCAAGGCCGACCAGCGTTTTCGGCGCGATCGGGTCGAATCGCTCGGCGAGTCGGCGCTGGCCGGCGCCATGCTGGGCCAGCGTGCCGCCGGTCATGTGGTCTATCGCTCGGTGATCAGCGGTGTCGACGAGATCGCCGGTTTTGCGCCCGTTCCCGGTCATGGCTGGATGGTCGGTGTGTCGCAGACCCGAGAGACCTTCGAGCAGCCCATTACGCGGCTGCTGACGCATCTGCAGCTCAGCCTGGCCCTGGTCGGCCTGCTCTTTGTCGGCCTGGGCTTGCGTTTTGCGCGCAGCGTGGTGCGGCCGGTGCGTGCGCTGACGGCTGGTGCCCATGCGCTGAAGTCGGGCCAGTTCGAGCAGGCCTATGTCGACGTGAAGGGCCGCGACGAACTGGGCCAGCTGGCGCGCACCTTCAACGTGATGGTCGACGTGCTGCGCCAGCGCGAGCGCGAACGGGCCACGCGGCGCAAGCCTTGACCCTGGGGCAGCCTCACTCCGGCTGCCAGCGCTTGGCGCTGAACTGCACGCATTCCATTGCCAGGTCGCCGGCGCCGTCGATCGTGAAGCCGCTGACACGCACCTGGTCGAAGCGCAGCCGGCCCAGCGCCTCGCTGCCTTCCACCTGGTGCACGCGCACCCGGCTGAAGGCCTTGCCCGATCTGCGCAGGCCCATCAGCACACTCGACAGCGCGTCGGGCGTCTTGAAGATGGTGAACGCCGCCGCGTCCTTCTCGAGCAGCGGGCGATCGAACAGCAGCTGCTGCACCTCCAGCCAATGGCGGTAGCCGCGGCGGACCGACGCACCGGCATGACCGGGCAGCTTGAGGTAGATGTCCATGGGTGGGCGCGGGCAAGCGGTGTCGGGGCAGTATCCGGGGCGCGCCGCACAGGGTCAATCGTGTCCATGCCCCTAGCTTGAAGTGTGGCCGCGTGGGTCGATCTTGATTCAGGTCGAATCGGCCGGCCACAGCGCCTGCATGGCCGCTGCGTGCCGCGCGGCCAGGGCAGCCGAGGCCGGGTCGACCCAGCGCCCGGAGACCATCACGCGCTGGAAGGGGCGCGCCGGTGCTGCGAACACCAGCGCATCCAGCAGTTGTGGCCCCGGCACGCCGATCAGCGCCGGGTCTTCGGCGTGCAGCAGCAACAGGTCGGCGCGCGCACCAAGCTGCAGGCCCCAACGTTCGAAGCCAGCCGCTGCAGCGCCGCCGGCCAGCATGCGGTCAAACAGCCGTGCCGCCGTGGACGCCTGCTGGCCCGGTGCCGCAGCCACGCAACGCTGCTGCTGCAGCAGGCGCTGCGTGTATTCCAACCAGCGCAGCTCTTCGCTCCAGCTGCGCGTGACCTGGCTGTCCGAGCCCAGGCTGAGCGGCACACCGGTGCGCAACCAGCCACCCAGATCGGGCAGGCCGTCGCCCAGGTTGGCCTCGGTGCCGGGGCACAGCACCACGCCGGCGCCGCAGCGGGCCAGGCCTTCGATCTCGCTCGGCACGCTGTGCGTGGCGTGCACCAGCTGCCAGCGGCGGTCGGGCGATGCATGGCGAAGCAGCCATTCGATGGGCCTGCAGCCGGTGCTGGCCAGGCAGTCGCGCACTTCGGCCTGTTGCTCGGCGATGTGGATGTGCACCGGCCCGTCGCAGCGTGCGGCCAGGTCGTGCAGCGACTCGGGGCGCGCAGCACGCAGCGAGTGGATCGCTGCACCGGCGTTCAGCAGCGGCCGGCCGGAATGGCTGAATGCGCGCTGCAGCGCCAGCACCGCGGCGGTGTCGGCTCGAAAGCGGCGCTGGTCGTCGCGCAGCGCGGCTGCGGTGAAGCCCGCGCGTTCGTACAGCGTGGGCAGCAGCGTCAGGCCGATGCCGGCGTCGGCGGCGGCGTCGGCCAGCGCCCAGCCCATGGTTGCCGGGTCGTCGTAGGCGCTGCCGTCGACCTGATGCTGCAGGTAGTGAAATTCGCAGACCTGCGTATAGCCGCCGGCCAGCAGCTCGGTGTACAGGTGCGCGGCGACGGCGCGCAGCTGCGCGGGTGTGATGCGCAAGGCCACCCCGTACATGCGGTCGCGCCAGGACCAGAAGTCGTCGTGCGCGCTGTCGCGCCGTTCGGCCAGGCCGACGAAGGCGCGCTGGAAGGCATGGCTGTGGGCGTCCACCAGCGACGGGATCACCGGTGCTGGCAGTTGCTGCGCGGCTTCGGGTGCGGGTGTGTCGGGCTGGACCTGCTGCCAATGGCCGTCGGCGCCGGCCTGCAGCAGCACGCGTTCGCGCCAGCGGCCATCGACCCAGGCCCGCGGCGCCCACAGCAGGGCTTCAGGCATCGGGGGACCATTCGAGCAGGGTCTCGATCAGGCGGCGCAGCAGCGGCGTCACCGCCGCGGCGCGGTCATCATGCCAGCGGTACGGTGGGGTCTCGTCCATGTAGGCGCGCCAGCACATCTCGAGCTGCACCGCGTGCACACCGTCGGCCGGGCGGCCGTACTGGCGCGTGATGTGGCCGCCCTTGAAGCGGCCGTCGAGCACATGGCTGTAGGTCGACTGTGTTGCGAACACCGCGGCCACGCGCGCTGAAAGCGACGCCGCGCAGGCCGTGCCACTCACCGTGCCCAGGTTCATGTG
>Ga0073899_10004266_pt1 | contig 12554 bp, 10 predicted proteins | sample KloWWTmetaKNB5Ph_FD_88975 | JGI IMG/M metagenome (GOLD analysis project Ga0073899, IMG submission 88975) | Active sludge microbial communities from Klosterneuburg, Austria, studying microevolution and ecology of nitrifiers - Klosterneuburg... | ecosystem: Engineered > WWTP > Aerobic digester >... | reverse complement strand
GACCGTACGCAACGGCAGATTCGGCGGGCAGAAGAGCTCGTAGTCGTAGCGTGGGTGATCGATCAGGTAGTCGAAGCGCGCGGGGTCGATGCAGGCGCCGCCGAACATGAAGGGCAGGCGGGGGTGCACGGCGCCGATCAGCAGGATATCCCGGCCGGCCGTGCGCGCCGCCTCGATCTGCGGCAGCAGATCCACGGTGACGTCGGGGTTCGAGCCCAACGAGAGCTGCACTTCTCCCGCGACCGTGCGCTTCGCGACGAGCTGCGCGATCACGTTCGCACCGCGCGCGAGAAAGTCGCGTGCGACATGCGTGTAGTTCGCCGAGAGGTAGTGCTGCTGTGCGGCGTCGACCCCGAGCCAGGCACCGGGTTCGAAGAAGAACTCGATCACCTCGATGTTGGGCGGCAGTGTGCCGGCCTTCGCGGCGAGGACATAGTCCAGCTCGGGGTAGTCGGCGAACACCCGCTCGACGACAGGCTCGAGCAGGCGCCGCGCGAGGTCGCCACTTGCCCGCGGCCGCGTCAGTGAAAGCGCGGTGAGTATCGTGAGACGGAGTGAAGGATCGCGTGCGGCGCGCCGGTAGAACTCGTTCGCGACGAGATTCGGCTTGCCGATGCCCAGTGGCAGACCCAGTACGATGTGGTGGCCGACGCGCGCGAGCGTCGCGTCCACGCATTCGTCGATCGTGCCGAAGACTTGCGGCAAGTCAGGGTGCGGGCGTGAGTTTGACGGACCAGACGACGGTGACGGCGTTGCCGACCATTTCGGTAGAGCGCCATTCACCCTGGCCCACCCCGTAGTCGAGCCGCTTGATCGCGAGCTCGCCCGCAATCACGCGGCCCGGCGTCCCGTTGCCGGAGGCGTCGGTGAGTGCGAACGGCAGCGCTATTTCGCGGGCCATGTCGCGAATCGCGAGCTTGCCTGAAGCCTCGTAGCGATCGTTCGCGATGCGCTTGAAGCGGGTTGCCTCGAAACTTGCCTGCGGAAACTTCTGCACGTCGAACAGGTCCGCCGTGCGCAAGGCCGAGTCGCGATCCTTGTCTTTCGTATTGAGCGAAGCGGCATCAATCACGACCGCGAGCCGGGTCGGCGTGCCATCCGCTGCCGTAGTGAGCGACACCGTGAACTTGTCGAAGGTGCCCGTCGTGGTGGCGCCCGCCTGCGTGAAGCGGAACTGAAGGGACCCGCTGGCGTTGCTGCCGGTTGCGGCGCCTGCGCCAGGTGCTGCGGCGAGCGCTTCGCCTGCGCCGGGGCCCATGAGGAGCAGCGCAGCGAGTACGACCGGCACGCGCGTGAAAGGCAGCATGCGCTTCAGCACGACATCGCGGTTGACGAAATGATGCTTGAGCGCGGCGAGCAGGTGCAGCGTCGCGACCGCCCCGAGAGTGAACGCGAGAATTTCGTGCGCATCGTGCGCGATGTCGAAGGTGGTTTCGCTCGGCGCCACGAGATCCGGGAGCTGGAAGAGACCGAACCAGGACACCGGGAAGTTCTTGGCAGAAGACATGATCCAGCCGGCCAGTGGAACCGCCAGGAGCAGCGCGTAAAGCAGTCCGTGCGCGCCGCGCGCCGCCGCCTTCTCCCAGTTCGCCATCGTGGCGGGCATTTCCGGCGTGCGATTGGCCGCCCGCCACAAGAGGCGCAGCGTCGCAAGCGCGAGGATGGTGATGCCGACCGACTTGTGCCGCGCGAGGACAGCGAGTTTCTGCAGGCCGACCGGCAGACCCTCGGCGATGAACGCGAGCACGAACTGGGTAACGACGAGCAGCACGATGGCCCAATGGAAGAACTTTGCGATCGTGCCCCAGCGTTCCAGGGTATTGCGGATCGGCATATGCTCGGCTCCATGGGAGTGAGGAGCGTCCAGTCTAGCAAGGCCGCGCTGGGGGCGGCGATGCTGGCCGCGCTCGGCCTCGCAGGCTGCCCTGCATCCCGACGCGCCGCTCCGCCGCCCGTTCCTGCAGTGCCGCCCGCCGAAGTCGCACCGCCCGTGGCGGGCGCGATCCGCTACCGGATCGTCGGCGACGAATCCCTCGTGGTGGTACTCGCGTACCGCGGCGGCACGCTCGCCTCGTTCGGGCACAACCACGTGATCGCCTCGCGCGCGCTCATCGGCGTCATCGACCTGCGCGAGCCCCTCACGGCGAGCACGCTCGATCTGTACCTGCCGGTCGCTGCCTTCACAGTCGACGAAGCCGAGCTGCGCAGCGGCCGGGGCCCGGAGTTCGCAGCCGCCGTCCCGGATTCAGCACGCGAGGGTACCCGCCGCAACATGCTGGGTGAGAGCCTGCTCGACGCCGCGCGCTTTCCCGCAATCGTGGTGCGCGCTGTCTCGCTCACCGGCGGGCCCGGGACTTTCGCGGCCCGGCTCGATGTGAACGTGCGCGGCGAGAGCCATTCGCTCGTCGTGCCGGTGCAGGTCGATCGGCGGGGCGCCGAACGGCTGCACGTCACCGCAAAGTTCACCGTCGAACAGAGCGCGCTCGGGCTCACGCCCTTCAGCGTGATGCTCGGCGCGCTGCAGGTCGAAGATACGCTCGGCGTCGAAGTCGATCTCAGCGCACGCCGAGTTCCCTGAGTACGGTGTCCGCGTGGTACACCTTCTGCAGCGCCTCGCGGAGGATGGCGGGGTGCACGGCAATGGCACGGTTCTTCGCGGCGTCGAACCAGTAGCGGCCCGAGATCGAGTGGATGTTGCCGTCGAACATCAGGCCGACAATGCGACCCTGCGCGTCGATCAACGGGCTGCCCGAGTTCCCGCCGACGATATCGTTCGTCGTCGAGATGCAGAACGGGGTCTGCATATCGAGCGAGTCGCGCACTTTCAACCAACTGTCGGGAATGCGAAACGGCGCGCTGCCCGTCGCGCGCTCGAAGGCCTTCCCGAGATACGTGAACGGCGGGATGTCCCTGCCATCCTCGTTCCAGCCGGCCACCGTGCCGTAGTTGAGGCGCAGCGTGAAAGTCGCGTCGGGGTAGACGTTTGTGCCATAGACCTTGAAGCGTGCTGCAGCGATTTTCTCCGACGCCGCGGTGATCGGCGCTTCGACCTCGTCCTCGTAGCGCTTGCGCACTGCGCGCGAGCGCTCGTCGATCGCAAGCGCGAGCCGGATCATCGGGTCGTTCGACGCGGCGATGGCCGCCTCGCCGCCGTCCCACAGCTGCTTGCGGATGGCCGGGTCGGCGAGCTTCGTGCCAGCGATCAGTTTCGCGGCGAGGCTGTCCGGGGAATCCTTCGCGAGCAACTGGCGCACCACCGGGTGATCGGGGCCGAGCCATTCGCGCATCCGCTCGAGCGAGAACGACAGCGTGAGATTCTCGAGCTCCGGGTAAACGGGGATCGCCGCGAGTGTCTGTTGCGCAAGCCGCGGCAGCGCCGTGTCGGCGTACTCGCGCAGCCGCTCCGTGTTCGGCTTGCCGCGCTCGGCGGCAGCGCGCACGAGCGTGCGGGCGTAGCGGAAGGTCGCACTGTTGAAGCCGCCGGCTCCTTCGAGGAATAGATACGGCAGATAGAGGCCACGCTCGATCGTCGTCGCCCGTGCGATATCTGCCCATGGGTCGCCGAACGAGGCGTCGCCCGCCATTTTCACGCGCAGCGCCTGCTCCGCCTCGCTCTTCGCCTCGAGCAGCGAGTCCTCGTGCAGGGCGTCGAGCAGCTTGCGCCGCACCTTGATGCCGTTCTCGAGCGAGTTGAGCGGCTCCTCGACGATGCGCGCTGCCGCTTCGCTCCCCTTGCCGTACTGGATGTAACGGCCGCGCAGCTCGGAATAGCGCAGCAGCCAGTTCGGCAGGACGAGATCGCGCTGGAACGCGAGTTCCGCGCGCGTATCGAGTCGCTCGGTGGAACCGGGGTGGCCGGAGACGAGCACGAACTCGCCCGCTTCGGGACCCGCAAAGCGGATCGGGAGGTGATCCGGCGTCTTCGCGGGTTTGCCGTTCTCGTAGGCCCGCAGCATCGAGAAATCGAGCGACCAGCGCGGGAACTGGAAATTGTCCGGGTCGCCGCCGAAAGCGGCGATGTCGGCCTCGGGTGCGAGCACGAGACGCACGTCGTCGTAGCGCTTGTATTTGTAGAGGAAGTACTGTCCGCCCTGGTAGAGCGTGACGCTCTCGCACTTGAGCCTTGTGCCCTTCTCGCAGGCCTGCTCGAGCTGCGTGAGCACCTTCTTTCGGGCCTCGTTCGCTGCCGTCTGATCGAGGCCGCTGATCGCCTGCATCACCTTGTCGGTGACATTTTCCATTGCCTGCAGTACGTCGGCGACCTGCGTCGCGCACCGCGGCTCGTCATTGCGACTGCGCGAGACGAAGCCCGTCTGCACGAGGCTCTGGTCCCTGGACGACAGGTTCGCGAGACAAGCCTCGACACAGTGGTGGTTCGTGAGAATGAGGCCTTCGGGAGAGACGAAGGACGCCGTGCAGTTCGAGAGGCGGATCGTGCTGCGCCGCACCCGGTCAAGCCACGCGCTGTCGAGGGTGGCGCCGTACTTCGCCTTGACGGCTGCCGCGGGGAAATTGTCGAACGTCCACATGCCCTCGTCGGCAAGCGCCGGTAGCGCGGCGCCGAGCAGCAGGGCGAGCATTGCTGTACGCATGATGGCCTCGCAGAAGTGTGAGACCGGCGATTCTAGCGGGCGTGGGGCCTTTCGTGCTCGGCGGACACTGCGCGGCGGAGCGCGCTTGCGACGAGGCGAGCTGATGGGCGCGTCGACCCGCGGTTACCCCGGCGCCAGCAGTATCGCGAGGCCCTCCGGGCTCTCGATCAGCGCGTAATGCCCGGGATCGAGCGCGGCCGGAAGGTCTGCGGCAAATGGCATGTCGAGCGCCGCGAGGCGCGCGCGACGACCCGCCGGGTCTGCGGCTGTGAATACGAGCAGTGGTTGCGCGAAGAAGCGCGGTGTGTGGAAGGCGAGGTTCAGGTGATCGCTTGTGAGCGGCAGACGGCGCCAGGGTGTGTCGTCACTCTCCGCGTCACTCCCGTCGGCGAGCGCCACGAAGCCGAACGCTTCCCACTGCCGGCGCGCGACGGCAAAATCGCGTGCCGGCAGGCTGTACTCCGCGAGTTCGCCGCATAGCGACGGTTGGTCGCGGTCGCAGGGCGAGAACGTGCGCGCCTCGAGCACTGTGACCATGTGCCCCGTGGGATCGCGAAAGCCGGCTTCGTTGAAGACTTCGTCACCCGTGCGGCGAAAGGCGATCTCGACGCCTGTGGCCTCAATTGCAGCGATGTGCCGGGCGACTCGCGCCCGCACGAACGTGAGCGAGGGCGACGCGAAACGGTACTGGTGCAGCCCGATCACGCAGCGGCCGTCGGTGAGCACGCCGTAAGGATGCGACCAGACGTCGCTCGTCACACATTGCGTGAATCCGAGCCGCTCATAGAACTCCACCGATGCGCGGATGTCATCGGTTGCAACCGACAGCTCGAGGAACCGGCCGAGCATGCGCGGGCGCGATAGTCAGCTGCTCGACACGACGCGCGGAAAAGCGCCCGCGGCGCGCGCGGCGGCAGCGCCGATCCAGCCGCGCGTGTGAAGGGCGACGAGACGACTGAGCGCCTGGACATGCTCGGGTCGCGCATTGAGCGCCGCCACATAATCGAGACGCGTACCACCGGCACGCAGGAAGCGCGCACGATCTTCGACTTCGTTCTCCTCGAGCGTCTCGAGGCAGTCGATCGCGAAGCCTGGGCAGGCGACGGTAGCGGTGTGCACGCCGCGCGCCGGCAGGGACTCGAGCACTTCCTCGGTATAGGGGCGCAACCAGCTGCCGCCGCCGAAGCGCGACTGGAAGGCGACGCTCCACTCGCCGTCGTGCAGCCGCAACGCATCGGCGAGCTGCTGCGCGGTCGCGTGACAGCGCTTGTGATACGGATCGCCCTTGTCGCAGTAGGCGCTCGGCACGCCATGCCACGAGAGCAGCAGATGCCCGGTGCGCCCGTGCGCGGCCCAGTGTGCGGCGATGCTCGCGCGCAGCGCCTCGATGTAGCCGTCGTCATCGTGGTAATCGGCGATGTAGCGCAGTTCCGGCGCCCAGCGCAGCCTGCCGAGCACGCCGGCCACCTTGTCGTAGACCGCACCGGTCGTCACGCCGCAGTACTGCGGAAAGAGCGGCACGACGAGGAGACGACGTGCGCCGCTGTCGATCAGCCCCAGAATGGCGCTCTCTATCGACGGGCTCGAATAGAGCATGCCGATGGCGACCGGGACCGGTGAGGCGACCCGCTGCGCAAGTTCGCTTTCGAGGCCCGCACGCAGTGATTCCGACAGTGACAGCAGCGGCGAGCGGCCCGCCGCGAACATTTCGCGATACTTGCGTGCGCTGCGCAGCGGCCGGATCGGCAGGATGAGGCCATGCAGGATCGGCAACCACAACCAGCGGGGCAGCTCGACGACCCGCGGATCGGACAGAAGGCTGCCGAGAAAGCGGCGGATATCGCGCACCGAGGCCGAGTCTGGCGACCCTGAATTGACGAGCAGCACGCCGACGCGTTCGTTGCCGTCGTGCGGGAAACCCGGCGTGCCGAGGAATTGCGGCATGAGACTCTCGCGTCAGGCGACGCCGCCGACGCACACGTACTTGAGTTCGGTGTAGTCGAGTATGCCGTACTTCGAACCCTCGCGGCCAAAGCCGGACTCCTTGATGCCGCCGAAGGGTGCCACTTCAGTCGAGATGATGCCGGTGTTGACGCCAACGATGCCGTACTCGAGGCCTTCCTGCACGCGCCAGGAGCGCGCGAGATCGCGCGTGTAGAAGTATGCGGCCAGCCCGAACTCGGTGTCGTTCGCCATCGCGAGCGCCTCGGCTTCCGTCCTGAAGCGAAAGAGCGGCGCAACGGGGCCGAAAGTTTCCTCGCGCGCGACCATCATGTTCGGCGTCACGTTTGTGAGGATGGTTGGCTGGAAGAACGTGCCACCGAGGGCGTGGCGCTTGCCACCGCAGGCGACCTGCGCGCCGTTCGCCACGGCGTCGTTGATGTGCTCCTCGACCTTCGCGAGCGCCTTCGCGTCGATCAGCGGCCCCTGATCGGTGACCTCCTTCAGGCCGTCGCCGACCCTCAGCAGCGCCACTGCCTCGGTGAGCTTCGCGGTAAAGGCATCGTAGATGCCTTCCTGCACCAGCAGGCGGTTAGCGCACACACAAGTCTGGCCGGTATTGCGGTACTTGCTCGCGATCGCCCCCTGCACGGCGATGTCGAGGTCGGCGTCGTCGAACACGATGAAGGGTGCATTGCCGCCGAGCTCGAGCGACAGCTTCTTGAGCGTGCCCGCGCACTGCACCATCAGCTTCTTGCCGATTTCGGTCGAGCCCGTAAAAGTGACCTTGCGCACGATCGGATTTGCAGTCATCTCGCCGCCGATTTCGGTGGCGCTGCCGGTCAGGATGCTGAAGACACCCGCGGGCACGCCCGCGCGAGTGGCGAGCTCGGCCATCGCAAGCGCCGAGTAGGGCGTTTGCGTGGCGGGCTTGCACACGAACGTGCAACCCGCGGCGAGCGCAGGCCCGGCCTTGCGCGTGATCATCGCGGAAGGGAAATTCCACGGCGTGATCGCCGCGACCACGCCGACCGGCTGGCGCAGCACGAGGAGGCGCTTGTCGGGCTGGTGGCCGGGGATCACATCGCCGTAGAGGCGCTTGCCCTCTTCGCCGAACCATTCAAGGAAGGAGGCCGCGTAGGCGATCTCGCCTTTCGATTCCGCGAGTGGCTTGCCCTGCTCGGCGGTCATCAGTGTTGCGAGATCCTCCTGGTTTGCGAGCATCAGGTCGCTCCAGCGCCGCAGGATGGCGCCGCGGTCCTTCGCGGTGCGCGCGGCCCACGCGGGGAACGCGCGCGCCGCCGCTTCGATCGCCCGGCGCGTTTCCGCTGCGCCGGCGTTCGGTACGGTGCCCAGCTTCTCACCGGAGGCAGGATTGACGACGTCGAGCGCGCGCTTCGAGTCCGCATCGACCCACTGGCCGTCGATATAGCACTGTTGTCGCAACAGCGACGTATCCTGCAATTTCATGGCGCGATCCCCGATGGTCAACCGACGAACCCGGCGAAGAAAGTGAGCGTGCGTTCCAGCGCGAGCTGCGCACTCGAAGCGTCATACTGCGCGCGGTCGGCATTGCCGAAAGCGTGATCCGCGGGATAAGTGTGGAACACGCCCGCCGGGTGCACGGCGCGGATCTTTTCGATGATCGCGGGCGGGATGCTCATGTCCTTCTCGCCGAAATGATAAATGACAGGGCACTTCGGAGCCTCGTCGAAATACTTCGGAATGCTGGCTCCGTAATAGCAGGCGGCCGCGGCCACCGGCAGCTGGCACGCCGCGACGTATGCGACGGCGCCGCCCCAGCAGAAGCCCACGATGCCGACCTTCCCTGAGCCCTTCACGGCGTTGACGGCGGCACTGATGTCGGCGAGGAACTGATCCTTGCCCACCTGCTTCATGTAGCCGATGCCTTCCTGCATCGTCTCGGCCGTGTAGCCGAGTTCGATGCCGCGACGCACGCGGTCGAAGAGGGCGGGTGCGATTGTGGTGTAGCCCTGCGCAGCGTAGCGGTCGGCGGCTGCCCGGACGCTGTGGTTCACGCCGAAAATCTCCTGGATCACGACGACGGCGCCGCGCGGCTTGCCGCGCGGCGCGGCGAGGTACGCCTGGAACTCGTGGCCGTCGCGGGCCATCAGCGTAGTGAAATCACCCATGTTCCCGAGGATACCGCGGTCAGGAAGCGCGAACCACGCGTTGATCTATGGCCCCGAAAATGCTGTGGCCGGTCGTGTCGAACATCTCGATGCGCACGCGATCGCCGAAGCGCAGGAACGGTGTTTCCGGCCGGCCGCCGGCCAGCACCTCGAGCGTGCGCTTCTCGGCAAGACAGCTCGAGCCGCGGCTGCGATCGTAGTTCGACACGGTGCCCGAGCCGACGATGGCGCCCGCGCCGAGGCGCCGCGTGCGTGCCGCATGTGCTATGAGCTGCGGAAAACTGAAGGTCATGTCGACGCCGGCATCGGGCGCGCCGAACGGCGCCTCGTTGATGCGGCTCACCAGCGGCAGGTGGACCTTGCCGTCGCGCCACGCGTCGCCCAGTTCGTCGGGCGTGACGGCGACTGGCGAGAACGCGGTCGCAGGCTTTGACTGATAAAAGCCGAAACCCTTTGCAAGCTCGCCGGGAATCAGGTTGCGCAGCGACCAGTCGTTGACGAGCGTGAGCAGCCGGATATGCCCCGCTGCGACCTGCGGCGACACGCCCATGGGCACGTCGTCGACGATCACCGCGATTTCCGCCTCGAGGTCGATGCCGAAGTCCTCGCTCATGAACGGCGCGTCGTCGGTGGGGCCGAGCAGGTCGTCGGAGCCGCCCTGGTAGATGAGGGGGTCGGTCCAGAATGAAGCCGGCATCTCTGCGCCGCGCGCTTGGCGTACGAGTTCCACGTGGTTCACGTACGCGCTGCCGTCGACCCAATGATGGGCGCGGGGAAGCGGCGCCGCGCAGGCTCGCGGATCGAAGGGTTTCGCGGCCGCCACGGTGCCCGCCTTGAGGCGCGCCGCGAGCGCTGCGAGCTGTGGTGCAACCGTGGCCCATTCGTCGAGCGCGGCCTGCAGGGTCGCCGCAATGCCTTCGGCTACAACGCAGTGCGTCAGGTCATGGCTCACGACGACGAGGCGGCCGTCGCGGCCGCTTTTCAGGCTCGCAAGTTTCATGTAAAGGGGTGAGTGGGACGCTCGAGAATGGCCGTGACTCCCATCCCTCCGGCCGTGCATACCGAAATGAGACCCCGGCGCGCCCGCGGACTCTCGGCGAGCATCTTCGCGAGCGTCGCGACGATGCGCGTGCCGGTGGCGGCGAACGGGTGACCGATCGCGACGCTGCCGCCCTTGAGATTCAGCTTCGCGCGATCGATGCTGCCGAGCGGTCGTTCCAGGCCGAGGCGTTCGCGGCAGAAATCGGCGGACTCCCACGCGGCGAGCGTGCACAGCACCTGCGCCTCGAAGGCTTCGTGGATTTCGTAGAAGTCGAAATCCTGCAGCGTGAGGCCCGCATCCTTCAGCATCGCGGGAACGGCATAAGCCGGCGCCATCAGCAGGCCCTCGTGACCGCTCACATAGTCGACGGCCCAGGCCTTGCCGTAGGTGAGCCACGCGAGCACGGGAAGCCCGCGCGCTGTCGCCCACTCTTCGGAGGCAAGCAATACCGCGGAGGCGCCGTCCGTGAGCGGCGTGCTGTTGCCCGCCGTGAGGGTACCCGCGGCGCTGCGATCGAACGAAGGCTGCAGTTTCGCGAGCTTCTCGAGCGAGGTGTCGGCGCGGACGTTGTTGTCGATCGCGAGCCCTTCATGGTCGACGACGAGATCGCCGTAAAAGCCCGCCTGCCAGGCCGCTGCGGCCTTCATGTGGCTCGCGAGGGCGAGCTGGTCCTGCGCCTCCCGCGAAATGCTCCACGTCTTCGCCATCTGCTCGCAGTGCTCGCCCATCGACAGGCCCGTGCGCGGTTCGACGACCGCGGGCATCACCGGCTTGAAGTCGCGCGGGCGCAGACCAAAGAACGGCGCGACGCGCGCACCGAAGCTGCGCCCACGGTAGCTGCGCAGCAGCTTCTGCTGGAAGGAGCGCGGGTAGACGATCGGCACGTCACTCACCGAGTCGACGCCGCCCGCGATACCCGCGTCGATCTGCCCGAGCGCGATCTTCCCGCCGATGAGGATCGCGGCCTCGAGGCTTGTGCCGCAGGCGCGCTGGATATCGAGCCCCGGCGTGTGCGGGTCGAGTCCGCTCGACAGTACGCATTCGCGTACGAGATTGAAGTCCCGCGAGTGCTTGATCGTGGCGCCCGCAATTACGTCGCCGAGGCGCACTCCCGCGAGATTGAACTTCGCCACGAGCGTGCGCAGCACAGCGGACAGCATGTCCTGGTTGCCGACTGCGGCGTAGGCGCCGTGCGCCCTCGCGAACGGGATGCGCTGGCCGCCGACGATGGCGACGCGTCTTATGGCAGAACCTGCGAGCATAGTCGGTAGAATGCCACGCTCGCCGCCCCTCCCGCCAACTCCGATGACGCTGCTTTTGCCACAGGCCCGCGCGGATGCCGCCGCGATCGCGCATCTCGCGGGTCCCCTGCTCATCAACAATATCGCCACCGCCGGGATGGTCACGGCCGACACCGTCATGGCCGGCTGGCTCGGGGCGCGCGATCTCGCCGCCGTGGCGGTCGGCGCGAACTACGTGTCGTTCTTCCATCTCGGGGGCCTGGGCCTCCTGATGGCGCTGTCCCCGACCGTCGCCCACGCCTACGGGGCGGGCCGCAACGACGAGGTAGGCAGCTTCACGCGTAACGCGTTGTGGCTCGCGATGGCCATGGCGGTCGTCATGTGCACGGCGCTGCTGCTCGCCAAGCCGGTGCTGCTCGCAATCGCGATTCCGCCGGATGTCGCCGACCTCGCCGCGCGCTACGTGCGCGCCGTGGCGTTCGGCGTGCCCGCCATGTTCGCGTTTCTCGCGATGCGCTTCTCGAGCGAGGGGTTGGGCTGGACACGACCGATTCTGTTCACGGCCGTGCTCGCGTTTGCGGCAAACGTTGCGGGCAACTATGTCTTCATGTACGGCAAGTTCGGCCTGCCGGCCTTCGGTGCGGTCGGATGCGGCGTGGGCACGGCGCTCGCGAGCTGGGTCGTGTTCATCTTCATGTGGTGCTACATGCGCCGCCACCGCCGTTACTCCGCCTACGCGCCGCTGCGGCGCTTCGAGCTGCCGAACAGGGCGCGCCTGCGCGAGATCCTCGCGCTCGGCCTGCCGATCAGCGGCAGCGTGCTGGCGGAAGGCGGGTTGTTCGCGTCCGCTGGCCTGATGCTCGGGGCGTTCGGCCCGACCGTGCTCGCCGCGCACGCGATCGCGATCAACTACGGCGCGCTGATGTTCATGATTCCGCTGTCGCTGCACTCGGCCACCACGATCCATGTCGGACATCAGCTCGGGCGTGGTGACGCTGCGGCGGGGCGATTCGCCGGCTGGGTCGGCATGGCGCTGTGCGTCGCGATCATGGCGACTTCCGCGCTCGTACTGCTCGCGATCCGGCGTCAGATCGCCGGCGCCTACACGGGCGATGCGCAGGTGCTCGCGATCGCGACGCAACTGCTCGCGTTCGTTGCGGCATTCCAGGTGGCCGATGGCCTGCAGGTCGGCGCGGCCGGCGCGCTGCGAGGTTTCAAGGATGCGCGCGTGCCGATGCTGCTGAACCTCGTCGCGTACTGGCTCATCGGCTTTCCGCTCGCGTACGGATTCGGAGTCGTGCTCGGACAGGGAGCGCGCGCCGTCTGGATGGGACTCATCGCAGGTCTCAGCGTCTGTGCCGTGCTGCTCTCGTGGCGCTATGCGTGGGTCTCGCGACGCGCAGTCGCCGCTCAGGGAAACTCGAGCAGGAAGTAGCGATCGCAGCGGTGATGACCGGTCGCGCCGAGCGGGCCCGGCAGCGCCTTGAATCCGGCGCGGCGATAGAGCTTCTGCGCGGCATCCATACCCGTGAGCGTTTCGAGATAGCAGGCGCCGTAGCCGTAGCCGCGTGCCACCGCGAGGCAG
>Ga0073899_10004265_pt1 | contig 12556 bp, 10 predicted proteins | sample KloWWTmetaKNB5Ph_FD_88975 | JGI IMG/M metagenome (GOLD analysis project Ga0073899, IMG submission 88975) | Active sludge microbial communities from Klosterneuburg, Austria, studying microevolution and ecology of nitrifiers - Klosterneuburg... | ecosystem: Engineered > WWTP > Aerobic digester >... | reverse complement strand
TATGACCGCCTCGATGGCCCCGAGATCGAGGACGACTGGCACAATTTCGAGGCGCTGAACTTCGCCCCGGATCACCCCGCGCGCACGATGCACGACACGTTCTGGTTCCCGGATGGCCGCCTGCTGCGCACGCATACCTCACCGGTGCAGATCCGCGGCATGTCGGGACGCACGCCGCCAATCCGCATCATCGCGCCAGGCAAGGTCTATCGCAGCGATTCCGACCAGACGCACTCACCGATGTTCCACCAGGTCGAAGGCTTGCTGATCGACGAAACCTCGAGCTTCGCCGACCTGAAGGGAACCCTGGCGGCATTCGTGCGTTCGTTCTTTGAACGCGATTTCGAGATGCGCCTGCGCCCGAGCTTCTTTCCGTTCACCGAGCCATCCGCCGAAATGGATATCGGCTGGAGCACCGCCAATGGCGAAACACGCTGGCTTGAAGTGCTTGGCTGCGGCATGGTGCATCCGAACGTGCTGAAGAACTGCGGCATCGATGCCGAGCGCTACAGCGGTTTCGCCTTCGGCCTCGGCGTCGATCGTTTCGCCATGCTGCGTTACGGTGCCGAAGATCTGCGCGCGTTCTTCGAAAACGATTTGCGCTTTCTGAGGCAGTTTGCCTGAGGAGCGGGAATGGGGAACAGGGAAACGGGAATGGTGCAGGCGGCTTCCGGATTTGATGAACGTTGGCCTCCGATTGACCCGTTACCGACTTTCTCCATTCGCCAGCTTTGCTGCTTACCCATTCTCGTTTCCCTATTCCCCATTCCCGGCCCCTCATGAAACTCAGCGAAAACTGGCTACGCGAACTTGTCGATGTCCCGGTGGGGCGATCCGAGCTTGCGCATAAACTGACGATGAGCGGCCTGGAGGTCGAGGACATCAGCGTTCTTGGCGAAGCTCTGGATGGCGTCTTCGTGGCCGAGATTGTTGCGGCCGAAAAGCATCCGGATGCCGACAAGCTTCGCGTCTGCAAGGTTTCCATCGGGCGTGGCGAGCCGTTGCAGATTGTCTGCGGCGCGCCGAATGCACGTGTTGGCTTGAAGGCGCCGCTGGCCACCGTGGGCACACGCGTTGGCGAGATCACCATCAAGGCGGCGAAACTGCGTGGCGTCGAATCGAATGGAATGCTCTGTTCGGCGCGCGAGCTCGGCCTCGACAGTGACGCGGACGGCTTGCTGGAGCTGCCGGACAACGCGCCGGTTGGCATGGCCCTGGCCGGGTTTCTCGGCTTGCCGGACGCCATCATTGAAATCGGTTTGACGCCCAATCGCTCCGATTGTCTCGGCATGCATGGCGTGGCCCGGGAAGTGGCGGCGGAATTCGGCACGCATGGACGGATTCCTGCGACGCTGGCGCAGGCGGATACGCATGCGGACTCGCTCGATGTGATCGTGCAGGTGCCACAGGACTGCCCGCGTTATTGCGCTCGCCTGCTGCGTGGGGTCAATGCCGGAGCGCGCTCGCCGCAGTGGTTGAAGGAGCGCTTGCGCCGCGCCGGTATTCGTTCGATCAGTGCGGTTGTCGATGTCACCGCCTACGTGATGATCGAAACCGGCCAACCCATGCATGCGTATGACGCGGCGACGCTGCACGCGCCTGTCGTCGTGCGGCGCGCCGGCAAGGGCGAACAGCTGACCTTGCTGGATGAACGCAGCGTCACGCTTGGCGAGGATTTCCTGGTCATTGCCGACCAGGAAAGGGCCGTCGGCCTGGCGGGCATCATGGGAGGTCACGCCACGCGGGTGACGGACGCGAGCGTCGATGTCTTTCTTGAAGCCGCGCATTTTGCGCCGGCCGCCATCAGTGGTCGCGCGCGGCGTCTCGGCATGCACACCGATGCTTCGCATCGCTTCGAGCGCGGTGTCGATGCCGAACTGCCGCGCCAGGCAATCGAGCGCGCAACAGGCTTGCTGATCGCGATTGCCGGAGGCTCGGCCGGTCCCGTGGTCGAACAGGTTTCCACTCCGCATCTGCCGCAGCGCATGGCGGTGAGCCTGCGCCGTGCACGTCTGCAGCGCATCCTCGGCGTCGTCGTCGATGACGTCGAGGTCGTTCGGATTCTCGAATCGCTCGGCATGCAGGTTTCAACAACGGCCACGGGCTGGTCCGTGGTGCCGCCATCGGCCCGCTTTGACCTTGCCATCGAGGAAGACCTGATCGAGGAGGTCGCCCGCATCCACGGTTACGATCGCATTCCGGTGCAGGCACCGCGTGGCGAGATTGCGCCGGCGGCAATTCCGGAAAATCGCATTGCGCTGGCGGCGCTGCGCCAGCAACTGGCCGCGCGAGGTTATTCGGAGGCAATCTGCTATGCCTTCGTCGAGGCCGGGCTGCTGCAGACCTGGGGCCTCGATGATGCCTCGGTTGCGCTGGCCAATCCGCTCTCCGCCGAACTGGCCGTGATGCGCACCAGCCTGCTACCCGGGCTGGTCAGCGCGCTTGAAGGCAATCGCAAGCGCCAGCAGTCAAGAGTGCGCTTGTTCGAGAGCGGGCGAAGCTACCACATGGGCCCGGATGCACCGATCGAGGTGGAGCGCCTGGCCGGTGTCGCCGTTGGTGATGCCGTCAGCGAACAATGGAGTGTGCCGCGGCGGCCGATTGATTTCTTCGATCTGAAAGGCGACGTCGAATCGCTGCTCCAGCTCGCCGGTGCCGGCGCCGCGGAGTTCCGTTTCGAGGCGGGTGCTCCGGGTTGGCTGCACCCGGGGCGCTCGGCGACCATCTGGCGCGGTAGTGAACGTGTCGGCTATCTGGGCGCATTGAATCCGCGTTTGCAGAAGGCGCTCGATCTCGATGCCGATGTCTGTGTCTTCGAACTCGAGGTGGCGGTGTTGAACCGACGCCTGGTACCGCAAGCGGCGAAGCTTTCGCGCTTCCCTTCCGTGCGTCGGGACATATCCATCGTGGTGGCCGACGATGTGTCCTATGCGGACGTCGAAGCGACCATTCGCCGCGCGATACCCGAGCGCCTGATTGAAATCGTCCTGTTTGATCGTTTTGCCGGCCCGAACCTCGGAATTGGAGTCAAAAGTCTCGCTATGGGCTTGATTTTGCAGGATGGTTCACGCACGCTAACGGATCAGGACGCGGATGATTGCGTCAACCTGGCGGTCTCCGCTCTGGCGATTGGTTACAAGGCAAAGTTGCGGGGGCAGGATGGCGCTGACGAAGGCTGAAATGGCAGAGCGTCTGTTTGCAGACGTCGGATTGAACAAGCGCGAAGCCAAGGAATTCGTCGATGCGTTCTTCGATTCCGTACGTGATGCGTTGGAAAGGGGAGAGCAGGTCAAGCTGTCGGGTTTCGGCAATTTTGATTTGCGCTTGAAGAATCAACGTCCCGGGCGTAACCCGAAGACCGGCGAGGAGATTCCGATTTCCGCGCGGCGCGTGGTAACGTTTCGGCCGGGGCAAAAGCTGAAGGTCCGAGTAGAAGCCTATGCTGGATCAGGGGAGCAATAGCGAACTACCGGCGATACCGGCAAAGCGCTATTTCGCGATTGGCGAAGTCAGCGAGCTTTGTGGTGTCAAGCCGCATGTGCTTCGCTACTGGGAGCAGGAGTTCCCGAACCTCAAGCCGGTCAAGCGTCGCGGCAACCGACGCTACTACCAGCGTCATGACGTGCTCATGATTCGCCAGATCCGCTCGCTGCTCTACGACCAGGGATTCACCATCACCGGTGCGCGACAGCGCCTCGAAGGCCCGCAGGCACGCATGGAGGTGAGCATGTCCGGGCAGATCGTCAAGCAGGTGCGCATGGAGCTGGAAGAGGTTTTGCAGATCCTGCGTCGTTGACGAATGCGGGTGCGGTGGCGGCAAGCCTGCTACAATCCGCGCCCCTCGCAATATCAAGAAGAATCCGTTTCGTCGGGGCGTAGCGCAGCCTGGTAGCGCACCTGCCTGGGGGGCAGGGGGTCGTGGGTTCGAATCCCGCCGCCCCGACCATTTCGGATTCTTGCCGTCTCGCGATTTCCGCGCCGGCCCAATTCCGCCTCACCTGCTCCAATCTGCTCAGTGCGCGGGATCTGCGATGCCTTGGCGTGCCAGACTTCGGGCACGGGCAACGCTCACGCGGCATCGTTCGTGTCAGCGGATCAGCGTTGGCTTAGACTACAGGGATGATTACTGAATCCAGCGGCCGTCGCGGCCTTTACCCGGAAATCGAACCCTTCGATTCCGGCACCCTGCAGGTTTCCGCCCTGCATCGACTCCACTACGAGCAATGTGGCAATGCCAAGGGCAAGCCGGTGGTCTTCCTGCACGGCGGCCCGGGTGCCGGCTGCAACCCGACTACGCGACGCTTCTTCGATCCCGCGCACTACCGCATCATCCTCTTCGATCAGCGTGGTTGCGGGCGTTCAACCCCGCACGCCGAGCTGACCGACAACACGACCTGGGACCTGGTTGCCGATATCGAGCGCTTGCGCGAGTTCTTGGGCATAGATCGCTGGCAGGTTTTCGGCGGCTCCTGGGGATCGACCCTGGCCCTGGCCTATGCCGAAACGCATCCGCAGCGCGTGACCGAGATGGTCTTGCGCGGCATTTTCATGCTGCGTCGCCGGGAACTCGAATGGTTCTACCAGAAAGGTTGCGATGCCTTGTATCCGGATGCCTGGGAGGCTTATCTGGCGGCCATTCCCGAAGCCGAGCATGGCGATCTGATGAGCGCCTATCACCGCCGCCTGACGAGTGCTGACGCAGCCGTGCGCGTGGCTGCTGCCAAGGCCTGGTCGGTGTGGGAAGGATCCACAAGTTTCCTGCTGCAGGATCCACATCATATCGACGGCACCGCCGAGGAAGAGTTCGCCCTTGCCTTCGCCCGCATCGAATGCCATTACTTCGTCAATGGCGGGTTCTTCGAGCACGACGATCAATTGCTGCGCAATGCGCATCGCCTGAAGGATATTCCCGCGGTGATCGTGCAGGGCCGCTACGACGTGGTCTGCCCGGCACGCAGCGCCTGGGACCTGCACCGGGCCTGGCCACAAGCCGACCTGCGCATCGTCGCCGATGCCGGACATTCGGCACTTGAGCCCGGCATCACCCACGAGTTGATCGAAGCCACCGATCGTTTTCGCTGAGCCATCGCTCGGTCGGCAAAAGAAAAGGCCCGCGATGCGGGCCTTCTCTTTACACGACGAGATGGGTAATCAGGCCGCTTCGGCGCGATCGGCGGCATTCTTGCGCGGGCCTTCCATCAGTGCTCGGCGGACGCCGCCAACGAGCAGGTTGACCTCGGCTTCGCTGATCGAAAAATGCAGCGTGAAGCGCAACGAATTGGTGCCGCCGTGGATCACGCCATAACCGTGTTCGCGCATCCATTCCTCGGTGCTGTTTGCGCCGTAGCACTTGAAGTCATTCGACAGCTCGCAGGAAAACAGCAGACCGGTGCCTTGCACCTTGGTGATGTAGCCGGGCAATTCCGCCTTCAGCGCGTTCAGCTTGTCGATGAACTGGCGACCGCGCAGGCGGATGTTCGCGCGGATTTCCGGGGTGAGCATTTCCAGCACCGCACAGGCGACATCGAGCGCGCGCGGATTGCTGGTCATGGTATTGCCGTAGATGCCGCGCTTGTAGAGCTCGGCCGCATGCTCGCTGACGGCCAGCACAGAAAGCGGGAACTGCCCGGCATTGAGTGCCTTGGAATAGGTTTCCATGTCCGGCGGATCGATGCCTTCCATGCCCGGATAGTCGACAAACGAGAGCACGCCGTGCGCGCGCAGTCCGGCCTGGATCGAGTCGATCAGGAGGAGGCTGCCATGGGCCTTGGTCAACTCGCGTGCGGCCTTGTAGAACTCGACGGTGACCGCCCGGCCCGGGTCGCCTTCGCCCATCACCGGCTCCAGGAACATGGCCTCGATGAACCAGCCGTTGCTGTCGGCATCGGCGAACACCTTGCGCAGTTGCGCCACGTCGTAGGCATCGACAGTGAGGACGCTGCGTTCGTTGCGGTAGCTGGCAAGATTCTGCTGATAGACCTTGCGCGTGGAATCGGAGTAGAGCGCCGGACGATCGGTGCGGCCGTGGAAAGCGCCCTTGACGGCCAGGCGCTTGATCTCCCGTCCGGCATGGCGTGCGCCTTCATCGGTCATGAACTTGGCGTTGACGTCGGTAATGCGCGCGGCCAGCGAAACCGCTTCCGAACCCGAGTTCAGGCACAGGAAGCGGGCGTAGGGCGAGCCGCCGCGGGTGTGACCAATCTCGCGCTTGAGCGCCTCGGTCATGCGCAACTGGGCGAGGTTTGGCGTCATGATGTTGGCCATCACCTGGGCGCGTGCGAGTACATCAAGCACCGGTTTGGGTGCATGGCCGAAGCCGAGCATGCCGTAGCCACCGGCATCGTGGATCACTGCACCCTTGAGGGTGACGATCCACGGCCCGCGGGCACTCAAGGCGACGTAGGGATTGACTCCGTCATCCGGATAGAAATTGACGTAATCGGCCTGGATGGCATGGATCTGCTCGTTCTCATCGAGCTTGAGCAGGTCAGCGCGACTCGAGCGCAAGGCGAGAAATGCCGCATAGGCGGCATCGATGACTTCGGCCAGCTCGGGGTAGCTCCCGACAAGGGTTTCCAGGACGGCGTCGTCGAGGCCCGAGGTTTTCGCTGCAGCGCCCGCTGCGCGCATCTCATGCAATTTCACCAGCAACGCATTCATCGTGATTCTCCCGAAAAGCACAAAGCCCACGCCGGGTCACGTCGCGGGCAGTCAGGCCTTAGCCATTGATTAAAAAAGAAAAACCGCTTTGCGAAGCGTATCACATCGGCACCATTCGCGGTACCCCCGCGCGCACGCCGGGCGCTCCTGCGGGCCTGCCGGGCAGCAGCGCATGCGGCACTTGCGCATGACGCCTGTCAGGCGAGATGCCTGATGTGCGCGACTGCGCCCTGGCGCTGCGCACGGGCAGGATGGGCACACGCTGAAGGAGCATCATCCATGTCCATTTCTTCCATCCCCGCGCTGGCCGAGTTGCGGGGCGCCAGCAAGCGTTACGGCAAGCAGCTTGCCCTCGACGGCGTCGACCTTGCCCTGCATGGCGGCGAGCTGCTTGCCCTGCTCGGCCCGAATGGTGCCGGCAAGACCACGGCAATCGGTTTGCTGCTCGGCCTGCTGCAGGCCGATACCGGCATGGTTCATCTGGGCGGTCGCCCGCCGCAGGATCTCGACGCGCGGCGCACGGTCGGCCTCATGCTGCAAAGCGCAGGCATTCCGGAAACGCTGAAGGTGGGCGAACTGCTTGACTTGACGCGCAGCTACTACCCTGCGCCGCGCAGCGTAGCCGACTGCGTCGCCCTTGCCGGTCTTGATGGCTTGCTCGAGCGCCGCTACGGCAAGCTCTCCGGCGGCCAGCAGCGCCGCGTGCAATTCGCCCTCGCCCTGTGTGGTCGGCCACGCGTGCTGTTTCTCGACGAACCGACAACGGGACTCGACATTGAGGCGCGGCAGGGTTTGTGGAAGGCCATGCGCGAGCTGGTCGCGGAAGGCTGCGCAGTGTTGTTGACCACGCACTACTTGGAAGAGGCCGAGAGCCTGGCCGATCGCGTCGTCGTGCTCAACAACGGTCGCGTGGTTGCCAGGGGATCGGTGCAGGAGATCCGCGCGCATGTGGCGCAACGGCGCATCCGCTGCGTGTCGTCGATCGATCCCGAGCACATCGCCAACTGGCCGCACGTGCGCAGCGCGCGCCTCGAAGCTGGCCGCATCGACATCGTTGCCGATCTTGCCGAATCGGTGGTGCGCCGCCTGCTGGCCGAAGATGCCGGGCTCAGCGATCTCGAAGTGCAGAGAGCAGGCCTCGCCGAAGCATTCATCGAACTGACCCGGGAGGCCGCGTGATGAACTCGATTGCCCTGCAGGCGCAGAATCCGCTGCGCAGTTACCTGCTCGAAGCGAAATATGAATTCCTGCGCCTTTGGCGCACGCCGTCCTTCGTCTTGCCGACCTTGCTGTTTCCTTCCTTGTTCTACCTGTTGTTCGGCGTGATCCTGAACCGTTCGCCGGGCGGCGAGATCTCGCAGTACCTGCTGGCAACCTATGGCGTGTTCGGCATCATGGGCTCGGCGCTGTTCGGCTTCGGCGTTACCATCGCGATCGAACGCGAGCAGGGCCTGCAACGCTACAAGCGGGCATTGCCGATGCCGCCGGCCGCGCTGCTGGTGGCGAAAATGGCCATGGCGATGATCTTCGCCAGTCTGATCTCGATCATGCTGGCAGTCATCGCGGCGACCTTGGCCGGCGTTGCGCTGGCTCCCGTCCAGTGGTTGCTGCTGTTCCTCGTCAACGTGCTCGGCGTGTTGCCGTTCTGCGCGATCGGCTTGTGGATAGGCAGCCTTGTTGCCGGCTCGGCGGCTCCGGCCGTGGTCAACATCTTGTACCTGCCGATGGCCTTTCTCTCCGGCTTGTGGATGCCGCTGTCGATCCTGCCGGCCTTGATTGCCAAGGCTGCGCCGCTGTGGCCCTCGTATCACCTCGCGCAGATTGCGCTGAAGGTGGTCGGTCGAGATGCTGGTGGGCCGCTGTGGCAACACCTGCTCGTGCTTGCGGTGGTCATGCTTGCGTGTTTCGTGCTGGCACGGCGTCGCCTGCAGGCAGCCGACTGAAACTAGCAACGGATCTGCTCGCGGTCACCGACCGGAACGCCGCGGTTCGCTCGCGCGGCGATCCTGTAGAGTCTGCCCTGAGCGCGGCATGAGGAGCTGACGATGACGACGCAGCACACACCACTTCATTACTGGCGTGGCCGCCTGATCCCCGAGGAACTGCAACTGGGCTGGGCTCCGTTCTACAACCTCGGCTTTCTCCTGTTCCTGTTCATGCCGGCGCTGTTTGATTACCAAGGCAAGACGGAAATGTACTGGGTTGGCATGCCGCCCGGGATCCTGTGGCCGACCCTGGCCACGATTGCGGTGTTCCTGCCGCTCTATTTCAGGGCGCATTGGGGCGGCGGCCGCTCACCGATCGCGTACACGCTGGCGATTGCCGCGCTCGGTTTCCTCCTGCTGCCGGTGAATCCCTTCGCCAATACCTACGTCATCTACGCCGTCGCCTTTGTCGCGCAGATCGGGCATCGGCTGGCCTCGCGCCTGCTCTGGGTGGCCGCCATCCTGCTTGCCTTTCTGCTGGAAATCGTCCTCGTCCGCTTCCCCATCTTCATCTTCGCGCTGACCACGATCATTGCCGTGGCCGTGTTCTTCGGCAACCATTTCTACGGCGAAAACGCGCGCAAGCGTGCCGAACTCAAGCTGTCGCATGACGAAGTGCGGCGGCTCGCCGCGCTTGCCGAGCGCGAGCGCATCGGTCGCGACCTGCACGATCTGCTCGGCCACACGCTGTCACTGGTCGCCTTGAAATCGGAGCTGGCCGGAAAGCTGTTCGAACGCGACCCGGCTGCGGCGCGTCGCGAGATCGACGATGTGACGCGGGTCGCCCGCGATGCGCTGACCCAGGTGCGGCGTGCGGTGAGCGGAATCCGTGCCGCCGGTCTTGCTTCGGAACTGGCCTCGGCGCGGTTGTTGCTCGAGTCCGACGGCATCGCATTCCAGTATGAGTTTGGTGATGTCGCCTTGCCCGCCGAAGTGGAGACGGCATGCGCGCTGGTCGTGCGTGAAGCGATCACCAATATCCAGCGCCATGCGCGGGCGGCGAACGCCGAGGTGAAGCTGGAAAGTGAAAACGGCCAGGCCATCCTCAGCATCAGTGATGATGGGCGCGGCAATGCCATCGTCCCCGGCAACGGCTTGTCGGGCATGCGTGAGCGCGTCGAGGCGCTGGCTGGCAGCTTGCGCATCGATTCGAAATCCGGCGTCGGCACGCGCATCGAAGTGCGCCTGCCGTTGCCGTCGCCACGCGAGATAGCCGCGCCGCCGCTTGCCACGCCGCCGCTGGCTGCGCAATGAGCACGCCATGCCGCCGCGGATTTGCTACTTTGCGCAGATGAACCCGCAGGCCTTGCCCAGTCGATGATCCGCGTACTGCTTGCCGAAGACCAGGCCATGGTGCGTGGTGCGCTGTCGGCGCTGCTCAGCCTCGAATCCGACATCGAGGTGCTCGGTGCCGCCGCCGATGGCGAAAGCGCGTGGCGCGAGCTGCAGCGCCTGCAACCGGACGTGCTGGTCACCGACATTGAAATGCCGGGACTGACCGGCCTGGAACTTGCCCAGCGCATCCGGCGCCACGAGTTGCCGATCAAGGTGGTCATCGTCACCACGTTTGCGCGACCCGGATTCCTGCGTCGCGCGCTGGATGCCGGGGTTGCCGGCTACCTGCTCAAGGATGCGCCAGCGGAAAACCTCGCCGAGGCCTTGCGCAAGGTGCATCGCGGGGGGCGCTCGATTGACCCGCAACTCGCCGTCGATGCCTGGTCCGAGGCTGATCCGCTGAATGAACGCGAGCGCCAGGTGCTGCGCCTGGCCGGAGAGGGCATGGGTGCCGGCGACATTGCCACCCAGCTCAATCTTTCGCATGGCACGGTGCGCAACTATCTTTCCGAGGCAATCGGCAAGCTCGGCGTCAGCAATCGCATCGAGGCCTATCGGCTGGCGCGGCAGAAGGGCTGGTTGTAGCAACTTCGTGCGCACAGCCGCAGTGCGGCGTGTCGGCTACAATGCGCGCCCCCGCAAGTGATCGCGTCGCCTTGAAGAAATCGGATTTCCATTTTGATCTGCCGCCCGAGCTGATCGCCCAGCAACCACTTGCCGAGCGTTCGGCCAGTCGCCTGTTGCTGCTCGATGCCGAACGGGCGTCGATGGCGGATCGGCAATTGCGTGAGTTGCCGGATTTGCTGCGCGCAGGCGACCTGCTCGTGTTCAATGATACCCGTGTGCTGCCGGCGCGCCTGTTCGGGCGCAAGGAAAGCGGTGGCGCGGTTGAAATCCTGATCGAGCGCGTCAGCGGAACCCATGAAGCGACCGCGCAACTGGGTGTCAGCAAGAAACCGAAGGAAGGTGCCGCGATCGAATTGGCTGATGGCTCGTTTGCGCGCGTTCTCGGCCGCCAAGGCGAGTTCTTCCTGCTGCGCTTCGAATCGCCGGAGCCGCTGGAGAAACTGTTGCTCAAACTCGGTCGCATGCCCTTGCCGCCGTATATCGAACGCACTGCGGATGCCCTCGACAGCGAGCGCTACCAGACCGTGTTCGCGCGCGAACCCGGCGCCGTGGCCGCACCGACTGCCGGCTTGCACTTCGACCAGGGTCTGCTGGATCGACTTGCCGATCGTGGCATCGAGTCGGGCCATATCACCCTGCATGTCGGCGCGGGTACCTTCCAGCCCATGCGTGCCGAGAAACTCGAAGATCACACCATGCATCGTGAATGGCTGAATGTCGGTGCCGAGCTGGTCGACAGGATCCACCACACGCGCGCTCGCGGCGGTCGTGTCATCGCGGTCGGCACCACTGTCGTGCGTGCGCTGGAAAGCGCCAGTCGCGATGGCGTGCTCGAACCGTTTGCCGGCGAAACGCAGATCTTCATATTCCCGGGCTACCGGATCAGCAGCATCGACGCCCTGCTGACCAATTTCCATCTGCCCGAATCGACCCTGCTGATGCTGGTCTCGGCATTTGCCGGCCGCGAGTTCATCCTCGACGCCTACCGCCATGCCGTCGAGCAACGCTACCGGTTCTTCTCGTATGGAGATGCGATGCTGGTGTGGCCGAGGGATGCCGGGAATCGGAAATAGGGAATAGGGAACAGGGAATGGATAGAGGCAAACGCACACCAACAGCCGCAAACTCTGTCGCAAGATTCACGCTTTGATTATCCGGGTATCGAATTCCAGACATGCTCGCCTCAACCAGCCGTGTGTCAGGCGTTGACTGACTTCACGATTCCCCATTCCCCATTCTCCATTCCCTATTCCCGTTCAAATGAAATTTGAAACCCTGACCACCGACTCCACCGCCCGTCGCGGTCGCCTGACTTTCCAGCGTGGCACGATCGAGACGCCGGCTTTCATGCCGGTTGGAACGTATGGCACGGTCAAGGCGATGACGCCGCGGGATGTCGAGGAGACCGGTGCCGAGATCATCCTCGGCAACACCTTTCATCTGTTCCTGCGCCCGGGGCTTGATGTCATTGGCGACTTTGGCGGCCTGCATCGCTTCATCGGCTGGCACAAGCCGATCCTGACCGACTCGGGTGGTTTCCAGGTTTTCTCGCTCGCACACAAGCGCAGGATCACCGAGGAGGGCGTCACCTTCGCCTCGCCGGTGGACGGCGCGCAGGTGTTCCTGAGTCCGGAGGAATCGATGCGCATCCAGCAGGTGCTGGATTCCGATATCGCGATGATTTTCGACGAGTGCACGCGGTACCCGGCCACCGAGCTGGTGGCGCGGGAATCAATGGAGCTGAGTCTGCGCTGGGCGGCACGGTCGCGACGTGCCTTCGACGAGCACGGCAATCCGAATTCCCTGTTTGGCATTGTCCAGGGATCGGTCTATCCCGATCTGCGCAAGCGCTCGGCGCATGGCCTGGTCGAAATCGGATTCGACGGTTATGCGATTGGCGGCCTCGCGGTGGGCGAACCGGAAGAAGAACGCAACGCGACGCTGGAGTC
>Ga0073899_10004264_pt1 | contig 12558 bp, 9 predicted proteins | sample KloWWTmetaKNB5Ph_FD_88975 | JGI IMG/M metagenome (GOLD analysis project Ga0073899, IMG submission 88975) | Active sludge microbial communities from Klosterneuburg, Austria, studying microevolution and ecology of nitrifiers - Klosterneuburg... | ecosystem: Engineered > WWTP > Aerobic digester >... | reverse complement strand
TGCTTGAAGCCGCCGTGAGGCATCTCCGCAACCAGCGGAATGTGGGTGTTGAGCCACACGCAGCCGAAGTCGAGACGCTTGGCCATGCGCATGGCGCGACCGTGATCGCGGGTCCACACGCTGGAGGCCAGGCCGTACTTGACGCCATTGGCCCAACGCACGGCCTCGTCTTCGTCGCTGAAGCGCTGCACGGTGATGACGGGACCGAAGATCTCGTTTTGGATGACCTCGTCGTCTTGACGCAAGCCGGCCAGCACGGTCGGCTCAAAGAAGTAGCCCGTGTCACCTTGACGCTTGCCACCGGCCTGCACAGAGGCGTGGTCGGGCAACCGGTCGACGAACCCACCGACCTTGGCCAGTTGGTCTGCATTGTTGACCGGGCCGTAGAGCACATCTTCGTTGTCAGGCATGCCAGTCGAGGTGGCCTTAGCCTGCTCGGTCAGAGCGGCAACAAAGTCGTCGTAAGCGCCGGGGGCGGCCAGCACGCGAGTCGCAGCCGTGCAGTCTTGTCCGGCGTTGAAGTAGCCGGCGATCGCGATAGCTTCGGCCGCAGCCTCGATGTCAGCGTCATCGAAGATCACCACGGGCGCCTTGCCACCGAGTTCGAGGTGGGTGTTCTTCAGGTCTTCTGCGGCCGCCTTGGCGACCTCCATACCTGCACGCACCGACCCCGTGATGCTGACCATCTGAGGCGTGGGGTGGGCCACGAGCGCGCGACCAGTGTCACGGTCACCGCACACGACGTTGAAGAGGCCCGCCGGGAAGAACTCTGCGGCCACCTGTGCCATCCACACAGTCGAGGCCGGGGTGGTGTCACTGGGCTTGAGTACGACGGCGTTGCCGGCTGCAATCGCGGGGCCGAACTTCCACGCCGCCATCATCATCGGGTAGTTCCATGGGGTGACCTGCCCACACACACCGATGGGCTCGCGACGGATCATCGAGGTCATGCCTTGCATGTATTCACCGGCGGCGCGACCTTCGAGCACGCGGGCTGCACCGGCAAAGAAGCGCAGCTGGTCGACCATGGGCGGGATTTCTTCGCTCATGGTCAGGCCCAAGGGCTTGCCCGTGTCGCGGGACTCAACAGCCACGAGTTCTTCGGCGCGCGACTCAAGTGCGTCGGCAAATTTCAGCATTGCCTGCTGACGGGTGCTCGGGGTGACATCACGCCACTCCTCGAACGCCTTCTCGGCCGCCTTCATGGCGCGGTCAACGTCTTCGGCACCGGACTTGGCAGCCTGGGCGTAAACCTCGCCGGTCGTGGGGTCATACACGTCGTACATTTCGCCATCGACGGGGTCGCAGACCTCGCCGTTGATGAAGTTCTTGAACACCTGGTCAGCCATGTCAGCGTCCTTCGTGAAGAGAGGTGGGAATCTACTCCCGACCCTAGCGGCGTACGTCACATTCCACTATCCCGACCCGGCAGGTCATGCAACGAAATCCGTAGATTTTTGCCTCGCCATGCACGGATTCACTTGCCCAAGCCCGGTTTGCCCAGGCACCATGGGTCCAACTATCAACAACCCGAAGGGGCAATAGATGTCCGTCGATCACGAACGCGCACTCTCAGCGGCCGAGCACGAGCGGATGCAGGAGTCTGCCCGCGACCACCTCTGGATGCACTTCTCACGCCACTCGGTCTACGAAGGTGGCGACATCCCGGTGATTACTCGGGGTGAAGGCGCCTACATTTACGACAGCCACGGACGTCGATACCTCGATGGGTTGGCCGGACTCTTCGTCACCCAGGTGGGCCATGGCCGCCAAGAACTCGCTGAAGCTGCGGCCAAGCAGGCCAGCCAACTGGCGTTCCACCCCTTGTGGTCCTACGCCCACCCCAGTGCGATCGAGTTGGCCGAGCGTGTGGCCAACTACGCCCCTGGTGACTTGAACCGCGTCTTCTTCACCACCGGCGGCGGCGAGGCTGTTGAGTCGGCCTGGAAGTTGGCAAAGCACTTCTTCAAGCTGACCGGCAAGCCGACCAAGCACAAGGTCATTAGCCGCACCATCGCCTATCACGGCACCCCACAAGGCGCGCTCTCCATCACCGGCATCCCCGGCATGAAGGCGATGTACGAACCGCTGGTGCCCTCGACTTTCCGGGTGCCCAACACCAACTTCTATCGCGCGCCGTACTTCGGCGACGACGAGTACGCCTTCGGCCAGTGGGCGGCAAACGAAATCGCCACGGCCATAGAGAACGAAGGTCCCGACACCGTCGCGGCAGTGTTCTTGGAGCCGGTGCAAAACTCCGGCGGTTGCTTCCCGCCGCCTCCGGGATACTTCGAGCGAGTGCGCGAGATCTGCGACCAGTACGACGTGCTGATGGTCTCTGATGAGGTCATCTGCGCCTTTGGTCGACTGGGCCACATGTTTGGCGCGGAGCGTTATGGCTACCTGCCTGACATCATCACGTGCGCTAAGGGCATCACCTCGGGCTATTCGCCGCTGGGCGCCATGATCGCCAGTGACCGCCTGATGGAGCCCTTCTTGCAGGGCCACAACTCATTCCTGCACGGATACACCTTCGGTGGCCACCCGGTGTCGACTGCGGTGGCACTTGCCAACCTCGACATCTTCGAGCGCGAAGGCCTCAACCAGCACGTGCTCGACAACGAGCCAGCCTTTAGGGCGACGCTGGAGAAGTTGAAGGACCTCGACATCGTCGGTGACGTGCGCGGCGCCGGCTACTTCTACGGCATCGAACTGGTCAAGGACAAGGCAACCAAGGAGACCTTCAACGAGGTCGAATCTGAGCGTCTCTTGCGAGGGTTCCTCTCCAAGGCGTTGTACGACGCTGGGCTCTACTGCCGCGCTGATGACCGTGGCGACCCGGTCATCCAACTTGCACCGCCGCTCATCTGCGGCCAAGAGCACTTCGATGAGATGGAAGAAATCATCCGCGACGTGCTCACCCAGGCTCAGACACTGCTCTGAGCCTGAGGGCTAGGAATCAAAGGGCTAGGAGTCAAACCCGAGGCCGACTGCCCCGGTTGCTCGCAGCCAGAGGTTTTCCTTGCCGCCGTTGAGGTCAGCGGCGGCAAGTGAACGCCTCGTGGCCTCGATGCCCAAGTAGCGGATCGGCTCGGGCGGGAATGGCAATGGCTTTTCACGCACCATCTGCAAGGTGGTGCGCTCGGTCTCGAGGCCGCCGAGCAAGTCGAGCACCACGTCACCAGCAAACCGGGTCGCACCCACTCCCAATCCCGTGAAACCGAGGGCATAGCCGACTCGACCACGCATAGCTGTGCCGTAGAACGCGGTGAACCGGGTGCAGGTGTCGATCACTCCGCCCCAGGCGTGGGTGAAGTTGAGGCCTTCGAGTTGGGGGAAGGTGGCAAAGAACTGTTCTGCGAGCAGTTCGAAGGTGGCTGGGCGCTGCTCGAGGTCGGGTCTCATGGCGGAGCCGTAGTGGTAGATGGCGTCGTACCCTCCCCACAAGATCCGCCCGTCTCTGGTGGTGCGGTAGTAGTGGAACTGGTTCGCCGTGTCAGAGATGCCTTCGCGACCGTGCCAGCCAATCGCGGCATGTTGCTCACTCGTGAGCGGTTCGGTCATTAACGCGTAGTCGTAGACCGGCACAGTCATGAGCCGAAGTCGCTTGAGAAGCGGCCGATAAGCATTGGTGGCCAGCACGACCTGCTTGGCGGCGATCACGGCGTCACGACAACGCAGTCGAACCCCGTTCGCGTCTGAGGCGATATCGCGCACCGGGGTGCGTTCATGAATGCGCACGCCACGCCTAAGACAGGCTTCGCGAAGCCCCCAGGCAAGCCGGGCAGGCTCTACCAACGCCACGTCGGGTTCATAGATCGAGGCGAGATAGGTCGGTGAGTCGACCCGTTGGCGTGTTTGCTTAGCGTCAAGGAGCACTGCGTGCTGTCCCATCTGCTGCAATTGCGTGATTTCGTCTTCCAAAATCTCAACGTGGTGTGGCTCGGTGGCCACCGCCAAGACGCCGGATCGCACAAAGTCGCAGTCGATCCCCTCGGCCTTTATCGTCGCCTCGATGGCGCTGAGGTTGGCTCGTCCCATATCGAGCAGGGTCGCCATTTCGTCGGGCCAACGCGACATGCCGTTGCCGAACCCGTGGGTCAGCGATGCCTCGCAGAACCCGCCGTTACGCCCCGATGCGGCGTGCCCACAGGTCAACCCTTCAACAATGAGTACGTCGAGATCGGGGTTGCGGTCCTTAGCCAACAGGGCAGTCCATAGCCCCAGGTAGCCGCCGCCAACGATCGCTAAGTCGGCGCTGACTGAGCCGCGCAGGCTCGGGGCAACCTCTGGTCGTGCCGGGTCCTCGAGCCAAAAGGCTGTGGGCCGAGCACCGCGCAAGCTAGGAGAACTCATGAACTAGCCAGCAGCCTCTCTTGACGTCTGCGGTGTAGTTCGTTGCCGACCACGATCGCCACCGAGACCACGAACATCAACGTGCCAACGACATTGACCTGCATCGGAACACCTCGCTGGGAAGCGCCCCACACGTACATCGGGAACGTCGTCGTGTTGCCCGCATTGAGGTTGGTGATGATGAAGTCGTCGAAGGACAACGAGAACGCCAGCAATGCCGCGCCCAAGATGCCGGGGAAGACCAGCGGGAACGTCACCTTCCAGAAGGTTTGCGATGGGGTGGCATAGAGATCCATCGCGGCTTTCTCCAGGTTGGTGTCCAAACCGGCGAGTCGCGCGCGCACCGTGACCACGACGAAAGAGAGGCAGAACATGATGTGGGCGATCAGGATCGTCCAGAAACCGAGTTGACCAGCAAACCCTGCCGAAACGAAGAGCGCGAGCAATGACGAGCCCAGCACGATCTCGGGAGCTGCCATCGGCAAGAAGATCATCAAGTTGGCCGCCGAACGCCCCACGAAGTTGTGTCGCACCAAGGCGAAGGCCATCAAGGTGCCCAGGAACGTCGCAACTAACGTGGCGAGCGGACCGATCTGCACGCTGCGCACGACTGCCGAACACATCGAGGCATCGTCGCAGGGGTTGAGCCAGTTGCTCAACGTGAACGAATCAAACCGATAGATCAGCCGAGACTTTGGCTTGTTGAAGCTCATCAACACAACCACGAAGATCGGGACGAACATGTAAATCAGGACTGCCAGTCCGCCGGCTAGCACCAGGTGGCGTCCAACCCAGCGTCCCAACCGCTCTAACGCGCTCATAGGAGTTCCTCCGTGCCAGCCTTGCGAACGTAGAGCAACACCATCACCAAGATGATGAGCATCAAAATCATCGACAGCGCAGCGGCCGATGGATAGTCATTGGCTGCGGTGAACAGGTTCTGGATCACGTTGCCCACCATCCGCTGGCGAGGCGAGCCGAGCAGTGCCGCGTTGATGTAATCGCCGGCAGCGGGGATGAAGGTCAGCAGCGTGCCCGAAACCACGCCCGGCAACGACAGCGGCCAGGTGACCTTGAAGAACGCCCGAATCGGTGAGGCGTAAAGATCTGAGGCCGCCTCAACGAGTCGGTGATCGATCTTGCCGATGCTGGCAAACAGTGGCAGCACCATGAACGGCAAGAAGTTGTAGACCAAGCCAGCAATCACGGCGACAGGAGTGGCTAGCAAGCGGCCGTCAGGCCCGAGCAGGTGGACAAACTTCAGTGCGTTGACGATGAACCCGTCATCGGCCAGGAGCAACTTCCACGAGAGCGTGCGCACCAAGAAGCTGGTGAAGAACGGTGCGATGACCAAGACCAGCATGAGGTTCTTCCAACGACCTGCCTTGAAGGCGATGGCGTAGGCCAACACGTAGCCCAAGACCAGGCAGATCAAGGTTGCGGCGCCGCCGTACAACAACGAGCGCAGGAGTGGTCCCCAGTACTTCGAAATCGCGTCGGCGTAGTTGCCAAACGCCCAGGTCATTTCATAGCCGGCATACGTCGAGCCGTTGGGGTCATAGAGCGAGGTCGCGACCAGCGAATAGAACGGGATGACGAAGAACGCGAGCAACCACACGATGCCCGGCACCATCAAGATGTAGCCGGTCCAGCCTGTGCGCTCAGGGACAGGCGCGGTGGTTTGGCCCGAAGGCAGCGCGCTCACAACTCGACTCCTGCGGCGGCATCTTGTTCGTGGTCGAGCAAGAACGCGTATTCGGGACGCCATGACATGTCGACCGTCTCGCCCACGGCGAACAGTCGACGACGACCTGTGTTTTGCTCGAACACTTGGAGCTCTTGTCCCCATGGCATCCGAACGAGGTACTGCGTCGAGACGCCTACGAAGCTGACGTCGGTGACCACGCCGCCTGGGATGGAATTGCCAGGAGCATCAATGGGGTCGCCAGGCCCGCCAATGAGGACCTTCTCAGGTCGAATGCCGACCCAGCCAAACTTGGAGCCGGCTTTCACGTGCGAGCGACTGGTGGGGATGGACACCAGCGTGCCCTGCATGTCGACTCTCACGAAGTCGCCTTCGACCCCGCGTACTTGGCCTTCAATCAGGTTGGACTGGCCCAAGAAGTTCGCCACGAAGGTGGTCTTGGGGTTTTCGTACAACTCCGCAGGCGCACCCATTTGCTCAATGACTCCGTTGTTCATCACCGCGATCGTGTCGGCCATGGTCATGGCCTCCTCCTGATCGTGAGTCACGTGCACGAAGGTGAGGCCCACTTCGGTTTGGATGCGTTTGAGTTCGATCTGCATCGCGCGACGAAGCTTGAGGTCAAGGGCACCCAATGGCTCATCGAGCAAGAGCACCTCGGGGCGGTTGATCAACGCACGCGCAAGTGCCACCCGCTGTTGTTGACCACCGGAAAGTTGAGCCGGCTTCTTGCGTGCCTGCGACTGCAACTCGACCAGTTCCAACATCTCTTTGACTTGGCTATCGACGGATGAGACCTTGCGTCGGCGTAGGCCAAATGCGACGTTCTCGAAAATGTCGAGATGCGGGAACAGCGCATAGTTTTGGAAGACCGTGTTGACAGGACGGCGATAGGGCTTGGCGAACGTGATGTCTTGTCCCCCCAGCGTGATCCGCCCCGAGGTGGGGGTCTCCAAGCCCGCCACCATCCGCAAGGTGGTGGTCTTGCCACAACCTGAAGGCCCCAGCAAGGCAAAGAAACTCCCCGTTGGCACATGCAAGTCCAAAGACTTCACGGCCGTGAAGTTGGCGTACTCCTTGGTCAGTGCCTCTAGTTCGAGACCCTTTTCAGCCACCGATGACATCGCTCCACCCCTTGCCGTACGTCGTGTTTTGCGCCTCTGTGAGAGGCATGAAGTCAAAGGCACCTGCGAGCAGGGCTTCGTCTGGGAAAATCAAGGTGTTGTCGACCAGGCTCGAATCGATCTTCTCCATCGCCTGTTGTGCGCCTTGCACTAGGCAGATGTAGTTGTTCCACGCGGCCAACTTCGCCGCGACCTCAGGCTCGTAGTAGTAGTCGATCCAACGCTCAGCGTTGGCCTGGTGCGTGGTGAGGTTAGGAAGCACCATGTTGTCTGACCACAGCGACACGCCTTCTTCAGGGAAGACGAACTTGATGTCGGGGTTCTCAAACTGGAGTTGGATCACATCTCCAGACCACGCCTCACACGCGAGGATGTTGCCCGCAGCTAGATCCTGGCTGTATTCGTTGCCAGTGAAGGCGCGAATCTGTCCGCTCTTGACCGACTTGGACAACTCGTCGAGGGCGTTGCCCCACTCGTCATCTGAGAAGTTCTCCGGATCGGCCCCCACCACTTTGAGCATGAATCCCATGGTGTCGCGCATTTCGGAAAGCAACGTGACGCGGCCGGCCAGATCAGAGCGTGTGAGCAACTCTTTGAAGCTCTTCACCTCACCGATCTTCTTGGCGTTGTAGGCAATGCCAGTCAAACCGCTTTGCCAGGGAGCCGAATAGACCCGGTCAGGGTCCCAGGCCTTGCCCTGCAGCGGCTTGATGAGGTTCTTGTGCAGGTTGGGCACCTTGGCCGCGTCCATCGGCTGGGTCCAGCCCAGTCCGATCATGCGAGCGGCCATCCAGTCGGTGAGCACCATGATGTCGCGCTTCACGCTTTGGCAACTGCCCAATTGGTTGCGGACTTTGGCGAAGAACTCGTTGTTGTCGTTGACGTCGTCTGAGTAGTCGACCTCGATGCCAAATTGACTCTCAAACACCTTCAAGGTGGAGGTCGGCTTCTTCATCGGGTCGATGTACTGCGGCCAGTTCGAGACGATGAGTCGCTTGTCGGTGTCTGAAAGGTCTTTGGCAAAGCACGTTAATGGATCTTGCTTCGCACCTTTGAGCCCGAAGAGCGGAAGAACGGCTGCGCTCCCTGCCATTGCGGCTACCACCCCAGCGCCCTTGAGCACTGTGCGGCGTTGCATGCCACCCATCCCTGACTCCTCTCGCCCCTGACTGGCTACCTTCGCAAAGAGATCCGTCGTAAACAAGGCTTGGGACTCCGAATTTCGTCGCCGAACCAAGATAGTGCGGGCGTTTCGTCCTTGCGCCCAGCCAACGATGCGGCAACGATGGCGGCCATGATCGGCAAACACCCCATCGATGAGATCTCCAAGGCGATCATCGAGCAACTCCAACAAGATGGCCGTAGGCCCTACTCCACCATTGGCAAGGCCGTTGGCCTCTCTGAGGCCGCAGTGCGCCAACGGGTGCAACGACTCATTGACAGCGGAGTGATGCAGATCGTGGCAGTGACCGACCCCATCGAAATGGGGTTTGCGCGCCAGGCAATGATCGGGATCACCGTGCACGGCGCCCTCGACCCGGTCGCCGACGCGCTGGCTGCGATGCCCGAGATCGACTACGTGGTGCTCACTGCCGGCGGGTTCGACATCATGGCCGAAGTGATTTGTGAAAGCGACGAAGAACTTCTCAGATTGCTCTCCAGCAAAGTCCGTGCCATCGACGGAGTCCGATCCACCGAGACGTTTGTCTACCTCAAACTGCGCAAGCAGACCTACGCCTGGGGTGTGCGCTGAGCACCACATTGCCATCGTTGTGGCGAGCTTCTGTCGCGCCGTCCGCGCCGCGGCCCAGCCTGCCGGGCGATCTTGACGTCGACGTCGCCATCATTGGCGCCGGTTTCACCGGGTTGTGGACGGCTCACTCACTGCTGAGTGCGGACCCAACGATGAGGGTTGCCATCCTCGAGGCGGCTGACGTGGGCTTTGGTGCCTCGGGACGCAACGGCGGTTGGTGCAGTGCACTGTTCCCCACTTCATGGAAGCGACTTGTGGCCGCAGGTGGCACGAGCGGCGCCCAGGCGATGCACCAAGCAATGATCGACACGGTCCACGAAGTTGGACGCGTGTGTGTCGATGAAAGGCTTGATGCCGATTGGGCACACGGTGGCACCGTCGTGTTAGCGCGTTCAGAGCCTCAATTGCAGCGGGCTCGTGAAGAAGTTGAGACTGCCTCTGCTCGTGGCCTCGATGGTTTGACGCTGTTAGACCAAGCCCAGGCTCGCGAGCACCTCTCGGCCAGCAATGTGCTCGGCGGCACCTACACCCCCCACTGTGCCGCTATTCACCCAATGAAGTTGGCTCGTTCCTTGGCCGCCCGCGTGGAAACGCTGGGTGGCCGAATCTATGAACAGACGCCGGTGACCTCCATTGGAGATCGACGGGTGCACACGCCGCGGGGCACCGTGCGTGCCGAGTACGTCGTGCGCGCCACCGAAGGGTGGACGAGGGATTTCGATCGCCGCGCAATCGCGCCCGTCTACTCCTTGATGGTCGCCACCGAGCCGATTCCAGACGATGTGTGGGCTGATGTGGGCCTAGCCAAGCGGCAGACCTTTAGCGATGGCCGTCATGTGATCATCTACGGTCAGCGCACCGCCGACGGACGGATGGTGTTTGGGGGTCGTGGCGCGCCGTACCACTTTGGATCGGCGATTTCACCGGCCAATGATGCGGACCAGTCGGTCTTCGCCACCTTGAGAGACACCGTGCGCGAGATGTTTCCCCAACTTCAAGGCACCGGGTTCACTCATGCCTGGGGTGGCCCACTGGGCATCGCCCGTGATTGGTCAGCTTCTGTGGGCCTAGACCGAGCGACTGGGCTGGCTTGGGCAGGTGGCTACGTCGGTGATGGAGTCTCGACCACCAACTTGGCCGGTCGCACGCTGCGCGACCTGATCATGGGCAACTCGACCGAACTCACAGCGCTGCCCTGGGTGAACCACCGCTCTCGGCGTTGGGAACCAGAGCCATTGCGCTGGATCGGCATCAACGCCGGATTGCGCGCCATGACCCTGGCTGACTCTGAGGAGGCTCGCACTCGCCAGGAGAGCAAGATCGCCGGGTTGATGGCCCCTCTGATGCACGGCTAACGAGCCGGCAAGTGCGTGCGGGGAGCCATGCGCGGACCCCGTCTGGGTCGATTGAGTCCGGCTAGAGCAACCAGTGCCTGCACTCGGTAACGATGCGGCCTCCAGGGCTCTAATAGCTCTTCCAAGGCTGCGTCATCGATCGGAGTGCCGGTCAGCGCCCAGCCAATGTTGGGTGCAACGTGGTAGTCCCCAAAGCTCACTGCATCCGCGTCGCCGAGAGCCCGCTGGCGCACCTCTGCCGACGTCCAGACGCCGAGCCCGGGCAATGCACGCAGGGTTTCGTCCACAAGCACCGTGTCGTGCTGCCTGGCCTCCAACTTCTGGGCATAACGCGCCGCAGTCACCAATGCCTTCGAGCGCGGCGGATCGATGTGCATCTGGAGCCATGCCCAACTCGGGATCGACCGCACAGTCTCAGCGCTCGGTTGGATCCAGAGGTTCACCAATGGCCCCGGTGCGCGTTCACCGTGGCGAATCACCAGGTTGCGAAAGCCGCGATAGGCCTCTTGCCCGGTGACCTTCTGCTCAATGATGGCCGGCGCAAGGGCCTCCCAGACACGCTGTGTCTTGGCCACTCGCCAATGCCCAAACCGCCGCCAGGCCGACTCAAGCACGCGATGTTGCGGAACAAACCCCGAAGGATCGTCTTCTGCCCCTAGTAGGGCTGGCATCGTCTCTAAGGCCCAAGGAGCACCCTCGCCCCAGGCACGGCCAACGACATGATCTTCAGTCTTCGTCAGGTGCAAGGTTGCCGGGCCAATGGGGGTGCGCATTCCGATCCAGTGGCCGTCTTCGACGATGCGGTACGTCGGGTCGCCGCTGCCTCGGCGAAGCCCAGCCAAATTGAGCGCGATCGAGCAGCGCCACGGGGGCTCCCACTCTCGACTCAGCGGACTCACTCGCGCAGCCTAGTAACTGCGGGTTCAATGTCCCCATGCAGTTTCTCGACGTGGTGCTGACCATCGGCCAGATCCGATCGACCACGTCGCGCACCGCGAAGGCTCATGCGGTCGCCGAGTGCCTGGCGGCTGCCAGCATCAATGAGATCGGAGTTGTTGCTGCGTTCCTTTCCGGGCGACTCGCTCAACGCCGTACTGGCGTGGGGTGGGCCTCACTCACCGATCTGCCGGAGCCCGCTCAATCAGCGTCGTTGAGCGTCAGTGAGGTTGACTCAGCGATGGCCTCGCTACAGGCGTTGAGTGGGTCAGGGTCATCAGCCCAACGCGCCGTCGAGGTAGCCCGTCTCTTTGCTGCGGCCACTACTCCTGAGCAGTCGGAGTTGCGGGCTTTGATGCTGGGCGATCTGCGCGCAGGTGCTAAAGAAGCGACCGTCGTCGAGGGCATCAGCCGAGCCTTTGAGGTCCCGTTGGCGCAGGTGCGCCGCGCCAACATGCTCACCGGCTCGGCTCCCCGGGTAGCCCAACTGGCCGCTGCCGGAGCTGACCTAACCGGCCTTACGTTGGAGGTGAGCTCCCCTGCTCACCCAATGCTTGCCTCCTCAGCGCCATCGGTTTCTGAGGCAGTGAGCCAGGTGGGATTGCCGTGCGTGGTGGACGCGAAGTTGGACGGCATCCGGGTGCAGGTGCACCGCCAAGGTGATCAGGTCAGCGTGTGGTCGCGCACTCTTGATGACCTCACTGGACGATTCCCCGCCATCGAAGACGCCGTGCTCGCTCTGCCAGTGCACCAGGTGGTGCTCGATGGCGAAGGTCTCTCGATGGGCGCAGATGGGCGTCCCAGCCTGTTCCAAGACACTGCTGCGGGGATGCACCCCTTGCAGCCGTTCTTCTTCGACGTACTCCACATCGATGGCGAAGACCTGCATGACCAGAGTCTTGCCCAGCGACGAGTCAGGCTCGAGCAGGTGGTGCCGGATTCGCAGCGCCCATTTAGCCAAGTGGTCAGCACACACGACGAGGCCGAAGCTGTGTGGACTACCACTCTCGAGGCCGGGCATGAGGGCGTTGTGGTCAAGTCGTTGCATGGCCCGTGGGAGGCGGGTCGGCGCGGCGCCGGCTGGATCAAGGTGAAGCCTCGTCACACCTTCGACCTTGTGGTCTTGGCCGTCGAGTGGGGCTCAGGGCGTCGCCGCGGACATTTGTCCAACATCCATCTCGGCGCACGCACCGACGATGGATTTGTCATGGTCGGAAAGACATTCAAGGGCATGACCGATGCAATGTTGGCCTGGCAGACCGCGCGCTTCTTGGAGTTAAAGACCCATCGCGAAGGCCACGTGGTCTATGTCGAGCCAGTGCAGGTCGT
>Ga0073899_10004262_pt1 | contig 12564 bp, 6 predicted proteins | sample KloWWTmetaKNB5Ph_FD_88975 | JGI IMG/M metagenome (GOLD analysis project Ga0073899, IMG submission 88975) | Active sludge microbial communities from Klosterneuburg, Austria, studying microevolution and ecology of nitrifiers - Klosterneuburg... | ecosystem: Engineered > WWTP > Aerobic digester >... | reverse complement strand
GGCCGGCCGTCGGCGCGGACGCCCTTGCCGTTGGACTCCATCGTGAGCTGCTGCAGGTAGGCGGCGAACCGGTGCAGGTACTGGGCGTACGGCAGCACCGCGTGCGAGGCGGCGCCGAAGAAGTTCACGTACCAGACGTTCAGCAGGCCCATCAGGGCCGGCACGTTGCGCTCCAGCGGGGTCTGCGCGAAGTGGGTGTCGATGGCGTGGAAACCGGCCAGGAAGTCGGCGAACCCTTCCGGGCCGAGCGCCACCGCGAGCGGGGTGCCGACCGCGGAGTCGACGGAGTAGCGACCGCCGACCCACTCCCAGAACCCGAACGCATTGGCGGGGTCGATGCCGAAGGCGGCGACCTTGTCCAGGGCGGTCGAGACGGCGACGAAGTGCTTCCCGATCGCCTCGCGGGCCTGCGCGTCGCTGCCGTCCACCGCGCCGGAGGCGGCGAGCTCGGCGAGCAGCCAGTCGCGGGCCATCCGGGCGTTGGTGAGGGTCTCCAGGGTGGTGAAGGTCTTGGAGGCGACGATGAACAACGTGGTCTCCGGGTCGACCCCGCGGGTCTTCTCGACCACGTCGGTCGGGTCGATGTTGGAGACGAAGCGGCACTCCAGGCCCGGCTTCACGTACGGCTTGAGGGCCTCGTACACCATCACCGGGCCGAGGTCGGAGCCGCCGATGCCGATGTTGATGACCGTGGTGATCGGCTTGCCGGTGACGCCCACCCACTCGCCGCTGCGCACCCGCTCGGCGAACGCGTAGATCCGACCCAGCACCTCGTGCACCTGCTCGACGACGTCGGTGCCCTCCACCACCAGCGAGTCGCCGCGCGGCCGGCGCAGCGCGGTGTGCAGCACCGAGCGGTTCTCGGTCGTGTTGATCCGCTCGCCGGCGTACATCGCGTCGCGGCGCGCCTCCAGCCCGACCTCGCGGGCCAGCCCGACCAGCGCCGCGAGCACCTCGTCGGTGACCAGGTTCTTCGAGAGGTCGACGTGGAGGTCGCCCGCGTCGAGGGTGAACCGTTCCGCCCGTCCGGGGTCGGCGGCGAACCACGCCCGCAGGTCTGGGGCGAGGTCCGCACGCAAAGCGGTGAGGGTGGACCAGGCGGTGGTCGAGGTCGGATCGACGGGAGCGCTCATGGCGTCAGCCTAGCGATCCGGTGCCTTCGCGGAACCCTGAACCAACAGGCGAGGGTTGCCCCGAGCCTGTGAGGAACCTGAATTTTGGGTGAGGATTCCTGCTAGGCTCTCAGCTGCTCGCCCGGGGGGATGTGGTGAGCGCCGTGACCCACCGCCAAGGAGCCACCGAAGAGATGAGAACACCCCCGCGTACCCGGAACCGCCTGCTCGCGCTCGTCGCGGGCCTGGCCCTGACCCTCGGCTGGCTCGTCCCCAGCACCCCCGCCGCCGTTGCCGCCGCCGACCCCCGAGGGCTTCGAGCCAGCGTCGCCACGAGGTCGATCGGGCTGGACTGGGACGGCGACGCCGACGCCTACTACCAGGTGAAGATCCTGGTCGGCTCGACCTGGAAGGCCTGGAAGACCCAGGGCACCCACTTCGAGTGGCGCACCACCGACCCCAACCCGACCACGTCGGCGCCCCGGCTGAGCCCCGGCACGACGTACCAAGTGAAGGTGCGGCAGATCAACGCCGACCGGGAGTACCTCAGCGGCTACTCCGACTCCCTGTCGGTGACGACCGCCGAGAGCGGCTACCCCGAACTCGCCCCCACCACCCTGCGGACCACCGACGCCGGAGCCACTGCGGTCCACCTCTCCTGGGCCGACCGGGGGCCGGGAGTCTCCTACCGCGTGCGGTATGGCACCGATTCGAACCTGACCGTGGACGACGCCGCCTACGCCGACTTCGATGTCGCCGGCGGCACGATCACCGGCCTGAAGGCCTCCACCACCTACTACTTCAAGGTGCGCGTCATCGACCGCGGCTCCTCCGACGCCCTGAGCGACAACTCCGACGTCGTGAAGCGGACGACCGCCGCCCGCACCGACTCCCCGGCGATCACGCTGGTCAGCCACAACATCCACAAGGCGGCGTCGGGCCCCGCGTGGTCGGGTCGCCGGGACGAGGTGGCGAAGAACATCGTCGCCCAGCACCCCGACATCGTCGCGCTGCAGGAGGCGACCCGCACCAAGCTGAAGGACGCCTCCGGCAACACCGAGCCGCAGTTCCAGGACGTCCTCGACCTGATGAACAAGTACGCCGACGCCGGGGTCACCTACCGCTACGTCTCCGACGCCGAGTCGGGCGGCGTCCACATCGCCTACGACACCGGCCGCTTCACGGTGAAGCGCAGCGGGGCGATCAGCTACGACAAGTGGCTCAAGACCCACCGCTACGTCGCGTGGGCCGTCCTGGAGGACCGGCTCAGCGGCAAGCAGGTCTTCGTCGCGGACACCCACCTCGAGCCCGGCTCCGGCAAGAAGTACCAGAACGCCCGGGTCGCGCAGGCCAAGGAACTCGTCGCCGGGATCAAGGCCGAGAACACCAAGGACCTGCCGGTGATCCTCGCCGGGGACATGAACTCCAACCGTTCCACCAACCCCGACAACGGCCCGTACCTCACCTTCGCCGACGCGAAGCTGCTCGACCCGCTCGGCAACGGCCGCGCGGTGTCCAGCGGGGACTGCTGGATGCCCGCGGAGAAGGCGGCCGCCGAACACCAGGTCGACGTGATGTACAACTCCGCGAACCACTTCAAGCGGCACGCGATCCGGACGGTGTTCCCGCTGGGGACGTTCACCGACTACGTCTTCACCTCCTCCGACGTGCGGGTGGCGATGCTGCGGGAGGTGGTCAAGCTCGACACCGACGGCGACTTCATCGGGACGATCACCTCCGACCACAACATGATGCTGGCGACGGTGCACCTTCCCTGAGCCGCTTCCGCGGTTGTTCCGAGCCGGGTGTGCGCCGTCGTGCGCACGCCCGGTTCGTCACTGGTGGCAGGCTGGCATCGTGACCGTCGACGCCGCGCTGCTGCTCACCCCCACCCCGTCGGAGCGGACGGACGGGCCGACGGCCACGGTGCGCCGGTGGCTGCTGGCCGGCGTCGGCGGGCTCGCCCTGGCGCTCGGGCTGTTCCGGATCGGGCGGCCCGCGCCGTGGGGCGACGAGGCGGTCACGGTGATCGTGGTGCGACGCTCCTGGAGCGGCATCCTGGCGCTGTCGGGCGGGGCGGACGCCCCGATGATCCTGTACTACCTGCTGGCCAAGGCGTGGAGCACGGCCCTGGGTTGGCTGCCGACGCTCACCGCCGTCCGGTCGCTGTCGGCGGTCGCGGCCGCGCTCGCGGTGGTGTGCCTCGCCGCCGTGGCAGCCCGGCTGTCGGGGCTGGCGGCCGGCGTCGGCGCCGGCGGGGTGCTCATGCTGCTGCCGGGTTTCACCCGGTACGCCCAGGAGGCACGGCCCTACGCCCTGCTCGTGCTGGCCACGACCGCCAGCTGGCTGGCCTGGGCCGCCTGGCGGCGTCCGGAACCGGGCCGCGACGGGCCGGGGGTGCGCCGGGTGGTGGGCTCGCCGGGGGGAGCGCTGGCCTACCTGGCGACGCTGGCCGCCGCGCCCCTGCTGCACCTGTTCGGGCTGCTGCAGTGGCCCGCCCAGCTGCTCGCCGACCTGACCGCCCCCGGGCTGGCCTGGCGGGCACGCTGGCGGCGCGTGCTGCTCACCGGCGGTGCGATGGTGGCGGTGCTGCTGGTGGTCGGCTACCCGGTGCTCTCGGCGATGGTGCACGGCACTGCCGCCGCGCCGCGCCAGTTCTCCCGGATCCGGAACGTGCTCGCCCAGACGATCACGGCGTTCACCCCCATCGAGCCCGCCCTCCCCGTCCTCGTGCTCGCCGGGCTGGGGCTGGTGGCGGGCCTGGTCCGTACCCGGGTGACCTCGCCCCACCGTGACCTGGTGCGGGTGGCGGCGCTGTGGTTCCTGGTCCCGCTCGGGCTCGGGATCGGGCTCGCCCTCACCCGGCCCGTGCTGCTGCGGGCCCGCTACTGGCAACCCCTGCTCGCGCCGCTGGCAGCCCTGGCCGCGGTCGCCCTGGTCGCGCTGGCGCACGCGGTGTTCGTCCTGCTGGCCCCGACCGGGACGGGCGCGCGCCGGCGCGCGGTCGCCGCCCTGGCGGCTGCGGCGGTGGGCCTCGGCGGCGTGGCCGCGCTGGTCGTGGCCGCCGTGCCGCACCAGATCGCGATCCGGCAGTCCGACGGCCACCGCGTCCGGCTTGCACCGGCGGTGACGAAGGTGGCGGCGCTGCTGGCCGACGACCCCGACCTGCCGGTGCTGGTGTCGCCCCGCTCCCGCTCGGTGATCCTCGTCGCGTCCCGTCCCGAGTGGACGGCCCGCAACCCGCTGATCCGGATCGAGGACGCCGGAACCTCCGCCTGGCCGGTCGAGGAGTCCGCCGAGGTCGTCGCGGCCCGGTTGCTGGGGCACGACACGGCCGTCTGGGTGCTCGCCGACCGAGGACCCACCAAACGGCCCGTGGCCGCCCCCGCGATCCTGGACGGCACCGGCTTCGAACTCGTCGAGGTCAGCCGGGCCGGCACCTGGTGGGTCGCGGTGCTGCAGCGGTGACCGCTACGACACCACCTTGACCGTCACGGTCTTCGACTTCCGGATCGCTGCCCCCTTGGGCACGGCCTTGGTGCCGGTGGCGACGCGCCACTTCTGCGTCTTCAGGCCGGCGGTCGCGCCGACCACGAGCTGGGTCTGGCCGCACTGGGCGAAGGTGTAGACGGCCTCGCCCTCATCGGCGGTCTTCCACTTCTTGCCGGTGTAGTACTGCACCCGGAGCGTGCGGGGGTAGGAGCACGAGTACGGGCTCTTCCACTGCACCAGGAACGGGATCACCGCGCTCGCCTTGACCAGGTTGGTGGTGTAGATCTTCGGCGTGCCGGTGGCCTCCCCGGTGCGGGACACCGTCATGGAATACCCGTTGGAGTACCGGGCGGCGTCGGAGATCCCGTAGCCGCTCGGGTTGCTCACCGAGAGCGACTTCAGCCGCCAGGTGTGGCTGGCCTTGAAGCTGAAGTCCTTCACCCCCCGGCCGTTGGTCACGGTGATCGAACCACCGTCGAGGTCCTTCCACGTGCCGGACTTGTAGTACTGCAGCTGGACCTTGCCGCTGATGTCGTTCTCGCCCTCACCCCAGGTGACCACTGCCTTGAAGAGCTTGCTCACTTCGTCGGCCTTGACCGGCATCGAGAGCACGGGGGAGGCCGTGATCTCCTGGTCGTAGTCGTCCGGGTCGGGTTCGGTCGGGTCGGTGGCGTCGCCCACCGTCACCGCGGCGGTGCCCTTCTTGACGCCGGAGACGGAGGTCACTGTGATCGTGGCGGCGCCGGCCTTCTTGCCGGTCACGGTGCCGCTGGAATCGACCGTCGCGACGGAGGTGTCGCTGGAGGCCCAGGTGACCTTCTTCAGCGAGGCGCTGGTCGGGCTGAGCTTGGCCTTGAGCGCCTTCGTGGCACCGACCTTGACGGTGGTAGTCGCGGGCGACACCGTCACCGAGGTCACCGGGGTGACCGGGGCGCTGCGGGCCAGCAGGTAGAGCCGCTCGGTCTGCCGCTCGATGGCGCGGGTGAGGGTCAGGTTGTTGGCCCGGAACGCGAGCTCGTCGTACCGCAGGCTGGTGCCGTTGAAGTTCTCCGAGCCACCCCAGGCGACACCGGTGGTGGAGCCGCCCGCGGTGTACGAGACGGTCATGGTCTTGTCGTGCACGTTCGCGAACTCGACCCGGTCGATCACCGCGCGCAGTTCGCCACTCATCGAGAAGTAGGTGTCGATGATGTCGGAGATCGCGTTGGTGCCCAGCACGATCCGGACCACGCACCCGTCGGACTGCAGGTCGGCCAGGCCGTCGAGGATCGCGACCCGAGCCTCGCTGAACAGGGACTGCACGACCGAGGCCTTGCAGTCGGTCTTGTTGGCGACCTTCGCGGCCTGGGCGAGGTACTCGGCCTCGAAGTCGGGTGGGACGTCGCTCGCCTTGGAGTTGCGGGGCGAGGGGTAGAAGACGAAGTCGGGGTCGGAGGCCTGGACACCGTTCACCATCGCGACCTTGTAGGCGGCCGTGAAGGTCTCGGCCCACTCGGCGTCCCAGACGCTCGACTTCAGCTTGCTGTACGCGTCCGCGTCTCCGTAGAGCGCGACGCTGACGTTGGACTTGTGGCCACCGCTGGCTCCGTTGAGGTTCGCCGACGTGATCCACACCACGTTGTCCCAGAGCTTCCCGTTGGAGTCCCGGGCCTGCTCCAGCAGCGAGTACTTGGCGTGCATCAGGGCTTCGTCGTCGGTGGTGATCAGGCAGGAACTGCGGGCCTTCTTCGTGCCGCCGCAGAGCTTGAGGTCGGTGCCCGCCTCCAGCAGCGAGATGAGGCTCGAGCCGGTCACCTTCGCGTCGCTGAAGGTCTGCTTGTTGCCCAGCACGTGGACGTACTTCTTGGCCTCGGCGATCGAGGGGTAGCCGTTGAGCACCTTGACGAACGCCTGGGTGGGCGAGAAGAGCTTCGTCGTCTTCAGGTTCCCGCTGGAATCGTAGATCTTCCAGAGGTTGTCGCCGTCCTTGTTGTACTTGGCCACGGCGGCGTCCCACAACCCGTTGTAGATGGTGGTGTAGAGCTGCTTGCCGGTGGGCACCGTCGCGAGCAGGTTCGAGAAGGCGATGATCTGCCGGGTGTCGCTGGCGTTCACCGCCGGCTTGTCGTCGACGCTGCCGATCGAGGAGTACAGCTCGACGCGGCCACCGTTGGCGTTCGTGTAGGCCAGATCCGGGACCACGGCGGCCGGGGTGGCGTAGTAGTCGGTGGTCGCGGGCTGCAGCCCGTTGTCGGTGACGTTCGAGATCGCGGCGGCCGGCAGCGGCGCCGCGATGGCGCCGCCCGGTGCCACGAGCAGTGTCCCCAACAACGAACAAAGGCCGAGCACGACAGCTGTACGACGCATGGTTTCCCCCGGGTGGTCTGCTGGTTACCGCGACATGCTACAGGGGCAGTCTGTGAATCGCCCGGGGGTCGTCACCCGGACGGGGGACACGACGGAGGAGTCGCGGGTCCGGCGGCCTCAGCCGCGCCTCACCCGGCCGACGGCGCCGCGCACCCCGTCGGCGATCCGGGACGCCAACGACGGGCCGGCACCGCCGGTGTTGCTGAGTACTCCGCGGGTCTTGCGCGCCGGCACCAGGCTCGCATCGAAGGCCGCCAACCGACGCCCTCCGCCCGGGTAGGCCGAAGGCAGGCCGTTGCGGGCGAGGAAGGCGAGGTAGGCCGAGAGCAACTCGGGGTAGGCCCGGTTGAAGGCGGTGTAGTCCTGCCGGTGCGCCAGGTCGCGCACCGAACCGACGTCCCCGAGGTCGCGGGTGAGGGTGTGGGGAAGGTGGTGGTGGCGCGCCACCTCCAGCGTCCGGGAGTCGTGCACGAGCAGGTGGGCCGAGGTGCCGGCAAGGGTCGCGGCCACCGTCCCGTGCAGGCGGGGACCGAACGCGAAGTCGTCGTCGGCCAGCTGCCGGATCCACGACCACGCGGTGGGGGAGTAGGACATCCGGTGCTCGCGGTAGAGCGGGTGGGAGGTCTGCACCGGGAAGCGCGGGTCGCCCTTCCAGGTGGGACGGGTCTCCGTGCCGTCCACCACCATCCGGGCGCTCAACTTCTCCTGGGCGTACACCGTGGATCGCGGGAAGTCGGCGTAGGTGGCGGCGAGCAGGTCGGCGGTCGGTTCGATCCGGTGGTCGAACGACATCGAGATCCGGCTCCGTGAGGTGAGCCGGGGCTCGTTCGCCGAGGCGGGCATCTGGAAACCGGGGCCCCACATGAACAGCGAGGGACAGCCGATCACGTCGATGCGGTCGGCCGGGAAGCCGAGGTGGCGCAGGTAGTCGCGGCTGATCTCACCGCGCACGCCGATGGACGAGGACCGCTCCAGCACCGCGGCGACGAAGCGCCGGGCCGCTGCCTCGTGCTCGGCGATCTCGGCGGCCGGGGCGGTGATGCCGGTCACCCGGCTCGGCCAGAAGGTGCCCTCGTCCACGTCCTGGAGCCGCAACTGGGCGCCGATCCCGACCACTGTGACGGGGATCGTGAGGCGCTCGACCAGGTCTGCCCAGGCCTGCAGCGTGCCGAGCATCTGCAACCGGAACGAGCTCGACAGGGGCAGCACGAGGTGGTCGCACTCGGAGTTGATCCGCTCCGCCCGGGCCTCGACCGGGCCGCCCTCGAACTTGCCGTAGGAGATCGTGGAGACCCGGACGTGGTCCGCGACGAGGCTGCGGTGGGTCGAGAACTGGTAGAGCAGGTTGCCCTGGTTGCCCCCGATGTAGTCGATCGACTTGAGGGCTGGCAGGTTCGCGTCCGGCCGCTGGCATGCGCGCACCCAGATCCGGCTGCGCCGTCCCGGTTCACTCACCGTGCCCATCCTCTCCTTCGCTGCCCGGGCCGCGCCCGGGGCTCCCCCAGATCTTCTCAGACGATCCCCTCCGGCACCGAGCCGAGCCGGGGCGCGCCTACTCTTGGGGCAACGGAGCACGGGTAGTGGAGGTGTGGCTGTGGAGCAGACCAGGTGGTGGCGCAGGCCGGTGACGATCGCGATCGCGGCACTGGTGGTGGTCGCCGCGATCGGGGTGGCGGTGGCCGTCGGGCTGAACCGAGCCCCCGCACCGGGGACGGCGGCGCCGCAGCCGGGCACGGCGACACCCGCCGTGACCCCGACGACACCCGGCACAGTGACGAGCGCGCCGAGCGTCGAGCCGACCGGGAGCGAGACCCCGAGCGCGACGCCGACGTCGACCTCGACCAAGACCGTCCGGGCCGACACCCCGTACTGCCGCGCGTACAACGAGATCCTCGCCGGAGGCAAGGAGGCGACCGTCGACGACGGCGCCACCGACCTCGACGCGCTGGTGAAGAAGTTCGACGAGCTGATCGGCAAGTACACCGCCGCCTCCGCCGACGCGCCGGCGAAGCTCGCCCCGCTCTACGACAAGGTGATCGACTACCTCAAGGACATGCGCAAGGCGGCCAACAGCGGCGACCTCACCCAGATCCGGGAGATGCTGCGGAACCTGACCACGCTGAACGACACGATGACCCAGATCGACCGGATCACGCGCGAGGTGTGCGCCTGAGCCGGTTCGATCCCCTGAGCCGGTCGCAGCTCCCCGCTGCCGGACCAAATGGGGACGGTTCCCTTTCGAACCAGGGAAGCGGGACCGGAAGACGGCCGTGCTGGACAGGACGGACCAGTGCTGGACGGTAAGGGGACGGTTCCCTTTCGAACCAGGGAAGCGGGACCGGGCCGGAAGTGCGGCTCCGCACCGTGTCGTGGCGCGAAAGGGAACCGTCCCCTTCCGAACCGCCGTCCCTTTCCGAACCGGTGGCGCGAAAGGAACCGTCCCCTTCCGAACCGCAGGAGGGCCGGCTCAGACCGAGGCCTCCGAACCCGCCTCCGCGAGGGCCTCGGCGATCCGGGTGGCCTCCAGTTCCGAACGCGAGAGGCCGGTGTGGCCGGGCTCCTCGCGCCGCACGTCGATCACGTGCCCGGTGAGGGACGAGAGCAGCACGTCGATGGTGGTCAGCGCGACTGCCCGCGACGACAGCAGCGAACCCTCCGGCTCCTTGCCGAACGCCCGGGTGCGCATCGGGGTGCCCGCCCGCTCCGGGTTGATGGTGTTGACCCGGATCCCGTCGGCTGACCACTCGTCGGCCAGCGCCTGGGAGAGGTTCACCACGGCTGCCTTGGTGGAGGAGTAGACCGAGTAGTCGGCCCGGCCCCGCGTGTACGAGCTCGAGGTGAAGAAGACCAGGTGCCCCCGGGATTCCTTGAGGTACTTCTGGGCGATCCGGGCGGTCATCACCGGCGCCACGTAGTTCACCCGGATGCCCTCCAGGATCTCCTCCATCGGCACCTCGGCGAGCGGCCCACGGTTGAGGATTCCCGCGGTGAGCACCACGTAGTCGATCCGTCCGCACTCGGCGTGGGCCTCGGCCAGCGCCCGCTCGATGTCCTCGGGGTTCTCCACGTGGGTGCCGGTCTGGGAGCGGCTGAACGCCCGGACGGTCGCGCCGAAGCCGCGTGCGAGCTCGACGATGTCGGCACCGATCCCGTAGCTGCCGCCCAGCACCACCATCACCTTGCCGGCGAGCCGGGTGTGGTACTCGTCCACCGAGGTGGCGGGCGGGGCAACCGTCGACCCGATCTGGAACAGCTTGTCGGCGATGAAGACGTCGATCGGCTCGGTGATCTTCATGTTCTGCTCGGAGCCGTTCACCACCACGATCGGCACCTCGGGCAGGTACTTCAGCACCACCGAGCAGTCGTCGGTCGCGATGAACGCGGGATCCTGCCAGGCCAGCCGGTACGCCTCCTGGATGACGGAGAGCCGGAACGCCTGCGGGGTCTGGCCGCGGCGCAGCCGGCTGCGGTCGGGGATTGCTGAGATCACGTTGCTGTCGTTGACCTCGACGATGGTGTCGGCGGAGCGGATCGCGACGTCGACGGCGTCGTGCTCGTCGAGGGCGGCCACGAGCTCCTCCAGGATTCGCAGCTCCATCAGCGGCCGGACGGCGTCGTGGAAGAGCACCTTGGTGTCGGGGTCGGCCTGCTCCAGGGCGGCCAGCGCAGCCTTGGTGGAGTCGTTGCGGGTGTTGCCGCCCGCCAGGACCCGGGTCACCTTCGGGTAGCGGGCAGCGATCTGCTCGGCCGCCGCGAGGTGGTCGGGGTGCATCAGGATGAACACCTCGTCCACGACCGACGCCTCGTCGAAAATGGCGACGGTGTGCTCCAGCACCGGCTTGCCGGCGATCTTCAGCAACTGCTTGGGGATCGACAGCCCGACCCGTGAACCGGTCCCCCCGGCGAGGATCACCCCGATGGTGCGGCGTTGTTCAGCCATTCTCGTCCCTTCTGCTCGCTCGCCCACCCTAGCGTGGGGGGTGGGGGACGGTCGGGCACCCGGGCCGGCTCACAGCATCCACCGGGCTGCCACCCCGACGATGCACAGGTTCGCCGGCGAGCCTGGGCCCGTCCCCTGCGCCTTCCACACCCGGTTCGAAAGGGGCCGTGTGGTAGGTTCAATCCGGTTTCACCGCCTCTCGTGGAAGTTTTCGATGCCGTTTCCATTTTTCTCCGGCCTTTCATCGCTGCGCACCATTGGACGGGCCGTTGGGGGCTATTCACTGGTCTGTGACGTGCTCGGCCTGGCCGCGGTGATCGCCGCCCTGGTTGCACCCGGGTCGGTGTGGGTCCACATCCTGTTGTGGCTGGTCGCCCTGCTCGTCGTCGCCCCGTCCCTGCGCACGGTCGTGCTGGAAGCCCGCGGCGAGGGCTCTGCGCCGCTGGCGATGGGCACCGCCACCATGGCGCGGGTGCTCGTGACGCTGGCCGGCCTGGCGATCCTGGTACAGCTGCCCGAACCCGGCCTGGGCGTCGTGGCCAGCATCCTGCTGTGCCTGCTGGTGGTGGGTGAGCAGGCGATGCGTCGGGCCGTCCGCTCGGCCGTGCCGCAGGCCGCCAACATCCCGGGTTGGGACGTCCTGCTGCCGTCGGTGGCGCTCGCGAACTGGTTGTTCGCCGCCAACACCGCGGGCCTGGTGCTGGTGGCTGCGGTGGCCACCCTCGGGCTCACCGCCTGGCTGCCGCTGCTGGCCGCGGTGGCAGGGATCGTGCTGGCAGGGATGATCGCCGGCCAGGTGATCCGGTACCTCTCGGGGCGCAACCGCTTCGAGGCGAACCTGCCCACGATCCTGAAGAAGCTCGGCCCCGTGTTCGCCTTCCACTGGCAGGCGCCGGTCGGCACGGCCTACCAGGCCACCATGTGGCTGCCGTACCTGGCCCGGCTGGGAGTGCCCTACTTCATCCTCGTGCGGACGATCGCGAACTTCGAGGAGGTCTCCCGGCTCACCGACGCGCCCGTCATCCTGCGCATCGGCCTGGAGGACCTTGACCCGATCGTCTGCCCGTCGTTGAAGGCGGTGTTCTACGCCAACACCGCGGTGCGCAACTCGCACATGATCCGGTTCCCGGCGCTCACCCACATCCAGCTCAACCACGGCGACAGCGACAAGATCGCCAGCGTCAGTCCCACGTTCCGCCAGTACGACAAGAACTTCGTCGCCGGCCAGGCCGCGATCGACCGGTTCGCCAAGCACGGCGTCGCCACCCGCGCCGACCAGTTCGTGATCGTCGGACGGCCACAGCTGGAACATGTCGAGCGGGTCGTCCCGGGACAGCCGCTGCCGGCTGCGCCGACCGTCCTGTACAGCCCCACCTGGTCGGGCTTCTACGAGGACTCCGACTACAGCTCGCTGGTGGCCGGCCCCGACATCGTGGAGGCACTGCTGCGGCGTGGCTGCACCGTCATCTTCCGTCCGCACCCGTACGCACGCCGGCACAAGGGCAACTCCGACGCCTGCGACCGGATCATCGCCCTGCTCACCGAGGACGCCGCCCAGACCGGGCGGGCGCACATCCACGGTGTGGCCGCCGAGACCGACTGGTCGGTGGTCGACTGCTTCAACGCCTGCGACGCGATGGTCTCCGACGTCTCCAGCCTCGTGTCGGACTTCCT
>Ga0073899_10004261_pt1 | contig 12567 bp, 12 predicted proteins | sample KloWWTmetaKNB5Ph_FD_88975 | JGI IMG/M metagenome (GOLD analysis project Ga0073899, IMG submission 88975) | Active sludge microbial communities from Klosterneuburg, Austria, studying microevolution and ecology of nitrifiers - Klosterneuburg... | ecosystem: Engineered > WWTP > Aerobic digester >... | reverse complement strand
GAGCGTTACCGAGATTGCCGCCTATGACGCTCCCTTTCCGACCCGAGCCTCCAAGGTGGCGACGCGCATCTATCCGTCCTTCGTACCGCTAGGCGACAATGTCGCAGTGCGGGACCAGTTGAAGGCATGGGAGGTGCTTGAGGCGTTCGACAAACCGTTCCTGTGCTGCTTTTCCGACGGCGACCCGATCACGCGCGGTGGCGACCGCAAATTCCTTGACCGCGTGCCGGGGACGAAGCGTGTCGCCCGCCGCACCCTGCACGGCGGGCACTTTATCCAGGAAGATGATCCGGTGGGTTTCGTCGAAGCGGTCCTCGAAGTTGCGAAGGCGGGGCGCTGAAGGCGGCGCTATCGCCTTGCATAAATTGCGTTTACATTCGTTCGGGAAAAGCAAATACTCCACCCAAGTCGCTACGTCTGCTCTGCAGTTTTTGGCTGCGAGCGATTGAGGGAGGGTAGCCGATGGCACTGATCAATCGGATAGCCGTGTTTTCCGCCGCATGGTTGTGGCTGCTGGCATCGCCTTTCCCGCTTCGGGCACAGGATGCGGAGCAAACCGAGCAGAGCGGCTGCGAAATCGGTGTCAACTGCGCTGCCAATTCGGTCGCTGCCGAAGAAGAAGAGCCGCCCGTCGACCCGAAACTGTCGAAGGATTTTGTGCTGGTCGCCCTTGCAGATTCGTTAGGTGAAGATCGGGCGGCGGTCAAAGCCATTGTTCGCGCCACCCCCAACATCCGCATCGCAGACTCTTTGGCCCAGTCTGAATATATGATCGCGCGTTATCCCGACTTTCCTGACAATTTAATCCTTGTACCTTACGCATTCTACCAATGGAAAGTCGCCGGAGCACAATCCCCTACCGAAGAGGTGCCGGATATAAGCGAATCCCTGGCCAATCTTTTTGCCAGGTTCGATGGGGATGGAGGGGTGTACCAACTGCCGCCGGTTGTCGGTCGTCTCGACGATAGTTCGATTGCAAGCGTGTTAAGCGCTGAAATCCAGAAAACCCTTTGGAGCCGCCGCATTCTTGGCGGCCCGATACCCCGATTGCGGGACGATGTGACCACCGAGATATTCGGACCCAGAAGGTCAATCTGCAAAACGGTCGACAATGTGAAGCAATGCAAGCGACCTTATTGGACAGTTGTGCGCAACGAAGGACCCGACCCTGCCCATATCGCCATACTTCGCCTTGATCAGGCCTTTGCCGGAACCGACAATTTGGTTCGGTTGAAAGATTCTACTCCCCTGCAACTCAATCCTGGTGACGCGAGGAGCGTTACAGATGACGAGTTTGAAACTTCCCCAGACGTGTACAAGCGTTACATCGTCACCATTGCATCCGACCAACCCATCGACCTTTCACTTTTCAATCCACGCAATAGCCCACTGCCGCGCATTCCCGAAAATTGGACCGTGACGGCCACAGCTGTGCCCCAGGAAAAGAAAGCATACAGGGTCGGAGGCGGTTTTACGGTCGCCAATTTGGCAACGCCTTGGCAGGTGCAGCTCTATTCGACCGATAGTTCCGCGGCTTCATTACTGGCTGCCGGCAAAATCAACTGGCAGTTGCATGAGAAGACGCATCGTTGTGGAGGATCGCTGATCGAGCTGAATGTCGTGCTAACCGCAGCGCACTGCATCGCCAATGCGCCTTTCGCCACACCCGACAAGCGCCAAACGGTGTTCAAATTCCGCCGCGTCAAATTGGGGACCAAGGACCTGACGCGCGGCGGCACCACCTTTGCCATCGACGCTGTGATTGTGAAAAAAGGATATGTTCCCGGAGGCAATCACCACGATATCGCGCTTCTCAGGATAAAGCCCGACGCGAGTACGATCGCAAGAGCCGCGGCGATCAGGCAACCGGTATCGATCGCCAGTCGTCCGCCAGCGCCCACAACAATAGTCAGTGCCTTTGGCTGGGGCGTTATGCAGGAAGCTTTTGGTCGCAATACCCGGATCAGCAGCACGGGCGCGCCCCAACGCAATCCGGCGGAATTGCAAACGGGAGACCTACAAATCCTCGACCAGACTTTATGCAAAGCGCGCGCCGGATATGGCCATGTTACCAAACTGATGCTGTGCGCCGTGACACCGCGCAATTCCCAAGCCGCACGAGAGGGGCGTCATGTTTTCACCTGCCTCGGCGACAGCGGTGGCCCGATCATGGGCAGTGAAGGTGGCCGTCGGGTGCAGGTCGGTGTGGTTTCCTGGGCGGTTGGATGTGGGGTAAACGACAACCCGTCGGTATCGGCCAATGTTGCCGCTTACTCCGCGTGGATCAATGAGAACAAAACCAAGTTTGAAACCGGCAAATCGATCGAACGGTAATGGCAGCGCCCGTTAAGATCGCTGCCCTCTAACCAGTTCCTCAATCCGCAAACGGATCGCGCACCAATATGGTATCTTCGCGTTGAGGCGAGGTGCTGACCAGTGCAACCGGTGTTTCAATCAGTTCCTGGATACGCTGGACATATTTGATCGCCTGTGCCGGCAAATCGGCCCAGCTGCGAGCACCGGCAGTGGTTTCCTGCCAGCCCGGCATGTCCTCATAAATCGGCTCGACATTCGCCTGATCGGCGGCGTGGGCAGGCAGATAGTCGAGGATTTTGCCGTTGAGACGATAGCCGGTGCAGATGCGGATTGTTTCAAACCCATCGAGTACATCGAGCTTGGTCAGCGCAATGCCAGTGACTCCCGACACCGCGCAGCTTTGCCGCACGATCACCGCGTCGAACCAGCCACAGCGGCGCTTACGGCCGGTGACCGTGCCAAACTCATGCCCGCGCTCACCCAGCCGCTGGCCGGTTTCATCTTCAAGCTCGGTCGGGAAAGGACCAGAGCCGACGCGCGTGGTGTAAGCCTTGACGATACCCAGCACAAAGCCGGTTGCGTTGGGGCCAAGGCTCGAACCCGAAGCAGCCGTGCCGCTGACCGTGTTCGAACTTGTGACGAACGGATAAGTGCCATGATCGACATCGAGCAGCACACCCTGCGCCCCTTCGAACAATATGCGTGCACCCGCCTTGCGTACCTTTTTCAGTCGCTTCCAAACGGGTTGCGCATATTCAAGGACGAAGGGTGCAATTTCGCGCAGATCATTCAGCAGCCGCTCGCGATCCACCGGCGGTTCACCGAAACCAGCGCGCAGCGCGTCATGGTGTGCGCACAGCCGGTCGAGCTGCGCATCGAGTGCGTCGAGATGTGCCAGGTCGCACACGCGGATCGCGCGGCGGCCAACCTTGTCTTCATAGGCAGGGCCGATACCGCGCCCCGTGGTGCCAATCTTGCCCGACCCGGCAGCGGTTTCGCGCAGACCATCGAGATCGCGGTGGATCGGCAGGATTAGCGGGCAATTATCGGCCAGCGCAAAATTCTCTGTGGTGATTTCGACCCCCTGCCCGCGCAGCTTCGCCATTTCGTCACGCAACGCCCAGGGATCGAGCACCACGCCATTGCCGATGATCGACAATGTGCCGGTGACAATTCCGGACGGAAGCAGAGAGAGTTTATAAACATTTTCGCCCACAACGAGCGTGTGGCCAGCATTATGTCCGCCTTGAAAGCGAACCACGGCATCGGCCCTTTCGGCCAGCCAGTCAACGATCTTGCCTTTGCCTTCGTCGCCCCACTGGGCGCCGATTACGGTTACATTTGCCATTACGGATTTCCCGAAACAACACATGCCCAATAGGGGCATGGTGGCCTTTTTCTGCGCAGAAGGGATTTTCCGCGAAGGGATTCGCCGTAGGCCCCGTTATGACTATGGACGCCTGCCGTCCACCCTAAAGAAAGTTGAAAGGGCAATAGATGCGTAACTGGATACTCACCGCCTCTACGATCGCGCTGGTGGCGACCGCCTGTCAGGCACAGCGCGGCGAGCGACTGAGCCGCGAATGCCGCAGTGAAGTGGTTGAACTGTGCGGCTTGGATCGCGGCAAAATGCGCGAATGCCTGCAGACCAAAAGCAGCGAATTGTCAGAGAAATGCTCGGGCGAGATTATGGAACGGATGAAGGCGCGCCTTGGCAACGACAAGCGCACCGCCAACCCGACCAATGACCGGCAATATGTCGCGCTGGGGGGCGTTGAACATGCTTATGGCAGCGATGCATTGCAGAAATTGGATTTCTATAAGGCCAAAACCAACGCGGCACGCGCGCCACTTTTGATCTTCGTCCATGGTGGTGGATGGAAGCGCGGGGACAAGCGCAATGCGACCGGGTCTGACAAAGTGACGCACTACACCGGGCTCGGATATCATATGGCGTCGATCAATTACAGATTGGTGCCTGCGGCTACGGTAGAACAGCAAGGGGCAGACGTTGCAGCGGCCATCGCCTATCTTCTAAAAAATGCCGAGAAATTCGGGATCGATCTCAACCGCGTCGTGGTGATGGGGCATAGTGCGGGTGCGCATCTGTCGGCGCTGGTGGGCAGCGACCCGCAATATCTTCGCGGTGCCGGACTCGGCTTCGACGATCTCTCTGGGGTCATTCCTATCGATGGCGCGGCCTATGATGTTCCGGCGCAGATGAGCGAGGGCGCGAAGATCATGAGCGACACCTATGTGCAGGCATTCGGAACCGATCCCGCCCGGCAAAAGGCGCTATCGCCTTATTGGCATGCGCAGGGGCCGAATGCTCCCGCTTTCCTGATCCTCCACGTCGACCGCGAGGACGGAAAACGCCAGTCGGAAGCACTGGCCAGTGCTTTACGCAAGGGCGGCAGCAAGGTTCAGCTCAACGCCTTTGAAGGCAAAGGCATGCAGGGCCATGCCGAGATCAACCGCAAATTAGGCGATCTGACCTATCCGGCAACGCCAGTGGTCGATGCTTGGTTGAAGGAGGTGTTCGGGCGTTAAACCGCTTCCGGCCGCCCGTTGCGCAGCACATGAGTGCAGATCTGTGCCTCCGCGCTGTCATCTTCGGTCAGTTGTGCGACTGTAACCCACCCCTCGGCGCGCAACGATGCCGCCTTTTGCGGCATGGTACCGATGGGCAGAAACAGGCGGCGGCGTTCGCCCTGTGCCAGCCCCGCGTCAATCAGCGGATCGATGTAAGCAGAGAAGCCAATCGCCGGCTCCTTGCCTATACGATAGGCCCCTCCGCGCCCGATTTCTCCCGATGCATGGGCAGAAAAGAGCGAGAAACCGAGCCAGGTCTGATATTCAAAACCGTGCCGCTCGGTAGGATCGAGCGTGACGCGGATATCAGCGGGAACAGCGGCAGCAATCGCTTCGATCGCATCCAGCCGATCCTTGAGTTTGCCCTCGCTGTCAAATGCCCGCATCCGGTCCAGCGCATCGGGCAAGGCACCCGCCGCTGCAATCAAAGGGGCCAGTACGGCAGGCACAGCGCCCGCATCTTTGGCGTCGAGTGCGGCCTTCAGTTCTTCCCTGTTACCTTTCGGTTTCAGGACATCGAGAAGATCGGGCATGGTGAGGTCGAGCGTGATATCCTTGACGCCAGCGGCTTTGAGACCTTCGATGGCAACCGAGACCACTTCGATTGCCGCAGCAACGCTGTCGAGGCCAATCAATTCCGCACCGACCTGCATCATCTCGCGCTCGGGGCGCAACTGGGTCGCGCGCAGTTTCACCACCGGGCCGCCATAAGACAAGCGCACCGGTCGTGGATGGTGCCCCATACGCGTTGAGGCAATACGCCCGATCTGGCCGGTAATGTCGCTGCGCACTGCCATGGTTTCGCCAGAAACGGGGTCAACAAAGCGCAGCAGATCGCGGGCCGAAGTGCCAAGGCTGCCGGTCAGGCTGGCCTCATATTCGGCTAATGGGGCCTGCACGCGCTCATAACCATGGCTCGCCGCCGTATCGAGAATGGCCCGTACCAGCCGTGCCGAAGCATCAGCCTCTGGCGGCAGGCGGTCACGAAATCCGGTGGGGAGCAGGCTGTTGGTCATGGCGCGTGCCTTAGCACATCAAAAGCGCAACGCCATCGCGCGCTTCACGCCCGGCAGGTTGTGGATCGCCTCCAGCGTGGCAGCAGGCACCGGTGTGTCGACCGACAGTAACAGCACGGCAACGCCACCGGCTTCCTGACGACCGAGGTGGAATGTACCGATATTGATATCGGCTTCACCCAATGTTGTGCCAAGACGGCCAATGAAACCAGGCGCATCCTGATTGACAATATAGAGCATATTGCCTTCAAGATCGGCCTCGACCTTTACGCCGAACAATTCGACCAGTCGCGGCGTACCATTGCTGAAAATGGTCCCGGCAACCGAACGTTCGCCAATATCGGTCTTCACCGAAACGCGGACCAGTGTGTGGTAATCGCCTTCGCGGTCATGGCGGACTTCGCGGATGTCGAAGCCGCGCTCTTTGGCCAGATAGGGCGCGTTGACCATATTCACAGCATCCGAGAAACGGCGCATGAACCCGGCAAGTACGGCGGCAGTAATCGGCTTGATATTGAGTTCGGCAGCCGCCCCTTCGACTTCGATGCTGATCTGGGTCAGGTCGCCATGTTGCAACTGGCCAATCAGCGATCCGAGCTGCTGGGCCAGTGCCATATAGGGCTTAAGCTTCGGTGCTTCTTCAGCGCTGAGGCTGGGCATGTTGAGCGCGTTGGTGACGCCGCCGTTGACCAGATAGTCGGCCATCTGCTCGGCCACCTGCAACGCGACATTGACCTGCGCTTCGTTGGTCGACGCACCCAGATGCGGGGTGCAAATGAAGTTGGGGGTGCCGAAAAGCGGGCTTTCCTTTGCCGGTTCGGTTTCGAACACATCAAGAGCTGCACCGGCCACATGGCCACTGTCGAGCGCCTCCTTGAGCGCGGCCTCGTCCACCAGTCCGCCGCGCGCGCAGTTGATGATGCGGACGCCTTTCTTGCACTTGGCGATATTGGCGGCGGAGAGGATGTTGCGCGTCTGATCGGTCAGCGGCGTGTGCAGCGTGATGAAATCGGCCTTGGCGAAAAGCGTATCGAGATCGGCCTTTTCAACGCCCATTTCGACGGCGCGCTCTGGCGTCAGGAATGGATCGAATGCTACGACCTTCATCTTCAGGCCAAGTGCGCGGCTGGCAACGATGCTGCCGATATTGCCTGCGCCGATCAGGCCGAGGGTCTTGCCAGTAACCTCAACACCCATGAAATCATTTTTCGGCCATTTGCCCGCCTGCGTCTGCTCATTCGCTTCCGGAATCTGGCGGGCGAGTGCAAACATCAAGGCAATGGCATGTTCCGCAGTCGTGATCGAATTGCCGAACGGCGTGTTCATCACCACGACGCCTTTGGCAGACGCTGCGGGGATATCGACATTGTCGACGCCAATCCCGGCGCGGCCGACAACCTTCAAATTGGTCGCCGCTTCGAGGATATCTTTGGTGACTTTGGTTGAACTGCGGATTGCAAGGCCATCATATTGGCCGATAATTGCCTTCAATTCTTCAGGCGTCTTGCCGGTGATGACATCGACGTCACAACCACGCTCTTCGAAAATCTTAGCGGCGTTGGGATCCATCTTGTCAGAAATGAGTACGCGGGGTTTGGTCATTATAATGTTCCTAAAATACCGTAGGGCTGAGCCTGTCGAAGCCCGGCTCTCGGCTGAGAAGCGCCCTTCGTCAAACTCAGGGCTACGGTGAATTTTATGCGTTCAGCGTCTCGAATGCCCAGTCGAGCCAAGGCCCGAGCGCTTCGATGTCGGCAGTATCGACGGTCGCGCCGCACCAGATGCGCAGGCCCGGAGGCGCGTCGCGATAGCCGGCGATGTCATAAGCCGCACCTTCGGCTTCGAGCAGTCCGGCGAATTTCTTGATGAAATCCGCATCGGCGCCTTCAACTGACAGGCAAACGCTGGTCTTCGAACGGATGCCACTATCGGCCGCCAAATGGCTGAGCCAGGCGCGTTCGGCGACAATCTTGTCGAGGGCATGGGCGTTTGCATTGCTGCGCGCCTGCAGTCCCGAAAGGCCGCCCAGACCCTTCGCCCACTCGAGGGCGAAAATGGCATCCTCAACCGCGAGCATCGACGGTGTGTTGATGGTTTCGCCCTTGAACACGCCTTCGGCCAGCGCGCCCTTCGACATCAGGCGGAAAACCTTGGGAAGCGGCCATGCAGGTGTATATTCTTCGAGGCGTTGAACAGCGCGAGGACCAAGGATCAGGACGCCATGCGCCCCCTCCCCGCCCAGCACCTTCTGCCAGCTGAAGGTCGCAACGTCGATCTTGTTCCACGGAATGTCGTACGCAAAAACCGCGCTGGTGGCATCAGCAAAGGACAGGCCCTCGCGATCATCGGGGATCCACTCACCATCGGGCACGCGCACGCCAGACGTGGTGCCGTTCCAGGTGAACAGGACGTCGTCGGTCCAGTCGACCTTGTCAAGATCTGGCAGCTGGCCATAATCGGCGCGGTGCACCTTCGGCTCCAGCTTCAGTTGCTTGACCGCGTCGGTAACCCAGCCCTCGCCAAAACTTTCCCACGCGAGTGCCGTCACGCCACGCGCGCCGAGCATCGTCCACATCGCCATTTCAAAGGCACCGGTATCCGAACCGGGTACGATGCCGATACGGTGCGTGTCGGGAAGCTGCAGCACTTCACGCATCAGGTCGATGCAATATTGCAGGCGCGACTTGCCGATCTTGGCACGATGCGAGCGGCCGAGCGATTCGGTGTTGAGTTTTTCGGGAGCCCAGCCCGGCGGCTTTGCGCAGGGACCAGAGGAAAAATAGGGGCGCGCCGGTTTGGCGGCAGGTTTACTCGTCATGTCATTCTCTCCTTGCAGAGAGCTCGCGCGGCGTTGGGACCGCGTGGCCCGGAGCCGCGTTTAGGCGCGGCCCCAGGAATGTCAACGACTGATTAGTAGCCCGGCTTGCGGAACAGCACCTGCCCGCGCCTCGCGACATAGAGTTTTTCAAGGCTTACCGGATGGAAATAGGCTTCAACCCGGTCACCTTCAGGGGTGGTGCCATAAACTTCATAGCAACCGCCATCGACCTTGGATTTACGCACGGTCCAGCCTTCCTTGACCAGCTTGGCTTTAAGCGCGTCCTGCGTTTTCCAGCCGGATTGCGGGCCAGCATTGCACTTCATGACGCCAGTGGCCGAAACGGGTGCAGAAGACAGCACGGCCGCGGCAGCGGCAACCGCAAGCGGGATCAGTTTACGCATATTCAAACTCCTTGGGGTTTCATTTGAGAGAGAGGTTTCTTGATGAAGCGAGCGAGCAATAGAAGCCCGAGCGGAACGAAATGCACAAGTGCACCGGTCAAGCTGTTATGCACCCATATCCAGTGCAGCAGCGTCAGTACTGCCGCAGGATAGACAAGCCGCTGCAGTCGCTTCCAGCCCGCCTTCAACCAGCGCATCGATCGGTCATTGCTAGTAATCGCCAACGGTAGCAACAAGACAAAAGCCGCCCAGCCTGTCCAGATCCCCGGTGCCATCCATTCGGCGAGAATGTCGTCTAGATTACCCATGTCGAACAGGTAGAAGACGAGGTGCAGCAGAGCATAGACGAACGCAGCGACTCCAATCGCCCTGCGCCGCGCGACTAGCCAGTTGAGCCAGCGCCTCGGCGGCAGGATCGCAACCAGCGGGCTGAGTGCCATCGCAAAAATCATCAGCCGCGCTGACCATTCGCCGGTCGGGTGCAACATATCCATGCTGTCAATCCGTCCTTTACACCAGCCGGCAACCAGCAGGATCGCAGGTAAGGAGAGCAATAACCAGAAAGCTTGCCTATTATTGAGAATCGTTCGCATTAATTGTTCGGTAGCCTCGTCTGGATTTGCGGTCAACCGATTGCCGCGTTTACCGCCTGTTAACCATCCTGCTTACATTTTATTACATATGGTACGCAGCGTATCCGCCTTGCTCCTAGCCCTTCTGGTCACCGCTTGCGGCGGGCGTTCGGAACGCGAGGTGGTGCGTCGCGACAATGATGTTTTCCGCAGCGAACCGGCACGCCAATGTCTGTCGGCGCTGAAGTCGGCCAATGTCCGCTTCACTCCCTTGCCCAATCAGAGTTTTACTGGCGGATGCCGGACAATCGACACCGTCAAGCTGATGTCATTCGGAACAGAGGCGACCAATTTGGGGGCGATGACCTGTCCACTAGCGGCCAATTTCACCGCATGGGCCAAACATGCCGTTGCGCCCGCAGCCAAAGCTTATCTAGGCAGCGACGTGATCCGCATAGAAACCATGGGCACCTATAATTGCCGCAACATCAATGGCGGACGCAGCGGACGGTTATCGCAACATGCCTTTGGCAACGCGGTCGACGTTTCGGCTTTCATCCTCAAGGACGGACGCCGTATTTCGGTGCTGAGCGGCTGGAACGGAAAGCCCGATGAACGCGCCTTCCTGCGCCGCCTCCACCAATCGGCTTGCAAGCGTTTCGGCACCGTCTTAGGGCCGGATTACAACGCCGCGCATGCCAATCACCTCCATTTCGACATGGCGCAGTCGATGAAGGATGGCAGCGCCTATTGTCGCTGAGGGGTGGATATTCACACCCAATCGTCTATCAGGCGGGCATGACACAAAAAGACTTGAAAGACCGTCGCTTCTACAAAGCGAAACAAGAAGCCAAATTTGCCAAGGACCTGACTCCCCAGACCCTGCAGACGCAGAGCAAATCCTATAAACTGGCATTTCAGGACAATGAGTTCCTGCTCCGCGAAGAATTGCGCCCCGTCCGCTTCCAGCTGGAATTGCTCAAACCCGAAATGCTGCTTGACGAAGCCAAGGTCGCCTCAACGCTGGTCGTTTACGGATCGGCGCGTATCCCCTCGCCTGATAAAGCCGATGCGCTGTTGGCTACGGCGACCGATGATCGCAGCCGGACAATTGCCGAGCGCCTCAAGGCCAATTCGCACTATTATGATGAAGCGCGCAAGTTGGGACAGCTGGCTAGCAGCTGCGGCATCAAGGACGAGCATGGTAATCGCCACTTCGTCGTCTGCTCTGGCGGTGGCCCGTCGATCATGGAGGCGGCCAATCGCGGTGCGCGCGATGTGGGCGCCGATACGATCGGTCTCAACATCGTCCTACCCCACGAGCAAGCTCCGAACGAATATGTGACGCCAGACCTGAGTTTCCAGTTCCACTATTTCGCGCTGCGCAAGATGCACTTCCTACTGCGCGCACGCGCGGTCGCAGTATTTCCCGGCGGCTTCGGCACGTTCGATGAATTTTTCGAGCTGCTGACGCTGGTTCAGACCGGCAAGATAGAGCCAATGCCCATCCTGCTGTTCGGCAAAGCATTCTGGGAACGGGTTATCAATTTTGAGGAATTGATGCTTGAAGGCGTTATCAGCCCCAAGGACCTCGACCTTTTCCAGTTTGTCGAAACCGCGGAAGACGCCTGGCGCGAAATTTCTATCTTCTATGAACTAGAAGCATGTGACTGAGTAACCGTTGCCCCGGCGCAGGCCGGGGGCAGCGTTTGCAGCTTACTTCTGCTCTTCAAGCCAGCCGATCAGAGCCTTGCGCTCTTCGGCATTGTTGATGCCGGCAAATGCCATTTTGGTACCAGGAACAACCTTGCGCGGATTTTCAAGATAGGCGTCAAGCGTCGCCTCGTCCCAAACCCCGCCCTTTGCCTTCATCGCAGTTGAATAAGCAAAACCGTCAACCGAAGCGACTGCCTTACCGACGATGCCATGCAGGTTCGGGCCAACGCCATTGGGCGCGCCTTTCTCAACCTTGTGGCAAGCTGCACATTTGGCGAAGCTTTTCTCGCCAGAAACTTCAGCGGTCGCTGCAGGTGTAGCTTCAACGGCTTCGGTAGCCGTTTCAGCTTCTGGCGCGGCGATTTCGCTCTGTTCCGATCCGCCACAAGCGGCCAACGCGAACAGTGCAGGTACGAAGATTACAAATTTGCGCATTTACTTTGCCCCCTGATTATTTGGCTGGAGCGGCTGCGGCCTCCTTGGCGGCATCAGCCGGTGCGGCAGCAGCCGCTTCCCCACCTTCTGCCTGTGCAGCGCCTTCGGCAGGCGCGGCTTCAGCAGCAGGAGCCGCGGGTAGCGGCAGATTCGAGCCCTGCGCGTTGAGATAAAGCAATAAAGCAGCACGCTCTTCAGGATTGCCAAGACCGGCAAAGCTCATCTTGGTGCCTGGCGCATATTTTTTCGGGTTAGCCAGCCATTTATCCATGCCTTCCCAATCCCAGTTACCCGGAACACCCTTCAGCGCGTCCGAATAAGCAAAGCCGGGTACGTGTCCATGCGCTTTGCCCATGGCGGCATAAAGGTTAGGACCAACGCCATTGGCACCGCCTTGGTTGATCGTGTGGCACGCTGTGCATTTCTTGAAAATGGCTTCGCCCTTGGCGATGTCGGCGCTGGCCAGCAATGTGGCGAGCGGAACGGCCGCAGCGGCACCGCCACCTCCGCTTTCAACACCCTGGATGACATAGCCTTGCTTGCCTTCACCCGGCACTTCACCGTGGATCACTTTTCCGAAAAGGATCGACGAACCGAGTGCGACAATGCCCGCAGCCAAAACCCAGCCAGCGATGGTGTTATTGCGATCGACCATGATAAAAGCCCTGATTCATACGTTGTGAGCCGGTTGAGTGCGG
>Ga0073899_10004259_pt1 | contig 12569 bp, 9 predicted proteins | sample KloWWTmetaKNB5Ph_FD_88975 | JGI IMG/M metagenome (GOLD analysis project Ga0073899, IMG submission 88975) | Active sludge microbial communities from Klosterneuburg, Austria, studying microevolution and ecology of nitrifiers - Klosterneuburg... | ecosystem: Engineered > WWTP > Aerobic digester >... | reverse complement strand
ATTGAAGCAGTGCGATAATCTCGATCATGAGCGGTTCTGTCTGATAGGAATTCCACTTTTGTCGGTGATAAGCCTATCCTACACGACCGCTCTATCTTTCCCCTTTTTTGGCGAAGGTATTGAGAATGAGGAGGGGAAACTCGACTACTTCTATACAATTCGGGAACATTACAATTCCCAGCGACAGACGATCACTTTTGATAACTTTTCCGATGTGTGGATTGAACGCGCTGCGTGCATGGTCTTTCTCAATAAAACCTGTTTCAACGGACTCTATCGGGTCAATGCATCCGGTGACTTCAATGTGCCATTTGGTCGGTACGTGAAGCCGGTAATATTTGAAGAACAAAACATTCGACGCTTAGCAGAGCTTTTGCGCGGGGCAAAATTAAGTACTGGACGCTTTCAGGACTGCGAGCCGTACATCAATGACAATTCTTTTGTTTATTTTGACCCGCCTTATCGTCCCATCAGTAAAACGTCCAGTTTCACTTCCTATGCCAGACACAAGTTTGACGATGATAATCAGCGCGAGTTGGCGAACTTCTTCCTACGCATGTCACGGAGCACTCAAGCTAAAATGATGCTCAGCAATTCTGACCCGAAGAATATCGATCCTGATAACAATTTTTTTGTTGATCTCTACGACACATTCAATATCTACCGCGTCACAGCTAGCCGCATGATCAATTCGGTAGCGAAAGGACGCGGCCGAATAAATGAGATTCTGGTTACAAATTACAACAGACCAAATCATGACGAAGAATAGTACTGCCTGGGATACTTTTTTCAGCAAAACCTCAACCCTTGACGAAATCACAGAACAAGGATACAGCTACGTTACCGCAGAAAACATTAAGAAAATTTCGGGTCGCGAACCACGTTTGCTGGCAAAGATCGACACATGGCGCGAATGTCCTGAAGTGTTCAGGAAGCATTCCCTGACCATCTTTCCCGTAGAAAATGGCAAATACATCATCTTCAAAGACTTAATGCGTAAAACCTACTTTGGGCTAGACGAAGCTGTCTATCCGGTTGTCCTCGAGAGATACACCTCAAAAATAGATCTCTATCGTTTCGACTCATTTCCTGGGATTCAACGACTAAATGAATCTCAGGCTCTAGATTTCGCTTTCATTTCGTCATTATTGTGTAACTTTACCGGCGACAATGACTTGAATTTGGTAATTCGCGGAAGAACATTTAGCGGCAGGTTCGATTTTAGGTTGCCGAATGTAGAACATCAAGTGAAAGTGAGCAGTGTACAGATCGAAATTGATGGCGGGTATGAAAGTAACGACGCGATTTATCTAATCGAAGTCAAAACTGGTCGACGTGAAGATTTTCACATCCGGCAACTGTACTATCCGTTCCTGGAGTGGTCAAACAAGTCACGCAAGCGCATTGTTCCGATCTTTCTAATATTTACAAACGGGAAGTTCTATTTCTTTCAATTCGGTTTTCAACGCGAGTTTGGCGACCTCCGTGTCGAGCGAGCGCAAGGCTTCGTCGTGAACGAGGCGCCCACAACCGAAATCAATATCGCCCTGCTCATAGAGCAAACAGTGGTGGAGCAGGAACCAAATGTTCCATTTCCGCAGGCAAATGATCTTGACAAAATCGTTGATCTTATTGCTCTTGCAGATCGAGACTTAGCTGCGAAGACAGAGATTGCGTCCTATTTTGAATTTGATGAACGCCAAGCAGACTATTACGCCAACGCTGGCATCTACTTAGGATTCCTTGCAAGACATGGGAATGGCTTTTTGGTAACAAAACTTGGCCAACGCTTCATTGGCACCAATTCTCTTTCGATGCGCACCAACATGATGGTTGAACAGATGTTAAAACACTCGGTCTTTCGTTCTGCATTTGAACGATGGCGGATTTGCGGATTTAAGACTGAATTATTAAACCCAGCAGAAATTGCGCGATCAATTGAGAATTACACATCTCTGACCGGCAGCACGCCTATGCGCCGTGCATCTACCGTTGTACGTTGGCTAAGGTGGGTGAAACAGAATGCTAAGCTCCAGCCCTAGTTGACCTGAGAGTTCGGCTAGTGGATTCAAGGACCAGTGGCGATCTATTGTGACATTGCACAGATATGGCGTCCGCTGTTGCCGTCAAACTCTACACTCTTGGATTCGCTCTTGGTCTGGACTGGACTTTGTTCCCATGTGGGGCGATCAGTATGCCCTTTTTATTGCAACTGCTTTTGTTGCAATTGCTCGGCAAAATCCTCATTCACATCGCCAGTCTCCCCAGCGCCATCTCCATTCAGCAACGCCGCACACCCCGCCCGAAATTGCTGCGACCACCCTTCCGGCGCCTGGCTGCGCCACGGCCCGGCCGCGGCGCGCACAAAATCGTAAAACAGGTTGGCGCTCATCTGGTCGGTCTTGGCCAGCTCTTCGGGATGCCACTGCACACCGACGATGTAGGGCAGCGCCGGCGCTTCGACTGCTTCGGGCAGCCCGTCGTCGGCGCGCGCCACGACGCGCAGCCCATAACCAATGCGGTCAAGGCCCTGATGGTGCATCGAGTTGACTTCGTGCACCTGACCCATCGCGTGCGCCAGCCTGCTGTCCGCGGCGATGTCGATGGGGTGGCTGATGCGGAAACGCTCGAAGCTGGGCGGGAAATAATCGTGCTTGGTCAGGTCGGGACGCTCGCTCAGGATGTCCTGATAGAGCGAGCCGCCACACGCCACGTTGATCATCTGCGCGCCGCGACAGACGCCCAGCACCGGCATACCCATTTCGACGGCCCAGTGCGTCAGCAGCAGCTCCGTGCGGTCGCGCTCCTTGTCGGTCGCCCCCAGCAGATCATGACGCTCCGCACCGTAGTTGGCCGGGTCGATATCCTCGCCGCCGGGCAGAAAGAGGCCATCCAACCGCTCAAAGATGCCGCGCAGCGACGCCGCGGTCATGTGCAGCGGGATCATCACCGGCAGTGCGCCCAGTTGCTCCAGCGTGCGGACATAGGTCTGGTTCATGATAAAGAGGTTGAGGCCAAAGAAGCGCTGCGACTTTTCGCGGCCCATCGTGACGCCGATGAGCGGGCGGTGGATCATCGGCACGCCGTCAGTCACTTGTAGATGCAGTTGGTTGCGCAGATCACGATTCATAGAGCGCGGTTACGACCTTTCTTCAGAAAACCCCGTTCCAGGTTCTGCGCAATTATATGAATCCCGGCGGCGTCCTGCAAGCTGCGGTGCACGCCGATCCGCGCAACTGCCCTAAAACCTTGGTCAGCTTCCCCGCTTTGCGGTACTATGCACACGACAATCGTCAAGATGCCATCTTCGACGCAGAGACGCGGAGCGGCAGAGATCCGCAGAGGAATGCTTGACTGATAGAAAGGAAAGAAACCGCGTGCCACGCGTCGAGGTGCATCGCAACACCGAAACCAGACGTCGCAACCTGGCGGGCGCGATCTTGCTGCTGCTGGCGCTGCTGCTCTATGCCGTCACGCTGGATAATGGCCTCCAGCCCGGCGAGTTGCTCGGCGGCGACCTGATCACGCACCAGTACGCGCAGGTGCAGGCGCGCCCCAGCAACGCGCCCGGCTATCCACTCTACACGATGGGCGGCTGGCTCTGGTTTCACGGCATCCGCACAATTACGCAGGCGGTCGGCATCTCTGCGCCTGACCCGCTTCCCCTGCTCTCCAGCTTCAGCACGTTGTGGGCGTTGCTGGCGCTGGCCCTGCTCTACGCAATTTTATGTCACATCACCCGCTCACCACGCCGCCCGGCTGGAAATTGGCCGCTGGCCTGGCTGCTGAGCGCCTTCTACGCCGTCACCTACTTCTTCTGGTACTACGCCACCACGACCGAGCAATACACGAGCGCGATCGCGCAGACGCTGGCAATTGTATGGGTGTATCTGTTGTGGCGCGACGCGGAGGGGAGAGGGGGAGACAAGGAGACAGGCAGAGGGACGAACACGACAATCTCCAATCTCCAATCTCCTAATCTCCAATCTCCAATCTCCAATCTCCCAATCCCCCCATCATCTGACGCTCCATCTTCCCTCGCCCCCCGCCCCTCGCAACTCCTGATTTTCCTCGCCTTTCTCTGCGGCCTCTCGCTGGCGCACATGCTGACGGTTGCCTTCATCGTACCGCCGCTGGTGATCGCGATCTTGTGGGAGCGGCCACAGCTTTTGCGCAACTGGCGTCTCGTGCTGGCGTGCAGCGTGGCCGCACTGCTGCCGCTGCTGACTTATGTTTATGTCTACATACGCGGCGCCGCGCACCCGGAGTGGTGGGGCGCGGGCGACTGGGCGAGCGCGGGTGAGTGGTTCTGGGCCTTTGTCAGCACCGCGCAGGGCCGCGAGGAGCTGGCGCGCGGCTGGCAGGCCGGCTGCGCCTTCTTCGACGGCGGCTTCCCCCAGTTGATCTGGGACGAGTTGAGCATCCCGCTGCTGATCGTGGGACTGATCGGCATCGCCCGGCTGGGGCGCAAGCCGGCGTTCGTCCTCTACGGGACGCTGCTGCTCTATCTCGTCTTCGACTGGATGTACCGCTGCGGCAACTGGTATCAAGTGATCTTGCCGGCCTATCCGCTGATTCTCATCGGCGTGGGCGCGGCGGCCGACGGGTGGGAAGCGCGCTATTGGCCGCGCAGCCGCTGGCTGAGCTATGCGCCGCTGGCCTTGCTCGCCGTCGCCATTATCTGGCGCTTCGATGCATCCTGGCCGCGCGCCGACAGCCACAACCGGCCGGAGGACACCGGGCTGGCGCGCGCTGGGATCCTGCTCGACCAGCCGTTGCCACAGCACGCCGGCCTGTTTGCGCAGGTCGAAGATGCACTGGCGCTTGACTATCTCGTCAATATCTGGGGCATTCGGCCCGACCTGCGCGTGGTGAGCAGCGACGCGGCCGCGCAGACGTTGGCGGCGGACGGGACAGTGCTGACCACCTTCGACGCCGCGCCCGTACTGCTGGAGGAGCTGCCTGCGCGGCTGCGCACACCGCGCCAGGCTTTCAGCGCGGATTGGCTGGCGCTGGGCGACGCGGCGCGGGCGCTCAGCGCCCAGCCTCAGGAGCGCATCGACCGCCCCCTGACCGACGGCGTGATCCTGGCCGGCTATACACTACAACCCGCGCCGGCCGCGGCTGGACAGGCCGTAGATGTGACGCTCTTCTGGCAGTTGGCAGATGGCTGGCCTGCCGAACTGGGCATCAGCCTGCGCCCAACGCGCGACGGCGCCTTTCTGCCCGACGCAGCAACTGGCGGTGTGATCCAGCTCGATGCGGCCGCACCCGCGCACGGGCTGGCGCAACCAGCGCCAGGAACGACGCGGCTGGCCGACTTTTATCGCCTTCCTATGCCGGCGGACGCAAATGGTGTTATGCTGATAGTGTACCAATCCTCCGACAACGGGTTTGAGAATTTGCTGGAGCTGCCGCTGCTCTACAACCCGTAGGTGCGGCTTGCAGCCGCACAAGCACAGCCAGGGATGTCCGGTCACAGACCGCACCTACCAGAAAGGAGCTATGGATGAAACCCTATGACTATGCCAACCGCGATGGCATCGAGGAGATCGACTGGCAATGGTTCGCCAATCTAGCGCGCAAGTTGGCGGAAATGCTGGCCGGTGAAGGGGTCGAGACGATCGTGGGTATTGCTCGCGCCGGTCTGATCCCGGCGACCACGGTGGCATGTATGTTGCGCTGCGACCTCTTCCCGGTGCGCGTCACGCGGCGCAGCAACGACGTGGTGATTCACGACACGCCGGTGTGGAAGGTGGATGTCTCGCCCGAAGTGGCGGGAAAAGTGGTCGCCGTGATCGACGAAGTGGCGGACAGCGGCGCAACGCTGGCGCTGGTCGCCGACCGCGTGCGCGCACTGGGCGCTGCACGCGTGGTGACGGCATCGTTGGTGGCGCACACCTGGGCAGAGCCGGCGCCCGATCATGCCGCATTGAAAACGGATGCGCTGGTCATCTTTCCGTGGGATAAATCAGTCCTCCACGCAGGTCAATGGCAACTCCACCCAGAACTGGAGACCGCCATCGAAGCACAAGAGAATCGAGCAGCAGGCCCATGACCACTATTCTTATCGAAAATTATTGGCAAGCTTATCTCGCTACGTTGCCCGACGCCGCACCCGCGCGCCGCATGACCTACGTCGCCGAAGGGTTTGGCGACAACCCGGCGCTGGCTGACGAACTGGGCGCGTTGGTGGTGGCAGGCCAGAAAACCGCCACCTGTTCGGCGTTGTGGGAATGGGAAGCGGAGGGAAACCCCATTGCGCAGGTTGGGGATTTTTGGATCGTGCTCAATGGGCGCGGGATGCCGCTGTGCATCACAGAGACGGTCGAGGTGACAATCCGCCGCTACGACGAGGTCGATGCAGACTTTGCCGCGGCGGAGGGCGAGGGCGACCGGACGCTGCAATATTGGCGCGACGCCCATCGCCGCTTCTTTACGCGTATATTGAGCGCCATCGACAAGGAGTTCAGTCCGGAGATGCCGCTGGTCTGCGAACGTTTCCGCGTGGTCTACTGAGCAATTGAGATGCCGTATTATTGGACTATCGGCGAGGACGCACAAGCGTATTATCTTGAATTTTGAGTTCAAGCAATTTTTTGTCCAATAGAATTCTGCGCCAAAGTCTTGTACAATTCTCTGCGTGTCAGACAGCAAACAATCCAAGCTGCCGTCTGATGTCATTTACACCATCCTGAACCCACCGGAATGCTTGAATGTATTCCACTAGGAGAAACCAGAATGCTCACGCAAGATCAACTCGACTTTTACCAGGAGAACGGCTATCTCCATGTCAAGGGGCTTTTCACCCGTGAGGAAGCCGCGGCTTTCCGCGCCGAAGCTCATGCCCTGATCGACCGCTTGCAGAAGACATCCAACGTCGATGCCACCTGGGGCAGCGCCAAGGAAGTGACGATGACCCAGACTTCCCTGCTGCACTGCCACGACGTCCAGTTTCAGTCGGCGCTGCTCACCCGGCTGCTCGTGGACGAACGGCTCACCGGCGTCGCTGCCGAGGTGATGGACACGCCCAACGTGCAACTTCACCACAACAAGCTCTTCATCAAACCGCCGGAAAAGGGATCTCCCTTTCCCATGCACCAGGATCAGCCTTTCTTTCCGCACGATAAGGACTCGATGATCGCGGCCATCATCCATTTCGACGACGCGCCGCTGGAAAAAGGTTGTGTGCGCATGGTTCCCGGCAGCCACAAACAGGGCGCGATCCCGCACATCCAGGAGGGTGGCTGGCACCTGCCGCTTGACCAGTATCCGATCGAGTCGTCGGTCGCGTGCGAGGCAAAGGCAGGCGATGTGCTCTTCTTCAGCTATCTGACCATCCACGGGTCGGGGATCAATGTGAGCAATGAGGCGCGCACGACGCTGCTGGTGCAGATGCGCGACCCACTTGACCCGCCCAGCGTGCTCACGCATCTCTCGCGCGGGCAGGGCATGATGCTGCGCGGCGTCGACCCCAGCGCGGGCAAAGCCACGCCGGCCGGCAACGAGCCGAAGGGAATGATGGGCGGCGGCATGATGGGCGCCAAATAGTCAAAACAATTTGTAGCGAGATTTGCGCTATCGCATAGATGGTGTATACTACTGCTTACCCGTTTGCTGTGGCCGGCCCCAAACCGGCCTTCGGGGGACAGCAAACGGGTATTTTTTGCCTTCTTCTCACCGCTGGCCACTCTTTTCGCCTTTCTCATCAGCGATGGCGCGCCCCAAGCTGACCGCACGCTCCAACAGAAGCTGAGACCCTTCACACTGCAACGCGCTAAATTCGTCCGCCGTCAGGCCGTGACGCGCTTGAGACAAAATGGCGGCGTGAATATTCTTCTCAAACTCCGTGAGGTGGCAATCGTGGTCGACTCTGCGGCAATCCGCAACCATTCCGTGGAGGTGACCAGCAACTGCAGTGATCAAAAGGGAGCTCAAGGCGCCGGCTCCCGCCATGTCTGCCGCACCACGGCAAAACGACTAAAATCTGCGAGAATCCGCCTAATCCAATTCCTGGGGCGGCGGCAACGGAGGGAATTGCCAGGCGGCGGAAGGGTCATATTGCAGCAGATGACTCTCCAGCCGCAGCGGGCTTTGGAGATTGTTGGTGAAGAGCGCGCCTGTGCCCAGCCCGTGCACTTGCCCTGCCCCGACCGCGCTCGTCCATTGGCAAATGGCATTGAGGCCGATGGCGGATTCCAGCAGCGAATTGACGATCCAGCCGATATTATGCGCTCTGGCCTCGGCGATCCACGCTTCACTGGCGGCAATTCCTCCTAGCAGCATCGGCTTCAGGATCAAGTACTGCGGGCGCACCGCGGCAAGTAGCGCGGCGCGTGCAGCCGGCGTGTCAAGAGGAATCAGTTCCTCGTCGAGCGCAAGCGGCACGGGCGAATGGCGGCACAACTCGGCCAGCACGTCCCACTGCCCTGGCGACACCGGCTGCTCGACCAGACTGACGCCAAACTGCGCCAGGCTTTCAAGACGATCCAGCGCCACTTCCGGCGGGAACGCACCGTTGGCATCAAGGCGCAGGTCGACGGCAGGAAAAGCCGCGCGCACGGCGCGCAGGAGGACAAGCTCTTCTGCAAAAGGCAGCGCGCCGATCTTCAGCTTGATCACATCGAAGCCGGCGGCGACTTTGGCCTCCACCTGGCGCAAGATGCCATCCACGTCATCCATCCAGATCAGACCATGCGTCGGCAGTCCGCCTTCACCGCGCGTAAAAGGGGTGTCCCACAACTGCTGGCGGCTTCCCGTCGCCAGATCGCGCAGCGCCGTCTCCACGCCAAACGCAAACGCGGGCCACGCAGCCGCCAGCTCCGACGCCCAGCGCTGCGCGGCTTCCATCCGCGTCATGGCGGCCTGGTTGAATTCTGCACAGAACCTGGCGACGGTCGCATCGAACGCTGGCGTATCGTCTCTGCTCAACCCGGGCATCGGCCCGCACTCGCCCCAGCCGATCGCATCAGGCGCCTCGCTCCGCCAGGCGCGCACGAGCCAGATCGTCCGGTTGGTGAGCATCCCGCGTGAGGTCGGCGCCGGTTTGCGAAAGTGAAGCGTGTAAGGCGTCGCTGCAAGCTGAAGCATAGCCGATAAAAATTGCGATCAAGGAAATTTCTGGAACTTGTCGAAGTCGGGCTGGCGCTTTTCGAGAAATGCCTGCTTGCCTTCCTGCGCTTCTTCCGACAGGTAGTAGAGCAACGTGGCGTTGCCCGCCAGTTCCTGAATGCCGGCCTGGCCGTCCAGTTCGGCGTTGAACGACGCCTTCAACATGCGAATCGCCAAGGGGCTTTTCTGTGCGATTTTACGGCACCACGCCAGGGTGGTCGCCTCAAGTTGGTCGAGCGGCGCGACTTTGTTGACCAGCCCCATGTCGAGCGCCTCTTGTGCGTCATACTGGTCACACAGAAACCAGATCTCGCGCGCCTTCTTCTGTCCGACGATGCGCGCCAGGTAGGACGCGCCGAAGCCGCCGTCAAAGCTGCCCACCATGGGCCCTGTCTGGCCGAAACGGGCGTTGTCCGCGGCAATCGTCAGGTCGCACACGACATGTAAGACATGACCGCCGCCAATCGCGTAGCCAGCCACCATTGCGATCACCGCTTTGGGGATCGAGCGGATCATCTTCTGCAGGTCGAGCACATTGAGGCGCGGCACCTTGTCTGTGCCGACATAGCCGCCCACGCCGCGCACACTCTGGTCGCCGCCGCTGCAAAACGCCTTGTCGCCAGCGCCGGTGAGGATAATCACCTTGATGCGCGGGTCCTCGCGGCAAATTGCCATGGCGTCGATCATCTCCTGCACAGTCAGCGGAGTAAAGGCGTTTCGCTTTTCCGGCCGGTTGATGGTGATTTTGGCGATGCCGTCGTACAGCTCGAACAGAATCTCTTCGTATTGCTGGATCGGCGTCCAGACGACCGGTTCAAGAGAGTTCGCGGCGGGACTATTGGAATTCGTTGACATTTTATTCATATTCCTCTCACACGTGCCAATAAGTTAATTTTATCATCTCGCCAGTATACCCGTTTGCACGTATCTTCACTGTGAACGCGTCCACAATTTGAGGGCAAACGCGGGTCAAGCGGCTGAACTAGCCGCCTACACTGCGCAGACGGCGCAGCGCGGCCAGCGCCCAGGGCAGGCTCTGCGTCACCAGCCGATAGCCAACCGGCGAGACGACGTAGTCCCACGCGCCGATGTGCGGTTGGAGCAGCGCGCCAAAGCCCTGCTTGAACTGCCACACCCCGTGCATGCGGTCACTCGGATCGTCAAGCACGGTCGGCGCGCCCCACCAATCGTAGGTCGCGCATCCCTGGGCGATGGCCCAACGCATCGCCTCCCACTGGAGCAGGTAGTTGGGCATGTCGCGGCGATGGCGCTCGCTGCTGGCGCCGTAGAAGTACCAGGCCGTGGCCCCATAGCGCAGCAAAAAGAGGCCGGCCACCGGCTGTGGATCGTCAGGATGTTCGGCCAGCAGCAACGCGCCGCCCGCCGGATTGTCCGGTGCGACCTGTGCGCGCAGAAACGTCTTCCATGTGGTCAGGTAATAGTCGGGCGGGCGGATCAGAAAACCGTCGCGCTGCCCAGTCTCGGCGTAGAGCGCATAGAAGGCCGGCAAGTCCGCTTCCTCGCCCAGCCGCACCGTGACGCCGCGTTTTTCCGCCAGGCGGATATTGTAGCGCCATTTGCTCTTCATCGTTGCCAGCAGCGCATCTTCGCCGCGGCTCAGATCAGAGGTTGCGGTGTGCTTGAACTGGATCTGCTCTACGCTGGAACGCCAGCCGCGGCGTTGCAATGCGTGGAGCGCCAGCCGCCCGACGGTCGTATCCGCGCGCACATCGGGGTCGATCTTCACAAAGATGCAACCTGTGCGCCGTGCGTGTGCTTCGATCGCGGCCAATGCGTCGTCGACCAGGTCGAGGTTCGACCAGTCAAGCAGCGGGCCTTTGGGCGCATAGCCGATGCGCACCGGCGCGTAGGGAAGCGGCTGTCGCCAAAGAAACTGGAAGGCAGCCAGCCCCGCGGCTGTTTCAACGGCCAGCCGCTCAGCGCGCCACGCGGTCTGCGCTTTGATTTCGCCCCACTCCCAACTTTGCAGTACGTGCGGCGACGGGATTTGCGCCAGCACGCCGTGCCATTGCTCGACGCTAGTTGCCTGTTTCACGGTGGGGTGTTCGATTTCAGGTCGTTCCGGCGCTGGAACCCCATGATTTTGGGAGGGCGGCTTGGATGAGGTAGGGGAGGCATCCACGCCGTCAGGCTTTGCGGTGAGCGCGCGCAGCGACTTTATCGCCTCCGCTTGCCACTGCCGGGCGGACAGGCCAGCCGTGTAGAGCCGTGCGCCCAGCGGGTCGATCGGCATATCCCACGCGCCGACCGCGCGCACGACGCGCCCGCCAAAGCCCTGCTTAAAGCGGTAGACGCCCCACAGATCATGGTCGGGCAGCGCGTCGAGCTGGATCGGCAGCGCGTCAACGGGCGCGCCTTGCTCGGGCGCGGGGGCAAGCGCCATCGCCAGCCGGCCCAGCTCGTCGGGGATGCCCCAGAGATCGTAGCGGGTGGCGCCCCGGCTGCGCGCCCACTGCATCCCCGCCCATTGCAGGGCATGGTTGGGCATACGGCTACGTTCGCGCTCGCTGCTGGCGCCCCACAGATAGACGGCGTTGTGGCCGGCCAGCGCCACCACGATGGCGGCCAGCGGGTTTCCAGCATACTCGGCCAGCAGGAAAACCGCGTGATCGGGCGTCAGCAGGTCGAAAGCCGCGGCAAAGTAGGCGTCGCTGTGCACGGCAAAGCCATCGCGCGCCCCGGTGGCGTGCATCAACGCGTGAAAGACAGGGAGGTCGCCGCGCTCCATCGCCCGCACGTTGACCTCTTTACGCGCGGCCAGCCGGATGTTGTAGCGCCACTTGCTTTTCATCGCCGCCAGCATCGCAGCTTCCGCAACGTCCAAATCGACGACAATCGTGGAGGGCGGCTGGATCGTCTGCGCGCTGGGGACGAAGCCCATCCCCCGCAGCAGGTCGCGATTGGCGGGGGCGTCGGGCAGATCCGGTTCGATCTTGAGCACAGCGACGTGTTGGCGGCGACATTCGGCGCGCAATAACGCCAGCAGCGCGGCCACCTGCGCGGCGTCCGCCCAGTTCACCAGCGGCCCGCGCGGCGCGTACGCCAGCCGGACGCCGTAGGCGCTGCGCAGCAAGATTTGCGCGCCGGCCACAATCACCCCGCGTGCGTCGCGCAGCGTCACATGACGTTGCGCCCAGCCGAATTGTGCTTTGAGACAGCCCCATCCGCTCACCTGCAGGGGATGGCCGTCGCCGCGTCCGCCTACCCAGCGATCCCACTCCGTGCGTGCGATGGCTGGAGGCGAGTGCTCGATTTGGTTGGTTGATCCTGCGCCATTTCGGTTCATGGCGGGTATAATACCTGAAAAGTGGGGGGAGGGGCGAGTTGCGAGGGGCGAGTTATATGTCGATCATCGAATGTGTGCCAAATTTTTCCGAGGGGCGCCGGCCTGAGGTGATTCAGGCATTGGTCGCGGCCATCCAGACGCCGGGCGTGTT
>Ga0073899_10004257_pt1 | contig 12572 bp, 7 predicted proteins | sample KloWWTmetaKNB5Ph_FD_88975 | JGI IMG/M metagenome (GOLD analysis project Ga0073899, IMG submission 88975) | Active sludge microbial communities from Klosterneuburg, Austria, studying microevolution and ecology of nitrifiers - Klosterneuburg... | ecosystem: Engineered > WWTP > Aerobic digester >... | reverse complement strand
TACCAGAAGCGCAACGAGACCAACGAGATCTTCATCCCGGTGGCCGACCGCCTCGGCCACGAGGTGATCGAGTTCGTCAATGTCAGCAAGAGCTTCGGCGACCGGCTGCTGATCGACGACCTGAGCTTCAAGGTGCCGGCCGGCGCGATCGTCGGCATCATCGGCCCGAACGGCGCCGGCAAGTCGACGCTGTTCCGCATGATCTCGGGCAAGGAAAAGCCCGACAGCGGCGAAGTCAAGATCGGCCCGACGGTCAAGATGGCCTTCGTCGACCAGAGCCGCGACGAGCTGCAGTCCGACAAGACGGTCTGGCAGGACGTCTCGGGCGGTCTCGACAGCATCACGGTCGGCAAGTTCGTGATGCCGTCTCGCGCCTACATCGGCCGCTTCAACTTCAAGGGCAACGACCAGCAGAAGCTCGTCGGCAACCTCTCGGGCGGCGAGCGCGGCCGGCTGCACCTGGCCAAGACGCTGGCCCAGGGCGGCAACGTGCTGATGCTCGACGAGCCGAGCAACGACCTCGACGTCGAGACGCTGCGCGCGCTCGAAGACGCGCTGCTCGAGTTCGCCGGCAGCATCATGGTGATCAGCCACGACCGCTGGTTCCTCGACCGCATCGCCACGCACATCCTGGCCTGCGAGGGCGACTCGAAGTGGGTCTTCTTCGACGGCAACTACCAGGAGTACGAGGCCGACAAGAAGCGGCGCCTCGGCGAGGAGGGCGCGCGGCCGCACCGTTTGCGCTACAAAGCCCTCAAGTAGCGGCGGCCGTCGCGACGCGGATGCAACTTTTCGGGCTCGCGGCGTCCAATGCCAACGGCTGATGCCTGCACGACCCGACGTATGACCCGCCCGCGTTTCTTCTCGTTACCTCTGCGCTCGGCCGCCGGCGCTGCGCTCGCCGCCGCGCTGCTCGCCGGCTGCGCCAGCCTGCCGACGATGATCGCGTCGCTGCCGCGGGACACCGCCTCGGGCACGCCCGCGACGCCGCCGGCAGCGCGCTCGGCGTCGGTGCCGGGCGCGGCGCCGCTTGCCGCCGCGCCGCTGCCGGCCGGCGCGCCGCCGGCCTTCGCGACGGTGATCAAGGACGCCAAGCCCGTCGCCGGCGTGCTGACGCTGTGGCAGCGCGACGAGAAGCTGTGGATCGAGCTGCGCCCCGACGACTTCGGCCGGCCGATGTTCCTCAGCCCGAAGGTGGCCGGCGGCATCGGCGAGGCGCCGGTCTATGGCGGCGCGATGAGCGGGCGCGGCGGCCCCGGCGGCGCGCAGCTCGTCGAGTTCCGGCGCATCCACAACATGGTGCAGCTGGTCGCGCGCAACATCGAATACTTCGCCAAGGCCGGCACGCCCGAGGCGCGCGCGGTGCAGGCGGCGTTCTCGCCGAGCCTGATCGGCAGCGCGCCGGTGGCGAGCCAGCCGCACCCCGAATCGAAGGCCGTGCTGATAGAGGCGCACGGCATGTTCGCGAGCGACATGCTGGGCATCGGCGCGATGCTGCAGCGCGCCTACCGGCAGGGCTATGCGTTCGATGCGCGCAACTCGGCCGTCGTCGCGGTGCGCGGCAGCGCCGACGCGACCGTCGTCGAGGTGCAGAACCACTACGCCACGTCGTCGCTCGCCGCGCCGCAGCCGGGCACGTCCGGCGCGCCGGGCACGCCGCGCGCGCTGCCCGATCCGCGCAGCCTGTTCGTGCGCCTGCACTACTCGCTGTCGCGCCTGCCCGTCGAGCCGATGGCGCCGCGCAAGGCCGACAGCCGCGTCGGCTACTTCGACACCCTCGGCCACGACTTCGGCGACGACATCGCGCGCACGCCCAAGCTGCGCTGGATCAACCGCTGGCGCCTCGAGAAGAAGGACCCGGCCGCGGCCATGTCGGAGCCGGTCCGCCCGATCACCTACTGGCTCGACCGCACCATCCCGCAGAAGTACCGCGCCGCGATCACCGAGGGCGTGCTCGAATGGAACAAGGCGTTCGAGCGCATCGGCTACCGCAACGCCATCGTCGTGCAGGTGCAGCCCGAAGATGCCGCCTTCGACACGCTCGACGTCGACCGCGCGTCGATCCGCTGGATGACGAATGCGGCGCCGCGCTTCGGCGCCGTCGGGCCGAGCCACGTCGACCCGCGCAGCGGCGAGATCCTCGACGCCGACATCGCGGTCGAGAGCCTGTCGTCGCGCTCGATGCGCACGCTGCGCTCGCAGATCCTCGGCCCCGACGCGCGCACGACGCTCGCCAACCTGCCCGACGCCGCAGCGGCGCCCGGCGCCCATGCGCACGGCGCCGACTGCGGCCACGCCGACCACGCCGCCGAGCAGCTCGGCTACGCGCTCGATGTGCTGGCCCTGCGAGGCGAACACGGCGAGCACGGCGACGACGGCGCGCACGCCGAGCAGTTCGTGCTCGACTACCTGAAGGACGTGACGATGCACGAGGTCGGCCACACGCTCGGGCTGCGCCACAACTTCCGCGCGTCGCGCGCCTACACCGAGGCACAGCTCTCCGACCCGGCGTTCACGCGCGAGCACGGCATCTCGGCCTCGGTGATGGACTACCAGCCGGTCAATCTGCCGCGCCCCGGTCAACCCGGCGGCGCGCGCTTCCAGCTCGCGCTCGGCCCCTACGACTACTGGGCGATCGAGTACGGCTACGCCGCGCTGCCCGCGGGCCGGGAAACGCAGGTCCTCGCGGCGATTGCCGGCCGCAGCAGCGCCGACCCGCTGCTCGCCTACGGCACCGACGAGGACAACTACCTCGGCATCGACCCCGAGTCGCTGCAGTTCGACCTCGGCGGCGACGTGTTCGAGTTCGCGAGGAAGCGCTTCGCGATCGCGCACGATCTGCTGCAGCGCCAGGAGTCGCGCCGCCTCAATGGCGACTACGCCGTGCTGCGCCGCTCGATCAACTTCGCCGTGCGCGACCTCGGTCGCGCCGCGTCGGTGGCGGCGCGCCAGATCGGCGGCGTGCGCACGCTGCGCGACGCGCCGGGCAGCGGGCGCGACCCGCTGCAGCCCGTTGCGGCCGCAGCGCAGCGCGCCACGCTCGACCTGCTGGCGCGACACGTGTTCGCGCCCGAGGGCCTCGTCGTGTCGCCTTCGCTGCAGCGCCGGCTCGCGCCCGACTATCTGGAGCGCGGCGACGCGCTGGCCGACGGCGACGGCCCGGTCTCGACCGACTATTCCGTGACGCAGACGATCTTCGACGTGCAGCGCAGCGTGCTCGCCCACCTGATGAGCGACGCCGTCGCGACGCGCATCCTCGACAGCGAGACCAAGTTCGACCGGCCCACCGAGGCGTTCCGGCTGTCGGAGCTGGTGCATCGTCTCACCCGCGAGATCTGGAGCGAGCTCGACCGCAGCGGCGACATCGCGCAGCCGCGCCGCGAACTGCAGCGCGAGCACGTCAACCGCGTCGCCGGCCTGCTGCTGCGGCCCGGCGCGATGAGCCGCGCCGATGCGCGCAGCCTGTGGCGCATGGAAGCGCGCGACCTGCTCGGCCGCATGCAGGCGGCGCTGCGCCGCAACGGCCTCGGCGCCGAAGCGGCGGCGCATTTGCGCGACAGCGCGCAGACGCTCGAACTCGCGCTCGCCGCGCCACTGCAGCGCGCGGGCTCCTGATCGAAGCGCCCCGTCGCTACAGCGCAGCGGTGCGCTCGATCAGCCAGGCCAGCGCCGCGCCGTCGACCAGCGGCGCGAGACGCGCCCGCACCGTCGCGTGGTAGGCGTTCAGCCACGCCATCTCGTCGTCGCGCAGCAGCGTGCAGTCGATCGAACGCGTGTCGATCGGGCACAGGCTCAGCGTCTCGAACTCGAGGAACTCGCCGAACTCGCTGCCGTCTGCCGCGCCGGCGGCCGGCACGGCGAGCACCAGGTTCTCGATGCGGATGCCCCAGCGGCCCGGCCGGTACAGCCCGGGCTCGACCGACGTGATCATCCCCGGCTCCATCGCCATCGTCGCGTCGGGCTGGGCCTTGCTGATGCTCTGCGGGCCCTCGTGCACGTTGAGGAAGTAGCCGACGCCGTGGCCCGTGCCGTGGCCGTAGTCGAGGCCCTCGGCCCACAGCGGCGCGCGCGCGATCGCGTCGAGCATCGGCGCCAGCGTGCCGCGCGGGAAACGCGCGCGGCTCAGCGCAAGCGTGCCCTTGAGCACCAGCGTGTAGTCGCGTTTCATCTCGGCGCCGGGCGTGCCGATCGGCCAGACGCGCGTGATGTCCGTCGTGCCGCCGAGGTACTGCGCGCCCGAGTCGATCAGCAGCAGGCCGTCGCCTTCGATGCGCGCATGCGATGCCGGCGTCGCGCGGTAGTGCGGCATCGCGCCGTTGGCGGCGAAGCCGGCGATCGTCGGGAAGCTCAGGCCCACGTAGCCCGGCCGACGCGCGCGCGCCGCCGTCAGGCGCTCGTCGACCGTCAGTTCGGTCAGCGGTTCGCCGTCGCGCAGCGACTGCTCGAACGCGGCGTAGAACTCGCACATCGCCGCACCGTCCTGCTCCATCGCGCGGCGCACCTGCGCGGCTTCGTCGGCCGTCTTGCGGCTCTTGGCCAGCGTGCTCGGGTTGATCGCCTCGACCACGTGCACGCCGCCGGTGACGCGTTCGCGCAGGCCCCAGGTGACGCGCTTCGGGTCGACGAGCAGCACGCTGCCGGCCGGCAGCGCGGCGAGCGCCTGCGGCGCTGCCGCGTAGTCGGCAAGTTGCACGCCGTCGGCGGCGAGTTGCGCCGCCAGCTCGGCCGGCAGCTTGCCCGGCGCGACGAACAGCGTCGCCTGGCTGTCGTCGATCAGCGCATGCGCGAGGAAGACGGGGTTGTACTCGACGTCGCTGCCGCGCAGGTTGAACAGCCAGGCGATGTCGTCGAGCGTCGAGACGAAGTGGTGCGTCGCGCCGTGCGCCGCCATCGCGGCGCGCAGTTGCGCCAGCTTGTCGGTGCGCGCCACGCCGGCGTGCGGCGCCGCGTGTTCGTAGACGGGCGCCGCCGGCAGCGCGGGGCGGTCGGGCCAGGCTTCGTCGATGACGTCGATGTCACTGCGCAGCGTGACGCCGGCGCGCTCCAGCGCCGCGCGCAGCGCCTGCGCCGCGGCGAGGCCGAGCACCTGCCCGTCGACGGCAACGGTCGCGCCGCGCGGCACTTCGCGCGCCAGCCAGTCGACGTGGTGCGCGGCGGCGCCGGTCGGAATCTTCACCAGCTCGATGCCGCTGCCCGCCAGCTCGGCCTCGGCCTGCACCCAGTAGCGGCTGTCGGCGAACAGCGCCGCCTTCGTGCGCGTGACGACGAGCGTACCCATCGAGCCGGTGAAGCCCGAGAGCCACTGCCGCGCCTGCCAGCGGCCCGGCAGGTACTCCGACAGATGCGGATCGCTCGACGGCACGAGCAGCGCCTCGACGCCGCGGTGCTGCAGCGCGTCGCGCACGCGCTCGATGCGCAGGCGGATCTCGGAAGTGCGCGTGTCCATCGTTTCTTGTACCACGCTGGCCAAGGTCATGTGGCGGTGCCGGCGATAGCGGACGCCTGCGCCTGCAACCGGCGCCGCACGAGCTGGATGTGGCTGCGCAGCGCATACAGCTCGTCGGCATACGACAGCGGCACCGTGACGTCTTCGACGCGCGCCTCGATCTCGGCCAGCTCGGCCAGCAGCGCGGCGCTGTCGCGGCGGCCCTGCGCCTCCTCGACGGCGCGCAGCCGGCCGTACCAGCGGAAGATGCGCGAGCGCACGCGCAGCTCGTACAGCGGCGGCACGACGCGCGACAGCGGGATCAGGATCGCGACGATCGACAGCAGCACGACCCACATGCGGTCGACCAGGTTGGCGAGCCAGAACGGCAGGTGCCGCTGCAGCAGCGGCGCGCCGCTGCGGTACCAGCGCTGCGCCTCGGCGGCGAGCGGTCGCTCGGTGTTGCGCGCGTTCGGGAAGTCGCCGCGGCGCTGGAACCAGCCGGCCTCGCCATGGATGCGCTGCGCCGCCTGCATGAACAGCTGCAGCAGCGCCGGGTGCGTCGACTCGCGCGCCACGAGCGCCGCCGTCGGCGCGACCAGACGCACGTCGGCCGGCGGCAGGTCGCGCGCCAGGTTGACGATGCCGCGCGGCAGCAGCACCGGGCTCATGAACGGAAAGCGCCGCGCATAGGCCTCGGACTGCGCGAAGTCGAACAGCGCGATGCCCGGCGTCTGCAGCAGCATCTGCACCATCGGCGACTCGGGCGCCGACGCGAGCACGAGGGCGTCGCTGCGGCCTTCGAGCAGGTCGACGACGGCCGGCGTCTGCGGCTGGCGCTGCAGCGTGATCGTGGCCGGGTCGATCCGGTTCGCTTCGAGCAGTCGCAGCGCGAGTGGTGGCACGCCGCTGCCCGTCGCGCCGATGTTGACGCGCCAGCCGGCGAGCTGCGACAGGTTTGCCAGCCGCGGCGCCTTCAGCCGCCGGCGCGCCGTGTCCTCGCGGTAGAACAGCCATACCGGCTCGTGGAACACGCTGCCGAGCGAACGCAGCTCGTCGTCGGCGTCTTCCTCGCGCGGCGCATCGTCGGCGCCGCCCTGCACGAAGGCGAGGTCGACGCCGGAGTCGGCGTCGCGCAGCAGTGCGAGGTTCTCGGCCGCGCCCTGCGTCGTGCGCAGCTCGACGGTGATGCCGTGCGTCTTCAGCTGCTCGGCATAGCGTCGGCCGAACTCGGCATAGGCGCCCTGCGGCGCGCCGGTGGCGAGCACGACGCGGCGCGGCGGCGTCGGGTCGAGCACCCAGTAGGCGGCGACGAGCAGCGCGACGGCCAGCAGCACGAACGGCCCGGCGGTCGCAAGCAGGTCGCGCGCCGACAGCAGGGTGTGGCGCAGCGTGGCGGGCAGGGGGCGGATCGGCTGCATCGGGGTGAGCCCGCACGATACCGCGCCCGGGGGCCGCTATGCTGCGCCGCTGTCGCCCATCGTAGAGTCCCATCGATCATGAAGTTGCTGCCGCTGCTGGCCCTCGCCGTGCCCGTGATCGCCGTCGCGCAGGAGGGCGCCGACGCTCAGCAGCGCATCGGCACGGAGCTGCGCTTCAATCTCGAGCGCATCGAGCTGCCGGGCGCCGAGCATGTGGGGCTGCTCGGCGCGAGCTATCTGTTCGAGCTGGCGCCGGGGCTGCTCGCCGGGCCGGCGCTGTACGGCGCGGCCAGCGGCCGGCGCGGCGGGCTGTTCGTGTTCGGCGCCGAAGGCGCATGGCGGCGCGCGATCGCCGGGCCGCTCGAGCTGCAGCTGGGCCTCTATGTCGGCGGCGGGGGCGGCGGCGCCGCGCCGGTCGGCGGCGGCCTGATGTGGCGGCCGCACGCCGACCTGCTGTGGAACTTCGGTGGCGGCTGGCGCGCCGGCCTGTCGGCGTCGCAGGTGCGCTTCTCCAACGGCGACATCGGCAGCCGCCAACTCGGCGTCGTGGTCAGCACCGACACCGAGTTCCGCTACCTTCCGCCCGATGCGGGCGCCGCGTCGTCGCGCGTCGCGTCGCGCTCGGGGCTCGGCTTCGACCGCGTGCTCGCCGTCGCGGGCGCCTACCGGCCGCGCAGCGGCACGCTGGGCGTCAGCGGGCGGCCTCTGAAGGCGACGCTCGGCTACATCGGCGCGCGCGTCGAGCAGCGCGCCGCGGCGCCGTGGTTCTGGGGCGTCGAGGCCAACGGCGCGGGTAGCGGCGGCGTCGCCGGCTATGCCGAGTTCCTCGCCACGGCCGGCGCCGAGACGGCGCTCGGAAAGCGGCTGCTCGTCGGCGGCCGGGTTGCGCTCGGCCTGGGCGGTGGCGGCGACGTTCCCGTGGGCGGCGGGCTGCTCGCCAAGGCGGCGCTGCACGGCACGCTGCGCGTCTCGCGCAGCGCCAGCGTGACGGCCGAGGCCGGCTGGGCGCGTGCGCCGCAGGGCGAGTTCAGTGCGCCGTTCGCCTCGCTCGCCTTGAACTGGGACCTCGATCCGGCGGGTGCCGGCGCGGCCGGCGAGGGGCCGACGCGGCAGGAAGCCGTGCTGGGCGCGCTGAGCTACCGCAAGGCGGCGCGGCGCGCCGGCCCGCCGCGCCACCTGCAGGGCGTCGTCTACAAGTTCAACCGCTACCTCGGCGAGTCGGCCTACCTCAGCGGCCAGGTGCACAGCGCCTGGGGCGGTGGCGCCGGCGGCTACTCGGTCGGCCTGGTCGGCGCCGGCTGGCAGTGGCGGCCGGAGTCCGCGGCATGGCTGCTCGGCGCCGAGCTGCTGGCCGGCGTGGCGGGCGGCGGCGGCATCGACAGCGGCGGTGGCGCGATCGTGCAGCCGATGCTCTATGCCGGCTGGCGCCTGACGCCCTCGATCTCGGCGCGCGTCGGCGCCGGCCGGGTGCGCTCGACGCAGGGGGCGCTGGACAGCGCCGTGGTCGACCTGGGCCTGGCGTTCGCGTTCGGCGCCGGCCACCGGCACTGAAGCGCTGCGGCGCAGCGGATCAGCGCGCCTGCTCCTCCAGCACTTCCGTCAGCAGCGAGAAGTCGACCGGCTTGACGAGGTGCGTGTCGAAGCCGGCGGCGATGGCCGAGCGCTTGTCGCTTTCCTGGCCGTAGCCGGTGATCGCGATCAGCCGCGTGCCGGCCAGGCCCGGCATGTCGCGCAGGCGGCGCGCCACTTCGTAGCCGTTCATGCCGGGCAGACCGATGTCGAGCAGCACGACGTCGGGCACGTCGACGGTGACCTGATGCAAGGCCTCGTCGCCGCTGTGCGCCATGCTCGTCGCGTGGCCGGCGAGTTCGAGCAGCGCCGACAGGCTGCTCGCGGCATCGACGTTGTCGTCGACGACGAGGATGCGGCGCGGCGTCGCCGGCGGCGGCGGCGCGCGCATGCGGCGCAGCATCGCGACGTTGTTCTCGACCGCCGGCAGCGACACGGTGAACTCGCTGCCCTGACCCGGCCCGGCGCTGGCCGCCGAGATGGCGCCGCCGTGCAGCTCGACGATGCGCTTGACCAGTGTGAGCCCCATGCCGAGGCCGCCCTCGGGCCGGTCGAGCGTGCGCTCGCCCTGCACGAACAGCTCGAAGGCGCTGTCGAGCAGTTCGGGCGGCATGCCGATGCCGTTGTCGCGCACGCGGATGTAGGCGCAGCCGCCCTGCTGTTCCAGCGCGACGTCGATGCGCCCGCCGTTGGGCGTGTACTTGCTCGCGTTGTGGACCAGGTTGACGATCACCTGCGACAGCCGCGTCGGGTCGCCGATGATCTGCACGGTATTGTCGGGCAGCGCGAGTTCGAGCGTGTGCCGATAGGCGACGACGGCGGGACGCGTCGACTCGACGGCCGCGCCGACGAAGGCGTTCATGTCGATCAGCTCCTTTTCGAGCTGGATCTTGCCGCTGGTGATGCGGCTCACGTCGAGCAGGTCGTCGACGAAGCGCGCGAGGTGGCCGACCTGGCGCGAGATCACGTCCTTGCACCACAGCATCTCGGGCGATGTCGCCTTCTTCTCCATGATGCCGACGGCGTTGCGGATCGGCGCGAGCGGGTTGCGCAACTCGTGGCCGAGCATCGCGATGAACTCGTTCATGCGCTTGCCTTCGGATTCCAGCGCCTCGACGCGGCGCCGTTCGGAAAGATCGCGCGTGACGACGGCGAAGCCGCGCGGCGAGCCGTCGTCGTGGTACAGCGCCGTGATGCCGACGTCGGCCCAGAAGCGCGTGCCGTCGCGCTTTGTGCGCCAGCCGGTGTCGTCGGACGAGCCGGCAGCCGAGGCCACGTCGAGGTCGCGCTGCGGTTTGCCTTCGGCCACGTCCTCGGGCGTGTAGAACATCGAGAGGGGGTGCCCGATCACGGCGTCGGCGCTGCCGCCCAGCACGCGCGCGGCGCCGGCGTTCCAGCTCGAGACCCTGCCGTCGCAGTCGAGCAGGAAGATGGCGTGGTCCTTCGTGCTCTCGAGCAGCAGGCGCAGAGTCTCCTCGCTCTGGCGCAGCGCCACCTCGTGGGCGCGGCGCTCGGTCAGGTCGCGCGTGATCTTGGAATAGCCGAGCAGCATTCCCGACGGTGCGCGCAGCGCCGTGATGACGACGTTGGCCCAGAAGCGCCCGCCGTCCTTGCGCACGCGCCAGCCCTCGTCTTCGTAGCGGCCGGCCTGCGCGGCACGGCGCAGTTCCTCGGCCGGCCAGCCGACGGCCAGCGCGTCGGGCGTGTAGAAGCGCTCGAAGCTCGAACCGATGATCTCGTGCGCGGCATAGCCCTTGATGCGCGCGGCGCCGGTGTTCCACGACGAGATGATCCCGCCCGGGCTGAGCATGAAGATGGCGTAGTCGCCGACGCCTTCGACCAGCAGGCGGAACAACTCGGCGTCGTAGTCCTGGCCGGGGCCGATCGGCTGGTACGCCCCGGAACGCTGATCGGGCATGCGGTCTCCCCCGGGATTCTCGTGATGCCCGGTCCCGGCAAACGGCGTTCCCGCCGCCTGCCGAGCCGGGCGTTTCACCCGATGCGCCCGAGCAGCAGGTACTCCATCAACGCCTTCTGCACGTGCATCCGGTTCTCGGCCTCGTCCCAGACGACGGACTGCGGGCCGTCGATCACGGCGGCCTCGACTTCCTCGCCGCGGTGTGCCGGCAGGCAGTGCATGAACAGTGCGTCGGGCTGCGCGGCGGCCATCATCTCGGTGTCGACGCACCAGTCGGCGAAGGCCTTCTTGCGCGCCTCGTTCTCGGCCTCGTAGCCCATGCTGGTCCAGACGTCGGTCGTCACCAGGTGCGCGCTGCGGCAGGCGTCGAGCGGGTTCTTGAACGTCTTGACGCAGTCGGTGTGCGCGACGCCGGCGACCGCCGGGTCGATCTCGTAGCCCGTGGGCGTGCTGACGTGCAGCGTGAAGCCGAGGATGTCGGCCGCCTGCAGCCAGGTGTTGGCCATGTTGTTGCCGTCGCCGACCCAGGCCACGACCTTGCCGGCGATCGAGCCGCGGTGCTCGATGAAGGTGAACACGTCGGCCAGGATCTGGCACGGGTGGTACTCGTTGGTCAGGCCGTTGATCACCGGCACGCGCGAATGGGCGGCGAAGCGTTCGAGCTTGGCCTGCTCGTACGTGCGGATCATCACCAGGTCGACCATGCGGCTGATGACGCGCGCGCTGTCCTCGATCGGCTCGGCGCGTCCGAGCTGGCTGTCGCCCGTCGTCAGGTGCACGACGGAGCCGCCCATCTGGTACATGCCGGCCTCGAAGCTGACGCGCGTGCGCGTGCTCGCCTTCTCGAAGATCATCGCCAGCGTGCGGTCGACCAGCGGCGTGTACTTCTCGTAGTTCTTGAAGCGCGTCTTGATGACCGCCGCGCGCTCGAACAGGTAGGCGTACTCCTCGGCGCGCAGATCCTTGAACTGCAGGTAATGCTTGAGCAGGCTCATGCCGGGCTTCATGACACGGGCGCTTCGGCGAGGAAGGCCTTGATCAGCGGGCAGAGGATGGCGACGATGCGCATCGCCTCGTCGTGCGTGAGGATCAGCGCGGGGACGAGACGGATGACGCGATCGGCCGTCACGCTGAGCAGCAACCCCGCGTCGGCGCTGCGCGCGAGCAGTTCGCCGCAGGGGCGGTCGAGTTCGATGCCGAGCATCAATCCCTGGCCGCGGATCTGGACGACGCCGGAGACGCCGGCAAGCTCGCGCTCGAGCGCCGCCTTAAGTGCCGCGCCGATGGTCGCCGCGTTGTCGAGCAGGCGCTCCTCTTCCATGATGCGCAGCGTCTCGACGCCGGCGCGCATCGCCAGCGGGTTGCCGCCGAACGTCGTGCCGTGGTTGCCGGGGCCGAACACGCCGGCGGCCTTGGGACCGCAGACGACGGCGCCGATCGGCACGCCCGAGCCCAGGCCCTTGGCCAGCGGCATCACGTCGGGCAGGATGCCGGCCCACTGGTGCGCGAACCACTTGCCGGTGCGGCCCATGCCGCACTGCACTTCGTCGAGCATCAGCAGCCAGCCGCGCTCGTCGCAGATGCGGCGCACGGCGCGCAGGTAGTCGATCGTCGCCGGGTTGATGCCGCCTTCGCCCTGGATCACTTCGAGGAACACGGCCGTCACGTGCGGCCGCGTGCGCGCCACCTCTTCGAGCGCGTCGACATCGTTCAACGGCACGCGCACGAAGCCCTCGACCAGCGGGCCGAAGCCGGCCTGCACCTTGGCGTTGCCGGTCGCCGACAGCGTCGCGATCGAGCGGCCGTGGAACGCCTTCTCGTAGACGACGATCTCCGGTCGCTCGATGCCCTTGTCGTGGCCGTACTTGCGGGCGATCTTCAGCGCCGCCTCGTTGGCCTCCAGGCCGGTGCTGCAGAAGAAGGCGTTGGTCAGCCCCGACAGCTCGACCAGCTTGGCGGCGAGCTGCTCCTGCCCCGGCACGAGGTAGTAGTTCGACGAATGGATCAGCCGGCCGATCTGCTCCTGCAGCGCGGGCACGAGCTTGGGGTGCGCATGGCCGAGCGTGTTGACGGCGATGCCGGCGAGCGCGTCGAGGTATTCGCGGCCGTCGGTGTCCCAGACCCGGCAGCCGCGTCCGTGCGACAGCGCGATCGGCAGCCGCGTGTACGTCTTCATCACGTGCGGTTCGGCGGCGGCGGCGTTCGGTTGCGAAGCGGTCATTGCAGGGCTCGACGGTCG
>Ga0073899_10004256_pt1 | contig 12572 bp, 15 predicted proteins | sample KloWWTmetaKNB5Ph_FD_88975 | JGI IMG/M metagenome (GOLD analysis project Ga0073899, IMG submission 88975) | Active sludge microbial communities from Klosterneuburg, Austria, studying microevolution and ecology of nitrifiers - Klosterneuburg... | ecosystem: Engineered > WWTP > Aerobic digester >... | reverse complement strand
GTCCCGGCCGACCTGCTCTGGCGGTCGTGCGGGGTCGTGGTGCTGGCCGTCTGGATTCTGTACGTGGTCTCCCTCGCCCGGTCCACCGACTCCAAGGCGGTCAACAGGAGCCGCGAGCGAATGGACCAGCTCTTCCCGATCGTCGGACTCCCGCTGCACATCGTGATCGCCGGGAGTCTGCTCCTGGTCATCGTCGGTCTCTGGCCCGCGCTCGATGCGGCGCTCTACATCACCGCGCTCACCGCAGCGGTGATCTTCGCGGGCTACACGCTCCTGATGCAGGTGATGAATCAGAAGCACGAGCCGGACGCCGATCAGGCCGGCGGCTGACGCACGGGCCGCTCCCGACTCTCCCCACCCGGCTCATCGCCGCGTGGGCGGCGAGGGCGAGGACGACGCGGCAGAGAAGCGACCGGCGAGACCTCCTCTGATGGTCGGCGCCTGGCGAGGCCGGTGCGATCAGCCGACGGAGACCCGGTCGTTCTCCACGGGGACCGGGTCGATCGGCGTCGCGGCCTCCGGACGACCCTTGAGCGGCGAGATCCCCGAGGCGACGACGCCACCGTCGCACAGGATGTCGGTGCCGGTGAGGTAGCCGGCGCGGGCGCCGACGACGAACGCAAGCAGCTGGGCGACCTCGTCCACGTGCCCCAGCCGGGGGATGGGGGCGCCGGACACGAGCGCCAGTGCTTCGTCTCCTTCGACGTCGCCCATCGGCGTGTCGAAGCTGCCGGGGGAGACGGACAGGACGCGGGCACCTCGGGCGCCGAACCGCACGGCGTCGGGCCGGGCGAGCCAGACGACGAAGTCCTTGGAGATCGCGTAGGCGAGGCCGTCGCGGACCGACGCCGGGAACAGGCTGAGCCACCTGAGGACCCATCGGCGGAACGCGGCTACGTCCGTGCGAGCGAGTGGGTACGCCCAGCGGGGGAGCGCGATGCTCGGCACCAGGTGGGCCGACATGGACGAGACGTCGACGACGCAGCCACCGGGCTCGAGGACATCGAGGAAGGCGTCGTTCACGTGCAGGGTTCCCAGCGCATTCGCGTCGAGCAGCTCCTCGGCGGACGCCATGTGGGGAGACAGGCCGGCGGCGTGCACCACTGCCGTCACGGGTCCGAGGCTCGCGGCGTACTGCGCGAGCAAGGTCACGGAGTTCCTGTCGGCGATGTCGCAGGCGACCACCGTGACCGTGACGCCCGCGGCGCGCAGCGCCTCGGCGGCCTTGTCGAGCTTGCGTTCGGTGCGTCCCACGAGCACGACGTGGTGGCCGGTCATGAGCCGGGCGGTGGCGTAGCCCATCCCGCTGCCTCCGCCGGTGACCACGCAGACCCCCTCGGTGGGCGAGTCCCACTGGCTGTCGTTCATCGTCGTCTTCCTCTCGGTGTCGCGGCCGGTGCCTGGTGCGCCTGGGTTCCTGCGACGAGTCCAGACTCCCGGGAAGCGCGCGGCTCGGCATCGTCCTGCCGCGGCGGGATTGCCTACTGCGAAGGGAGTAGACCCCCGGCTACTGCATCCGCAGTAGGGCGAATGACTCCAGCCGGACGACGCGCGGGACGTCCGCTCCGGGGAGGGTTGAGTCATCGCCACACCGGCGGTACGACCCCAAGGAGACCACTCATGACCACCACACCCACCATCCCAGCGAACGCCCCGCGGATCTCTCCCTACCGCGAGCAGTTGGTCGCCGGACGCTTCGCCGGCCGCACCGTCGTGATCACCGGTGCCGGGTCCGGCATCGGCCTGGCCACCGCCGTGAGGGTGGCCGACGAGGGCGGCAGGGTCGTGGCCGTGGACCTGTCGGAGCAGAACCTCGCGCAACTCACCGACGAGCACCCGGAGCCGGCGCTCGTCCCCGTCGTGTGCGACATCACGTCCCCGGACGGCATCGACGCGATCGTCGCGGCAGCCGGCGAGGAGGTGTACGGGCTGGTTAACTGCGCCGGCCTCATGGACAGCTTCGCCCCGATCGGTGAGGTGAGCGACGCCGAGTTCGCCCGGATCATGGACGTCAACGTCTGGGGCACCGTCCGTACGACCCGGGCCCTCATCGGGCTCATGACCTCGGACCATGGCGGCAGCATCGTCAACGTCGGCTCGATGGCGTCGCTGGCGGTGGCGCCGGCGGCGTCGCGTACACCGCGTCCAAGCACGCCGTCGTGGGGATCACCAAGAGCACGGCGGTCATGTACGGGGCACACAACATCCGCTGCAACGCCGTCGCACCGGGTGCGGTGATCACGCCGATCGCGAAGAACATCACCTCTGCTCTCGGCGGTCGCACGCTCGGGCCGATCCTCGCCGCCACGATGCCCTCGCTCGCCCGCGCCGAGTCGGTCGCGGCGACCATCACGTTCCTGCTGTCCGACGACGCCGCCAACACCACCGGCGCGATCGTCAGCTCCGACGGCGGCTGGAGCGCGCTCTGACCGGCCAGGCCGTCCCGTGGAAGGATCGACCCGTGACCCACAGAGCGGAGCCGCAGAGCGTGGCGGCTCGTCGCGAACGGATCCCGCGAGTCATCTCGGCCGTGACCGTGGCGGTCGTGGCGTGCGCCTTGGGCGTCAACCTGGTGATGGCGGTCCTGTCGTGGCGGTCGCTCGGCGCGTGGGCCGGTCTCGTCCTGGCGTCCGCAGCCCTCGTGGCCGCCTACCGGAAGCCCTGGCTGGCGGTGGTGCTGGCGGCGCTCGCCCCGCTCGCGGTCGGGCTGCTCGGCTGGATCCCCACCTTGACCTGGTCCGTCGTGTGCTTCATCGGGTTCCTGATCACCCTGCGTGGGTTCTCGGGGCTGATCGTGGGGCCCGTGCTGGGGGTCGCGAACCTCGTCGGCGTGTACCTGGTGACCCACGTGCTGAACCCCGCCGAGAATGTGGAGGCTTCGACGGCCGGCTTCGCGGTGGTGATGCTCGTCGCGATCGGCAGCGCCATCAGGAACAACCTCGACTACCGAGCCGAGCTCGAACACCGGGCCCAGGACGCCCTCGCCAGCCGCGACGAGGCGATCCGTCGCGGGATCGCCGAGGAGCGGGTCCGGATCGCGCGTGACCTCCACGACGGCGTCGGGCACCAGGTCGCGGTGCTGAGCATGCACCTGGGCACCGCAGAGACGAAGCTCACGCACGACACCGATGCCACCCGGCAGGCGCTCAACGAGGCCCGGACCGACGTCCAGACCCTGCTGCGCGAGACCCAGAGCATCCTGCGCGTCCTCAAGGCCGACCACGAGCCGGCACTGCTGGGGCCGACCGCCGACCACCACAACATCCCGTCCCTCGTCGCGGGGTTCCGGGACGCGGGGATGGAACTCGAGGCCGGCATCCACGACCTGCGCGAGATCGCGCTCGATCCCACGGCGAGCACCGCCGCGTACCGGATCGTGCAGGAGAGTCTCACCAACGCGTCCCGGTACGGCACGGGGCCCATCAGGATCACGATCGAACCACGGCCTCGCTGGCTGCGCATCGACGTGACGAACACCCGAAAGGACGGAGGGGGAGACGTGACAGGCTCAGGTCAGGGGCTGCTCGGCATGCGCGCCCGGGCCGAGGCCGCGGGCGGCCGGTTCGACGCCGTGCCCGAGGGCAGGCTGTTCCATGTGAGGGCCGAGTTGCCCATCGTGGGGTGGGCCGATGATCCGACTGGTCCTGGTCGACGACCAGGAGGTGATCCGCGCGGGGCTGCGGGCGATCCTGTCCGACCACGCCGACATCGACGTGGTGGGGGAGGTCGGTGACGGGCTGAGCGCCGTACGGATCGTCGACGACCTGACGCCTGACGTGGTCCTCATGGACCTGCGGATGCCGGGCATCGACGGCGTCGAGGCAACGCGCCGGATCCGTACGTCGCATCCCGCCCACGCCGTCCGCGTGCTCGTGCTGACCACGTTCGACCAGGACGAGAACGTCCTCGCGGCGCTGCGGGTCGGTGCCGACGGCTTCCTGAGCAAGGGTGCGAGTCCCGTCGAGCTGGTCGACGGCATCCTACGCGTGGCACGCGGCGAGAACGCCCTCTCGGGCTCGGCCGTCAACGCCGTGGTCGCTCAGCTGTCGGCCTCGCCCGGGATCGCGATCGACAAGGAAGCCGCACGACTGGTCGCCGAGCTCACCGCCCGGGAGCTCGAGGTCGTCACCTATCTCGTCCAGGGCCTCACCAACCGCGAGATCGCCGGCGCCCTGTACCTGTCACCGCTGACCGTCAAGACCCACGTCAACCACGCGATGACGAAGGTGGGTGCCCGGGACCGGGCCCAGCTCGTCACCGTCGCCGTGCGGGCCGGCATCCTGCCGACGACCTGAGCGTGGGGGAGTGGTCGGAGCGGGCTGAACGACCGGGTCTACCGATCGGACTTCCCCTGGACGTCACGACCGTCGGCGTCCTGGCCATCGCCGGGAGTCTGTCCCTCGGGGCCCCGGATCACCCGGGCCCGAGTGCGACGAACTCCACTCGTTGCGGCTTCTGCGTACGTCTCAATGGCCGGTCGTGACGACCTCGATGGCACAGCGCGGACCGGCCGACCTGACCAGGCGCCTGTCGCCGGTCAGGAGCGTGGCTTGGAGCGCCTCGGCGAGCGCGACGTAGGCGGCGTCGTAGATCGTCAGGTTGTCGCGCAACTCCCAGCAACGAATCAGGAAGGGCGTGTGCTCGAAACGCTGGATGGGCAGCTCCCGTAAGTCATCGAGGGCGAGCCCGACTCGCCGGACATCCAGATGCCCGCCGCGAGCCAGCCCGCGCCACACCGAGGCCACTTCGAGGTCGATCAGCGCTGGTGCGGCGAGTTGCTCGCCGCGCAGCCGGTGTCGCACGACATCGCCGTCCGCGCCGTCATCCAGGAGCGCGACAGCCAGGACGCCGGCGTCAGTGACGAGCACGGTCGAACCGCAAGGCGCTCACCGCGTCAGCCAGCGGCAACGACCCACCCGCACGGCCGCCGGCCCGCTCGAGCACTTCATCCACCGTGGGCCGCGAAGCCTCCGCGATCAACCTCGAGAGCAGGTACTCCTGCAAGGACTGGTGTGCCGCGCTCGCCCGCTGCCGCAACACAGCGTGCGTGTCGTCGGGCACGTTCTTGATCTGAATGTTCGGCATGGGAGCCATTATGGCGCCATCAGCGCCACTATGGAACCACGCTGCCTGGAGCCAGTAGCCGCTCGAGGGCCCCCGCTGTGGCCATGGACCTACCAGGTTTGTTCAGTTTGTTTCATCGCGCCGTCAGGTGACCAAGGTTCGCCTACCCACCCAACGTCTGCCGGGGGATCTGTCCGCTGGTGGGGGCGTGGGGATGTCGACCCTCCCGGCAGCCCGATGAGGCCCGCGGCTCACCCGTCAGGCCCTTGGGCGGATGCAAGCACCCGGAGCGGCCACGTCCGGACGTCGTGATGGATGACTCCGGTCTACGAAGAGCGCGAGCGGTTCCACGCCGCCTGACCGGCGAGGGCGATGACAGCGAGCCCGCTCGTCACGTGCAGGGGAAGTGCCCATGGGGAGGAATCGGCCCCACCGATGCCGTACGTGTCGGCCAGCGCCATCCCTGGACCGAAACTCGCAACGAAGTAGGCCGGTGTCCCGAGTGCCAGAAGGACCAGATACCACGAAGCGACGGTCCCGGGCTGCCGTTCCGGCCGCCGCCACGTCCCAACCAGCAAAGCGATTGCGATGGCGGGACCGACCGCCATGAGGACCCACCACGCCCCCAGGGTCTCCCTGGCAGCGTCCATGTCGGCGCGGATCTGGCCGAGGGCGGCACCGGGCACGGCCGCCAGCGGATTGAGCACCGCGATCTGGACGACGCCCAGCAGGCCGTAGACGACGACGGACGCGGTACCCACGAGTGCAACCCTCACCGCAGTTCGGCCGTCTCGAAACCCGCGCTTGGCTTGGATCATGCGGTCTCCCTTCGGGAGTGCTCGGGGCATCACAGCCTGCCCACGCACGACTCTAGGCGCACCTGGCCAGCTGCCCTGCCGGACGCTGGTGGCGGCGCCCCGGCGCGATGCCCAGCGATTGCACCCCAGCGAACGCGAAAGCCGACTGTCCATGGCCACCGCAATCTCCTGGTAGGCGGCCAGTTGATCTCCCTTCTAGCGGCGACGCTCCCGTTGCGTGGCCAGCTGAGCTCACTGCCCGTGTCTGGGGTCGACGGCGTGTCGGCCCTGTCCTGTGGCGTGTCCCCGATAGGCCCTGCTGCTCAACCCGTCGATGTGGGCGAAGCGGAAGTAGCCGCGGAGGCGTCGGAGCGGACATGAAGTCACCTCACGCGGCGACCGGATGGTAGCCAGACCCCGCTCGCCGCCGACACGGCCCGGAACCCGGACCCTCGACGCTAGGCCCGCCCGTCCCCGTAACAGACCCCACAGGCGGCGGCAGGGCACTTCCGCTTCGCGGCGGTGTGACGCGCCTTGGCGACGACGTCGGGACGGCCGGGGGTGGCGGGCAAGCCGGCAGTGCCTGGCGTTTGGGTCGGAGTTTCTGGCTCAGTCTTCGGTCACAGTGATGCCGTCGAGCGGGGGGACGGCTCCCTTGACGTCGGTGGCGTGGGAGCCGGCGCCGAGGGCCTCGATGCCGCCGGTGATCTCGAGGGCGCCGATGGTGCCGCCGTCCGCGACTTCGAAGGTGACGACGTCGGCGCCTTGGGTGCGCAGCGCGCCGCCGATGGTGACCGACTCGATGTCACCGCCTGGTTTCACCGAGAAGGCGACGGCCTTGAGGGTGACCTGGACGCCCTTGACGAGGCTCGCCCCTTCGCCACCGGTGGTCACCACGTCATGCTGCACGGTCAGGGTGCCCATCGGTTTGCTGACCTGGATCCCGACGGATCCGTCGCCGGTGGTCTTGATGGAGTGGAATGACGCGGACTTCAGGGAGCCGTCGTACAGGTTGAAACCGCGGGCGCCGCCGCCGGTGGTGACCACGGGCGCCCGCAGGTCGAGGGTGTCGATGGCGCCGAAGTTGACGAACCCGATGCCGGAGGGGCCGGTGGAGGTGATCTGGGCGGTCGAGACCCATTCCTTGACCTGGCCCCAGTTGTCCAGGACCATGTCGTTCTGGCCGTGGGTGGTGACCTCTGCGGTGTTGAGGACCTTGTCCACGATCGCGCCCGAGACGACGAAGACACCGCCGGAGATCTTGTCCGGCGTCCCGGCGGCGATGCCGCCATCGGTGACGACCCTCCCGGTCTCGATCAGGTCGGCCGTGAAGGCGCCGCCGGCGAGGCGGCCCTCGCGGTCGCCGTAGCCGGCAACGAACACCCCGGACCCGCGCACCGGTGTCGCGTCGGTGCCGACCGAGACGTCCTTCAGGGTTGCCGTGAACGAGGAGGCGCCGTCGGGCTGCCGGTTCCACAGGGTCAGGCCGCCCTGGAGCACATCGACCCCGAACCCGTGCGGCTGCTCGGCCCGGCCCCGCACGTCGGCGTCCTTGACGTGCAGCCCGTCCGTCTCGACCCGGATCGTCATCGTGGCCTCGTCGGCCACGATGTAGACCTGACCAACGGTGCTCACGTTGCGGAACGACAGCGTGCCCGCATCGGGGACGGAGGTGTCGTTGTACACGGCCACCTCGTACGGGGTGGTCGTGATGGTGATATCCCGCAGCGTGTTGTCCTTGGTGAGCCGGACACCCTTGGCCAGGAACGCCAGCTCGCCGCCGCGCAGCGTGGTCCCCTCGGGCAGGGTGATCGACGGGGACCCGCTGATCCGGCCCTGCACCACGATCTCCCGCTGGCCGGCGTCGATCGCCTCGGCCAGTTCCGACGCCGTCGACACGGTCACAGACAAATCAGCCATGCCGTCAGTTGTAGCAGCCAACCTGCCTTCGCGTCACCGATGAGCCACCAGACCGAAGGGTCCGGCCGGACCCCGTCATGCCCGTACACCGGCAGATCCGGAAACGTCCACCCGCGCGGTGGGCGACGGTTAGACGCGGGTCCAGACCGCACGACTAGCGGCGGAGTGACGCACCGAGCGGATCGCGGCAGTTCCTGACGTTCAGCCCCGCTCGCCGCCCCTTGCCGCGCGGCTCCGTCCACGAAGGCCGCGCAGGCATCTCGCCCGTCATCGTCGACGGTCGGCCCGCCGTCGCCATATTGGGTGTCCCCGGATGGGGTAGGAGCCTTGCCGGCGAACGTCAACCGTCGACGCTGGTCTGGCTGCTGACCTCTTCCCAGGCGTCGAGTTCGGTGCGCCGTGCGTCGAGCTCGGCGCGGAACATGCCGACGGTGGGGGCGCCGAGGACGAGGATGGCCGGCGGGTGGGGGCTTTCGACGGCCGTGATCATGGCCTGTGCGGCCTTGGTGGGGTCGCCGCCGCGGCTGGGGTTGGAGGTGTCGTTCTCCTTGCGGCGCTTGCCGGCGGTGGCGGCGTAGTCGGCGATGGGATCGGGGGACTGTTTGAGCGAGCGTCCGCCGAAGTCGGTGCGGAACCCGCCCGGCTCGACGACGGTGACGGAGATGCCGAGTGGTTCGAGTTCCTTGCGCAACGACCCGGACATCCCTTCGAGGGCGCCCTTGACCGCGGCGTAGTAGCCCGAGCCTGCGGGTGTGATCCGTACGGCGATGGAGGAGATGTTGACGATCGCGCCGCTGCGGCGGGCGCGCATGCCGGGCAGGACGGCCTTGATGAGATTGACCGGGCCGAAGAAGTTCGCGGCGAACAGGGCGTCGATGTCGGATGTCGGTGCTTCCTCGACGGCTGAGCGGTATCCGTACCCGGCGTTGTTCACGAGGACGTCGATCTGCCCGAACCGCGCGATGGCCTGGTCCACGGCGGACCTGATCTGGGCATCGTCGGTGACGTCCAGCGAGATCCCGATCGCGTGGCCGGGGTAGCGGCTGAGCAGGTCGTCGACGTCGGTGAGGTTGCGGGCGGTGACGACGGCCTGGTGGCCCGCGCCGAGGACGGCTTCGGCGAGGTGGCGCCCGAGTCCGGTGGAGCAGCCGGTGATGAACCATGTGGACATGCGCGTGGGTCCTGTCTGCGAAGGGCGGGACGTCCGTTCGTACGCACGCGTCCCGATGAGTCGACAGTAGCCATCCGGTGAGGCCGTGAAACAGGCAATGACAGGGCCATGCAGCGTCCCGAGATCTGGGTTTGGATGGTGTCAGGTCGGCGAAAGGACATGGGTGATGGAACAGGTACGACTCGGTGCGTCGGGTCTTCGGGTGAGCAGGATCGCGTTGGGGTGCATGAGCTTCGGCGACGGCACGCGGGCGACGTGGGCGTTGGGCGACGAGGCGGCCGCGCCGATCTTCCGCCAGGCGGTGGAGCTGGGGATCACGTTCTGGGACACCGCGAACATCTACGGTCTGGGGACCTCGGAGGAGATCGTCGGGCGTGCGCTGAAGACGTACACGACGCGGGACGACATCGTGCTCGCCACCAAGCTCTTCCAGCCGATGGGCGAGGGTCCGGGCGGGCGCGGCCTGTCACGGCGTGCGGTCATGGAGCAGGTCGACGCGTCGCTGCGGCGGTTGGGCACCGACTACATCGACCTGTACCAGATCCACCGTTTCGACCCGGAAACGCCCATCGAGGAGACCATGGAAGCGCTCCACGACGTCGTCAAGGCGGGCAAGGTCCGCTACCTCGGCGCCTCGTCGATGTGGGCCTGGCAGTTCGCCAGCATGCAGCACGCCGCCGATCTGCACGGGTGGACGCGGTTCGTCTCGATGCAGGACCAATACAGCCTGCTGGCGAGGGAGGAGGAGCGGGAAATGTTGCCGCTGCTCGCCCACCAGGGCGTCGGCAGCATCCCGTGGAGCCCGCTGGCCGGCGGCAAGGTCGCCCGCCCGTGGGGTGACACCTCGACCCAGCGGTCGTCGGAGAACCGCCAAACCGACCAGCACGGCACCCCGTTGTTCCTCGAGTCCGACAAGGGCATCGTGGACGCGGTCGAGGGGATCGCCGCGGCACGTGGCGTGCCGATGGCCCAGATCGGGCTGACGTGGGTGCTGCGGAACCCGGTCGTCAGCGCCCCGATCGTCGGCTCCACCAAGCCGCAGCACCTCAGCGACGCGGTCGCCGCCTTGTCGATCGAGCTCACCGACGGCGAGGTCACCGCGCTGGAGGAGCACTACGTTCCTCGCCGTCCCACCTACTACCGGTGAGCGGCGTGGCCGTTCGTACCGACCCCTCGGTGACACCCACCCGGGATCGCCTGTGGACGCCGCAGTTCCTGCTGCTGCTGGTCGGCGTCGTCTTCATGTACATGTCGACGGTCAGGTTGACCCCGACCCTGCCGCTGTTCGTCACGCAGCTGGGGGCCGGTCCTCGCGGTCGGCAGGGTGATCGTCGCCGCGTACACGCTCGGGTCGCTGTTGCCGAGGATCTTCTGGGGCAACCTCGTTGACCGGTGGCTTCGGCAGGGCGCGTAACTGATCGGCATCGCAATCATCGCCGTCCACTCCCCGCTGGTCGCGGTCACCGTGCTGCTGCCGGTGATCATCGGCCGGCGGTTCCTGCAAGGCGTCGGGTTCAGCGGCTCTTCGACCTCCGCATCGGAAGCAGGGAGCGCTGGGTCAGCGACGTCAGGGCCCCAGGTGCTCGGGACTCCAGCCGGAAGGCTGCCCTCGCACACCGCGGCAAATCAGTGCGTTCGGTGGAGTAGATGCACCTTGGCGTGGTGGCCGCCGCTGTCGAGCTTCGCGTCGCAGGTGTACAGCGGTGCATCCAGTGCCTCGGCGAGAGCGAGGTACGCGGCGTCGTAGCTCGTGTACTGGTGACGCAACTGCCAGATCCGATCGGCCAAGGCTGCGACCGGGTGGCGACCGATGTTGAACGCGAAGTGGTCGCGACGAACCTCCTCCGCGACGGCAGGATCGAGCTTGCCGCCCAGGAGCAAGCCCCTCAGCACGGACAACACCTCGACGTCGAGCAGGTGGGGGGCGTGCACATCGCCGGTGAGGGCGTCGAGCAACTCGTCGGCGACCTCGCAGCCGATCAGCGCCTCGACCATCGCGGAGGCGTCCAGCACGATCACCGGCGGCCTGCCTCTACGGCCGCGACGATGTCGTCCGAACTGGGTCCGCTCGAGCGGTCGCGGGCCCTGAGCCGGGCAACGATCTGCTCGTTCGTGGGCCGTGCGGCGATCTTGGCCAACTCTGCGGCGACGTACGCCGACAACGACATGCCTGCCGCCGCCGCCCGTTCCTTCAAGGTGGCCGCGACATCGTCGGAGACGCCACGGATATACAGGGTCGTCATGACACGATGATAGCAGTGTGCAAGCAGATGCGGTCAACGCGATCGACCGCCTGACTACGCATGAGCAGGGCCGTGGACAGGTGGGAACACGCCGGTCGCCGGCAGACCGCCAGTGTGCCCGTGACGCCGGTACACGCGCGCCGCCGCTGCCCTGAGGTAGCCGGCCGGGTTGGCGTCGAGACGTCGCTGCGCTTTCTCCTCAACCAACGCGAGTTCACGTCATCGGCATGAGCGTGGAGTTCGCCGTGCGGCGTGACATCCCTCTTTCGCTCCGACTGCGACCGTTGACAGAACGTCAACGACAACGCAGGGGTTCGTGGTGACAAAATCCGAGATTATCGACCTTCTGACAACGACAGGCGTCTGGCACGAGATTACTGAGCATCCCGCGGTGTTCAACATGGCTGAGATGTCAGAATTGGATCTTCCCTACCCTGAGGCCGACGCCAAAAACATCTTCGTGCGCGACGACAAGAAGCGCAACTACTACCTGATTACCGTGAGAGGTGACAAGAAGGTCGACCTCAAGAAGTTCAGGGATCGGCACGGAACCCGATCGTTGTCTTTCGCCTCGGAAGCCGACCTGCAGGCACTGCTTGGACTGGGGCCGGGCTCCGTCACCCCACTGGGACTCCTCAACGACGCGACGCACAAAGTCCCCCTCTACTTGGACCAGGACTTCATGAGCGGATCTGCGGTGATCGGCGTCCACCCGAACGAGAACACGGCAACCGTCTGGCTCAATACGGATGACCTGGTCAAGCTCATCCAGCGGCACGGAAACCAGGTCCATATCGTCGAGATCTAACGCTGCCTGACCCGGATCAGCCCGAGTCTCGCCTCCGACCGCTGAAGCCTTCACCGACCTCGCCTACGAACTGGGTGTCGCTCCGGCGACACTGGCGGTCGCATGGACGATGACGCATCCAGACGTCACAACTCCGATCATCGGTGCCCGAAACCTCACCCAACTGGAGGACTCTCTCGCCGCGATCGAAATCAACATGACACCCGAACTGCGAGACCGTATCTCCGCGCTCTCCGCCACTCCCGTCCCCGCCACCGATCGCACCGAGACCCTCAGACCCAACTGGACCTGACTCGTGTCGTCGAGTGGTTTCAACGGTTCGGGTCATAAGGATCAAGCGGTGACCGCGCCTCTAGCTCTAGGAGCTTGCTGAACAATCAGCGCGGCGTGACCGGGGTTCGGGCGGTCACCTGAAATTGTGGGCTGGTGCAGGGTGAGGCTGGCAAGCAGCGGGATTTGTTCGATGTGTCGTCGGTCGCGGGCCGTCTGGTGCCGGCGGGGAGCGTGTTCGCGTTCTTGGCCGAGCACCGGTCCCGGTTGTTCCCTGATGAGTTGTTCTCTGATCTGTT
>Ga0073899_10004254_pt1 | contig 12574 bp, 10 predicted proteins | sample KloWWTmetaKNB5Ph_FD_88975 | JGI IMG/M metagenome (GOLD analysis project Ga0073899, IMG submission 88975) | Active sludge microbial communities from Klosterneuburg, Austria, studying microevolution and ecology of nitrifiers - Klosterneuburg... | ecosystem: Engineered > WWTP > Aerobic digester >... | reverse complement strand
GCGATCTCATAATGCGGGTCGCCGCTGAGCGGCTTGGGATCGATCGCGACCCAGTTGCCGGCTCGCGCCATCACGTTCGCGTAATGCAGATCGCTGTGGATCAGCGTGCCGTCACTCTCAGCGTCGGCAACGAACGACCGACCCAGCGACACCGCCTGCTCCACCAGCCTGCGCGGGAGCGGTGCACTGCGGGGCAGCGCGGCCAACTCCGCAGTCCAGCGATCGACGCAGGCCGTGAGCCGGCGGTACTGCGGACTAGCCGGACGATGCAGCGACCCGTAGAGCCCGCCGACGATCTGGCAGGCCTCGATATCCCATAACTCACCCAGATCACGTGGCTCGAGGCGTTCGAGCAGCAGCGCGCGACGATGGGGATCAGCAGTGAGCAGTCGCACCGCTGCCGCGCCCTCCCATTGCGCAAGCGCCAATGCCTCATGCTCTGACTCCTCATCGGGGAACGCCAACTTGAGCATCGCCTCCTGTCCCTCGGCGGTCCTGACCGGGATCACCAGGGAGCAGAACCCATCCGTCGGGTCACCATCGGGAGTGAGTTGCCATTGAGCCAGGACATCGCGCCGCACACCGGCCAGCGCCTTGACCCACTCGGCCCAGGCAGGTCCACGCTGGGCCATTTGCAGCACCTCGGCAGGAATGTGATTCATCGTGTCCCCTGATGCCAGGCGCCATCGAAGGCCGCTCTAGACCAAGTCGCTGGGGTCGGTGTTACTGCCGCACAGGACCACGCCCACCCTGTCGCCAGAGACTGCACCAGCCATCACCGCCGCTAACGCAACCGCTCCAGCAGGCTCAACCACGATGCGACAGTTGTCCCACAGCCAGCGCCGCGCCGCCATGGCCTGCTCGTCGCTCACCAGAATCGACTCGACGCTGCGCGCACTCAAAGCCCGCCAGGCAATCTCACCAATGACCGAGGCACCGAGCGCATCAGCCGCGACACCGCGCGGAGAAATCTGGGTGGGCTGGCCTGCCGCCTGCGCGGCTGAGTACGTCGCACACCCGTCGGTCTCCACTCCCACGACCCGCACCGAGGTCGGCAGAGCGCTCGCGACGCCAGCAATGAGGCCACCCCCACCAACTGCGACCACGACTGTGTCGAGTTCAGGGGCCTGATCGAGAAACTCCACTGCGAGAGTCGCTTGACCCGCAACGGTGGCGGGGGCGTCATAGGCATGCAATGCCAAGACCCCCGGCATCGCTGCGGCCTCTTGGCTCGCGGCCAAGGCTGCGGCGTAGTTCTCCCCCACTTGGATCACCTCGGCGCCGGTGGCCCTGATCGCCTCGATCTTCACCGGTGAGGCAATCGTCGGCACAAACACCTGGGTCGCGATGCCGAGTGCTCGCCCGACGTACCCAACGGCGAGGCCGTGGTTGCCACCTGAGGCAGCGACAAGTCGGGAGGGACGCTCGGGGGCCGAGAGCACCGACCAGAAGGCACCGCGTGCCTTGAAGGAGCCGGAGTGTTGGAGGCACTCCAGTTTCAAGGTGGCCTCGACCTTGTTGGGCAAGGTGACGCAGAGCAGGGGCGTGCGGCGTACGTGCTCGGCAAGCACAGCTTGAGCCCGCCGCAGCATCACTTCTTCTTTTCAGCCGGAGCAGACGTGTTGAGCGCGGCGATAAATGCCTCTTGAGGCACCTCGACCCGGCCGACCATCTTCATCCGCTTCTTGCCTTCCTTCTGCTTCTCCAGAAGTTTGCGCTTGCGGGTGATGTCGCCGCCGTAGCACTTAGCCAAGACGTCCTTGCGGATGGCTCGAATGGTTTCGCGAGCGATGACCCTGGCCCCGATAGCGGCCTGGATCGGCACTTCAAACTGCTGCCTAGGGATCAGGTCCTTCAACTTGGCAGCCAGGGCAACGCCATAGGAGTACGCCGCGTCTTGGTGCACGATCGCGCTGAACGCATCGACGGGCTCACCCTGCAACAAGATGTCGACCTTGACGAGTTTGGCCACCTGCTCGCCGATGGGTTCGTAGTCAAGGGAGGCATATCCCTTGGTGCGTGACTTCAACTGGTCAAAGAAATCAAAGACGATCTCGGCCAGCGGCAGGGTGTATCTCATCTCGACGCGATCTTCAGACAGGTAGTCCATGCCTTGCAGTTGGCCGCGCTTGAGCTGGCACAACTCCATGATCGTGCCGATGAAGTCGCTGGGGCTGAGGATGGTGGCCTTCACGACCGGCTCGCGCACCTCGGCGATCTTGCCGCCGGGGAACTCCGAGGGGTTGGTGACCTCGATTTCACTGCCGTCATCCATGCCAACGCGATAAACCACGTTGGGCATGGTCGAAATCAGGTCGAGGTTGAACTCACGCTCGAGGCGTTCGCGCACGATCTCCATGTGCAACAGCCCGAGGAATCCACAGCGGAAGCCGAACCCGAGTGCCCCTGAGGTCTCAGGCTCATAAGAAAGCGCCGCGTCGTTGAGTTGCAACTTGTCGAGGGCATCACGCAGCGTCGGGTAGTCGTCACCGTCGATGGGATACAACCCAGCGAACACCATCGGGTTGGGGTGTTTGTAGCCGCCCAGAGCGTCTTTGGCGCCGTCGTACTGGCTGGTGACTGTGTCACCGACTCGCGACTGACGCACGTCCTTCACACCCGTGATCAGGTAGCCGACCTCGCCCACACCGATCTCTTTGGATTTCACCGGCTCGGGGCTGATCACGCCGACTTCGAGCATTTCGTGCACAGCCCCGGTGGACATCATCTTGATGCGATCGCGGTGGGTGAGTTTGCCGTCGACGACCCGAACGTAGGTGACCACGCCTCGGTAGGTGTCATAGACAGAGTCAAAGATCAGCGCCCTCGGCGGCGCATCGGCCACCCCCACGGGAGGTGGCGTTTGAGCGACGATCTGGTCCAGCAGTGCGGCCACACCAACACCGGTCTTGGCGCTGGTCATGAGTACGTCGTCAGGCGAGCCACCAATGATGTTGGCCAACTCAGTGGCGTACTTCTCCGGCTGAGCGCTCGGCAGGTCAATCTTGTTGAGCACAGGAATGATGTGCAGATCTGCACCAAGTGCCAAATAGAGGTTGGCCAGAGTCTGTGCCTCGATGCCTTGGGCCGCGTCCACGAGCAAGACGGCCGCTTCGCACGCCTCCAGGCTGCGGCTGACCTCGTAAGTGAAGTCCACGTGCCCCGGAGTGTCGATCATGTTCAAGATGTAGGTGCCAGGCTCGGCGCCGGCATCATTGCCGGGCTGCACAGTCCATGGCATCCGCACGGCTTGTGACTTGATGGTGATGCCGCGCTCGCGCTCGATGTCCATCCGGTCTAGGTATTGCGCTCGCGCGCTGCGCTCATCGACGACGCCCGTCAACTGCAGCATGCGGTCGGCCAGCGTGGATTTGCCGTGGTCGATGTGGGCGATGATGCAGAAGTTGCGGATGATCGCCGGGTCGGTGCTGCCAGGCTGCGGCGCTCGCTGTGCGGACAAGGGGTCACTCTCAAAGACTCGTGCGGGGGACGAGACATCCTCCCACACGCAAAGGTCGCGACGTACACGAATGCGGACCTCTAGGGTCGTCGTCGTGAGCGTTCGCTATAACAACACCGCCACCCGAATCCAGTGGAACTATTTGCCGCCCGAGTTGCGCTCAGCCATCGAGCAGCGACTCGGCTCGGAGGTAGTCGCTGCGCAGTCCCAAGACAGCGGCTTCACTCCTGGCATGGCATCGGTGTTGACCTGTGCCGATGGCACCAAACACTTCGTGAAGGCTGCCTCCACCAAAGCTCAACGCATGATCGCCGACTCCTACCGCGAAGAGGCGCGCAAACTCCGCGGCCTCCCAGCCGATGCGCCAGCGCCTCGCCTCAAGTGGACGATCGACGCAGACTGGGTCGTTCTTGGCATTGAGTACGTCGCCGCCACACTCCCCCGTCGACCATGGCGCCAATCTGAACTCACCCACTGCGTGGAGGCCATCGAGGCGCTTGCGCAGCAGATGACCCCCGCACCGAAAGGCTTAGACCTTGCGCCGTTCCACGAGGAATACGCCGATCTGCCGGCGCTGTGGGAGGCAGTGATCAGTGCGGATCCAACGCGACCTCACGCTGATGAGGCGGCAACGTTGGCTGCAGGCTTTGCGCCAGTCACCAGTGGCACCACCCTGGTTCACACGGACCTTCGGGCTGACAACACCTTGCTCACAGCCGACGATCGAGTGCTGTTTTGTGATTGGAACTGGCTCACCATCGGCGCACCTTGGCTCGACCTCGTGATGTACCTGATCGTTCCCTCGGGTGATGGCATCGACGTGGAGAAGATTGTGGCTACATCACCACTCACCCGCGATGTCGCGCCTGAACACATTGACACGTTGTTGGCCTTGCTCGCTGGCTACTTCCTGAAGTCCAGCAACGACCCAGTGCCGCCTACTTCGCCATATCTTCGGGAGGCTCAGGCGCGGAGCGCGGAGGCGACGTGGGGTTGGCTATCGGCCCGTCGCAGGTGGCCCGTCAACCGCGATTAACGCTTTTCGTATTGATCGTGACTAAACTGTGACCGAAATAGTCAACGAGAGTCGGCTTAGGTCGGTGATATGTCCCTTTTTTGGGGTACATTACTTCTCGATTAATACTGACAAAGACCCTGAGGGACCCATGAACACGCCTAAATCGAATGAGGCAGCACCCGCTTCCGTGCACCGTCGCACCGTCGCAAGCTCGCTTGCTTGGTCGGTTCCGGCCATCGTTGGCGCATCGAGCGCCCCCGCGTTCGCACTTTCCCTGACTCCTTGCCCCCAGCCCACGATGTTCAACGGAACCGGCACTGGGTGGACGATCACGTGGTCTCCCACGGGCTACAACAGCACCGCGACTTCAGAGTGGCACAGCGATGCGCTGGGCAACTACTTCCAGATGCAGACCGAGTCTCAAGACGACTTCAACACCGGGACGCGGCTTAAGGGCTACGAGCGGTCACCATCACTTGCGTTGTCCTCTGCTTGTTCCTATGTGTTCACTTTCGACGTGATGGCCTACTGGGCCAACAAAGAGGTTCCGCTGTCGATCCGGATCATCAATGCCGCTACCAACGCGGTGGTGACCACCTTCTTCACCAAGGCCTCTCACACCGGGGCAACGGCAGTGTGGAACGGTCCCCAGAATGGTGGCTATGGCTCGGGCACCACTGTCAACCAGTGGCTCACCATGGGTCCCTACACCTGGAGCCCCACCACCACAGGGAACTACAAGATCGAGTTCTTCTTCGACATCCCGGCGACCTACAACGGTGACTGTGACGACTGGCGCATCCGGCCGTCGTGGAAGTGCTACTGCTGATTGCGTCTGGTTTGGGCGGAACGCTGAGGCGCTGGTAGTCTTGGCGGCTGTGCCGTGGCCCAACAACGGCCTGCACTCAAAGTCAAAGATTTGCACTCTCACATCCGTACAACCAAGAAGGCACCTTCGTGGCAAACATCAAGTCCCAGATCAAGCGCAACCGTCAAAACGAGGCTGCTCACGAGCGCAACAAGGCCGTGAAGTCCAAGCTCAAGACGGCAGTGCGCAAGTTCCGCGAGGCCGCCGAGGCCGGCGACAAGGACCAGGCTGCAACCTTGGCCGTGACGGCTGGCAAGTTGCTCGACAAGGCAGCTTCCAAGGGCGTCATTCACAAGAACCAAGCCGCCAACCGCAAGTCGTCGGTTGCTAAGCAAGCCGCTGGTCTCTGACCACAGACTCTTCACTGACATGACCCGCCTCTAGAAGGCGGGTCATGTTGTTTTTCTAGCCGCGTTTACGCAAGGCAGCCACGGCCATAACCAGCTTTTCCAGAGCGTAGGCAGCGTCGCTGGCTCGGCCTTTGATGTCGGCGTCGGCCTGCGCCACCGCCACGATTGCCTGGGCCAGCATTTCGCTCTCCCAGCCTCGAGCCTGATCGCGAAGGATCCGAATCTTGAACGGCGGCACCTTCAGCGCCCCCGCTAGTGCGGCGTCGTTCTGGCCGCGTGAGGCTGCCTTGAGTTGCACCATCGAACGCAACCCGGCTGCGATGGCACTGGTGACCAGCACGGGCGCTAGCCCCGTGGCCAACCCCCAGCGCAACTCCTCCAGCGCCTTGCCAGCCTGACCTGTCAGTGTGAGGTCAGCGATCGTGAACGACTTGGCCTCGGCGCGTCCGCCAAAGTAGGTCTTGACCATCGCGGCAGTGATCGGCGCTGCGCCGTAGTCGTTGGCAAGTTGATGAGCGGCCGCCGAGAGTGCTCGCAAGTTCTGACCAACAGCGGCAATCAACAAGTCACTCGCCTCGGGATCAATGCGCACCTTGTGGGATCGCAGTTCGTTGGCCACGAATCCGCTGAGTTCGCGGGCAGTGACCGCCGTCGATTTAATCTCCCGCACGCTGGCGCACTTGCGTAGTTTGGTGAGCAGCCCGGTGCCCTTTTGCCCACCGCCGTGCACCAAAACAATCGCGACATCGGGTGCGGGGTCGCTGGCATAGGCAACCAGCGCATCATGCGCATCCTCTGGCACGTTTTCGAGGGCTCGCACGACCACACAACGGGTGGAACTAAACAGTGACGGTGCGCTCAAGTCATCAAGCGTCGATGCCGTGACCTGATCGCCAGTGGTCTCGCTGAGCTCTGCCTCTGGGTCGACAGTGCGAACCTCAGCGCGCACCGAAGTCACCGCCCGCTCCGCGAGAAACTCCTCGGGACCGGTCACCAAAGTGACGCTTCCAAGCGTCTGTGTCACCGCCACTGTGTCACCGCCCCGAGGGCACCCTCTCACCGAGCACGGACAGCCTTCCACGTGCCCGGCTGCTCTTGCCCTGCAGCCCAATATGCCGCCCCCGCAAGCCCGGCGACGCTGGCCAGTTGTTTGCGATCTGCCACGGCACGAGCCCCTGAGAACCACACAGTGTGCTTAATGCCTGAGGCTTTGTAAGTGAAGGTGTATTCATGCTGGACAGGGTCAAACGTCGGGGTCACGGAGTGCTTGCGTGCCAGGGCCATGGCCTGGTCCTTCACCAGCGTGCGCACGCCCGCAGAACTCCAGTCGCGGCCATATGTCGGCACACCGAGTTCGACTTTCGACTCACTGGTTTGGGTCTTGATGTACGACACGATGCGTTGCACCCATGGAAGACCCGCAATAGGTCCAGGTCCCGACAGGCGCGTGTGTTGGTCGTAGGCCATGACCCGCATGCGCGACGCGGCTCCCGCAACAACGCTGTAATCGAAAACCTCAGGCCGCAGGTTGCCCTGCATGGGCCCAGGAGAGTCAGAAGTGCGAGCCAAGACTGTGATGACGCACGACTTGTTCGCCGCCTTGACCTTCGTGCATAGGTCGCGCACGAAGGCATTAACGGCCGACTTCACCTTGGGAATCTGAGTGGTGTCGGAGATCTTGGCGAGGTGTTCATAGTCGATCTCGATGCCGTCATAGTCACGACTGCGCATCACCTTCATCAGTGCCGCCACGTGAGCCGCACGGGAGGTAGCCGTGCCTAAGCACGAGATCGCAACTTTGGGGGTGATGCCCGTGGCGGTCACGGTTGGTACGACGCGCATCGACGCGTCGTGCAATGCCTTGATGGTGGCCCGATCACCAGCGCCGGTGTAGCCAGCGATGGTGGTGCAGCCCTTGGCGTTGTACCAAAAGGGTGAGGCGGTCTTGAAGAGATCTGAGTTCTTCACCACGACCGGGCGAGCGGTGCTCATGTACCAATAAGGCAGCCACACCGATCCGGTCTTGTCACTGGCCGCCACCGAAGGCACGCTGCCGGTGAGAATCAGGGCGATCGCCAAGGCCGCCACCAACTGGATTCGATACTTCACCTTCTCGCTCCTCACTATCGCGAACTGCGCACCCGCAGGTGTCCCCCACTATCGACGCTCACCACAATGTCGCCATCGATGCTGGTGCGTTTGACCATCATGCCCCACTTGCGCAGCAACCTCAGCGTTGAATCCGCTGGATGTCCGTAATCGTTGTCCTCACCCACACTGATCATGGCCAGCCTGGCCCCAAGCCCCCCAATGAGATCAGGGTCTTGGCGCGCACTGCCGTGGTGAGCCACTTTGAGTACGTCGGCGTGCAGTGCCGGCAACTCCTGATGAAGCCGACGTTGCGAGGGCTGCTCCTCATCGGCCATCAACAGCATCGACACCCCCCGTGTGTGGACCAACAACACCAGCGATGCGTCGTTTGGTGGCGAATCGGTGTCGCCGGGCGGCTCGCCACTGGGGGCGACGACCTGCCATTGGATCTCACCCACCTCGACTCGTTCCAGGTAGCCACCCACCCGGATCGGGATCTCATGCTGGGCCGCTATCCGTCGTACTGAATCAACTTGAGCGGCGGGAGCCGCTAAGTCAGGCACCTCGATCGCACCAACAGATCGCCCGGATAGCACCCCAGCAAGCCCACCAACGTGGTCAAGGTGGAAGTGGGTCAACACCACCATCGGCACGTGGTCGATGCCGAGGCGGCGCAAGCAACGATCCATCAGTGTGGGATCTGGCCCCACATCAACCACGACACCGGTGCCGCCTCCGGTGTTGAGCACGAGCCCATCACCTTGGCCTACATCGCACATCACCATGACCCAGTCTTTGCCCGGCCACCCAGGGGGCGTCCACGGCACGAGCACCAGCAGGCCCCCGATGAGGGCGACCAGCACAGCCAGGCGCCAACGAGTGAGCACCCTCGGCGCCAGCACCGCAGCGAGCACGCACAGCATCGTGAGGACGACCAACCACACCGGCGATTCGGGCCACTGCACACTCGGGTTGGGCAGCGCTGCCGACCAATGCGCCACCGCAATGATCCACCGGGCGCCCCACGCCGCCAGGGAGCCAAGCAGATGACCAGCAGGCGCCCAAATCAACCCCGCGACTCCGGCACTCATGCCCAGCACGGTCGCGGGTCCGACTGCGGGGGCTGCCAGCGCGTTGGCCGCAATCGCAACCAGGCTCACCTGTCCTGAAAGCGCGGCAACAAGTGGAGTGCAGGCGATCTGTGCTGCCAGCGGCACCACGATCGCTTCGGCTAGCCAGTGAGGTAGCCACGCCGACAACGCCTGCCGCCAACGCGGAGCCAAGAATAAGATCCCAGCCGTCGCGCACACACTCAACGCAAATCCCCAGGTCAGCGCCAACCAGGGCGAAAACAACACCAACACCAACACCGCCGCACCTAACGACCTCACCCCTTGCCTGGTGCCCAGGCTCGTGCCGACCAAGGCAACCACTCCCATCGCCGCAGCCCTCAGCACGCTGGGCTCAGGCCTGGCCACGATCACAAACCCGACGACACCCAGGGCGCCGACGAGGATCAGCCAGCGGCGGCGCACGCCGACAAGTCGGGCCAGCAACATCAAGAACGCCAACATGAGCGTCAAGTTGGTGCCTGAAACCGCGACTAAGTGGGTCAGCCCGCACGTGCGGAAGTCGTCAACCAGCCTGGCTGGCATCCCCGAGTCGTCACCCACCACCAAAGCGGGCAGGAGGCTTCGCGGCTCCACGGGTTGTCCAGCGACCGAATTGCGGACCGCCACGCGCACCGGAGTACCCCACGACCACATTCCCTGATGGCCCACGGCTGAGACGTCACCTAGCACGCGGATTCGGGCCGCAATCGAGGCATCCTCCGCTGGGCTCAACCGACCGGTCAGAAGCACCACGTCGCCGTAATGATGCTGGCCCATACTTTGTGGGCCAAGGAGTTGTACTGGCGTGCCTAGTTGCCACCATCGCCCGCGCCCTCGGATTTGGGTCACGTCGGCTCGCGCAATCACGTAGTCGCCAAATCGGCCGTGCCGCAGGCTGGGATCTGAGGTCAGTTCGACGACCGCCACGACAGCGGCCTGGTCGTGTGCCAGCGCCGCAACGGGGCCGCCCCGCACCGCGTCAACGCGAACTGCGGCGCCACAAGCAGCAGTGACCGCAAGCAAGAGCCAAGCAACCTGCACCGCGCCAGGTCGGCGCACGAGAACCCAGCAGGCGATCACGACCGCCGCGCCCACCATCACCCACCACGGCCTCCAAAACCCGGCCAGCGCACTCGCCCACGCCACCGCACCCAGAAACGGCAGGCGCAGATCGCTCACAAGGTCACATGGGGTGCGATGTCGGCCAGCGTCTTGTCGCCAATCCCTGGCACTTCGAGCAGGTCCTCAACCGAGGTGAATGCACCGTGCGCTGCGCGCCAGTCGACGATCTTTTGAGCGGTCACCGGCCCAACCCCAGGCAACGTGTCGAGTTCGCTGAGTCCGGCTGAGTTGAGGTTGACCAGTCCCCCACCGCCCGCTGAGGCTGCACCCGCCTGGGCGCCGCGGTTGCTGACCAGAATCTGTTCGCCATCAACCAGCACCCGAGCCAAATTGATCGAACTCAGATCGACCCCGGCGCGCACTCCGCCTGCCTTGGCGATGGCATCGTTGACGCGCGATCCCGATGGCAAGACCACGAGGCCAGGTCGACGCACTTTGCCGGCAACATCGACGACCACCTGGGCGTCGTTGGACGCGACCTCGGGTGCGCCCGAGGCAGGCATCGGCCCAGGAGCAGGCTGGCTCAACTTCACCGAGGGCACCGCCTCGCCTGAGGGTGCAGTGCGCACCACCAGCCACGTCGTGGTCAGTGCAGCCAGCAGACCCAGCACCAAGACCCACACCCCATGGGCGCGAGTGAGGCGCAGTTGCGGCAACGACAAGGCACCAAGGCGAGACCTCGCTCGCACGTGGCGCCCGCTCTTGGGCAGGATCGGGCTCGGCGGTGCACTCGATTCGGGCTGCACCCGCAACCCACCCACGGTGTCGAGTTCTTGCGCCAGCAGGTCAAGGCGACGACGCGCGATGGCTTGAGCTTGGGCACGGTCGACTTTCATGTCGCCACGTTAAAGCTGCAAGAGCCCCCGTTCTGGTGGCCCAAAGCAACCTGTGGATAACCCTGTGGAGATACGTCCTGTGGACACGAAACGCGTCAGCGACGCGAGACAGTCACCGCGACCATGCCCGGACCCACGTGGGCTCCGAGTACGGCGCCCACCTCGGCGAGAACGACCTCACGCCCTTGCAGCCCGAGTAACTCATCAGACAACGAGGTCGCCAGACGTTCGGCTCGCTCGCTGGCGTCCAAGTAAGCAACCGCGACGTCGACGGGGGCATTGCCTGCAGCCTCGAGTGCGAGTTCTTCAAGCCGATCGAGGGCTCGAGATGTGGTGCGGACCTTCTCCAGTTGCACCACACGGCCATCTTTCACCGTCAGGATTGGTTTGACTGCCAACGCGGTGCCCACGATGGCGGCCGCAGCACCGACCCGACCACCACGTCGCAGATAGTCCAACGTGTCGACGTAGAACAACGACGTGGTCCCGGCTGCCGCGCGCTGAGCGCTTTGGGCCGCTTCGACGCTGTCAGCGCCGGCGGCGACGGCGTGAGCAGCCGACAACACGGCAAACCCAACCCCCATGCCAACCTGGCCGGTGTCGACGACAGCGACCGGCACCTTGGCGCGCTTGGCTGCCAACTGGGCTGATTCGGCCGTGCCACTGAGTTGTCCGCTCAAGTGGACCGAGACGATCGATGTGGCGCCTTGGGCCACGGCCTGGGAGTAGGCCGCACTGAATGCCGCAGGGCTGGGTCGGCTCGTGCTCACGGCTGCAAATTCGCGCAACGCTTGCGCCACATCGCGTGGGCTAGCCCCGGCAGGGTCACCTTCGTCGTACGCCTCAGTGCCAATCACCACCTGCAAAGGCACGATGTGAATGCTGTGTTCGGCAGCAAGGTGGGCTGGCAGGGACGCGGTGGAGTCGGTAACGATGGCAACCGGCATAGGGCGAAGGTTAGCCCGTTAGCGGTTAAAGACGCGTCGGACTCGATGCAATCGTCACTGTGACACCCGCAGCCCGCAGTCGAACGATTGCTCCAGGATCGGCCGTGGCATCGGTGATCACTTCCGTGATCGCATCGACCCCTGCGATGCGAGCCAACTGCACACGGCCCAACTTGGAGCCGTCGGCCACGACGTAGACCTTTTGCGCCCGCTCGATGAGCGCGAAGTTGGTCAGCGCCTCCACCTCGTCGTGAGTGGTCAAACCTCCGTCAGCATCGATGCCATCGACCCCAACGATGGCCACCGAAATGTTGAGGCCCCGCAGCACCTGCGCACCCCACACGCCCACCAATTCATATGACTGCGGCCGAGCGACTCCTCCGGGCACCACAACCTTGACCTTGGGTCGGATGGATAGTTCGGCAGCGATGTTGAGGGCATTGGTGACAACGGTGAGTTGATCGCGCACCGCGAGTTGGCGGGCCACTTCGCTGGTGGTCGTGCCGCCCGTCAAACCGACCACGGCACCTAGCGGCACTCGAGCCACGGCAATCTTGGCGATGGCGACCTTCTGCTCGCGTTGTTGGTTGGTGCGATAGCGCACTGGCAACTCGTGCTCGGCACGCGTGGCGACAGCACCACCATGGGTGCGTTCGAGGAGCTTTTGCTCTTGAAGCAATTGCAGGTCTCGACGCAACGTCGAGGCCGAGACCCCAAATCGCTGAGCCACCTCTGCGACAGCCAGCGTTCGGTCCGCAGTGAGCAGTTCT
>Ga0073899_10004253_pt1 | contig 12575 bp, 7 predicted proteins | sample KloWWTmetaKNB5Ph_FD_88975 | JGI IMG/M metagenome (GOLD analysis project Ga0073899, IMG submission 88975) | Active sludge microbial communities from Klosterneuburg, Austria, studying microevolution and ecology of nitrifiers - Klosterneuburg... | ecosystem: Engineered > WWTP > Aerobic digester >... | reverse complement strand
TCGACGAGCCGGAGCAGCGCCTCGTCGGCGGGGAGCGGGATGTGCAGGATCGATCGGGTGACCGGAAACCAGCTGTTGGAGGCGCCGAGCAAGATCGTGGTCACGGGGCGGCTGCAGCCCTCGGGCTCGAAGTCCCGGAGGTGAGGGCGCCGCGCGCGGCAAGGCGGCAGGCGGCCCTTGGCCTCCTTGCCGAAGGCGTCCGACATGCGACGTCGGGAATCGCAGAGCTCGCAGCGGACCTCGACGTCGCTGGCCTCGCCGGAGACGCCGAGCTCGCGCAGGGTGAGGGTGCCGCGGCAGGTGGGGTCCTTGCCCTGATGGACGAAGGCGTGCCAGGCGAAGTCGTCGAGGTGGCCGCACTCGCAGGCGATGAGGAAGCGGGCAGGCAGGACGGTGGGGGCCTTGCCACGGTTGCAGTTGAAGTGGACATAGCGGGCCAGATCGGGGCGACCGACGGGGGCCTTGAGCTGAAACAGGCCGCTGCTCAGCGGGGCGAGCGTGCTGCAGGCGGGGCATCGCATCCAGCGCGGGAAGGGGGCGACCGGGACGCCGACGATGGCGATGTCCTCGGAGGACATCCAGGGGCCCGTGGTGATGGCCTGAGTCGGCGGGGCGACGAGGCGCTGGACCTGCTCGCCGACGAAGCGACGGACGTCGCGGAGCAGCCGCTCCTCGGCGATCGTGGTGCAGCGATCGAGGTTCCAGTCCTCGAGGCCCATGATCATCGCCGAGATGTGCGGCAGATCGACGACGGCGCCGATGCCGTAGGTGTAGAGGAGCTGACTCGGGCGCAGCTCGCCGAGCGTAATGTTGGACCCTGCGCTCATGGCTTGTCTCCGGTGGGGCGCGCAGGCTCGTCATCCAGGCCGCCGTCCGCGAGCAGCAGGGAGGCGGTGGCCTCGACGTCGCGGAGAGAGTTCAGGCAGGTGAAGGCCTCCCAGGGGCCCTGTCCGGCTGGCTTGAGCAGGCCCAGGGTGAGGCCGTCGTTGCGGGTGCGGTAGCCGAGGCGGGCGCCAGTGGTGCGGTGGGCCTCGGCGGTCCAGCGGTCGAGCATATCGCCGAGCTCGCCGCGGAGCTGGTCGGCGAGTTTTGGGTCATCCTCGAGGGCGGTGGCGCGGCGAATGATGGCATCCACGGCGGCGTGGACCACGGGGTGGTCGCGGTCGATGCGGGCGGCGTCCTCGTTGCGGACGAAGTTACGGTCGGCCAGGCGAACGAGCGATACGAGCAATGCTGCGAGGCCGCGGTCGCGGGCGCGGGCGGCGAAGGGGGTGACCGAGAGGGCCTCGACGTGGCGATAGAAGGTCGCGTGATAGTGCTCGAAGGTCTCGTAATGCGAGAGGTCCCGCGGCCGTGCCCAGTTGTAGATCGTGACGACGAGCCCGGGCCGGGAGCGGCCGACGCGGCTGGTGGCCTGGATGTACTCGGCGGTGGTCTTGGGCTGGCCGGCGGTGACCATGAGGCCGAGGCGCTTCACGTCGACGCCGACGGAGATCATGTTGGTGGCGAGCAGGACGTCGAGGGGGCGCCGGCTGTAGGCGACGCGTTCGTCGTCGAGGTTGGCCTTGAAGGTCAATTCGAGGCGGTCGAGGAGCTGGGGGATCTCGGTCGAGCCGAGGCGCGAGGTCAGCTCCTCCACCGACAGCGCGCGGCGGGCAGCCAGGCCGCGCTGGTCCATGCGGCGGAGGCGGGTTCGTACGTCGTCATCGACCATGCGGCGCATACCGGCGAGTTCACGCAGGGAGTTGAAGTAGCCGACCAGCGTCATCCACGGGTCGGCGAGCGCACCGTAGCGATTGAAGAGCTGCTGCGCCGCGGAGAGGAGGGCGATGTAGACGCGGATCAGCGCGGCCTTGAGCCGGCGACCCGGGGCGCAGATACCGAGATAACGGCGACCGGGGAGCTCGGTGAGCGGGCGCTCGAGGGAGAAGAAGTTGTCGCCCGCGTCGAGGCCCGCGGGCGGGAACACCTGGACGTCGCGCATGAAGAGGGCGCGGATCTGCTGCGGCGCGCGGCGGATCGTGGCGGTCGAGGCGATGACCTTGGGGCGTACGCGGGTGCCGCCGACATCCCATGCGCAGAGCTCGTCCACGGCGGTCTCGTAGAGGCCGGTGAGGGTGCCGAGCGGGCCGCTGATCAGGTGGAGCTCATCCTGGATGATCAGGTCGGGCGGGCGCAGGGGGCCGATCGGTTGCAGGCGTGTGGCCGGGAGGTCGCCGCGCCGCGGATGATCGGTGTCGTCGAGCGCGGGCGCGACGAAGCCATGGCGCTCGCAGAGGTGCGTGACCTGCCCGAACAGGGTCTGAACGCGACCGTTCCAGGGCATTTGCGCGAACTTGTCGACCGTGGCGATCAGCAGGGTCGGCAGTCGGCGATAGATCTCCTCGTCGACGACGAGCACGGGGAGGCCCTCGCGCGGCGACTGCTTGCGGCTGAACATGCAGGTGCCGCGCGGGTCTCCGCAGTAGGTGAATGTTCGGCCGGCGCCGCTCTGGAACGGCTCGACGATGATGTCGCGGCCGGGGTCGATCGTGTGGCCGCACCAGGGGCAATGCGCGAGCTGGACCGGCGAACCGACGCCGGCGACGTTGATGCTCGGGCGCCCGTCACGGACCTTGACGCGCTTGAGCGCCTCGGCGGCGTCGTCGGTGCGGTTGGGGGTGCTGCGGGCGCCGACCCAGAGGCCGATGCGGAAGGGTTCGCGGCCCCAGCGGAGATCGCCGTGGGCGAGGGCGTCGCGGCGGATCGACTCGCAGGCGCAGATCAGGGCGGTCGCGCGTTGAAACTGCTGCAGCGTCAAGAGCCGCAGGGTGTAACGCATGAGCACGGCGACGCCCTGCTCGCCGGAGCGGCCGGCGACGACGCCCTGGAGGCGGCGCAATGCCATGACATAAGCGGCGAGGCCGAGATACGCCTCCGTCTTGCCGCCGCCGGTCGGGAACCACAAAAGGTCGGCGATGGCGCGCTCGGGGTCGCTGCGATGGGGGTGGTGAAGGCTCGTGGTGCTGTCGAGGTTGAGGAGGATGAAGGCGAGCTGGAAGACGCGCCAGGTGCGGTGCTCGGGGCGGTCGAGGGCCTCGAGGGTGACATTGTCACCGCCGCGCTGGCGCTCGCTGAACACGGTGCGCAGCCGCTGCAGGTACATCGCGCGATTGGCGAAGCGGAACGCCTCGGCGGCCTTCTCGTCGGCGGAGAGCAGCGCGAGGCCGTCGCGGATCCGGCCGAGGGCGGCCTCGCAGGCGGCGAGGTCGCGGTGCGCCTCGGCCGTGAATTCGTCGAGTCTCGCGTCGCGGTCGCCGAGGCGAGCGCGCTGGCGGCGGATCCACGCGGCGTAGGCGTCGGGGAGGGCGCGAAGCTTGAGACCGAGCTCGGCCCTCGGCGCCTCGGCCAGCTCGCGCATGTCGAGCACGAGGGGCTCGAGGTTCGGGTCATCCTTGCTGTGCCGGGAGTCCTGGAGGGGGACCTCGTGAGCGGGGATGATGCGCGTGCCGACCCGCCGGGCGCGGCGAGGGTCCGCGGGGTCGACCTCGGCGTGGACGCCGACGCCGTGGCCGACCGCGAACTCGCAGCGATCGCGGTAGAGCATGTCCATGGCCCGCAGCTCCTCGTCCGGCTCGGCGCCGGGGGTGGCCGCGAGGATCCGGCAGACGAAGATCGATCGATCCTCGGTATCGCCGAGCACGAGCTCGGGCTGAAACAGCCACGCCTCGTCGCGGCGCTCGTCGGGCTCCTGCTGGTGATTGACGAGGAAGATGCTGAGCAGCCAGCGATCGTCGAGGCGCCGCACGACGCCGCGCAGCAGCACCTGGGGCTGCTCGATGTGGATCGAGTACGGGAGGATCGTCCCGGGCGTGAGGTCGACATCGACGGTCGCCTGCATCGGGATCCGCTTCCAGACCAGGGGCGGTCGCTCGGCGCCCTCGGGGATCTGGGCGGCGGGGCGGCGCACGTAGCGACCCCAGCGGGCGGTGACCCGGATCCGAGTGATCTCGCCCGAGACGGCGCAGCTCAGGCCGAGCGAGGAGGGGAACAGGCTGTCGGGCGGAGGGGCGCTCGGGTCGGTCAGGCCGTCCTCGTCAGAGCCGTCCTCGACCTCGAAGGTGTCCTGCTCCTCGGGGTCGATGCGCTGATACTTCGGCGCGAGGGTGCCGACGAGGTAGCGGTCGCGGACGTGGCGCTCGGCGAGCTCCTCCTCGGGGCCGGCGGCGGGGCCGAGCAGGTCGCGGACCAGCGCGTCCTCGAGTTCGGCGCGCAGCTGGGCCGGCGGCGGGGGGCGCAGCAGCGGGAGCTGCTCGGCGTGGACCGGCGGGTGGAGGGCGAGGCCGAGGCGGAGGGTCGCGGCGAACAGCGGGAGCGCGCTGTCGAGGCCGAGGCCCTCACCGTGGGTGGCCTCGTCGAGGCCCGCGAGCAGGCGCTGGACCGTGTCGGCGTCGACGTGGGTGACGGCGCTCCAGTCGAGCCGGACGGAGTGATCGAGGATCTGCGCGCGCAGGTACCCGGCGAGCTCGAAGTCGTCGAAGCTCGGCGGGAGGGTGAAGAGCGCGCGGCCGGTCATTCCTGGTCGGCGATTGTAGACGAAGGCTGGGGGCGCGCGGGGGGAAAAGCGGTCCGGGCGGCAGACATTGTTCGGTAGCCGTTCGCTCTAAAGCGGTACATGCCGCAACTCACGGCTGCAAAGAGGCCCCAAGCGGCACCCCCTAACGCGTTGCCGCCTCGCGGAGCTTGGTTCGGTCCCGCGTTGGCGCCCGGGTCTCAGTCACCAGAGACGAGTGAAATCAGCCCATCAGCGATTGTCCGGGCGAGCTCCATGAGCGTCATGGCTTGATATTGCCCATCGACCATCAACACATTCCACAGGTCCCCCTTAGCCGGCGTGATGCTCATCTCCTCGGCCAGCGGGGATGCGTCGCCAGCAAGTGTCCATTGCGGGTAACCGTCGGGGTTTGGTTTCGACCAGAATAGCGAGGGCGCGTGTAAATCGGGCTCTCCTGCGGCATTGCGTAGTTCGCGGCTGCGGTATCCGACCCATGCGAGACGGCGAATGGTTTTCAGTCCAGGCGCCGAGATCTTAATCTCAAATGCCCAGCTCTTGCTGATCGGTCGACCATTGCAGAGTGCGAGGTAGTCATCCAGCGCGAGTGCATCTGCAATCAGATGAGAGCTGAGCGTCATGCCCGCCTCCTCGGCTACCGATGCAAGTTTGTCGAATAGTACTTCGTAGAGAAGTTTGATCGACGTGTTCCAGATCACCAGTCGTCGTTCTTGAGCTTGCCGGACTTTCACTGCCCCCAGGCTGTAGCCCTCCATCTCACGGGCCGCATTCTCCAGGCCGATGAGGGCTGCTTCGGTACGATCGATGAATAGGTCGAAGAACGCGCCGATGTCGCCGGCCGTGTCTGACTCCGCGAGTGCTGTAATATAACGATGGCGTTCTTGCGTTCGACGAATGATATCCGGTGGATATCCAGATCGGACCATCTCCAGCGTTGATACAGCTCGTGCGGTTCGACCGTTGCCATCGGAAAAGGGATGAATATGCGCCAGCCAGGCATGAAGTACTGCTGCCCGGAGGACTGGTGGAGCGCCGTGCTGGGCGATAGACCAGCGCTCCCAGTCTTCCATTGCTGACATCACCGCTTCCCAAGTCTTGGGCGGACGATGCGTCGCACCAACAATCGTCACACGGCCTCGACGAAATAATCCGGCGTCTGGGCGGCCCGCTAAGATAAGCGCATGTAGGTCCTTCACTTGGGTGAAGTTTGTGGCCGTTGATTGATCCTTCGCCATCTCCTCTAGTCGAACCAGCGCACGATGCAGGGCGATGGCATCTCGGACGTAAGCGGGGTCGTGTTCCGTCAAGGTTGTGCCCTTCTCGACTGCAAGCTTTGTCTCGCTGATGTCAAGTGTCGAGCCTTCGAGTGCATTCGATTCTGCAACCGATTCGTAGCGTTTCTGTCCGTAGTAGCGCCGCAGGGTGTCATCGGAAAGCTTGCCTGCGTAACGCAGAGCATTTACACGCTCATGTAGGCCGTTGAGCGCGCTGGCAATTGCACCCGCGACCGCAGGCGTTGCGCTGTAAATTGACCCGTCTAAGGCCGAAATCACAGAGAGAGCGTCGAGTGTCGACATAGCCTGAGTGTACGGAGAGCCAAGGGAGGCGTCAACAGGGACTGCCACCAGTCCCGCAGTCTGTCCGCAGAGCGAGGGACGGTACCGCGACGGCTGTGGTGGCGCCTTGAACGTCGAGCCATGCGAGTGGCCCCTGTCGTCGGCGGCCCATCCATTCGCCCGAGCTGAGCTCTATGTCGTGCCGAAGATGTTTGGCCCATCGGGACTAGTTCAATGTTTAGATGGCGCTGGCTGGCAGTGGGCGAGCCAGTGGAGGACGAGCTGGTCCAGGGGGCCGCCTTCGTTGCAGCCGTCGGGGTCGAGGAAGACGACGGGGTCGGTGGGGACCGGGGGGCGGGTGAGGGGGCGGTTGGCGAGGATGATGACCTGGGGGCGGGCGGCGGACTTGAAGGCGGCGGGGCGGTCGGCGATGTAGCCGTGCATCTTGAGGTAGGCGGCGCGGAGGTAGCCGAGGCGGTCGGAGAGCTTGGCGTCGAGGAGCAGCTCGATTGTCTGGCCCTTGTCGCGATAGACGAGGCGGAGGTCGGGGCGCAGGCTCGATGGCGCGCCGTAGGCGTGGCGGAGGGCGCTGGCATAGGCGCCGGGCCGGGCGCCCTGATTGTAGAAGAGGGAGAGATCGGCCGAGCCGCGGCGCCAGATGGCGATGGCTTTGCGGCGCGAGGCGATGATGGTGTTGTGGCGGGTCGCGTCGGGCCAGGCGCGGTCGATGGATTCGAGGAGGGCGAGCAGGATGTAGAGCTCGAAGCGGGTCTCGGCCAGGTAGGGGACGAGGGCGTAGCGGGCGAGGGCGTCGCGCAGGTGCTCGTGGTTCGGGTGCGGGAGCAGGCGGGCGTGGGCGCGGGTGATGTCGGCGGCGCGGCGGATCGCGGGGTCGCGGCTGTTGTCGCAGAGGCGCAGGGTCTCGGCGTCGGGGCGCTGGAGCGGGAGGTCGCGCAGGGCGGCGTGGCGCAGGCAGGTGTCGGCGGCGGCGTGGATCCGGGCGAGGCGGGCGACCCAGAGGTCGTCGCGGGCGTAGTTGCTGGGGCCGAGGGTCGCGGCGGCGGCCCGGATGCGGTCGACGAGCCAGCGGACGAGCAGGAGCTCGGGGCTGGCGAATGTGCGGCGCAGGCTGGTGGTGATCGCGCGGGCCGGGTCGCGGGTCTGTTGTTGCAGGATGAGGGTGCGGGCCCAGTCGATGCGGCCGCGGACCCGGCCGTGCAGCTCCTCGCGGACGCGCTCGCTGCGTGGATATACGCGGCGCAGGTAGTTCGGGAGGTCGGTGCATACGAATGCCTCGACGTGGTTGCCGGGGTCGAGCAGGAAGGCGAGCGCGGCGAGCTGGTGGAGGCTGCCGGGGTCGCCGGCGAGGCGGGTGAGCGCCTGGGCGACGGCCGCGGCGGGGTGCGGGCGGCCCTCGGCGCAGCGCAGGAGGTACGCGGGGAAGCGCGCCTCGAGCCAGGTCTCCCATGCGTGGCTCATGCGCGCTTGAGGTGCGGGAAGTAGCTGCGCAGGCTGGCGTTGAGTTCGCGGCGGACCGCGTCCTCGGTGAACAGGCGGTCGACGCGGGCGAGGGCCTCCTGGGCGCGGTCGTCCTCGGCGCCCTCGAGCTGGGGGAATACCAGCAGCTCGAGGCCCTCGCCGATCGCGCGCTCGGTGCTCGTGGTCTGGCGTTGGTCGGTGTATTCGAGGAGGTCGAGGAGCAGGGCGGGGCCGAGGTCGACGGCGTCGCCGAGGCCGCTGGCGCGCGAGAGGACGCGGGCGGCGAGCTCCCAGCGCTCGGCGGGGATGTTGCGGTCCTCGCCGGCGCGCTGGGCGAGGCGGCGCAGGCCCTCATCGTCGAGGCCGGGCACGTGCACGGCGGCGAAGCGACGCATGAAGGCGTAGGACAGGCGAAACAGGCTGGCCTTGTCGCGCACGTTCATGGTGGCGAGCAGGCGGATGTCGGGGCCGAAGCGGTAGATCGGGGCGTCCGGGCCGATCCGCACCTCGACGTTGTTGGCGTCGGTATAGGCGGTGGTCACGGTGCCGCCGCTCAGGACGGTAAATAGCTCGCCGAAGCACTTGTCGATGTCGGCGCGGTTGACCTCGTCGAGCACGATCCATCGGCGCTCGCGCAGGGCGCGGGTGACGACGCCCTCGCGGAAGGCGAGGCGACCGTCGGCTTGTTGGGCCCAGCCGCCGATGGTGTCGTAGGTCGACCAGTCGGCCGAGGCGGTGGCGAGCTTGGCCTCGCCGCCGCAGACGCCGTCGGCGTGGGCCTGGGCGGCGAGGGCCGCCGCGATCGTGCTCTTGCCGGTGCCGGGCGGGCCGAGGAGTAGCAGGTGCTTGCCGGCGTTGAGGGCCGCGCAGCAGCGCTCGAGCACGCCGGGCGGGCACTCGAAGCCGACGAGGCGAGCGGCGACGCGCTCGGGCGTGAGCGCGAGCTCAGGGGCTGGCGGGAGCGGGTCTGGCGATTGTGGATATTCTGGCTTGCCGAAGTCGTCGTCGATCGACACGAGGCCCGAGCCGGCGAACGCGCCCTCGACGGCGAACAGGGGCTCGCCCTGGATCTGGGCGCGGGCAGGGACATAGAATTGGGCCTTGATCACCGCGAGCGTCGTGAAGCGCAGTATGATCTCCCCGGGTGTCGGCTCCCAGGTGCCGGTCTCGAGGTCGTAGACGCCGCATACGATCTCGGGTCTGGTGCCGAGCCCGCTCTGGCCGGCGATCACCCGGGCTCGCTCGCTGTGGCGGCTGTTGCGCTCAGGATCGTCTGCGATGCGCTCGTAGAAGCTGTTTCTGCCGATCAGCTGGATCTTGCCGGCCTTCCCGGAGCGGAGCACATCGCGGACTTGAAACTCGATATTGGACCACAAGACCTCTGAACCGCGGTCCCCGGCCCACGCACACAGGCCGGTCGCATGGCCCTGATCTCCGGGCATGTTGTGGCGGGCGGTCTTGTGGTTGTGGATGTTGATCGAGAGCTTGAGCTCGCCGCCCTCCCAGCGCATGCGCAAGCGACGGCGGCCATCCTCGAGCTTATCCTCGGCGGCCTCAACCGTGCGCTCGGCGATGGACCAGGTGCGGGGGAGCGGCGCCGACAGGAGGGGCGTGAGCGCCTCGCGCGTGAGCGTCTCGGATTGCTTGAGGGTTGGGAGGGGCATCAGGTGGTCTCTTGTCCGCGTCTTGGAACCGGGGCTCGACTCGCCGACATTCAGATCTCGAGGCAGTAGAGGCGGAACTCCTTTTGACTGCACGGGCGGCTCAGGGCGCTGATCCACGCCTGTGTATTTTGCCACACCGGCCACTCCGGCGCGTCGACCGAAACGGCGTTGAGGCCGACGCGGGCCTTGTATGCCGCGTCGGCGCTGGTCCAGCCCTGGCAGTGCTGGTCCGGGCTGAAGCTGCTGCCGCCCGGGGCCGTGTTGGTCGCCGCGTGCTGCTCGTACAGGGCGGCGCCCGTCTCGGTGATCGAGATACCATCCTCGAGCGGCCCGGCCTCGACCAGCACCGTGAAGTTGTCCGCGAACTTCTTGCCCGTGACCAGCACGTAGGGCAGCGAGGCCGCGACCGCCTTGAAGCGCGCCTTGGCGTCGAGGTCGCCGGTGCTGAGCAGCGCATGGAAGCGCTTTGGCTCGGCCAGCCCAGCCGCCGCCGCCGCCGCCTGGCACTTGAGGTCGGCCCCGAACAACCCGCCGAGGTCGCCAGTGAACATCGCTGCCGTGACGAAGCCCCGCAGCTGCTGCGCCTTGCAGCTCGCGTCGCAGAGGATCTCCTGCTCGTCCCCCTTCGTCCCCCCGTTATCCGGGCCGAGGTCGCAGCTCTCGAACTCTGGCTGCAGCTTGCCGTCACCGCAGCGCGGGCCTGGCTGACAATTCTTCCCGCAGAGGCTCCCCCACTGGTCGCTGTTCGCGGGGCCCTCGTCGCAGATCTCCCAGTTCACGAGCAGCTTGCCGTCGCCACATACGTTGATCTTGCAGGCTTCGGTGCAAAATAGGTGATCGGCGTTGCCGGGGCCATCATCGCATTCCTCGCCTGGATCCACGTGACCGTCTCCGCACGGCGAGATGCCACCCGTCGTCGAGTCGGCCGTCGACCCGCTCGTACCCGGATCGTCGTCCGTGGCAGTTGTGACGCCTGTGGTCGTTGCGGTCGTCGTGGTCGGTCCGTCACCCCCGACTCCCGTGGTGGGCGCTGGGATTTCGGACGTCGTCGGTCCTCCGGTCGTGCTGGTCCCGGCGCTCACTTCGAGGTTGGATCCCCCCGAAGCGCTGCACGCGAGGCTGCTGAGCGGGAGGAGCAGGCAAAAACGACACCCTCGAGAGCGCTTGAACATGGAGGTCTCCTCGTTGCGGGTCACAGGCTCTGCATGCAATAGAGGGCGTAGGGTGAGCTGCAGGGGCTCGGATTGTCCCACAGCTCCGACATAGTCCATTCGAGCGTTGTGCGATCGCTGTACCCGTAGTGCCCCATCTTCAGGAACGAGTTGGTCGACCAGTCGTCGCAGTGCTGGGACCCGGGCACGGCGGTGCCGTCGGGCCGGGTCCCCGTCCACACCCCGCCGTGGTAGGTCTCGCTCTTCTCCGTCACCTCGAAGTTGTTCTCCAGCGCTCCGGCCAGCAGTGCGGACCACGAGGACGCGAGCACGAGCCCGTTCACCAGCACCAGTCGGCCGCGGCCGCGCGTGAACCGGTCGCGGGCGTCGGTCGTGCTGTCGCTGAGCCAGGCGCGATACTTCAGCGCGTCGGGCAAGCCCTGGTCGTCGGCCCGGTTGAAGCACAGCGCGTCGGCGATCTTCAGGCTCTCGAGCGCGCCGGCCTGGTACTGGATGCTCGTCACGAACGCCCCCCGGTCCAGCGCGCAGGTGTCGCTGCAGCCGTCGAGCGGGTCCAGGTTCGCGTCGTCGCACTCCTCGGGCACCGGGCCGAATGCCTCGAGCACCCCGTTTCCGCAGATGGCCATCGGCTCGCCCGTGCTCCCCTCCGTGGTGCCGGTCGCCTCGGTGGTGTCGGTCTTCTCCGTGGTGCCGTTCTCAATCGTGGTGGCCGTGCTGCCCTCCGTCGTGCCTGTGCTCATACCCGTCGTCTCCGAGCCCTCGACCGTCGTCTCGCCGGTCCCCGACGAGCTGGTGTCCTCCCCGGAGCTCGGCGTCGTTGCTGTCGCGTCCGTGGTGCTCGAGGAGAGCGAGCAGTTCTCCTCGAGGTAATCAGCGATCCGCCGCGACCCGCAGGCAGAGATAACCGTGAGCGCGGCGATAATGTAGGAGAAGCGCATGCGCTAAAACTCCCCCGCGATCATGAGGCCGACGCGATTGCGCCGGAGATCGAGGCTCAGGCGCGTCCTTCGACGCTTCGTGGCCCCGCGGATCAACAGCGCCGTGCCGGCCGAGACCAGGGCGCCGCCTGTGATCCCCAGCGCGATCATCAGCCCCTCCTCGCGTCGCGTGACCGTCAGCAGCTCGCGCATGCGGGCGCAATCTTCATCGGTGCAAGGCCGCGTGGCCAGGTCGGCGGTCAGCGTTTCGAAGTCGGCGAGGTGGCGCCGGTGACTGGACGCGACCGCCCCGAGCACGCCCAGCGCGACGAGGCCGAGCGGGAGCAACACCCCGCCGACGACGAGCTGCTTGCGCGCAGAGGGGTCGTCGATCGGGGTCCTCGGGACGACCACCGCGGGGGCCGGCGGCGCGGGGGACCCGGCGACCGGGAGAAGCGCCGTTGCAGCCTCAGGTGGGTCCACAGGGGGCGGCTTGCATGCGTCGGGACCGATCGCGGTGAGCTGCGCCGTCACCTCCTCGTGCCGTGCGCGGGCGCTGCGGGTCTCGATCTTGTTCGGGTCGTTCGGAAACGCGGCCGTCAGCGCGTCGGCGTGCTCTGCCAGAATACTCTGGAGGCGGCACAGGGGCGCGGCCTCGCCGGTCTGTTGGTGGAGGTCCAGGAGCGTCGAGCGCATCGAGCCGGCCAGCTGCTCGCGGCCCGCCAGGTCGCGGCGGGCGTCTGGCATCGACCGGTAAGCCGCGTGGAACTCGTCGACGGCGGGGGCGAGCTGACCGGCGTCGTAGAAGACCATCGCCTTCGCGTTGAGCTCGGCGGCCGCCGGGGACAGGACGCTCGAGGCGGGAGCGAGGACGAGGACGAGGGCGGCGTGCTGGAATATGGGCATCATGGGCGATGCGGCGGATCACGGGGTGATGAGGCGATAGCGGGTGCCGCGGGCCTGGCCTTTTTTGTCGACCAGGCCGTGCTTGAGGAGGTGGTCGATCAGGTCAGGCCATTGCTCGGCGGGGATGCCGGTGGTGCTCAGGAGCTCGAGCTTGGTCTGCGGGGCGCTGGCGGTGCGGAGGGCGGTGAGGATGGCCTCGATCGCGGTGGCGGTCGGGGTTGGGGTCGCGGTGGCCGGTTCCGGGGTCTGCGGGGAGCCTGGTGGCTTGGGCGGGGCCGGGGTGCGTTTCGGCTTTGTGGGTTTTGGGGATGCTTCGGGCGCCGGGGTGA
>Ga0073899_10004252_pt1 | contig 12577 bp, 10 predicted proteins | sample KloWWTmetaKNB5Ph_FD_88975 | JGI IMG/M metagenome (GOLD analysis project Ga0073899, IMG submission 88975) | Active sludge microbial communities from Klosterneuburg, Austria, studying microevolution and ecology of nitrifiers - Klosterneuburg... | ecosystem: Engineered > WWTP > Aerobic digester >... | reverse complement strand
TCCACTGCCCCTGGCTGTCGGCGGCGGAGAAGCCGATCACGCCGGTGCTGACACCGCAGGCGATCTGGCCCTTGGCCTTGATGGCCTCCAGGGTCTTGCCGGCGAGGGCGGGCGCGGAGGCCGTTAGGAGGGCCAGGACGAGGGCGCCGGCGAGGCGCCCGGGGTGGAGTCGGAGCATGGTGGTGATCGCAGAAAGGCCGAAGCCCGATAGCTTATCGGGCTTCGGCCTGGTGGTGCAAAGCAGCACGGGCAGGCACGGGCTGTCCCGGGCGCTGGCTCAACCGGCAGCGGGGGCCTTGGACGGCGCCGTCCACCCGCCCCCCAGGGCGCGGATCAGGTTGACCGTCGAGCGTGCCCGCTCGCCGTCCAGTCCCACGGCCAGGCGTTGCTGCTGGAGCACGCTGCGCTCAGCGTCGATGACGTTGAGGTAGCTTACGGCGCCCTCCCGGTATTGCAGGCGGGCAATGCGGGCGGCGCGTTCGGCCGAGCCGACGGCGCTGTCCTGCTCCCGGTGCTGTTCGCCTAGGATGCGCAGCTGGGCCAGGTTGTCCTCCACTTCGCGGAAGGCCTGCAGCACGGTCTGGCGGTAACGGGCGCTGTCTTCCACGTAGGCGGCGCGGGCCTGATTGATGCCGGCTTCCCGGGCGCCGCCGTCGAAGATCGGCAGGCTCAGGGCGGTACCCACCAGGGGGCCGAAGACAAAGCTGCGGCTGGCGTACTTGAAAAGGTCGCCCAGGCCGTCGGATTCGTAACCCAGGGCGCCGGTGAGGGACAGGCGTGGGAACCAGGCCGCCCGGGCCACGCCGACGCGGGCGTTGGCGGCGGCCATGGCCCGCTCGGCGGCCGCAATGTCGGGCCGGCGCTCCAGCAGGGCCGAGGGCAGGCCGGCCGGCACATCGATGGACAGGCGGCCCAGGGGCATGGCCGGCAGGCTGAACTCGGCCGGTTGCTTGCCCAGCAGGATGGCCAGTGCGTGCTCGGCCATGGCGCGCTGGCGGGACAGGCCCAGGGATTCGGAACGGGCTGCGGCCAGCTCGCTGCGGGCCCGGGCCAGGTCCAGCTCGGCGATGTCGCCTTCCTCGAAACGGCGCTGGAGCAGTTTCACCGTGTCGGCGCGCAGCTTGACCGCATCGCCGTACAGGGCTTGGGCGGCGTCCAGCTCGCGGATGAGGAAGTAGGCCTGGGCCACGTCGGCCTGCAGGCTGAGCAGGGTGGCGCCGAACAGGGCGGCCCGGCGTTCGGTGTCGAGGCGGGCGGCCTCCTCGGCGCTGGTCAGCCGGCCGAACAGGTCCACCTCATAGGCGATGGTGGCCTGGCCCCGCCACAGGGTGGTGGCGCGGGTGTCGGCGTCGGCCTCCAGGCCCTGGGAGGTGGGTGAGGGGCGCTGGCGGGTCGGGCCGAAGCCGACGCCGACCTGCGGAAAGCGTGCGGCGCGGGCCGACTGTTCCAGCGCCCGGGCCTGGCCCAGGCGGGCCGCGGCGGCCAGCAGGTCTGGGTTGGCGGCGATGGCGTCCTGCTCCAGGCGGTCGAGGACAGGATCGCCGAAGACCTGCCACCACTCGCCCCGGGCGGCGCTGTCGGCGGGTTCGGCGGGCTTCCAGTTGGCGTCGACGGGGGCTGCCTCCTTGAAGGCGGCCGGGGTGGCAATGCCCGGTTTGTCGTAGACGGGCGCCACCGAGCAGCCCGCCAGAAGCAGCAGGCTGGCCAGCAGACCAATGGCGGGGCGGGGCAGGGGAAGGGTATGCAGCTTCATCGTCTTACTCCTGGCCGGCGTGGGCATGAACGGGGGCCACCAGCGGCGCTTCGTGGGGGGCGGCCGAGTGGAGGGGGTGGCGCTTGTCCAGGGTACGCAGCAGCACGTAGAACACCGGCGTCAGGAAGAGCCCGAACAGGGTCACGCCCAGCATGCCGAAAAACACCGCGATGCCCATGGCGTGGCGCATCTCGGCGCCGGCGCCGGTGGAGGTGACCAGCGGCACCACGCCCATGATGAAGGCGATGGAGGTCATCAGGATGGGGCGCAGGCGCAGGCGGCTGGCGTCGATGGCGGCCTGCCGCGGGCTGTGGCCCTGCAGCTCCAGCTCCCGGGCGAACTCGACAATCAGGATGGCGTTCTTGCACGCCAGCCCCACCAGCACCATCAGGCCGATCTGGGTGAAGATGTTGTTGTCGCCCCCCGTCAGCCACACGCCGGTGAGGGCGGCGAGGATGCTCATGGGCACGATCAGGATCACCGCCAGGGGCAGGGTCAGGCTCTCGTACTGGGCGGCCAGCACCAGGAAGACCAGCAGCACGCTGATGGGGAAGACCCACACACCGGCGTTGCCCGCCAGGATCTTCTGGTAGGTGAGGTCGGTCCATTCGAACTTCACGCCCCGGGGCAGGGTTTCGGCGGCGATGCGCTCGGCGGCCGCTTCGGCCTGGGCTGAGGAGAAGCCCGGCGCCGGCCCGCCGTTGATGTCGGCGGCGGTGAAGCCGTTGTAGCGCACCACCATCTCCGGGCCGTAGGTGGGCGTGACCCGCAGCAGGGAACCCAGGGGCACCATCTCGCCATTGGCGTTGCGGGTCTTGAGGCGGCCGATGTCCTCCGGTTGGGCACGGAAATCGGCATCGGCCTGGGCGCGCACCTGGTACACCCGGCCGAAGCGGTTGAAGTCATTTACGTACAGCGAGCCCAGGTAGATCTGCAGGGTGTCGAACACGTCGGTCACCGCCACGCCCTGCTGCTTGGCCTTGGTCCGGTCCAGGTCCACGTCCAGCTGGGGGACGTTGATCTGGTAGCTGGAGAACATCGGGCCCAGCTCCGGCGCCTTGCTGGCGGCGGCCATGAAGGCCTTGGCGGCCTTGTCCAGCTCGGCGTAGCCGAGGCTGCCCCGGTCCTCGATCTGCATCTTGAACCCGCCCACGGTACCCAGGCCCATCACCGGCGGCGGCGGAAAGACGGCGATGAAGGCCTCCTGGATGGCTGCGTACTGCTGGTTGAGGGCCCCGGCAATGGCCCCGGCCGACAGCTCCGGCGAATTGCGTTCGGCGAAGGGCTTGAGGGTGACGAAGACGATGCCGGCGCTGGAGCTGTTGGTGAAGCCGTTGATGGACAGGCCGGGGAAGGCCACGGCGCTCTCCACGCCCGGCTGTTTGAGGGCGATCTCGCCCATGCGGCGGATGACGGCCTCGGTGCGGTCCAGGGAGGCGCCGGCCGGTAGCTGGGTGAAGCTCACCAGATACTGCTTGTCCTGGGCCGGCACGAAGCCGCCGGGGACGAGGTAGGAAATTCCCACGGTGAGCCCGAGAAGCACGGCATACACGCCCATGGCGGAGGCCTTGCGGTTGATGACGCCGGTGACGCCGCGGCCGTAGCGCTCGCTGCTGCGATTGAAGAAGCGGTTGAAGCGCGCGAAGAAGCCGCCGAACCAGCGTTGCATCTGCACCGTCAGCCAGTCGGGGGGCGTGTCGTGGCCCTTGAGCAGCAGGGCAGCCAGGGCCGGCGACAGGGTCAGGGAGTTGAAGGCCGAGATCACCGTGGAGATGGCGATGGTCATGGCGAACTGCTTGTAGAACTGGCCGGTGAGGCCGGTCATGAAGGCCAGGGGCACGAACACCGCCACCAGCGTGAGGGCGATGGCGATGATGGGCCCGGACACCTCGCGCATGGCCCGGTAGGTGGCCTCGCGGGGCGACAGGCCGGCCTCGATGTTGCGCTCCACGTTCTCCACCACCACGATGGCGTCATCCACCACGATGCCGATGGCCAGCACCATGCCGAATAGCGACAGGGCGTTGATGGAGTAGCCAAAGCCCAGCATCAGCGAGAAGGTGCCGATGATGGACACCGGCACCGCCAGCAGCGGGATGATGGACGCGCGCCAGGTCTGCAGGAAGACGATGACCACCAGCACCACCAGGGCGATGGCTTCCAGCAGGGTGGTGATCACCGCCTTGATGCTGGCCCGTACGAACTGGGTCGGGTCATAGACGATGCTGTATTTCACCGAAGGCGGGAAGTCCTTTTCCAGCTCGGCCATGGTCTCGCGGACCTGGGTCGAGATGTCCAGGGCGTTGGCGCCCGGCGTCTGGAAGATGGGGATGGCCACGGCGGGCTTGTTGTCGAGCAGGGCGCGCAGGCCATATTCGGCGGCGGCCAGCTCGATGCGGGCCACGTCGCCCAGGCGGGTGACGCCGCCATCGGGGGCGGTCTTGAGGATGATCTGCGCGAACTCCGCCTCGTCCTTCAGGCGGCCCTGGGCGTTCACGTTGAGCTGCAGGGGCGTGCGGCGGTCGTTGGGCGGCGCGCCGATCACGCCGGCGGCCACCTGTACGTTCTGCTCGCGGATGGCCTTGACGATCTCGGGGGCGGTCAGGCCGCGCTCTGCGACCTTACCCGGGTCCAGCCAAACGCGCATGGCGTAGTTGCCCGAACCGAACAGGCCCACCTCGCCCACGCCCTTGATGCGCGCCAGACTGTCCTTGACGTTGAGGACCGCGTAGTTGCGCAGGTAGGTCATGTCATAGCGGTCGTCCGGCGAGGTGAGGTGCACCACCATGGTGATGGTGGGCGTGCTCTTGGCGGTGGTCACACCCAGGCGCTGCACGTCCTCCGGCAGGCGCGGCAGGGCCTGGGAGACCCGGTTCTGCACCAGCTGCTGGGCCTTGTCCGGATCGACGCCCAGCTGGAAATGCACGGTGAGGGTCAGGTTGCCGTCGCTGTTGGCCTGGCTCTGCATGTAGAGCATGTTTTCCACGCCATTGATGCTCTCCTCCAGCGGAGCGGCCACGGTTTCGGCGATCACCTTGGGGTTGGCGCCGGGAAATTGGGCGCGCACGACCACCGAGGGCGGCACCACTTCGGGATACTCGGCGATGGGCAACTGGAAGACCGACAGCAGGCCAGCCAGCAGGATCAGGACCGACAGCACCCCGGCAAAGATGGGGCGGTCGATGAAGAACTTGGAGATGTTCATGGGACGGCCCTCAGATGCGCGTCTTCAGCGCGCGGGGCTCGGCCACGGCGGCGACGGGGGCGCTGCCCTCCATGGCCACCGGGTGGGGCGTCACCGGATCGCCCGGGCGGATCCGCTGCAGGCCATTGACCACGATGTGCTCGCCCGGCTTGAGCCCGTCTTCGACGACGCGCAGGCCGTCCTGCAGCTTGCCCAGCCGGACTTCCCGGTAGGCCGCGCGATTGCCGTCGCCCACCACCAGCACGAAGCGCTTGTCCTGATCGGTGCCGACAGCCCGGTCGTCGATCAGCACGGCCTCCCGCGGGGTGTCGCTGCCCAGCCGGATGCGGGCATACAGGCCGGGCACCAGGCGACCGTCCGGGTTGTCGAACACGGCTCGCACGCGGATGGTGCCGGAGGTGGTGTCGAGGCGGTTGTCCACCGAGTGGATGCGCCCCTGGGTGCTGTATCCGTCCTGGTCGGCCAGACCCAGGTGGACGGGCAGGCTGGTGCCCTTGGCGGTGCGTGCTGGGTTCACCGATTTCAGGAAGGTCTGCTTATCCACGTCGAAGGCGGCGTAGATGCGGTCGGACGACACCAGCGTGGTCAGGGCCGGGCCGCCGGTGGTGCTCACCAGGTTGCCGATGGTGACCTCGGCCCGGGACATGCGTCCGTCGATGGGGGCCTTGATGGTGGTGTAGTCCAGATTGAGGCGGGCGATGCGCAGGGCGGCGCGGGCCGCCTGCACTCCGGCGGCGGCGTCCCGGGCGGCGTTCTGCTTCTCTTCCAGATCGCGGCGGGACACGGCGTTGTCGGCGATCAGGCGTTCGGAGCGGGCCAGGTCTGAAGCGGTGTAGGCGACCCGGGCCTCCGTTGCCGCAAGCTGGGCCTCGGCCCGCGCCACCTCGGCCGCGAAGGGGCGCGGGTCGATGGTGAACAGCACGTCGCCCTTGCGTACGGCGGCGCCATCCTTGAAATGCACTTGGGTGAGGATGCCGGAGACCTGGGGCCGGATCTCCACCCGGTCCACTGCTTCGAGGCGGCCGGAGAAATCCTGCCAGTCGGTGATGGCGCGATGGATGACCTCGGCCGTGTCCACCTGGGCGGCCTGAGCTGCGGCGGGAGCGGCCGGCACGTCGGCCCGGGCCGAGTAGGCAGCGATGCCGCCACCGGTCAGCAGGAGGCCGGCCAGGGCGGCGGCCAGGACGACGCGCCGATTCATGGGTGGAGAGAGTGTGTCGCTTGTTTTCATGATGTCCTCGCTGTTGTCAGGGGGGCGGGATTGGGGGATGACTGCATTTTGGTTGTTTATTTTTTGCGGATAAATACATAGAAATTGACTTCACTGTTCGCATTGAGCTAATAATTGAAGCGAGGCTTCCGTTCGGAGGGCCGCAGCAGGAGACGGGCAGATGGACAGGTTTCAGGCCATGAAGGTGTTCATGGGGGTGGCGGAGGCGAGCAGTTTCACCCGGGCGGCAGACAACCTGGGCTTGCCCCGGGCCACAGTGACGACCACCATCCAGGGGCTGGAAAACCTGCTCAAGGTGCGCCTGCTCAACCGCACCACGCGCAGCGTCAGCCTGACGCCGGACGGGGCGGCGTACTACGAACGCTGCGTGCGCATCATCAAGGAGCTGGAGGAGACGGAGGCGGCGTTTCAGGATGCCGCCCGGCGACCCCAGGGGCGTCTGCGGGTGGATGTTTCCGGCCCCATCGGGCGGCGCATCCTCATCCCGCGTCTGTGTGAGTTCCACAGCCGCAACCCGGACGTGGAGCTGGTCATCGGCATGGGCGACCGGCCGGTGGATCTGGTGCAGGAGGCGGTGGATTGCGTGATCCGTGTCGGTGAGCTGGTGGACTCAACCCTGGTGGCGCGCCGCATCGGCAGCCTGAGCTTTGTGACCTGCGGGGCGCCGGCCTACCTGGAACGCTACGGGGAGCCCCGGACGCTGGAGGATCTGCAGCATCACAAGGCGGTGCATTACTTTTCCAGTGTCAGCGGCCGCAATTTCGACTGGGACTTCGTGGTGGATGGTGTCAGCGTTCCGGTGCGCATGAACGGCCGAGTGGCGGTGAACGACACCGATGCCTATAACGCCTGTGGCCTGCAGGGCTTCGGGCTGATCCAGCCGGCACGCTTCATGGCCCTACCGCATCTGGAGAGCGGCGAGCTGAAGGAGATCCTGCCGGCCTGGAAGCCACTTCCCTTGCCCATGTCGGTGCTGTATCCCCATAACCGTCACCTTTCCCCCAAGGTGCGGGCCTTTGCCGACTGGGTGGCCGAGCTCTTCAGCGAATGCCCGCTGCTCAACGGCAGCGACGGGGTTGGTTTCACGGCCGGCGAGTGCCGCTATCCCGAGCGCACTTTCAGCTACACCGTGCGGGAGATGCTGGAGCAGGAGAACCGGAGCGCCGGGCTCGGCTAGGCGAGGCCGAACCGGGAGAGGGGCTCAGCGGGGGAAGTACATCTTCGCCTTCACCAGCTTGTAGGTCCATGGCAGGCCGGCGTTCTTCCAGCCGTTCACAATGCGTTGGCCGGCTTTCGGACCTTCCTTGGTCGAGTCGCCCTCGAAGCCTTCGGCAATGCTGTAGACGCGGGTGAAGCCGGCGTTGGCGAGCAGGTCGGCGGCCCGCGCGCTGCGGTCGCCGGATCGGCAGATGAGGATGACCCGGTCGGTCTTGGTGAGGCCCTTTTCCTTGAGGCGGATCTCGGCTTCCTGGATGAAGTCGCTGTTGGGCTCGAGCTGGTACATATGGCGGCGCTCGTCCCAGTCGGTCATCAGCTCCTGGTGTTCCACGTAGGGCACCAGCGCGTCGGCGGCATTGGGCATGCCCACGTACATGGCTTCGGCACGGGTGCGCACGTCGAGGAAGAGGGTTTGGGCCGAGGCCTCGCCGACAATCTTGTAAGCCTCCTGAGGCGTCAAGTAAAGCTGCAGACGGGAGCGTTTGTAATCGGGCAGGGTGCTGGCGTCCACGCCTTCGGCCAGGGCCGGGAGCGACAGGGAGAGACTGCTCAATGCCAGCAGTGCAGCGATCGCAAAATGTCTCATACTTCCTCCAGATGATTTGTTTGTGCCAACCCCTGTCGAGGCTGATCATGCGTTCAAGAACGTTTTTCCTGCTGGCCGGTGTGCTCCTTGCCGGTCTGGCCCGGGCCGGTGATCCGGCGACTGGCGAGAAGATGGTGACGGAGCATGCCTGTGCCACCTGCCATCAGCGCTTGGTGGGCGGGGATGGCTCGGCCCTGTACACCCGCAGTGATCGCAAGGTGACCAGCAAGGCCAAGCTGGCTGCCCAGGTCGGCTTCTGCAGCAATCAGTTGAAGACCGGCTGGTTTCCTGAGGACGAGGAGCATGTGGTGGCGTGGCTGAATCACCGCTACTACCACTTCAAATGACACGAAGGGCAACGCTCATTGGGCCAGCCCCTGCGTGACCCGGTTTTCGAGGTAGCCGCCATACAGCCCCACGCTGTCGCCGCCCAGCAGGGCGTCGGCCCGGGGCTGGCCTTGAGCGTCCAGGAAGAGCACCGTGGGGGCGAACTTCACCTTGTAGCGACGGGCGATGTCGGCGTGGCTGATCCTGTCCCCATTGAAATCCTTCAGCAGGCGCGGGCTGCCGATGCTCACCTCGCGGATGCGCACCCGCCCCCGAAAGCGCGGGTCATCAAGGAGGGCAGGGAGATAGGCGTCCCTCACCGCGACGCAATAGGGGCAGTCGGGTAGGCTGAACAGGACCACGTAGAGCAGATCCCGCCGGTTGCCGCCGACCTCCTGCAGGCTGGATTCGAGGGTGCCGCGGGCATGCACACCGACGCCCCCCACCAGCAGCAGGCAGGCCAGCAGGGCCAGGCGCACGAGCAGCTTCATGGACTTATCGGGCGAGGGACTCGCGCTCCAGGGTCAGGTAGCTGCCGTAGGCGTTGATGCGGTTGGCGGCCTCGAAGGCGGGCACCTTGCTGAAGCGGCTCCAGTCGGTGCGGGCGTAGGCCTCCTCAAAGGGCACCATCTCTTCCACCGCTTTACCCATCTGTTCGCGCAGGTAGAGCAGGTAATCGCGGGTCAGCTTGAGGTCGGCAGCGGCGTTGGTGGAGTGATTGCCGTGCCCCGTGACCAGCACCTTGGGTTTGAGCCCCACCAGGGTGTCGATGGCGGCCAGCCAGCGTTTGCTGTCGGCGTTCCCGACGAAGGGTATGCGGCCAGCAAACAGGATGTCGCCGCAGAACACCACACCGTCTTCTTCCACGGTCACCACCAGGTCTTCCGGGGCGTGGGCGGGGCCGAGGATGGTGATGCGAAAGTGCAGACCACCCTCTTCAAAGCGGGTGTCACCCGTGAGCCAGCGGTCGGCCTGCATCAGACGGGTGTTCTCGTCTACCCAGGGAAACAGGTCTTTCTGGCGCTGGGCCAGGCGGGCGGCCGCCTCGCCACTGCCGAAGTATTCCTTGCCACCTTCGTGGGCCCACACCTCGGCGCCGGCTGCCTTGAAGGCTGCGAGGCCGTAGAAATGGTCGGCGTGGTAGTGGGTCAGAATGACCCGCTTCACCGGCTTGCTGCTGACCTGGCGGATGGCTGCCAGCAGTGCGTCGCCCAGGGGCGGGGTGCCGAGGGCGTCGATGACGATTACGCTGTCCCGGGTGACGACGAAGCCGGCATTGCTGTTGAAGCCCTTGTTGGCCGCTGAAGCCATACCGGCGTCGCCCAGCACATACCAGGCGTGTTCGGAGACGCGGACCGGTCTGAGCGTTTCGGCGGCAGCCTGCCCGCCCGGCAACAGGCCGGCCAGGATCACAAGGGTGAGGGCGACGATGGCATGTAGCCGGGGAGGGAGGGGGAGTCTGCTGCAGGCCATCGTCGTTCTCCTCAAACCATGCCGGGGTTGCCTGCCATGCCCTTCAGGGTCGGCAGATTGAGCGGACGGGCGCGGACTACCTTCTGCCCCTTGAGATAGCGGGCCACCAGATCCCACACGGCTTCGCCGCCGGCCTTGGCGGCGTCTTCCGAGACTGGCGCCCAGCCGGCGACCTTGTAGGTCTTGCCGGCCTCCAGCAGCTTTCCACCCAGGCGCATGTCGGAGATACGGCCGCCCATGCGGCCCATCGGGTCGCAGGCGTACTCAAGCCCGCCAACCCGCACCATGTCGCCGCCCTGCTGGTAGTAGGGGTCGGGGTTGAACAGGTTGTCGCAGACGTCTTCGAGCACGGTCTTGATCTGCTCGCCGGTCATCATGGTCACCGTGGTCCATGGGTAAGTGATGGCGGTCTGGTCGAGCAGATGCTCCATGCGGATGGTGTCGCCGGGCAGCAGGCTGGTGCCCCAGCGGAAGCCGGGGGAGAAGGCGATCTCGGCGTTCTTTTCGGCCAGCAGGGCGTCGAGGATGAGCTGGTCCCAGGAGCCGTTGAAGTTGCCGCGGCGGTACAGCAGCCCTTCGCTGACAGCAAGCTTCTCGGCCAGCTTGCCCTCGTAGGGGGCGCGCATCTTCTTGATCAGCGCGTCCATGGCCGGGTCGGCGGGGATCAGGTTGGCGAACACCGGCAGCAGCTTGTAGCGGAAGTCGGTGACCTTGCCACCCTTCACCTCCAGGTCGAGCACGCCCAGGTATTTGCCGTTGGAGCCGGCATTGGTGACCAGGGTCTGGCCACCGGCGTTCTTCACGATCACCGGGGCGGGTACGCCGTCGTGGGTGTGCCCGCCCAGGATGGCGTCCACACCGCGCACCCGGCTGGCCATCTTCAGGTCCACGTCCATGCCGTTGTGGGACAGCACCACCACCGCCTGGGCGCCGGCGGCGCGGGCTTCGTCCACCACCTTCTGCAGGTTGTCGTCCTGGATGCCGTAGCTCCAGTTGGGCACCTGCCAGCGGGGGTTGGCAATGGGGGTGTAGGGGAAGGCCTGGCCGATGATGGCCACGGCCACGCCGTTGATGTTGCGGATCACGTAGGGCTTGAACACCGGGTCGCCGAAGTCGGCGGTCTTGATGTTCTGGGCGACGATGTCAACGGTGCCCTTGAAGTCCTTCTCCTCGATCTCCTTGACCCGGGCCTCCCCATAGGTGGCTTCCCAGTGCAGGGTCATGACGTCCACGGTGAGGGCCTTGCAGGCGTCCACCATGTCCTGGGCGTTGGTCCACAGGGCCAGGCCGGAGCCCTGCCAGGTGTCGCCGCCGTCAAGAAGCAGGGCTCCCGGGCGGCTGGCCTTGAGCTGCTTGACCAGGGTGGCCAGGTGGGCGAAGCCGCCGACCTTGCCGTAGGTCTTGGCAGCCTTGACGAAATCCAGGTAGGTGAAGGCGTGGGCCTCCGGCGTACCCGGGCGGATACCGAAGTGGCGCAGCAGCTTGTCGCCCACCAGGTGCGGCACCTGGCCAGCCATGGGGCCGATGCCCAGATTCACGTCCGGCTCGCGGAAGTGGATGGGCAGCAGCTGGGCGTGACAGTCGGTCATGTGAAGCAGGCTGACGTTGCCAAAGCGGGGCAGGTCGTACATCCGGGTGGCGGCCTTGGCCGCCTCGGACGGATTGCTGTGCAGGCTGAGGCCGCCGGCCGCGGCGACGGCCAGCACTTGGAGGAAATCCCGGCGATTCATGGACATGCGGTGGGCTCCATTGTCAGTCTTTGTTAACGGGCGATTCGGGATCGACCAGGAAGGCGACTATGTGGGTGATCTGCTCCGGTGTGAGCCAGCTGTGCAGCCCGAAACGGGGCATGTTGGTGCACGCGGTGAAGGCGTTGGAGTTGTAGATCTTGTCGTAGGTGTACTTGACGATGTCGTCGCTGGCGCCGCGCAGCTTGCCGAAGTGGTGCAGGGTGGGGCCGATGGTGCCGTAGGCCACTTCCTTCTTGGCCAGCTGGTGGCAGGCGTAGCAGTTGCCGCCGCGGGGGGTCATCGGGGCGTCGGGCTGGATGAAGCCGATGTGTCCGCCGCGGCCGCTGGAGGCGAGCTTTTCGCCTTCCTTCCAGTCACCGATGAGCTTGCCATCCACGGGGTAACGGATCGTGGCCTTCTGAGCCAGTTCGATCTTCTGGCGCAGCTTGGCGGGCGGATTGTCCCGGTACTGGCTGCACACGCGCATGGCCTCATCCTGCTCAAGGCGGTCCATCCAGTACTTGGGGTTGTCGCCGCGGAAGGAGCTGCGGAAGATCTGTTCGGCCTGCTTTGACACGTCGTTCTTTACGCTGGCGGCGCCGGAAGGGCTGCGCTCCTGGGCCTGGGCGGGCAGGCTGGCGAGCAGGGCAAGGGTGGCGGCGATGAGGGTCTTGTGCATGGTGGTGTCCTCTCAGCGCTTGATGCCAGGGGTCTGCATGACGGTGCCGCTGGCATTCTTCTGCAGATACACCTGCAGGGCGATCACCGAGTCGGACAGGTATTTGGGCTCGGGCCAGCGGGCCTGGCGCATGCAGTCAATGAGGCGTCGCTGCATGGTCCAGACTGCACCCTGGGACACCCGGTAGGAGGGCCAGGTGGACATCGCCACTCCAGCGCCCGCCTGGGTGGTGAGGTTGCCCAGATCCTGCAAGCGGATGCGCTTGTCGTCCTGGCCGTGGCAGATGGCGCAGGAGAAATCCTGCGGGCCGCTGCGGCGGTAGAAGATGTACTCGCCCACCTTGGCCATCCGGGCTTCCTCGGGGTGGCGGGCCGG
>Ga0073899_10004250_pt1 | contig 12583 bp, 10 predicted proteins | sample KloWWTmetaKNB5Ph_FD_88975 | JGI IMG/M metagenome (GOLD analysis project Ga0073899, IMG submission 88975) | Active sludge microbial communities from Klosterneuburg, Austria, studying microevolution and ecology of nitrifiers - Klosterneuburg... | ecosystem: Engineered > WWTP > Aerobic digester >... | reverse complement strand
ATTTTGAAGGTCAAGCCGAAGCGAACCCGCTCGCGCAGCGCGGCTACTCACGCGATCATCGGCCCGATTGCAAGCAGGTCTGCATTGCGCTGGTGGTCACCATCGATGGTTTCCCGCTGGGCTACGAAGTCTTCCCCGGCAACACGCACGACTCGCGCACTTTGCAAACGATCGTCGCGACCATGGAAGCGCGTCACGGCGTGGTCGGCCGCGTATGGGTCGCCGACCGCGGCATGGCGAGCGCCGCCAATCTCGCATGGCTGCGCGAAACCGGGCGACGCTACATCATCGGCGCGCCCAAATCAGAGCTGAAGAAGTACGCGAGCGCACTCGCTGCGCAGTCCGGCTGGCGCGTGATCCGCGAAGGTGTCGAGGTCAAACTCGCGCGTTGTGCACAGACCGGCGAGACCATCATCTTGTGCCGCTCAGCGGAGCGCCGGAGCAAAGAACAGGCGATGCACGAGAAGTTCTCTCGCCGCATCGAAGCGGCGCTTGCGCGCCTGGCGAGTCGTATCGATCACGCCGCCAAGCGCGTCGATGCGAGTCAGGTGAACCGGCAGATCGGCCGCATCTTGCAGCAAAACCAGCGCGCCGCCGCGCGCTTCGATGTGCGCCTCATCGAAGTTGACTGCGCGGCGGGCTATCGTCTTGAAGTCAATATCCACACGTCGTTCGATGAGTGGGCAGCGCTCTCGGAAGGCGCCTATCTCTTGCGTTCGAACATCACCGACTGGTCCGATGAGCAGCTCTGGAAGGCGTATATCCAGTTGACCCAGGCCGAAGCCGCCTTTCGCATCCAGAAGGACCAACTGCGCGTGCGTCCGATCTGGCATCAGCGCGTCGAGACGCATATCCCGGTCTGCTTTCTCGCCTTCGTGCTCTGGAAAACGTTGGAGCTATGGCAACAACGCGCCGGCCTGGGTAACTCACCGCGCACGGTGCTCGAAGAGCTCGTGCGCATCCAGTCTCACGACGTTGTCTTACCGACCACCACTCACGGGGAGATCCGTTTGCGTTGCGTCACTCAACCCGACGATGCCCAGGCGGTGTTGCTCGAACGCATGGGTATCGTGCTGCCCAAACGCATGCGCATGACCGAACTCGATTTACCTGCCGTCGCCTTGACTGCGTAAGCGCCCGCAAACCAGAAATGTAGTGCCGACTTTTTGCCTAAGGCATTGATCCTATTACATGGCTGCGTCGATTCTGCGCAAGTTGGGTTAACTTCCGCCCTTCCGCCCTTCCGCCCTTCCGCCCTTCCGCCCTTCCGCCCTTCCTGTCCTTCCTCCCCTTCCTGGCCTTCCTACTGCTTCCGCCAGTTCGCGAACAGACCGAGCGCGGCGACACCGAGCAGGTTGAGCAGCACCCAGAACGGCATGCTGAATCCGAGGAACCGCCAGGTGACCTTGGCGCACTCCCCCGACCCGCTCAGCACCTTGCCCAGCACCTCATGCAGTGGCAGTACGTCCATCATGTACTCGAGACTTGCGCCGCATTCCGCGACTGCGCCTGCCGGAGCATTGATGACGTAGAGGTGGCGGGCCGCGACGCCGACACCAGCCAGTGCCGCGAGCACGATCAGCGCGCCGTACACGCGCCGCATCGCGGAACCGACCGGGTTGTGCAGCCACGCGAGCAGGAAAAGCACGCCCGCCGTGATCACCGCTACCCGCTGCAGGATGCAGAGCGGGCACGGTTCTTCGCGCAGTCCATACTGGACGAACAGCGCGTAGGCCATGAGGCCGACACACCAGGCCAGCCCCGCGAAATTCAGCGTGCGGGTCTGCAGCCACCAGGGTTGCCGGGAATCGAAGCCAAGGTTCAAATGCGCTCTCCACGTCCCGGGAAGGGGACGCTCAGCCTCCGCCTGTCTGCTTGGACGCGCGGGCCGCCACGATCTGACGCTCGACGTCCTCGATCGACAGGTGGCGGATGTCCTTGCCCAGCACCATGTAGACCACGTATTCGCAGATGTTCTTGGCGTGGTCGCCCACGCGCTCGAGCGCGCGCGCGAGGCTCAGGACGTCGAGCGTGCGGCGGATCGCCCGCGGGTCTTCCATCATGAACGTGATGCACTGGCGCTGCAGCACCTCGTACTCTTCGTCGATCACGCGATCGCGGCGGGCCACGCTGAGCGCCGCCTCGGTGTCGAGACGGGCAAAGGCATCGAGCGCGCCGTGCACCATCTCGGCAACGAGTTCGCCGATGTGCTTCAGCTCGCGGTAGCGGTCAGCCGTGCGATCGGACTTGGAAAGACGCGCCGCGGCGTGCCCGAGTTTCTCGGTCTCGTCACCGATGCGCTCGAGGTCAGTGATGGTCTTGATGACCGCCACGATCAGGCGAAGGTCCGAGGCGGTGGGTGCACGCGTGGCGAGAACGCGGCTGCAATCCTCATCGATCGCGACTTCCATCGCGTTGACTTTGTGATCCTGCCTGGCCACCTCTTCACCAAGGCGACTGTCCCCGCCCACGATCGCCTTCACCCCGTTCTGGAGTTGCTGTTCGACGAGACCGCCCATCTGCAGCACGCCCGTCCGGATACCTTCGAGTTCGGCGTTGTAGCGACTGTGGATGTGGTGCGAAAGGTCGGAGGTGTCCATCACGGCCATTGAACTCCCGAAGCTGCCGTCTTGTACAGGACGGCCCGGACCGAAACAAGTTCAACCGGGCCGGCAAGAAAAACCCTCCCCGCGCCCGCGCCGGGGGAACTGACGAGGGGGCCCTTGCGGGTCCGCGGGAGGGTCCAGCCGGGGCGGGCGGTTCAGAACTTGTAGTTCAGGTCCAGCTGCAGCTGGTCGTAGTCGAGCTCGGGGCCGACGTCCTTGTTCAGAGTATTCAGGAAATACGTAGCGTTCATGGTGAAGTTCTTGACCGGGGCGTAGCCGGCCTTGAGCACCCAGCCTTCCGAGTCCGTCTTCCCGGCGCCGAAGTCCGAGTCGATCCACTGGGCGAACAGCGCGTCCTTGTCGATCGCCTGGTAGAACAGCCCTGCCTCCCAGGTCCTGGCGTCGCTGGCCTTGCCGACCATCGCACCAACGGCATAGGCGGTGTCGTACTCGACGTCGTCGGTGAGGTTCCGGGCATAGTTGGCCCAGAACGTGACCGGCAGGTTGGCCACGATGACGCCCATCTGCGCGCCAAGCTCGAAGATGTCGTAGCCGTAGGTCAGCAGGTTTGTCGTGCTCGTGCCAATGCGGAAGGTCGAGTTGCCGTTCGCGTTGTTCGCGTACAGCGGCGAGTTGCTCTGGCAGGCGCCGCACTCGTAGTAGTTCGCCGCGAGCACGGTTTCGCCACCGAGCAACGGGAACTTCATGCCTGCCTGCAGGCCGAAAATGTTGGCGTCGGAATTCTCGCCGTTCGGGTCCGCGTTGTACTGCTCACTGAACCACCAGCCGTAGGCGGCGCCGAAGAACATGCCGCGGTCGACCTTGACGGCACCGCCTTCCGGATTGAAGTCGCCGTCGTAGAACAGGCTCTGGCCGGGCCTGAAGATCGGCTGGACCTGCTTGCCGAGCAGCAGGTTGCCGCCCTGCATGAAGTTCCAGTCGACATAACCCATGTCGAGGCCGATCGCCTTGCGAGTACCGGAGCTGCCCAGCGTCTGGTTCGACGAACGCGGGTCGTCACCGCCCGTGGCGAACAGCAAGGTGCCCTTGACGTTGTCGGTCGCCTTGATGTCGAAACCCAGTCGCGCGCGGATGCGATGGCGATAGCGGTCGGCGGCGTCGTCGACGTAGGCAGGCACGGTCGGCGTAGCCGCGACCACGCGCTCCGTCCAGATGTTCTCGGAACGATAACGGAAGTCGCCGCGGCCCTTGATCTTCGTGGCCCAGTCGGCGCCTTTCACCTTGGCAATCTCGTTCGAAGCGACTGCGCCTTCTTCGCGCAGCTCCCTGGTCTGGGATTTCAGGTAGTCCATTTCCGCCTCGCGGCGGTCGGCCAGCGCCTGCAAATCCGAGTTCTGCGTCTTCAACTCGGCATTGGCCGCTTCGAGACGGCTGAGACGCTCGGCGAGCGCCTGCACCTGCGACTGGTTGGACTGAACTTCGGCCTTGGTGGCCCCGCCCTTGGTCTGCGCGGACGCGTCCGCGGCACTGAGCGTCAGTGCGGCGGCGACAGCGGTCGCAAGCACGGTCGATTTCACATTCATCCCCTTTCGGTGGTTTGCCCGTCAACTTCGGCAGCGCCGGCGTCGTGCTCGTGAGCACTCACCCGGCGTTTCCTTGACACTCGTTTTACGCCGGGTATGTGACAGGCAGGTTGCAGTGCGGCGACAGAATTGCTGCGCTGAGCGGCGCCGGAACGCGCCGTCGACGTTCTGCTGCAGCTGCGTGACGTCGCTGCAGGACCTCGTCCGCCGCTGTCTCGCGCCGGGCGGGGAGCTCAACGGATTCAGGCGACTCCGGCCGCAGGCCTTGCACGCTGCTGGACTCGCGCGGGCGGAAAATGGCACGTGAACGTGCTGCCCTGCCCCTCTTTGCTGGCGATTTCGAGCTGCGCGCCGTGCCGCTGCAAGGCGTGCTTGACGATCGCGAGCCCGAGCCCGGAGCCTCCCAGCTTGCGCGAACGGCCCGCGTCGACACGATAAAAGCGCTCGGTGAGTCGCGGGATGTGCGCAGCCGGGATACCGATGCCCGTGTCCGCGACCGCGACGTGACCGCCGAGGCTGTCTGTCCAGTACCGCACTGACACGCTGCCTGCCGACGGCGTGTACTTCACCGCGTTCATGACCAGGTTCTGGAAAATCGAGTGCAGTTCGGGTTCGGCGCCGAGCAGCAGCGCGTCTGATTCCAGTTGCAGGTCGAATTGGGCCGGCCGATCGGGGCGCGCGAGTACTTCCTTGCGCATCAACGCCAGCAACCCCGCGACGTCGATGGGTTCCTGCTCCGCCTCGCTGCTGCCGGCTTCGAGACGCGACAGCTCCAGCAGGTCCGAAACGATGCCGTGCATGCGCTCGGACTGCCGCTGCATCTCGCGCACGGGTTCGCGCCAGCTCTCGTCCAGGACCGGATCTTCCGCAAGCGTATCGAGATAACCACGCACGACAGTCAGCGGCGAACGCAGTTCGTGCGAGGCATTGGCCACGAAATCCCGGCGCATGCTTTCGAGCCGTGCTTCGCTGCTGACGTCGCGGACGATCAGCAGCTGCAGGTCGCGCCCGCTGCTGGTGACGAGGTTGAAGGCGAACCAGCGATCACCGAGGTTCGGCATGTGGATGCGGGGACCCGGGCCCGTGCCACCCGCGGCAACGTATTGCACGAACTCCGGCTGCCGGATCAGGTTGTCGATGCGGATGCCGTAATCGAGCTTGCGGCGCAGTCCGAGCCAGTCCGCCGCCGTCGGATTGAACCAGAGGATCTCGCGCATGGGTCCGAGCAGGATCGTGCCGTCCGGCATCGCCGCTGTCATGCGCCGCAATTCCCGCAGCAGCGTGAGCGCGCGGCGCTTGTGGAATCGCTTGCGCTGGTAGAGGCGGTTGGCGGTGGCCAGCGCATTGCCCCACAGGCCATCCATGTTCGGCGGCTTCAGGATGCTGCGCAGCCGCAGCCAATTCTCGAAACGGATGAGATTGCGCACCTGCCAGGCGACGATGGCGGCCAGGTAGAGCGAGGCGCACATCCCCGGTCGATCGATGATCCAGCCGCAAGCCACGGCAACCAGCAGACCGCCGAGGATTCCGAGGAGATGCCGCCAGGCAGGTCGGGACACGCGCTGCGATCCTCGGTCCGTCGGTCGACCCGTCTACTCGGGCCGGGTCGAGAAACGATACCCCGAACCGCGGACCGTCTGCACCAGCGAGTCGCACGCAAATGGTTCCAGGGCTTTGCGCAGCCGGCGGATATGCACGTCCACGGTGCGCTCCTCGACGTATACGTTGCCGCCCCAGACACGGTCGAGCAGCTGGCTGCGCCCGTACACGCGATCGGGGTGTTCCATGAAGAACTGCAGCAGTCGGTATTCCGTCGGGCCGAGTGACACTGTCTGCTCGCCGGCAATGACCCGGTGGCTGACCGGGTCGAGCTTGAGCGCTCCCGCTTCGATCGCTTCGCCCGCTGCCGTCGGCGACGACCGGCGCAGTACCGCCTGGATTCGCGCCAGCAATTCCCGGGGGCTGAATGGCTTGGTGAGGTAATCGTCGGCGCCGCCTTCGAGACCCGCCACCTTGTCCTGCTCTTCGGCGCGGGCCGTCAGCAGGATCACCGGCAGGTCCTGTGTCTCCTTGTTGCGCTTGATCGCGCGAGTGAGTTCGAGGCCGCTCTGGTCCGGCAGCATCCAGTCCACCAGCATCAGGTCGGGACGCGAGTCGACAATGCGGGAACGAGCCGCGCTGCAATCCTCGGCTTCGCTGACCGTGAAACCGGCGCGACGCAGCCCGAACGCGATCATGTCGCGAATCGGCTTTTCGTCTTCGACGATCAGGATCTGCTTGCCCGTCATGACTGGTCCAGTTGCGGCGTATGCCATTACAGGCGCATTACATGCGCCAATTATGACAGTCCCGTGACGGCCGGTCGTGCGGGACGCGCGACCTCGTCACGAATGTAGACCGGCAATGCCTCGGCCGCCTCCACGCCGTCACCTTGCTGCAGCATTCGCTCGCCGAGGCGGGCAATCGCGTCGGCGCGTGGATATACGCCCGTGCGGTAGCTGAGTCCGGCGGATTCGAGCCGGGCCTGCAGCGCCGGATAGCGCGCGATGCCATTGCCCGCGAAGTGCGTGGCGGTGGGCGCCGGCTGCACGCGATCTTCGGGTCCGACAGCTTCCGCGGCCAGCACGATGGGCACGCACGGGTCGTCGGGATCGAATCGATAGCAACCCCAGTACACCTCGTTCATGCGTGCGTCGTTGCAGACGAGGACGCCTGAGGAAGTGGAGAAAGGGGCGGAAGGGGAGGAAGGGGAGGAAGGGGAGGAAACCAGGAAGGCGACGGCAGCGAGGCTCGAAACCGGCGCCACCTGCAGACCCGCCCCGTAAGCGAGCCCCTGAATCACGCCTGCCGCGATCCGCAGCCCGGTGAAGCCACCGGGTCCGCGACCGAACGCGAGCCCGTCGAGGTCCTGCAGCCGGCAGCCCGCTTCCACCAGCAACTCGTCGATCATCGGCAGGATGAGGTCGGCGTGGCCGCGTTCCGTCACGATGAACCGCTGGCGCACCTCGCCGTTGGACCACAGCAGTGCGGCCGAGCAGGCTTCGGTCGAAGTGTCGAGCGCCAGCATGCGGAGCTGCTTCATCCGAGCTTCTCCCGCAGGAAGGCCTGCACATCCTCGAGTGCGCGCGTGCGCCGCATCGGCGGCAGGCTGTTGATGAACTGACGTCCATAGCCCTTCGTCACCAGGCGAGTATCGCAGAGCATGACCACGCCGCAGTCGGTTTCGTCGCGGATCAGCCGACCGACACCCTGCTTCAGCGCAATCACCGCCTGCGGCACCTGCTCGTCGAAGAACGGGTTGCCACCCTGCTCGCGGATCGCCGCGAGCCGCGCCTTGAGCAGCGGATCGTCCGGCGCCGCGAACGGCAGCTTGTCGATGATCACGACACTGAGCGCGTCGCCCTTCACGTCGATGCCTTCCCAGAAACTGCCGGTTCCGAGCAGCACGGCATTGCCGGCTTCCCGAAACGCGCGCAGCAGGTGATCGCGCGAGGCGCTACCCTGGATCAGCACCGGGAATGGCGGCGTCTCGCCCCACTGCCGATGGAGCTCTTCGGCGCCTTCGCGCAAGCCGCGGTGGCTCGTGAACAGGATGAACGCACGGCCGCCACTCGCTTCCAGCACCGGCAATGCCGCGTTGATGACGTTGCGCGCATGCTCCGGCGCGCCCGGTTCCCCGAGACCCTTCGGCAGGTACATCAGCGCCTGGTTCGCAAAGTCGAACGGGCTCGCGAAACGCACCGTGGTCGCGCGTGTGAGTCCACTGCGACGTTTGAAGTGGGAGAAATCGTCGCCGACGGCCAGTGTGGCTGACGTGAGGATCCACGCGCACGGCTGGGGTTCCATCAGCGACGAGAGCTGGCTTGCGACGTCCACGGGCGCGAAATGCGCGCTGACGTTGCGCGCACTGGTTTCAGCCCAGCGCACGCCGCCGGGCACTTCCTCGGCCGTCAACGAATGCAGCCGGTCAGCAATTTCCTCGAGCCGCTCCTGCAGGCGCTTGAACGCGGCCTGGCCGTCGGCGCCGAGAGGTGCGATGACGTCAGCCAGTTCCCCGGCCCGGGCGCCAAGCCCGTTCAACGCTTCGAGCAGCCGGTCCGGCCATTGTGCGTGCTCGAGCCGGGCATCCTGGCCACCGGTGAGCGCCAGCACGGCCGCGATCTGCGCATCCAGCCCGCCGAGTGCGCCGTCGACCTTGCCCGCCATCTGCTGAGCGAGCAGCAGTTCACCGGCAACATCCTTCGAAATGGCGGCGAGCTGTCGCGTGCTGACGCTGTAGCCCAGGAACTGGGCCGCAACGTCGGGCAACTGGTGTGCCTCGTCGATCACGATCGCGTCGGCACCGGGAAGCAGGTCGCCGAACCCCTCTTCTTTCAGCACCAGGTCGGCCATCAACAGGTAGTGATTGACGACGACGATGTCGGCGGCCTGCGCCTCGCGTCGTGCCGCGAGCACGAAACACTCCTCGAACCTGGGGCATTCCGCACCGAGGCAGTTCTCGCGTGTCGACGTCACCCACGGCCACACGGGATCCTGTTCGCCGATGCCGGGCAGTTCCGCGATATCGCCCCTCTTTGTCGTATACGACCACGAGCGCACCCTGGGCAACGCAGTCGCGACTTCCTTGCGCAGCCCGCGCGCATAGGCCTGTTGCTCGGCCATGTCGAGCCGGTGACGGCAGAGGTAATTGGAGCGGCCTTTCAGCAGCGCGATGCGCGCAGGTCGACCGATCGCGGCACAGATCGTCGGCAGGTCACGATGAAACAGCTGATCCTGCAATGCACGCGTGCCGGTGGAAACGATGACCTTGCGACCCGACAGCAGTGCAGGCACGAGGTACGCGAAAGTCTTGCCGGTGCCGGTGCCCGCTTCGACTACCAGTTGCATGCGTTCCTGCAGTGCGGCGGCCACGTGCTCCGCCATCTCGATCTGCTGCGGACGCGCCCTGTAGCCCGCCAGCGCGCGGGCCAGCGGCCCGTCGGGGCCCAGGATTTCAGCCAGTGGCAGTGTCATGCGCGTCAGTAGAACGTCGCACGAAAGCGCAGCAGCGCAGTCGAGGCCGGACCCAGCGGCTTCTTGAGCACCCAGCGGACGTGCGTGTAGTCGTTCTCGAGCAATTTTCGCTGGCCCTTCTTGCCGCCACCTGCTGCCCGCGCCAGCATCTCGGGCGTCGCGTAGTTCTCGCCGCCATCGATTGAGAACTGCACCTCGGCGGCGGGACCCGTGGCCGAGCCACGCAGGTAACGCACGCCGAACGGCAGTCGCTTGCTGACGACGACCGTGTCCACCGCTTGCTTGCCCGGGTTATGGACGCGCACCGTGTAGTGAATCTCGTCGCCGGCATTGAGGCGTTCGGCGGGTACCCAGCGACGAATCTCCTGCCCGCCCGGGCCCACGCTGACCTCGAGCTTCTGCACTTCGATGGCCGTCGCCAACGGCCCGGAGCCGGTGGCCTCGGCAACCTTCGGGTTTTCGGCGACGCCCTGGGCCAGAGCCCGGCTCTGCCAGTGCGGCGTGCCCAGCACCAGGATGGACGCTGCAAATGCCGCCAACAGGCTGCGTCCGGGCGGTACAGGGCCCGGTCGCAGACAGAATTGGCCGTCGGTCAGGTGGGCAGGCATCGGGGGCGGACTCTGCGGGACGGGCGGGTTCGAGGCAAGGGGCATTCCGGGCATGGATTCCCCGAAATACCCTTGTGGCGCAGCGACTTCCAGCGCGCCTGCGCGGTCCCGGTCCGGGCTGGGCATATCTACCAATTTGACAGTGGGCGCTCGCTGGACTATTGTGCAATGCAGCAATGTTGCGATGCAGCAGTTATTGACAACCTGAAGGAGATCGCCATGATCGCAGATATGCAGGAATACATGGCCGAGCGCGGTGATCTGCTCACCGGCAAGGTTCGCAACTTCCGCAAGAATTCCGCTGTAACCGTGCGTGAGGCCATCACCGGCTCCGCCGAAACTCTCAAGGCCCTGAAGAGCCCCGTTCGGATGATCGCCCGCTCCGGCGTCAAGCTGATGTCGGTCTCGCAGACTGCCGTGCAGAGCCTGATCGAGCTGCAGTCGGACGTCGTGACGTCTGCTCTGACAGACGTCGCGCTGCGCCTTGAGCGCGCGACACGCGCCGAGAATATCGTCGAACTCGTGCGCGAGCAGATCGAGCTTACGCCCGCCACGCGCGCGCGCATGGCGGAAGACGCCACTCGCGTCGTGACCATCGTCAAGGTCGCCGGCCGCGATTTCCGTAACGTCGCCAGGCACGCCTACGAGAGCATCGTCGAGAAGGAAGTCGAGGCACCGAAGGCTGCCGTGCGTCGCAAGACCGCGGCCGCCAAGCGTGCGGCTGGCAAAACCGTCAAGCGCGCCCGCAAGGCCGCGTAACCGCCTGATTCAGTACGAAAGCCGGGCCCGCACCGCAAAGTCAAGACCAGAACGCGGGCCCTGGCCACAGGTCTCCCCCTGATTGCGCCCTCCCCGGAGGGCGCTTTTTTTGGTGCGTGAATACCCGCACGCGCGGGTCGTATCGCGACTCAGCGCAACAGGGGTCGGGCAGCTATAATTCCTCGACTGAGTTGTCGCAGAAGGTTCCTTAATGACTACGAATACATCCTTGCGCGATTGGGTCGAACAGACAGCGAAACTGACGCGACCCGACCGCATCCACTGGTGCAACGGCTCGGACATCGAGCGCGACGAACTCGTACAGCAGATGCTCGGCACCGGTGACCTGATCGAACTGAACCAGGCGACCTTCCCCAAGTGCTACCTGCACCGCTCCAACCCGTCGGACGTTGCGCGCGTGGAGCACCTCACCTTCATCTGCACGCTGGACAAGGAAGACGCCGGCCCGAACAACAACTGGATGGACCCGGCGGCTGCGCATGCCCGGATCGATGCATTGTTCGCAGGCTGCATGCAGGGCCGCACGATGTACGTCGTGCCCTACTGCATGGGTCCGATCAACTCGCCCCACTCACGCTGCGGCGTCGAGATCACCGACAGTCCCTACGTCGTGCTCAACATGCGGATCATGACACGCATGGGCGCGCCGGCTCTGTACCGCATCGAGCGGGACGGCACCTTCGTCAAAGGCCTGCATTCGATCGGCGATCTCGATCCCGACAAGCGCTTCATCATGCACTTCCCCGAGGAACTCTCGATCAAGAGCATCGGCTCGGGCTACGGCGGCAATGCGCTGCTCGGCAAGAAATGCCACGCACTGCGCATCGCAAGCTTCCAGGCGCGCACCGAAGGCTGGCTTGCCGAGCACATGCTGATCGTCGGCATGGAAAATCCACGCGGCGAGGTGCATTACGTCCTGGGTGCGTTCCCGTCGGCCTGTGGCAAGACCAACTTAGGGATGCTGATCCCACCCGACACGATGCCGGGTTGGAAGGTGTGGACGATCGGCGAGGACATCGCGTGGCTGCACGTCGGCAGCGATGGCCGCCTGCGCGCCATCAATCCGGAAGCCGGTTTCTTCGGTGTCGTGCCGGGCACCAGTCCGAAGACCAACCGTAACGCCTACGAGATGATCCATCACGATACGATCTTCACGAACGTCGCGCTGACCGCCGACAACGAGCCGTGGTGGGAGGGCCGCACGTCGGGCACGCCGGTCATCGACTGGCAGGGCAAGCCGTACGACAAGGCCGCGGCGACGACGCCTGCCGCACATCCGAACTCGCGGTTCACGGTCTCGGCCAAGCAGAACCCGGCGTACTCGCACCTGATGGAGCACCCGGAAGGCGTGCCGATCTCGGCGATCCTTTTCGGCGGCCGCCGCCGCGAGGTGGCCCCGCTCGTGTATGAAGCCCGCGACTGGGCGCACGGTGTGATGATCGGCGCCGGCATGGCGTCGGAAACGACCGCAGCGGCCGTCGGCCAGGTGGGCGTGGTGCGTCGCGACTCGATGGCGATGAAGCCGTTCTGCGGCTACAACTTCGCCGACTACTGGTCGCACTGGCTGAGTTTCGAGGGCCGCGCGAAGCAGCTGCCGAAGGTCTATCACGTCAACTGGTTCCGCCAGGACAGGGACGGCAAGTTCCTGTGGCCGGGATTCGGCGACAACCTGCGGGTGCTGTCCTGGATCGTCGATCGTTGCGAAGGCCGCGCGCAGGCGAAGGAAACGCCGATCGGCTTCCTGCCTCGGCCCGAGGACATCGACCTTAAGGGCATCAAACTGAGCAACGACGCCCTGCAGCAACTGATGAACATCGATCAGTCCGCGTGGCACGCGGAGATCGCCGACATCGGCAAGTACCTCGAGAGTTACGGCACGCGCATGCCGCAGCAGCTCAAGGACAAGCACCGGCAGGTGCAGCAGGCGCTCGGCTGAGAGGAAGGGGAGGAAGGCTAGGAAGGCTAGGAAGGTTAGGAAGGCTAGGAAGGCTAGGAAGGCTAGGAAGGGCCGGAAGGGCCGGAAGTGATCCCT
>Ga0073899_10004248_pt1 | contig 12589 bp, 6 predicted proteins | sample KloWWTmetaKNB5Ph_FD_88975 | JGI IMG/M metagenome (GOLD analysis project Ga0073899, IMG submission 88975) | Active sludge microbial communities from Klosterneuburg, Austria, studying microevolution and ecology of nitrifiers - Klosterneuburg... | ecosystem: Engineered > WWTP > Aerobic digester >... | reverse complement strand
CCGTTGAACCGAAAAGTTTGTTAGCAATTATCCATGATCGTTTAGACAATAAAGAGACAGCAGCACAGTCCGCTTAGGCTCTATCATGGCAATCGCCGAATTTTCCTGGGGTGAATCTAAGAAACAGCCCACGTTGGCCGGGGTTAAGGGAATTAGACTAAAACTAAACGACGAAATTTTAATCAGCAATATTCGCTGGTTTATTATTTTTCGCTGGATAGTGATTGCAGCCTTGATTATCTTTCAAATCCTGGCGCTATTGGCTTCAGAGACACTGACTCAACTCGGTATCGTTGAGCAACAAAACTGGCCTATTGCCATCACAGCCGTATTAAGTCTTGCAAATATCGTATACATTTATCTGCTAGATCACTCACAACCCAGTAAATATAACTCTCCGTCTATTAATTTATGGGCACAGATTATTATTGACTTGGTATGCTTATCCATTGTTGTTCACTATATTGGTAGTACTTCTACACCGGCATCTTTTTTTTACATATTACATATCGCTCTGGCTTGTATCTTTTTCTCTACACTCGAGAGCCTGTGTGTAACCGTACTGGTTTCTGCCATGTACACCATCGTACTACTGATGGAAAACTCAATGTTTATTCATATATCGCACTCGATCCTCATAGATGACAATTCTTCAGCTGAGAGCTTGCGCAGAAACAGTGTCTTATTATGGATGTTTGCACTTGATATTCTTTTTTTTGTAGTTTGGTATGTAGTTTCAAGGCTATCTTTAGTTGTGCGCACACATGAACAACATCTCTTAGATGCCTATAAGCAAATAAATCAGGCACAAGTCGAGAAAGATCAATATGCCGTCCTCATGACTCATCAGCTCAAATCACCTTTGGATGCGATACGCAGTAAAATTAACCTCATCAAAGGCGGATATTGCGGAGAAGCTTCTGCTGGCGTTAATGAAGCTTTGGACAAAATTGATAATCGAGCACAAAGTATGTCGGGATTAATTCTTGATTTACTCCGATTAGAACGATTGAAAGATACTTGTCTTAGCACAGCTGTGCTGGAATCTGTAGATATTCAAACTGCTTTACAAAAAGGGATTGACAAATTAACCCCAGTTGCGAACTCCAAGCGCATCAAATTGCACTTATCTGTTGAAAATTTCAAATGCAAAGTGATTCCGGAGCAGTTAGAAATTCTTTTGGAAAATATTATTGCCAATGCAATCACTTATTCACACGACAACGCTTCAGTTGAAATTACCTCTGAAATTAACCCATCTACTCAGAGTGCCAGCATCACCATCATTGACCATGGCATCGGCATAGAAAACAAAGACTTGCCTAATATATTCAATGAGTATTTTTACTCACCCAGAGCATCTCTGCATAATAAAGCATCCAGTGGCATCGGTTTATCGATTGTCAGAATCGCAGCAGAAAATAATAAATTACCAATCAAAGTCACTAGTGAACCCGGTGTTGGCACATCTTTCACCATCATTTTTAACAATATTGAGTTGTCTGCAAATAAACATGATGTTAGCGATGTCACACTAACAAATGGTCATCTGCCATAGACTGAATTCTGACATCCATCATAATCATCAAAATAATTGCCATTGATTTTACGTTGCCAATAGTGTCGATGTGATGTTCTCCAACGATCGACAAACCATTCATTTTCGCTAAAGCGAAGAAAAATGGCACCATCCGTATCACTACGCAATAGTTTGCTTCCCGAGTCACAATAGCGTGTAATCACACCTTTGCGTGGATGGCCATAGCGATTAAGATATCCTACTGTAAATATGGTTAGCTCCGGATTAACTTGCTGAATAAAAGCGGTTGTTGAAGAAGTGTTACTGCCATGATGAGGTGCAATCAAAATCGTTGACGGCAGCTTATCACCAGCGCGCGTTAACAGTGCTGATTCATCTTTACCTTCAATATCCGAAGGCAACAACACACTCCCATGTATCGATGTAATTTTTAATACACAACTATTTGCATTCGTTTTGTTCTTCGGATTCTCATAATCATGCGACATAGGATGAAGCAATTCAAAGTACACACCATCCCACTGCCAGGATTGACCGGCACGACAGCGATCTTTATGCACTTTGGCTTGCTGAATCGGATGATGCTCTTTCAGAGACGATAGTAACGCGCTGACAGGCATGGCTTCCAATACAGATAATGCGCCGCCACTATGATCAGAATCTGCATGTGACACAATCATGACATCAAGCCGATGTATGCCTTCTCCCCGTAAAAAAGGCACAATAATGCGATCACCGCTATCAGTTTCTCCAAAACTTGGCCCCGTATCAAATAACAGCGCATGATTCGTAGTGCGTACAACGACCGCCAAACCCTGACCAACATCCAGTACCGTCAACCATAACTCACCCATTTTCGGTTTAGCGGGCGGTATCAGAAACATGGGTAATAAAGCGACCATTCCCAACCACCGCGCTGGAAACCCCGCAAACAAGCCCAATCCGACACTTCCTGGCAGAAACATCCAGAAAATTCCAATCACAGCAACCGCTATTGTCCATGCCGGTGGTGCATGCTGTTGCCATACAACATGAGGTAAATGATCCAATTCATGCAATATTGTCATGCAGATACTAAGCACCTCATGTGCCGGCAGCAACATAAAATCAAAGGAAGGAATCGTTGCCAGCAATGTGAATGGCACCACTAAAAAACTGACCATTGGGATGGCAACGGCATTCGCAATAGGTGAAACTAGAGATGCTTGTTGAAACAACGCCAGCAATAAAGGAACCAATCCCAGTGTCATCGCCCATTGGATACGCAACCATTCTTGCAGCCAATTCATTTTTCCTATCCGTCCCACCGTTAACAGCATGATAATGGCTATTGCCCCGAATGACAGCCAGAATCCGGGAGCAATAGTTGCCCAAGGATCCAATAGCACAACCCCTAATAAAGCCCAGGCCAATACCATTGATGGCGAAACAAAATGTCCTCTCCATAACGCAACAGCCACTACAGCCAGCATATAGAACGTTCGCTGCGCCGGGATCGCAAAACCCGATAGTAATGCATAGCTCAAAGCTGCCATCAACCCAGCAATCACTGCCGCACGGCGCGCTGGCATACGTAACACCAGATAAGAACTCCAGCGCCACATCCAAAAAACCATCACAAATACCAAGCTTGATATCAAAGTAATGTGCAAGCCGGATATTGCCATCAGATGAATCGTTCCAGTACGCACGAATACTTGCCATTGATCACGAGGAATAGCCTGCTGATCTCCCGTCGCCAGTGCTGTTAATACCCCGGAATAGGATTGATCTGTCAAACTCTGGATGAAGCGCTGTTGAATACCTTCGCGCACATGTTCAACCCAATAAGCGGGATGGTGGATCATCGATTTCAAACGCTGATTATCGATGGATGTACGCACATATCCGACAGCACGAATATTTCGTTCCAGTGTCCATGCTTCATAATCAAAACCATGGGGATTCGCATTTCCATGAGGTTGTTTAAGACGAACAGTCAATCGCCAGCGCTCCCCCGCTTTAACCACGGGTACTGTTACTTCATCCATATCTGATTGATAGCTTTTATACCAAGACAATGCAATTCGCTTGGGTACAATCGCACCATCGGTAATCACACGTTCAACATCTAGTTGAAAATGTACGCTGCGATCATTTTTGTTAGGTAAATTAGCCACCACACCAACTACCTGAATATCCCGCTGCTCCCAAGCAGGAGGTAATGAATCAGCCAATCTCCAGTGAGCAAAAGCAGCCGCCCAGAAAAACCCAAGTCCCAAGCAAACCATCAACAACAAAACGCTATTAACAACGCCCCCAATATTTGAAGGACTATTCCCAAGCAATCTAATCACAATTACTAGCGGCAGCATCCATGTTGCCAAAATTAAATCCGGTAACTCAGCTTGCAATTGCAACAAACTGGTCCCTACGACAAAAGCTAGAATATTTAATCGCAGTAACAAATGCTGTGAGCCCCTCTATTATCTAATAATGATTTTTTGACTGTTAATTCTTAACGTCAGAATAAACATAAATTCGATACTCAAGACCATAATTCATACACAAGATTCGCATTCCAGGCTTCAAAAGTGGAAAGCATTGCTGACTTCCTCCAGATTTCGGTCAAAAATGCAGCAAACTAGCCTGACTATCCAATCAAACATAAAAACAGACCTGCTTCCTATCTGCGTTATGGTATCGTTGAGATGTTCAAAGAAGGAATATAATTACCAATTGTAGGTTTCAAAAGCATTGTTATGACTGATGCCAGGTTACATCGCTCGAAACTCATTCAATACATGATATGAATCTGATTATGCATGAATCGTATGCCCTGTATTAAATTCATATCTGCCTGCACGTCTGAATCTAATGCACACCCATTGCTTAGTTCAAAATTAGAGAAATTACACTATTGGAACTACTGTCTCGGTTACAGCATCAGACGGCATATTAAATATATGAACAATCCAGCCGCTATTGCAGTTACCGAATGGAGGGATGCCATGATTGAACGTAAGAAATATCGAAGAATCGCCGATTATGAAATTCATAGCAAAGTAGATTTGCTGACTAGTCTGCTGCAAAACCAACAGCTAGAACTGGAAGAATCTCATAGTCGCTATGCAGACCTCTATGATTATGCACCGGTTGGTTATTTGACTGTAGACGAAGCGGGAAACATACTTTCCATTAATATGACAGGCGCCGCTTTGTTGCGAAAAGAACGCACATTTCTCATAGGGAAGCCATTTACTGATTGTTTCTTTCAAATTGATCAGCAAACTTTCTTTGATTATTTACAAGTGGTCTTTAATGCAACCAGCAAAATCACCATCGACTTAAAAATTGGCGATACCCATGATCCATTAAGCTTCATCCGCTTAGAAAGCACGGTAATCAGCGATAAAAACATATGTCGCATGATCATGTCGGACATCAGTCAACTCAAAAGAGTGACCAATCTCAATCGCGATTTATTGAATGAGAACAGGCGTCTAATGAAAGAATTATTCCGCATTCAGGAAAAGGAGCGGCGCATGCTTGCTTACGAATTACATGATGAATTGGGGCAATGGCTTACCGCTATCCGTGCAGAAAATGAAGTCATCCTCAATCATACTGAACAAAACTCGATTATCTCTACCAGCGCCCGGGCTATTACGGAATGTACCCAAAAAATGCATCAGGTGATACGTGGCATGCTGCACACACTATGTCCATTACTGGATTCATTAGGATTAATCGATGCTTTATATGAACTGAAGAAACAGTGGTATTCGTATTATCCAGAAATCGTACTTGAATTCAGATTAGAAGGCGATCTTACAACACTCGACGAACAAATCGGTATCACCGTGTTTCGTCTTATTCAAGAAGGTTTAAATAACATCTACAATCATGCAGAAGCTTCCTGGGCTCAGGTTAGTTTAAGCCGAAAAACTATTGATAATCCACTGGTTGATTTTTTGCTTCTGAAAATAGAAGATAACGGTAAGGGCTATGACACCAACCAGCAATTCACCGGTTTAGGACTCGTCAGCATGCGTGAGCGAGTAATCGCAATGAATGGCAGACTAACCGTGCGCAGCGCCAATAACGAAGGTACAGAAATCAACATCAGATTACCGATTGAGAATTTGGATAATGACTAAACCGATCAACATATTGCTAGTTGACGATCATCCCGTAGTACGCGCCGGTTATCGCCGTTTGCTTGAAACCACACCCGAAATGCAGGTAGTAGCAGAAGCAGCCGACGGTGAAACAGGCTATCAACTTTATCAGGCATATCAACCAGATATCGTGATTCTTGATCTTAATATGCCAGCTGCCGGCGTCTGTGGATTTGAAACAATTCGCCGCATCATTAGTCACAACCCTAATGCCAATATTCTAGTTTTCAGTATGTCAAACAATGTCACCACCGTTCAACGCGCACTCAAAGCAGGCGCCATTGGATTCATCAGCAAACAAAGCGGGATAGGAGAAATGATCCATGCGGTGCATCAAGTCAGTTCTGGGAAAACCTATATTGAATCGGAATTGGCAACTGCATTAGCACTCTATGCAACACATAAAGAGAGTTTTGAGAATCCTCTGGATACGCTGACTAAACGGGAATTCCAAATATTCAAGTTAATCGTAGAAGGAAATTCCAATACACAAATTGCAGAAAAAATCTCCATTAGCCCTAAAACCGTTAGTGTCCATCAACTCAACTTGATGCGAAAATTGAAAATGCAAAATACCACACAGCTTATTCGGTTGGCCATCACTCATAATGTCATTTAACCACATCATTTAATCAACCATCTGTTCATTCAATGCTTACCCTTCCTTAACATTTTTCTCCGATTTCTGCGCAAGTGATTGACTGATCCTGGCTAGTTCATTCAATCGCTCTCCTACTTTGTAATTGAAACTTCCTTCAGGATAACGATCATTGGAATCAACCTCACCGGCCGGCACATCCGTCAGGAGAGTAATGGCCTGATCAACATTTTCGACCGCATAAATGTGAAACTGCCCGGTTTTAGCAGCAGCGATTACATTTTGACGCAACATCAGGTGCCTGACGTTGGCAACAGGAATGATGACTCCCTGATCACCGGTTAACCCCCGCGCCGCACAGATATCAAAGAACCCTTCAATTTTTTCATTGACCGCACCGATTGCCTGTACTTGCCCTAACTGATTGACTGAACCGGTGACCGCCAAGGATTGCTTGATAGGTATATTCGCCAGATTGGACAGCAGCACGCATAATTCCGCCAATGAAGCGCTATCTCCATCGATAACACCATACGATTGCTCGAACACCAGACTGGCAGATAGCGCCAGTGGCTGGTTCCTCGCATACCGTGCCGCAAGAAAGGCGGAGAGAATCAACACTCCCTTGGAATGGATGGCGCCTGAAAGCTTTACTTCACGTTCGACATTAACCAGATCACCTTTACCCAGGCGACTGGTAGCAGTAATTCGAGTCGGCTGGGCAAAAGCAAAATTTCCCAACTCAATCACAGCAAGACCATTGATCTGCCCTACAATTTTACCTTGCGTATCAATCATTAAAGTATCGTGCAGAATGGCTTCATACAATCGATCCCTTACACGATCCTGGCGCCGAATCTGTGCATCGACGGCTTGTTGAATATCGTTGGCAGTCACGGTGTCGTGCTCCGCTTCACGCGCCCAGTAATCTGCTTCGCGCAATAAATCCGCCACGCTGCGCATATGCATGGAAAGCTTTTCTCCATCCCCTACCAAGCGCGCGCTATATTCCAGCACGCTGGCCACTGCATACCGATCAAGAGGCAATAATGACTCCTTGCGTGCCAGAGTAGCGATCAGGCGCGCGTAGAGAAGATGAGTATCGGCGTTACGTTCAATTCTTTCCTCAAAATCAGCAGCTACCTTAAACAACTCGCTGAATTCAGGATCGTATTCTTGTAACAAGTAATAAAATAAACGGTCACCAAACAGAATGATTTTAATATCAAGCGGTATAGGCTCGGGCTCAAGCGATACCGTACTGATCAAGCTGTACATCTGTGCCAGCGCTTCAATGGGTATCGATCGCGACTGGAGTGCGCGCTTGAGTCCTTCCCAGGCGAAGGGCTGCATCAGCACTTTGCGCACATCCAATAGCAAATATCCACCGTTGGCCCGATGCAACGCACCAGGCTTGATCAACATGAAATCCGTCACCAATGCACCAAACTGAGCAATGTGTTCAACACGCCCCATCAAATTACTGTAAGTAGGATTGTCTTCGCTGATGATAGGCGCGCCCGATTCATTGTCATTGGTGACCAGCACATTGATCTGGTAACTATGGAAAGTCTGGCGTGTAGTGATCGTCATTCCGGATACACTGACAGATTCCTCTTGTTTACGAAAATCATCCACATGTTCGACCAGATCCTGTTGCACGGCATCAAAATAGACCAGTACATCAGGTAATTCCGAATAAATCCGGCGTAACTCATTCAGCATATGCTCGACGGTAGACAACATCATTTCCCGGCTGAGTTGCCGAATCCGTTCACTGCGCTCCCTTCGCCATTGCGGCAGATGACTCAGAATATTCTCCAAACGCTCCTGGAATTCAGCGATCAACTGCTCAGTCTGATTTTTTTCAGCTTGAGGCAGTTTGTCGTATTCATCAGGCGTTATCACCTCATGATTGCGAATCGGCGAGAAAACAAACCCGTCCGGGGTTTGCAACAAGACGATTTCCTGCTTCTCCGCATCGGTTCTCAATTCCAGTAAAGCTTGTTCTTGTTGTTCATTAAATTCTTTCTGGATCGCCCTCGCCCTGCTTCGATACTCATCACTATCAAACAAGGCAGGAACAGCACCGCGCAAAAAATTGATCAGTGCTTCCATATCTAAACGCAACGCTTCCCCACGACCATGGGGCAATTTGAGCACACGCGGTTTATGCGGCTGGGAAAAATTGTTGATATAGCACCAATCGGCAGGTTTGGTCTCCTGATGCGCCTTTTCCTCAAGCAATTGACGCACTAGGCTGCGCTTACCCATGCCTGATGGGCCCAGCACAAAAAGATTGTAGCCTTCATGGCGTATGCCGGAACCGAAGCGCACAGCATCCATTGCACGCGCTTGTCCAATGATTTCGGACAAATCCTCAAGATCCGCCGTAGTTTGGAAGGTAAATTGATCAGGATCGCAATGATGGCGTAATTGCTGCCAGTCTAAAGGCAAATGGTTTTTTTCGTTGTTATCTGGAGTAAAAATAATACGCCCTCATTTTATTCATTCTAAATCGGCCACTGCTGTGCGTCACATTAAATGACGGTCAAGCATTGATCGCAAAACGTATAGATTAACCTAAAATCATGTGAATCAAGGATAAGAAAATAGCACTGAAAATGACAATCAAGCATAACTGCAGTTTCCGGAATTTGACTTGACGCCAGCAGGAAATACTTGATTCAAGGATGATAAAGTATAAATATCTGACAAATACTTCGTGTAATATCAACAGTAAAATTGCATTAAAACTGCATCATCTCGACGTATCAACACAAATGTTACGACCATCACAGTAAAAAGGAGAAGAAATGACAGACATTCATGCAATTCTGGGAAACGAAAACGATTGGCTGCTTAATCATGTCTGCAATGGAATTCCAAACAACAATTTACAGTTGCCCGGCGCTGATTTTATCGATCGGGTGATGGCGCAAAGCAATCGCAAACCCAGTGTGTTGCGCAATTTACAAGCATTCTACAACCAAGGACGTTTGGCGGGCAGCGGTTATTTATCGCTACTACCCGTCGATCAAGGTGTCGAGCACTCCGCAGGAGCCTCCTTTGCGCCCAATCCGATGTTTTTTGATCCCAAACACATTGTTGAACTGGCCATCGAGGGTGGGTGCAACGGTGTCGCTTCCACATTGGGTGTGCTGGGTATCATTGCACGGCAATACGCACACAAAATTCCGATGATCCTCAAAATAAATCACAATGAATTGCTGACCTACCCGAATAAATTCGACCAAACACTTTTTGCCAGCGTTACTCAAGCGTTTGATATGGGCGCTTGCGCTGTAGGTGCAACAGTTTTTTTTGGATCCGAAGAATCACGCCGTCAAATCCAGGAAGTTACTGCTGCATTCGAGCACGCACATAATCTGGGAATGGTCACGATTTTGTGGGCTTATACACGGAATAGCGCCTTCAAAACTGCCGATAAGGATTATCATGTCAGTGCCGATCTGACCGGTCAGGCCAATCATCTGGCGGCGACCATCGGAGCTGATATCATCAAACAGAAAATGGCGACCAATAATGGCGGTTACAATGCCATCAAATTCGGCAAAACCCACCCGAAGGTCTATAGCGAGCTCACTTCGGATCACCCCATTGATCTCGTGCGCTATCAAGTGGCCAATTGCTATATGGGACGAATCGGCATGATCAATTCAGGGGGGGAATCCGGTAGCGATGATCTGCACCAGGCGGTAAGGACGGCCGTCATTAACAAACGCGCTGGCGGCATGGGATTGATCTCTGGACGCAAAGCATTCCAAAAGCCGTTCGCTGAGGGCATCAGACTGCTCAATGCCATCCAGGATGTGTATTTATCGGATGCCGTGACCATCGCCTGAAACACTCAAGCGCAGCGTTAATGTAAACAGTCCTTGATTTATCATCATCAAGGACTGTTTGGTCATTTATCATCACCATAATCGTTGGGATACTTTGCTACAACAACCGCAAGCGCCAATTTCAACCTATACCGTCAGTCAGGAGGGATGTCTGACGGCCTTATACAAGGACCTATTTACGGTAAACGTTAAAATTGGCGTGCTGTGTAACTCCCAAACCATCAGGCAATCAAGTCTCCTGCCACGAATGCGGGAGCACCCGTTAACTGGATCCGGAAGTCTGCTGTCAAATTTCCATTTACGTTGGCTTCCAGTACGCCACCGGCATAGCGGACCTGTCCCGCACTACTGAAAGCAGCGCCAGCAATGAAAGTAAAAGCCTGATTACCGGCAACCCCTGTATTGGCATCAATCGCACTAAGATTAACCTTGTCGAGGGTACTTGAGAAGTCGGTAATGGTATCAATGCTCGCGCCGTTGGAATGAAAGAGTGCGGACGTATAAGTAAAGCTGTCACTGTTGGCACCACCCGTCAAAGTATCGGCACCTCCTCCGCCTATCAATATATCGTTACCCGTGCCACCAATCAGCCTATCGTTGCCACCCAGACCGTCCAACGTGTTGTTGCTAGCGTTACCTGTCAGGATGTTAACGACGGTATTGCCTGTAGCGTTACTTGGGGCTACACCTGTCAGTGTCAGGTTTTCAAGTTGGGCAGCCAATGTATAAGTCACTGAACTCTGCACCGTGTCATTACCGCCAGCGGCAAGTTCAGTAATGATATCGGTTGTGGTATCGACCACATAGATATCGTTACCGGTGCCGCCAACCAGTGTATCCACGCCGCCCAGACCATTCAGAGAATCATTGCCACCCAGACCGTTGAGCAGGTTGTTATTACTATTGCCGGTAAGAATATTAACTACGGCATTGCCCGTCCCGTTGATTGCGGCTGCGCCGGTCAAGGTTAGATTTTCAAGTTGAGCGGCAAGCGTAAAAGTCGCCGAACTGAGGACCGTATCGTTACCACCGCCCGCAATTTCGGTGATGGTATCGGTAGTGGTGTCAACCACATAAGTGTCGTTACCGGTGCTGCCAATCAACGTATCCACGCCGCCCAGACCATTCAACGTATCGTTGCCGCCCAAGCCACTGAGTGTATTGTTGTTACTGTTACCAGTCAGGCTGTTGGCTGCCGCATTGCCGATACCGTTGATCGCAGCCAGACCGGTCAATGTCAGGTTCTCGAGTTGGGCAGCTAGCGTGAATGTCACCGAGCTTTGCACGGTATCGACACCGCCGCCAGCAAGCTCGGTAATGATATCGGTAGTGGTATCAACCACAAACGTATCGTTGCCCGTGCCACCAATCAGCGTATCCACACCGCCCAGGCCATTCAAGGTATCGTTGCCACCCAAACCGTCGAGCGTATCATTGCCCGGTGTACCCACCAGATTATCGTCACCGGCAGTACCGACAGTAGCACCACCGCCCGGAACAACGATCCTGTCAGTAAACTGCAACTGCTCTATGTTGCGCAGCGTATCACTGCCATCGTCAATCGCGGCGATGGCGGGATTAGTATGGGTAACCGTAATCGAGTCATCGGGATTGAAAGTCAATGTATAGTTGGCGAAAACATCGCGAAATACAGCCGTATCAACATCCGTACCAGCCGGCGCTGTCCTAATCTCACGCACAATGACCAACTGATCAGGACTGTAGGTGCCATTTTGCATCGCTGTCCTTAACGTACTGGTCATATTATCGAAAGAAATAATTTCGCTGGTAGGATCGCCAGGATTGGTGCGAACACTGATTCGAGTATTCAGCCAGGCATTGCCATCAATGATGTCATCGCCGCCACGCCCTTCAATCAGATCACCACCACCGCCGCCCAGTAGAATATTGCCGGTGCTGAACGATGTCGCGCCGTCCAACAAAGCGCTCAATCCATCAATCAATGCAATCCTATCGGCAGCACTATGCCCGCCACCAGCCGGATTATTGACATCATCCAGCGCGTTGTTTTGTCCTGTATTCGGATCAATCAATGTCAATTCGACACTGGTATCGTTATCACCACGGATGATGTCATCAAGATCCCATCCTGACGCAGCTTCAACAAAATCATAGCGATCGAAGACATCCACGGGCACGCCCGGCACGATAGGTCGGGTCAAATCGATATTGGCAGCAACACTGTTACCCTTGTTGAAGACCCAGTCAAAGCCGCTATTACCGTCATTTTTGTCCGCACCCGGCATGCCATTCATCAAATCATCGCCACCCTCGCCGAGAAATTCGTCCAGGCCGCCGCCGCCAAGAAAAACATCGTTACCCCGGATCGGATCACGATTGAAGGGATCAAAGTTATCACCAGGCGCGCCATCGGCAGTTCCGGTTTGAATCCAGTCATCGCCTT
>Ga0073899_10004247_pt1 | contig 12591 bp, 12 predicted proteins | sample KloWWTmetaKNB5Ph_FD_88975 | JGI IMG/M metagenome (GOLD analysis project Ga0073899, IMG submission 88975) | Active sludge microbial communities from Klosterneuburg, Austria, studying microevolution and ecology of nitrifiers - Klosterneuburg... | ecosystem: Engineered > WWTP > Aerobic digester >... | reverse complement strand
GGCCTTGGCGGCGGGCTTCTTCTTCGCGGGGGCCTTTGCCTTGGGGGCGGGCTTCTTCTTCGCGGGGGCCTTTGCCTTGGGGGCGGGCTTCTTCTTCGTCGGAGGTTTGCGGGTACTGGCCATGACGGTTCACTCCAATCGGCTGTGAGGCGATGACAGAACGCGGACCCACTTCAGGCTCTCACCGATGAAGCGGAAGGGGCAGTCCGAAGTCGCGGTCGTACTCCGAACGCCGGCTTCCCACCGCTGCCGCGGGGAGAGTCACCAGTCGACCGGCGCCGGGACCATGCTCCGCGTCGGAGAGAGTTCGCCCCAACACCAGACGCTGCGATCGAGGCGCAGGGCGCAGGTTCCCCAGATGCCGAGGAAGAGCTGGGCGACGTGGTCGACGCCGGGGACCACGCCAGGTCGCGTGGCGCACTCCGATGTGCGGCTGATGCCGGCGCAGGTCTGCGTCGTCGTGAACCCGAGCGCGCCATAGTCGTTCGAGCCCCAGCACGACACGGTGCCGTCCGCGAGGATCGCGCAGGAGTGATAGGAGCCCGTCACGACGGAGCGGACGCCGCGGAGCCCAGGGTCGACGGCCTCCGTGACGTCGCCGGGCCAGGCCGACGAGCCGTTTCCGACCTTCCCGTCGGCGTTGGTTCCGAGGCAACGGACGGTGCCGTCGGGCAGGCGGTAGCAGAGGTGGTCCGTCGCGGCCGCCCCCTCAAGGGTCGCGTCGGAGGGGACATCGATCATGCGGCGGAACACGTTGGCCTCGTAGTGCCCGTCACGAAACCTCACGACGAAGTCGTCTCCCCGGGGCCACAGCGCGACGACGTCGCGATACCCGGGGACCACCCTCGGCGTCGGCGAGTCCGAGGACGTCGCGAGCGCGGAGTTGCCCCAGCACCACACGCTGCCGTCGCGACGAACCGCGCAGTTCGTGCGGCGGCCGCCTGCGAGGAAGACCACCTCGGTCAAACCCCGAACGAGCGTCGGCGCGGGGCGGCACCGGAAGGAGTTGCAGCGCTCGTCGCCATCGTGCCCGACGCCTGCGAGGCCCAGCACATTGGTCCCCCAGCACCGCACAGTGCCGTCGCGGTGACGGGTGCAGGTCGACGCGGAGTGGCTGCTGACGACCTGCTCGACCTCGACGAGGCAGGGGACGGTCGTCGGCTCGTGGATGTCCGTGTCGCTGCGCCCGAGGCCCAGCTGACCGAAGAGGTTGCGCCCCCGACATCGCACCGTGCCGTCGCTCATGAGCGCGCATTGCGAGAGCTGCTCGGCGACCGCGAGGTCGACCACGGACGGCGCCTCGGCATCCCGGGGAGCCGACGGGACCGGGCAGCCGCCTGAATCCGGCGCGACGTCGGGCGGTGGAGCGTCCGAGAGGGACGCGTCCGCGGTGGTCTGGACGACCGTGGCCGCGCCGCAGCCCGCCGCTCCCAGCAGGCCCAGGAGCGTGAGTGTCGTCCATGGATTCAACGGAGCGCCCCCACGTGCATCCCGCCACGCTGCCACAGGTCGCGGGGTCCCACCGCTGTCGCGCGGAACTCCCGGCGAACTTCAGGTGGGGGGTTCGTGGCGTACACTCCCGCATCGTGATCACCACCCCCAAAGGGGACTGTCGTGATCGACGCCCGCGGCACCACGGTGATCATCCCGAGCGAACCATGAGCTTCGACCTCCAGACCCTCTCGACGCGCCCCGAGGTCCCGACCTGGGGGGAGATCCGCTCGCGCCTCGTCGCGCACCAGGGCGTCCGCCTGGTGCGCCTGCGAACGCGGGCCGAGATCGCGCCCGACGCGAGGCTCGAGATCGAGGCGGCGTACGGCGTGGAGTACGACACGATGCGGGGCCTCGAGGACGAGGACCTGGACGTCATCCCGAGCGCCCTGACGATCTTCGTCTCGCGCACCTACGCCTCCGACCTCGAAGGCGACCCCCTCTCCCACGCGGCGGGGCTCTCGCCGGAGCAGCGCCGCGAGCTGGTCGAGCGGTGGGTGCGCGCTGGTTACGGGTTTCGCGTCGACAGTGGGGCGGGGCGCCCCCCCGCGGAGTCGTGGATGATGGCGGACGTCGCAGCCGCCCTGGCCGCCGCCGCGGACGGCTATGTGATCCTCGACGAGGACTGGACGCTGACGTTCCCGTACGTCGACCGTGGGGTCTACCCGCCGCGGGAGTTCCTCGCGAAGGTCGGCGTCGACGCCAACGACCCGCGCCCTGTGTGACGGCTCCCGCCGAGTTCCGTCCCACGCAGCGCGAGGTGCGCTGGGAAGGCGCGCGGTCGCCCCGTCGCTCCGCGACGGTGAGGTGCGCTGGGCGAGCTGTGCGGTCGCTCCTGCGCAGACGGGGTGCGAAGCGCGCGAAGCCGAGCGCGTCGCTCCGCCACGCACCCACGGCCACCCGTCGGGTCTACCGGGGTGAGCATCCCGCGTCGACACATTAAGGGTCAGCGGGCGATGGGCTCGCGTGCGTGGTGGTAGATGCGCACCACCTCGAGCACACCGGGCGCGCGGCGGTAGTAGATCGCCACGGGGTACACGAACGACCGGCGGCAGCGCTCCCCCGTCGCCAGTGTGACGGCGGGGCCGTCGAGCCGGGGGGTGGTTCGCGCAAGGCGCGCGAAGTCGTCGAGGATGGCGACCCGTAGCTTCACCGCAGCCGTCGGGTTGCGCTCGACGAGGTAGGCGAGCAGCTCATCGAAGTCCGCGACCGCCTTCGGAGCGAGCTCGACGCGGTCGGTCATCCCGTGCGCTTACGTGCTGCGTCGATCGTCGCCTGCCACCGGGCATCGGCCACCGCGAGCGGCACCCCTTCGCCGGCGTCGAGCTGCCGCATCCCCTCGCGGATGCCTTCCTCCTCCTCCGCGGTGAGGCCCGAGCCGCCGCCCTCGTCGTCGGGCACCGCCTCGAGTCGGTACCTCCCCGGCGGAAGCTCCGCGAACAGCTCACCCACGCCCGCCGGGACATCGATGCCGTTCCAGTCGATCACCTTGGCCGCGTCGCCCATAGCTCCGAAGGGTGCCCCACCGGACGCCCACCGGGCAACCCAGCGTGAGCGACGCTCATCCCACGCCGCGCGAGTCGCTCTGGGAAGGCGCGCGGTCGCCCCGTCGCTCCGCGACAAGGCGCATCGGGGTGGCGTGCTCGATGGGCCGGAGCGTGGCGGTGGCGCTACGGCGGGGGGCCGACGCACACGCCGCCGCTGCACACCTGCGAGCCGGCGCAGCAGTTGTTGCAGCCGCAGACGCGGGTGCCCGGGGCGCAGAGCGCGACGCAGGTTCCGAAGCTGCACACCTGGCCGCAGGCGCAGCCGGTGGGGCACGAGGCGGGGGCGCAGAAGAGTCGGGTGGCGTCCATCGTGTCGCGGGTGCAGACGCGCCCTTCGGCGCAGCGGCCCACGCACTGTCCGCCGCAGCCGTCGCTTGCGCCGCACTCGGCGTCCGGGGCGCAGCGCGGGGTGCACACGCAGCGGCCACGGGCGGGGTCGCAGATCTGGTTGGTCCCGGTGCAGCGGGTGCCGGTGCCGCAGGAGGGACCGCCCGCGCACACGTTGGCGATGGTGACCCCGCAGTCGACGCTGGCAGGGTCCGTGGCGGGGCACGCGGGAACGCAGGCGCACCGGCCGCTGGTGCAGGTCTGGCCGCCGGGGCAGCGGGTTCCGGTGCCGCAGGAGGGGCCGCCGGAGCAGGTGTTGGGAATGGCCGCGCCGCAGTCGTAGAGCGAGCCGTCGACGGCGGGGCACATGGGGGCGCACTGGCAGGCGCGGAGGGCGCTGTTGCAGAACTGCCCCGCGGGGCACTGGGTGCCCGTTCCGCAGGAGGGCGCGGTGCTGCAGAGGTTGGGGATGCTCACCCCGCACGGAACCGTCGCGGGGCTGGTCGTCGGGCACATCGAGGTGCACTCGCAGCGGCCGAAGCGGCAGAGCGAGCCCGATGGGCAGCGCGTTCCGAAGCCGCAGACGGGAGAGCCGGGACACACGTTGGCCACCTCCGCGCCGCAGTCGACGGTGGCCCCGTCCGGGCAGCGGGGCACGCAGCTGCACACGCCGCCGGAGCAGCTCTGGCCGCTGGGGCACACGGTTCCGGTACCGGGGCAGGTGACGCCGGGGCAGGCGCTGGGGGGCGACTGGCCGCACGCGACGGTGGACACCGAGGGGCAGCGAGGGTCGCACTCGCAGCGGCCGGCGGCGGTGTTGCAGCGCTGGCCCGAGGCGCACATCGTCCCGGTGCCGCAGGAGGGGCCGCCGGGGCAGACGTTGGGGATGGACGATCCGCAGGCGATGGTGGCGGGGTTGGTGCCTGCGCAGCGGGGCGAGCACACGCACGCTCCGCCGGAGCAGGTCTGGCCGCTGGGGCAGAGGGTTCCGGTGCCCGCGCAGCTCAGACCCGAGCAGCGGTTGGCGATGGGCGTGCCGCAGGTGACCGTCGAGGCCGCCGGGCAGAACGACGCGCAGACGCACATCCCCCCGGAGCAGGTCTGCCCCGCGGCGCAGCGCGTGCCGGTGCCGGGGCAGGTTGCGCCGGGGCACACGTTGGGGATGGGCGATCCGCAGTCCACGGCGCTCGCGGCGGGGCACGCGGGGACGCACTCGCAGGCGTTGCTGGCGTTGCATCGGTAGCCCGCGGGGCACTGGGTTCCGGTGCCGGTGCAGGCGACGCCGGGGCAGCGGTTGGTGATGGGGGCGCCGCAGGTCACCGAGGCCGCGCCGGGGCAGAGCGGCGAGCACTCGCAGCGGCCGCCGTTGCAGACCTGTCCGCTCGGGCACCTCGTCCCGGCGCTGGGGCACGCGACGCCCGGGCACGACCCGATGACGGGCGCGCCGCAGTCCACGGTGGAGGTCGACGGGCAGGAGGAGACGCACTCGCACGCCCCGGCGGCGTTGCAGCGCTGGCCGGGCGGGCACAGCAGCCCGCGGCCGCACGCGGCCTCGCCGGGGCACGCGTTGGGGATGGGGCCTCCGCAGGCGACGGAGAGCGGGTTGACCGAGGGGCAGCTCGGCGCGCAGCGGCAGGAGCCCGCGGTGCAGACCAGGCCGCTCGGGCAGCGGGTTCCGGTGCCCGCGCAGGCGGCGCCGGTGCAGCCGGTGCGGATGGGCTCGCCGCACGCGACGGCGTCCGCGGTGGGGCAGGAGACGGTGCACTCGCAGCGGCCGCCCACGCAGGCCTGGCCGGCGTCGCACATCGTCCCGGTGCCGCACGGGGGCTGACCCGGGCAGACGTTGGGGATGGGCCTTCCGCAGGCGACGGTGGAGGGGGCGGTGTCGGGGCAGCGCGGGTCGCACACGCAGCGCCGCGCGTCGGGGTCGCAGCGCTCGTTGGTCCCGCAGCCGCCGCGGCACCGGCCGCCGCAGCCGTCGTCGGCGCCGCACTCGGCGCCCGCGGGGCACGAGGGGACGCACACGCACGAGCGCGTGGCGGGGTCGCAGGTCTCGCCCGCGCGGGAGCACGACCCGGGGCAGCGACCGCCGCAGCCGTCCTCGGCGCCGCAGGGCGAGTCGGGCGAGCAGTCGGGCGCGCACACGCACATGCCGAAGACGCAGCGGTCGTTGCGGCCGCGGTTGCAGGCGGGCGAGCACTGGCAGGAGTCGAGGCAGCGGCCGTTGACGCAGACCGATCCCTCCGCGCAGGTGACCGCGGCGCAGGGGTTTTCGACGCAGGCGCCGTCGACGCAGTACTGGGTGGCGGCGCACACGACGCCGTCGCAGGAGGTTCGGGGGAAGCACTGGAGGTGGCAGGCCTGGCCGTCGGGGCAGGGGGCCGAGCAGCCGCGGACGGCCTCGCAGTCGCCGGTGCCGGGGTCGCAGTACTGCCCGTCGGGGCACACGACGCCGGTGCACGGCGTGGGGAAGCAGCCCGCCACGCAGCGGCCCTCGACGCAGGTCTCGCGCGCGGCGCAGGTGACGCCCGCGCAGGGGTCGCGCACGGCGACGCACTGGGCGTAGCAGGTGGCGGTGTCGCCGCAGGTGTTCTCGGTGGAGCAGGGGTCGGCGGCGCAGCGGCCGCCGATGCAGCGGGTGCCCGCGGGGCAGAAGCGGTCGTCGGGGCAGCGCTGGCCGGTGAGCGGCGGGGCGGGGCGCTCATCCCGGTTGGGGATCTCCACCGCCACGAGGTCGGGGTACATCCCGGCGTCGAGGTCCTTGGGGTAGCCCGCGTCGGCGACCGGGGTGGCGCGCTGTGGATCGGCGCACGCGGCCAGCATCGCGAATACACAGAGCAGTAAAGCGAGGGGGCTGCGTCGCATGGCCCATCGTATCCCCGATGCCAGGGCGAGCGTCAGGGACCTACACGGGGCGCGCCAGGCGAGGGTGCGGAGCCGCACTGCGGCAGCGGCGGGCCACCTCGACCCTTCACATCCCCGAGGGCGAGGGACTACCCTGCTGCGGCGTGGAAGACCTGGAGCCGGGCCTCATCATCGACGATCGCTACGAGGTGCGGCGGCTTCTAGGCCGCGGGGGGATGAGCGCCATCTACGAGGTCGCGCACCGCTACACGACGCGGCACCTGGCGCTGAAGGTGCTCAACGGGGCCTACGCCTCGCACTCCATCGCGCGGCGGCAGCTCCTCGACGAGGCGCGGGCGCTCGGGGCGGTGCGGCACCCCTACGTCATCGAGGTGCACGACGCGGGCTTCGACGGCTCCCGGGTCTACGTGGTGACCGAGCTGCTGGAGGGGCGCTCGCTCGACGGGCTGCTGGCGGCGCGGGGGAGGCTCGGGTGGTCGGCGGTGGCGCGGGTCGCGAGGCACGTGACCATCGCGCTGGCGGCCACGCACGGGGTCGGTGTCTTACACAGGGATGTAAAGCCGTCCAACGTGATGATCGTGCGCGGGGTGCAGGGCGAGCTCTCGAAGCTGCTCGACTTCGGCGTGGCGGCGCTGCCGAAGGGTGCTGCCGACCCGGCCATGGTGGACATGCTGGTGGGCACGCCGGAGTACATGTCCCCGGAGCAGGTGCGGGGCGACGCGATGGACGCTCGGAGCGACCTCTACTCGCTGGGCATCGCGCTCTTCGAGTGCCTGCACGGGGAGGTCCCGATGCCTGGGGGGCTCGACGTGGCGCAGCGGCGCGCGGTGCTGCCCTCGCTGCCGTCGGTCTCGTCGGTGTGCGACGACGTGCCGCGCTCGCTGGCGGACATCGTCGACCGGCTGCTGCACCCGGTGCCGGCGTTCAGGTTTCCGTCGGCGCGCTCGCTGCTCGACGCGCTCGACGCCTCGGGGCTCTGCCGTACGCCCACGCGCTTCCTCGACGACGACGAGGCCCAGCCCGAGGCGCGGCGGCAGACGATGTCGGGCGCCCGGGTCGGGACCCCGGCGGGGGAGGAGCCCCCGAAGCGGCGCTCGGTGCGGGCGTACTACCAGACGCCGTTGCGGGTGGTGGCCGAGGGCGGCGAGGTGATCGACGGGCGCAGCGAGGACATCTCCATCGGGGGGATGCTGGTGATCGCGGGCGCGGCGCTGCCGGAGGGCGAGCGGGTGGTGGTGCGCTTCGCGCTGCCCACCAGCGGCAACCTGGTGCAGTGCTCGGCGGTGGTGGGCTGGTCGCGGCAGCGGGCGGCGACGCAGCGAGGGAGGGCGGCCTTCGGGCTGGAGTTCATCGACGCGCCGGAGGCCCTGGTCGAGGCCATCCGGCGGTACACCGAGCTGATGCAGCGGGAGGGGCAAGGGGGGCCCTGACGGGCGCCCTTGCAGAACGGCCCGGGACGCGGCATCGTCGGGCTCCCACCGGGCGAAACCCAAAAGCGGCGCCCGCAGACCAGCTCAGGAGTTCATATCTCCGTCGGTCTGTTTCAGATCCATCCCTCTCTCACCTTTACCCCTCACACCGAAATGCCACCGAGGAACATGCCGCATGGCGCGTGAACCAGGTCCCGCGAAGAAGAGCTGGCGTGACGCCGATCGCGCACGATCGTCGAGCTACCACGCCACCGAGACGCTCGCGCGTCACGAGCAGAAGGGTCATCAGACCTCTGCCACCAAGGAGTACAAGGCCGCCCTCGAGGCGCTCTTCCAGAAGAAGCCCGACGCGGTCGAGGCCATGGAGAAGCTGGCGCCCGCGATCCGGATGCCCAAGGTGGTCGAGGCCGCGGTGCCCGAAGGCGAGGTGGTCCCGAGCCGCCGGCAAGACCAGCTGAGGAAGATCCTCGCGGCCAGCAGCACCAAGGCGATCTCCGACTCCATCGAGGCCTTCCTCAACGCCGGGCACACGCTGCCCGACGACCAGGAGGTGTTTCTCCAGATGCTCGAGCACCGCAACGAGGAGCGCGTCCGCGACGCCATCGGCCAGCTCGAGCGGCTGCTCATGGGGCAGCTCCCGAAGCGCAAGCCCGTGCTGGTGCAGCGCCTGAAGCGCATCGAGGAGCACGCCGAGGAGGCCGCCACCCGAGACGCGGCCAACCAGCTCCGGCGCAAGGTCTCCTAGGCCCGTCGCTTACACATCCCGGTAAACGTCATGGATGATCCGCTCGCGCTGCTGGAGGGCGGCCGCGTGGACGGCGCGTTCGTGACGCCGGAGACGGGCCTCGTCGGGCTCACCGTGTGGTGCCCCGGCGGCGCCCGCCGGCTCGTGGTGGGCGTAGGCCCTCGGGTGGCGGGCGTTGGGTGGGCGCTGCGGGAGCCCGCCTACCGGGCGGCCTCGACGCACCCGCTGATCGCGGCGCTGAGGGCGCACGCGGTGGGGCGGGTGGTGCGCTCGGCCCACCGCGACGACGACGACGCCCTCTGGATCGAGCTGGGCGCCGAGCGCATCACCGCGCGGGTGCGGCTCTTTGCTGCGGTGCACGGCGAGGTGAGGGTGCTCGACGAGGCGGGCGCGGTGCTGCTCTCGTGGCGCGGCGACGCCACGGCGACGCCACGGAGCTGGGACGCCAACGCGGAGCACCCGGGCTGGGAGGCCGCGGGCGAGGGGCTGCGGGCGATGAGCGACGCCCTCGCGGGGGAGCTTCGTCGCGCGGCGCTCTCCAGGGCCCTGGGCGCCCAGGCGAAGCGGCTCTCGAAGCGGGCCGAGGCGGTGGAGGGAGACCTCGGCCGGCTCGACGACGTGGAGCGATTGCAGCGCGTGGGGAGGCTGCTGCTGGCGCAGGGCGACCGGGTCGCGCGAGGGGCGAAGCGCGCGGTGCTGGAGGACTGGGAGGCGGGCGGGACCATCGAGGTGGTGCTCGACCCGGCCATGGGGGCGAAGCAGCAGGCCGCGGGGTACTTCCAGAAGGCCCGGCGCATCCAACGCGGGAGCGCGGTGATGTGGGAGCGGCTGGAGGCGACCACGAGGGCGCTGGAGGCGGTGCGCTCGCTGAAGGCGGAGGTCGACGCCGAGGGCGAGGTGGTGCCCGCGGCGCTGCGCGCGTGGAGCGAGCGGGCCGAGGCGCTGGGCGTGGCGAAGGGGCAGATGGTGGCCTCGCGGGGCAGAGCGAAGGTCGCGCCGAGGAGGCCGTACATCGAGTACCTGGGGACGGGCGGGGGGAAGATCCTGGTGGGCCGGGGGGCGGCGGACAACGACCGGCTGACCACGAAGGTCGCGAGGACGCACGACCTCTGGATGCACGCGCGGGGATACACCGGGGCGCACGTGGTGGTTCCGCTGCTGAAGGGATCGCAGTGCCCGCCGGAGCTGCTGGTGGACGCCGCGACGCTGGCGGTGCACCACAGCGACGCGCGCGGGGCGGACTTCGCGGAGGTGACCTGGGCCGAGCGTCGCTACGTGAGGAAGCCCAAGGGATCGCCCGCGGGCAGGGTGGTGGTCGATCGGGAGAAGGTGCTGGCGCTGGGGGCCGACCCGGAGCGGCTGCGTCGGCTGCTGGCCGCCCGGGTCGAGGGGGGATGACCCGGGCAGGCCGTCAGAAGCGGTAGTTGAGGCCGACGGAGCCGTTGGTCAGGTAGTTGTGAAAGTTGCCGCGGTTGATGGCGCAGGCGCCCGGGCCCGTGCCGACGCAGTCGGTGAAGGGGGTCGGGGTGATGATGGAGCTGGTCGCCTGGGAGGCGTCGAGCGCCTGGAAGAGGAAGTGCCCGAAGCCGACGTTGATGGTGAGCGCGCCCACCCGGTAGGACGCGCCAGCGTGGATGCTCGCTCCCGCGTAGGCGGGGAGGTGCACCACGGCGCGGTCGGCGGAGAGCCCCTGGGTCTCGTAGGAGAAGCCGAGGCGCACCGCGAGGCGGCCGGGGATGACGTTGTAGTCGCCGCCGAGGCGGAAGCCGAAGACGTTGCTGAGGTTGCTGTTGAGCACGATGCTGCGCGGCGCGGCCAGCGTGGACGTCATGCCCGCCGAGCCGATGGTGATGCTGCCGCTGTTGGCGAGCGACGTGACGCCGAGCGAGCTGGTGTTCTCGTAGGTGAAGTCGGCCTCGACGTCGAAGACGTCGTCGGACATCGGGTCGTAGGTGCCGGTGCCGTCGTCCTGCGTGGGGCGGCCGGCGCGGGGGAGGGCGAAGCGGAAGCCTGCCCGGGCGTTCCACGGCAGCGCGACCTTCATCTCGTCGATGCTGAAGGTGCCGCGGGCCTGGTTGCTGACGGGGTTGGCGTAGTAGGTCGACGTCGTGGAGGCGGTGCCCGAGGCGGCGATGGGCATGTTGTAGTGCACCTGCGCGCCGAAGGAGAAGTAGCGGTTGATGAGCACCTGCGTGGAGAGCGCGCCGGCCAGGAAGAAGCCGCTCGCGTTGAGGGAGATGAGCAGGTCGGTCTCCGGCGACTGCGGCGAGGTCGCGACCGCGTTGGCCATCACGCCGAACTGGTAGCGCGCGAAGCTGGGCTGCAGGGTGAACCCGAAGCGCACGCGCGGGTGCGGCGCCACCGCGACGCCGAGCGTGGGGTAGAGCACCAGGAGGTTCTTCTGGAAGAGCATGTTGCGCACGGGCGTCGGGGCGTACACGCCGTTGGGGAGCCGCACCATGTCGTTGAAGTTCTGGCCCGAGCCCGGGGTGCTGGGGGTGGTGATGCCCGCGGCGAAGGCCAGCCAGCGGTTGACGCGGTAGGTGGCCATGACGTTGGCGGCGAGGGCGAGCGCGCGGTTGCTGCACACCTCGGGGTAGGCCTGGCCGGCGTAGCTGGGGAGGCCGCCCGACTCGGAGAAGCGGGTGCCGGCGACGCTGAGGGGCACGTCGGCGCTGCCGTCGTAGACCCCCGAGCGCTGGAAGCAGTTGGAGGACGCGCCGATGTTGGCCGAGAAGCCAAGCTGGAAGCCCTGCAGCCCCAGGACGCCGGCCATGTTGAGGTGCGCCGCGGTCACGTCGCTGGCGCGGGCCACGAATGCGCCGCCGCGCCCGTGCGCCGTCGTGCCATTCTCCGGGACCTCAATGCCGTATGCGAAGCCTGCTGCAGGCAGGGCGACCCCCGCGAGGGCTACGACACCGATGAAACGCATCCTTTGTCCGATCCCGTTGCGCATGAGCAGCCCTGTCCTCCGTGATGGTTGTCCGTCCGGGGTCACCCCGCGCCGGGTGCGGTGATGGGTCGCGATCGACTGCGCATCCTCGCCCGAGCGTGGCCCGCGGCCGTGATGCTGATCGCACCTTGGGTCGCGCTGCAAGCCCCTTTCGTGCGCGCCGCGATCGTCGATCTCGCCGATCGCATGCACCAGGGACAGCCCATCGCGTTGCTGCAGTACGTCATCGGGTATTGCCTGGGCGCGATGATCCTGCTGCCCAAGGCGCTGCTCTCCGGGCTCGCGGGCTACGCGTACGGTCCGGTGAAGGGGCTCTGCGCGGCGCTGCCCGCGGCGACGCTGGGCGCCTGCTGCTCCTTCGGCCTCGGGCGGCTGCTGGCGAAGACCTCGCTCGGCCGGATGCTCACGGAGACCCCGCGCTTCAGGCTCGTCGACACGGTGGTGCGCACGGACGGGCTGCGCATCTCGATCCTGCTGCGGCTCGCGCCGGTGATGCCCCAGCCGCTGCTCTCGCTGCTGCTGGGCGCGACGGCGCTGCCGCTACGGCACCTGGTGATCTCGATGCTCGTGGGGCTGCTTCCGGCCACGGTGATCCACGTCTACGTCGGGTCGCTGGTGCGCTCGGCGCTCGAGCTGCTCGCGACCAACCGCGCCGAGGCGCTCTCCCCGCGCAACATCGCCATCGGCGTCGGCGGGCTCGCGCTGACGGCGGTCTTCCTCTGGCTCATCGGGCAGATGGCCAAGCGCGCCCTCGCCAGGGCCATCGCGCAGTCGACTACTCCGGAACACGGCGGAGCGCCGCTCGCACCGTGACCCGCCTCCCGGTGGGGACCAGCTCGGACTCCAGCGGGAGATAGCCCTCGCGGGAGACCACCACCCGGTGGGTTCCGGGCCCGAGGGCGACGGCGCGCCCGGCCCAGAGGGCGCAGGGCCCGAGCTCGGTGTCGTCGATGGACACCCTCGCGTCGGCGGGCTCACACGAGAAGACCAGCGAGCCCGCCACCGGGGTGGCGCGAGGGCGCGCGGCGCCGCAGCCCATCAACGCCGCCGCGATCAGTGCCACGACCAGTGGGCCGGGGGTGGCGCAAGCCGCCAGTTTGCCGCTGGGGTTCGCGCGCTGGCGCTCACCCCAGGCAATAACAGGGCGGCGCCCCGGACATTGTCCGGGGCTGTCGAACAGGGACGCCAATTCGTTCCAGCCCTCGCTGCGTCGATCGAACCTTCCGGAAGGTT
>Ga0073899_10004245_pt1 | contig 12594 bp, 10 predicted proteins | sample KloWWTmetaKNB5Ph_FD_88975 | JGI IMG/M metagenome (GOLD analysis project Ga0073899, IMG submission 88975) | Active sludge microbial communities from Klosterneuburg, Austria, studying microevolution and ecology of nitrifiers - Klosterneuburg... | ecosystem: Engineered > WWTP > Aerobic digester >... | reverse complement strand
GCACCCGGCGACGATGACGCACTGCGACGTGCCCACCGACGAGCGCCAACACATGCAGGTCACCGACGGCCTGGTGAGGCTGTCGATCGGTATCGAGAACGCCGACGACCTGATCGCCGACCTCGATCGGGCCCTGGCCGCGATATGAACCAGGCGGATGAGGCGATCGACCTCGCCACCCTCGAGGATGTGCAGAGACGGGTGCTGTGGCTGGCGGTGCGCATGGTGGACCACGCCAACCGCGAACGACCCCCACGACCGGCGCCCGGTGGGCGCGAAGCCGAGTTCGCGGTGAAGGTCGGCGGCCACATGGCGTCGAGCGCGTCGCTGGTAAGTGTCATGACGTCTCTGTGGTTCGCCCATCTCGACGGTGCCGACAAGGTTGCCGTCAAGCCCCACGCCTCACCCGTTTTCCACGCGATCAAGTACCTCCAGGGTGAACTGGACCGCTCCTACCTGTTTCGCCTGCGCGAACGCGGCGGCCTGCAGAGCTACCCGAGCCGCACCAAGGACCCCGACGTTGCCGACTTCTCCACCGGCTCCGTGGGCCTCGGGGTGGTGGCTCCCCTGTTCGCGGCGATGACCCGGCGCTACATCGACGCCCACTTCGAGGAATCACCCCGAGCCCGCTTCATCTCCCTGGTCGGCGACGCCGAACTCGACGAGGGCAATGTGTGGGAGGCGATCGCTGACGCCTCCTTGCAGGGGCTCGGGAACGTGATGTTCGTTGTCGACGCCAACCGTCAGAGCCTCGACCGGGTCATCCCCGGCCAGAAGATCAAGAAGCTGATCGAGTTCTTTGCCGGATCCGGCTGGCACGTGGTCGAGGCCAAGTACGGCAACCTGCTGCAGGCCGCCTTTGCGTTGGACGGCGGCGATGCACTGAGGCGCCACATCGACGAGATGAGCAATGAGCGCTACCAATCCCTGTTCGCCCTGCACGGCACGGACCTTCGGCCTGCGTTCCTCCACGAGGCCGACGCGAGCGTGGAACACTTCGTCTCCCAAATCGGTGATGAAGAGCTGGTGCGCCTGGTGCAGAACCTCGGTGGCCACGACCTCGGCCTGCTCCTCGACTCCTATCGCAGCTGCGATGCCGTCACCGACCGGCCGAGCGTGGTGTTTGCCTACACGGTGAAGGGGTGGGGACTGCCGATCGCCGGTGACCCCTTGAACCATTCGGCCCTCTTGAGCGCCACCCAGATCGACGCCCTGAGGGCCGCAACCGGCTTGAACGCCGCAGACGAATGGGACCGCTTCGAACCCGCTTCCGCGCCGGGGCAACTGTGCCGGCGCGCCGGAAGCAGGGTGAACAATGTGGCTCCCGGGTCCCGGTCGGAGCTACCCGTGCCAGCGTCCGTGGGCGGAGTGGTGGGGGCCAAACCGGTGAGCACCCAAGAGGTCTTCGGCCGACTGCTTACCGGCCTCGGCTCGATCGTCGGCGTTTCGGAGAGGATGGTCACCCTTTCGCCCGACGTGAGCGTGAGCACCAACCTCGGTGGGTGGATCAACAAGTTCGGGGTCTTCCACGCCGAACCCCAACCCGACTTCCTCGGCCCCGACCGACTCCTGCGCTGGCAGCAGGGGCCACAGGGTCGGCACATCGAGCTGGGCATCAGCGAGATGAACCTCTTCCTCGCCCTGCACGCGATGGGTCTCGGTCACGAGTTGCACGGCCAGCACCTGATCCCGATCGGCACGGTCTACGACCCCTTCGTTTGTCGCGGCCTCGACGCCCTGATCTACGCGCTCTACAACGGTGCCCGGTTCGTAGTGGTCGGCACCCCTGCCGGCATCACCCTGGCGCCCGAAGGTGGAGCCCATCAGAGCACCATCACCCCGTCCATCGGCCTCGAGCTACCCGGCCTCACCTATGTCGAACCATGCTACGCCGCCCCTCTCGACTGGCTGTTGTGCGACGGCATCCGCCGACTGAACGCCCCCGACGGGGAGAGCCTTTACCTCCGGCTCTCCACCAGACCTATCGACCAGGCACCCTTCACCTCTGCGCGCGAACGCCTCGGCGAGGAAACGGTGCGCAGCCACGTTCTCGCCGGCGGCTACCGACTGAAGGAACCGGCGGCCGGGTCGGATTGGTCATCCCACGTCATCGTCGCCGCCTGCGGAGCGGTGCTTCCCGAGGCATACCACGCTGCTGCCTTGCTGGAAGCCGAAGGGGTTGCCACGACGGTGCTCGACCTCACGTCGCCCGACCGGCTCTACCGCGAATGGCGAGGCGAGCAGAAAGCGGCGGGTACCGATGCCCGCCCGGCACGGCTCGACACCATCCACCTCGCCCACCTCATCACCCCGGCCGAAAGGGGCTCGCCGATCGTCACCGTGCACGATGCGGCCAGCCACTCCCTGGCCTGGCTGGGCTCGGTGTTCGGCCAGAGGGTGCTACCCGTCGGCGTCGACGCCTTCGGTCAGTCGGGTTCCATTGCGGACCTCTACGAGATCTTCGGCATGCTGCCCGAACAGATCGCCAACTCCGCCCTCGTCGTTCTCGGCTGAGGCCTAGCCTGGCCGGTGGCCATGCGTACACCCGGCGAGTTCTTCCGCACAGCCTCCCCTGAGGCTCTGTTCGTCCTGTCGGGCATCTCCCAATACACCGGTTCGGTTGTGGCTGTGAACCTCTTCGAAGAGGTCAGGCCGGCGACGGTGGCCTTGTTCCGGGTGATGTCGGCGGCGGCCGTGGTGCTGGCGATGTCGTGGCGGTACCAGCGCCGATGGGACCGCGCTTCGCTCGTCGGCGCTGCCGTTTTCGGCATCGCCACGGCGACGATGAACCTCTTCTTCTACCTCGCCATCGACCGTCTTCCGCTGGGCAAGAGCGTGGTGCTCGAGTTCATCGGGCCGGTCGCCTTCGCCGCTGCCTTCACCCGCACCCGACGCAACACGGTGGCCCTCCTCCTCGCCGCCTCGGGGGTGGTGATCCTTTCCGGAGTCGAGCTGGGGGGTGAGCCACTGGGGCTCGTGTACATCTTCGGCGCCTCGGCGATGTGGGCCGCCTACATCGTTCTCGGCAAGAGGGTGGCAGCCCTGGACCGTGGCCTTAGCGGGCTTGGCGTCGGTCTCGCGATCGGGGCTCTGGCCATCGCCCCGTTCGGCATCAGTGGCAGTGGCGAGGTGGTCGGCAGTGCCCGCCTGCTCGGTCTGTGCGTTCTGGTAGGGGCCCTGTCCTCGGCCATCGGGTACACCATCGACCAGGTGGTGATGCGCCGCATTCCCACTCGTCGCTTCGCCCTCCTGCTCGCCCTTCTGCCGGTCACGGCGATGGTGGTGGGCTTCATCGCCCTCGACCAGACCCCCAGCGCGACCGACCTGTTGGGCGCTGCGCTGGTGATCGCCGGTGTCCTCAGCCAGGAGCGCGACGAGATCACCCCCCAGCAGGAGGAAGTGCTCGCCTAGACGAGTAGTTCCAAGTGGTGCTGGTGCAGCCCATCCGAGTGACAGCGACCCATCCGAGTGACAGCGACCCACCCGAGTGACAGCGGCCCGCCGGGGGGCACGCCCGCACTCGGATGGTCGCCAGGCACTCGGATGGTTGCCAGGCACTCGAACGGGAACTGGGTGGGCGGGCTGGTCGCTCAGTGGTCAAAACCCGGGGCGCACAATCCGTCGAGTTCGCGGATGATGATGCGTTCACGATTGGCGTAGGTGACCTGGTTGGCGGGGTCGACGCGTAGGTTGAAGGTGCGGAACGACATGTCGGTGGTGTCCACCGACAGGATGCGCCCGATGAGGGGCTCGCCGATGCCGAGGATCAGCTTGATCACCTCGAGCGCCTGGATGCTGCCGACGATGCCCGGCAGCACGCCGAGCACACCGGCCTCGGCACAGCTCGGCGCCAGTTCGGCGGGGGGCGGCTCGGGCACCATGTCGCGGTAGGTCGGGCCCTGAAGGGGGTGAAAGACGCTGACCATGCCCTCGAAGCGGAAGATGCTGCCGTGCACCACCGGGATGCCCAGCTTCACGCTGGCGTCGTTGAGCAGGTAGCGGCTGGGGAAGTTGTCGGCGCCATCGACGATGACGTCGTAGCCGCTGATGATGTCGATGATGTTGCCGGCGTCGAGCCGGGTGTCGTAAGTGACGACGTCGACGTCGGGGTTCAAGGCGGTGAGCGTCTTCTTCGCGCTGTCCACCTTGCGGTCGCCGATGCGGTCGATGTTGTGCAGGATCTGGCGCTGGAGGTTGCTGGCGTCGACCTCGTCCATGTCGACGATGCCGATCGTGCCCACACCCGCCGCTGCGAGGTACATCGCCGACGGTGAGCCGAGACCGCCGGCACCCAGCATGAGCACTTTGGCGGTGAGCAGCTTGGCCTGACCGGCGACGCCCACCTCGGGTAGGAGGAGGTGGCGCATGTAGCGGTGACGCTGCTCGGCGCTGAGGGTGACCGGGGTCTTCCAGGGGCGACCTTCATCCTTCCACTTGCCGAAGCCACCGGCCATGCTGACCACGTCGGTGTAGCCCAGTTCGGCAAGGGTGCGGGCAGCGAACACACTGCGCACGCCGGCGGCACAGGTGACGACGATTGGCACCCGGCGATCGACGATGCGGCTCTCCACCTGGGATTCGAGGTGGCCACGCGGGATGTGGATCGAGTCGGCCAGAGCACCCTGGTCGTATTCGTCGGTCTCGCGGACGTCGAGCACCACCGCACCGGCGGCGATCATCGCTGCTGCACCCTCGGTGTCTACCTCGCGGATCTCCGCCCTGGCGGCAGCAAGCAGGTCGCGGAAGTTGGCCATGTCCGAAAGCCTACCATTCCAGTCGGGATTCTGTCACGCCCCCAAACACAGAGCGGGGAGCAGGTCAGCGAGGGGGCCGAGCAGGACGACGTCGGCAACACGGTCCATCGCCGTCGGCTCGCCGTTGACGATGATCACCCGCGCCCCGGCCGCCCTCGCCCGGGGGACGATGTTGGCGGCGGGAAACACCGACAGGCTGGAGCCGGCGGCAATGAGCAGGTCGCATCGATCCGCGGCATCGAGCGCTGCACCGATGACGTGGGGCACCAGATCCTGACCGAAGGAGATCGTGTCGCTCTTGACGATGCCACCGCATACGGCGCACGGCGGGTCTGCTTCACCGGCGCGCACTCGGTCGAGTATCTCGTCCATCGGGCGCCGATCGTTGCAGTCCCAGCAGCGGGTCCAGCGCACGGTGCCGTGGACCTCGATGACCTTCGCCGGGTCGTGGCCGGCCTGCTGATGGAGTTCGTCGATGTTCTGGGTGACAAGGGCCAGCAACTGGCCACGCCGTTCGAGTTCGACCAAGGCGTGGTGGGCGGCATTGGGGCGCGCCTGCCAGGTCGGTGAGTGGAGCCTCTTCTGCCAGGCGACCCGCCTCAGCTCGGGATCGGCAAGGTAGTGCTGCAGAGTCGACATCTTCTCTGCCGCGGGATCGAGGGTCCAGACCCCCTTCGGACCGCGGAAGTCGGGGATGCCCGAGTCAGTGGACATGCCCGCTCCGGTGAACACCACGATTCGCTCCGCGGTCGCCACCCAGGCCGCCGCTTCCTCGACACTGACCATCTGCGCAGTGTGGCCCATCACGGAGCAGCCGTCGAGTGCCGGGCGACCGAAGCCGACGGAGAGTTTGCCGATTGGACCAATCCACTGCACCCAGTGGTAGTGAGCGGCTTCCCCCACTCTTCCTCTCCAGCCGGGGGCCGGATCATGCCGCTCGAACCACTGTCGCTCACACCGACCGAACCAACCCTGATGGTCGTGCCATGGTACGACCCAGTCGTGGACCCCATCGGCCACGACGTTCGCAGCTCCTACGTCGAACTGTTCTGGCTCAACGTGCTCGGCCCGACTGCTACCTGGACGCTCAGGCGCCTTGCCTCTGGCCTCGACCGCTTCCCCCTCGGGTACGAGCTCGATCTCGACGGCACGGCCAGCGCCCTCGGCCTCTCCTACTCGCCCGGCACGTCGAACACCTTCACCCGCGCCCTCCACCGCTGTGTCCTGTTCGGCGTGTCCCAACCGGTGCCCGGAGCCCTCGCCGTGAGACGCCGCCTGCCGCCCGTGGCGGCGCGTCACCTCCAGCGCATGCCACCCCACCTGCGCGACCTGCACAATCAGTGGCAGGTCCGCCAGTGCACCCTCGACGAGATGAAGCGCGGCGAACTCCTCGCCGAGGCGATGCTCGCCGCCGGGGACGACCCTGAAGTGATGGAGAGACAGCTCCTCGCGGTGGGTGTTTCGCCGATTACGGCAGCGGAGCTCGCCGACCTGGCTACTTCGAGAACGAGGTAGCGAGGTCGATGAGGAGCCGCGTGCCGAAGCCAGTGGCACCCTTGGACAGCCACCGATCGTCGCTGTCGGAGCTCATCGGGCCGGCGATGTCGAGGTGCACCCACGGCACCTCGCCGACGAACTCGCTGAGGAACAGAGCCGCGGTTATCGCGCCTCCGTGAGGGCCGCCGATGTTGCGCATGTCGGCGACCTGGCTGTCGAGCAGCTTGCGGTAAGCCTGCTCCAGGGGGAGCTGCCAAACGGCCTCGTCGGTGGCCGCACCCGAAGCGCGAACCCGGTCCACCAGAGGCTGGTCGTTGCCGATCACACCTGCCAGCTTGGTGCCCAACGCGACCATGCAAGCGCCGGTGAGCGTGGCGATGTCGACGACGGCATCAGGCTCTCCTCCACCGCCAACGAAAGACCATCGGCGAGCACGAGGCGACCCTCTGCGTCGGTGTTGTGGATCTCGGCCGTCTTGCCGTTGCGGAAGGTGAGCACGTCGCCGAGCTTGTAGGCACTGCCCCCCGACATGTTGTCGGTGCACATCAGGTACCCGGTGACCTGGACACGACACTTCAGCGCCCTGAGGGTGCTCATCGCGGCGAGGACGGCCGCAGCTCCGCTCATGTCGAGCTTCATCGCCAACATGCTGTCGCTCGGCTTGAGGCTGAGGCCGCCGGAGTCGAACATGATCCCCTTGCCCACTAGGGCGAGATGGCCAACCGGGTTTCGTGGGGTGTAGCGCAGGCGCACCATGCGCGGCGGTTCGTCGCTGCCCCGGTTGACGCCGAGGATTCCGCCGCACCCCATGGCCGCGAGCTGCACCTCGTCGAAGACCTCGACTGTCAGCCCGCTAGCAGCCCCGATGGCAACGGCCTTGTCGGCCATCGCCCGCGCCGTGAGGTGGGCCGGGGGCGTGTTGGCCAGATCGCGGGCAAAGGTGGCGGCGTCGGCGACGATGCGTCCACGCTCGGCACCTTGGGTGGCACCTTTCGCCCTCGGCTCGCCCACCACCAACACCAGTTGCTGCAGGGTGCTGACGTTCGGCTCGCGCTTGATCCCGGCATAGCGATAGGCGGCCAGCAGGGCCCCCTCGGTGACTGCCTGCGCGGCCTTCGCCGCGTCGACCCCGTCGAGACCTGCCAGGGAAGTAGCGACCGTCGCACACTTCCCGGCGGCGCGCACCAGAGCCGAAGCAGCCGTGCGAAGTGATGTGGCGGAGAGTGCACCGGCGTCGCCCACACCGACGGCGATATGGGTGGGGCCCGACGCCGAGGGAACGACGAGGGTCTGCCCTACCTTGCCGTCGAAACCGTGGGCGGTAAGTGCCGCCCGGCCGAGGCCGAGAACGCGGGCGACGGGGCCGTTGGTTGCCACCGGAACGCCGACGACATCGACGGCCTTCGGGGTGGTGCGGGCGATCAGGACGGTTGCAGTCATGGCCGCCAGTGTGGCGGTTCTCAGCCCTCACCACACCCACTTCCGACGGCATCAACCCGGCAGATCGGGCGGAGCGTCGGGCTTCGACGCGACACCTTGAGCTGCGAGCGACCGGACTATTGCCAGCCGGAGCTCGCGCATCACCGTCCACTGGGCCCCAGGTCGGGTGCGCACCGAGATGCGCACCACGGGGCCAGCAGCATCGATGCGCTCGACCCCCAGCACAGCCGGCTTCTCCAGCATGCCGGCGGCGAGGTCGGCGCTGGCCCATGTCGCAGCGACAGCCTGATCGATGGCGTTCAGCGCCACGTCGAGGTCGGCGTGTTGCCCGATTGTGACGTCGACGAGGCCTTGCGACCATGACCGTGTCCGGTTGCCGACCCTCACAACAGCTCCGTTTGGCACGGTCCACAGGGTGCCGTCGGCGTCGCGGACGCGGAGCATCCTCAGGGAGAGGGACTCCACGGTGCCCACCGCATGACCCAGGTCGACCTCGTCGCCGACGCCGCATTGGTCCTCGAGGATGATCAAGAAACCGGCGATGCAGTCCTTCACCAGGGACTGGGCGCCGAGGCCGAGGGCGAGACCGGCGATGCCTGCACCGGCCAGCAGGGGCCCGAGGTCGAGGTTGAACACCCCGAGCACGACGAGGAAGGCGATCGTCCAGATCACCGACGACACTGTTGCCCGGCTGACCACAGAGAGGGTGGCGGCGCGGGCCCGCTCGCGCGCGTCGGTAGCCGAGGTGTCGGCGACCTCGCGGCCGAAGCGTTCCATTGCTCCCGCTGCCAGCCGGGAGCCCGTGGTGAACCGATTGATAGCCGCCGTGACGGCTCGGCGCATCCACCGATTGATCAGCCAGGCGACGGCAAGTACGAGCAGGGCCACCAGGGGCCGGGCCACCATCCAGTCCGCCCCGCGGGACAGGAGTCGATTGTGGGTGAGGTTCCACGTCGCTTCACAGAACCACGACGGGGTCTCGTCACACGTATCGATCAGCTCTTCGTCGACCCCGGCAACCAAGGGCAACATCAGGGCGAGGCTCACCGCCGGTACTTTAGTTGCACCATCCCCTTACCCAATTCTCACCCTTCTCTCACCCCCCGACCTGAGGATCGAAGAATGAAGCGTCACCTGAAGAAGATCGTCCTCGGCATCGCCGCGCTCCTTGTGCTGGTGATCGCCGGCTCCTGGTTCTATACCAAGGTCCTCAACGACCCCCAGGATGCGAAGACAGCTCAGGACGCTGTCGACATCGTCCAGGGCACGACGAGCGACACGACTGGTGACACGACGGCCGACACAGCAGGCGAGACGACAAGTACCGCGGTCGCAACCACTGTCGCCCTCGAGGGCCCCGTCGACGGCGACTGGGCGCCCACGTCGGAGTCCGAGCTGTGCTACAGGGTGAAGGAGACGATCAACGGTTTCGCCACCGAGGGTGTCGGCTGTACCAACGTCGTCAGCGGGGCGATGACGATCGAGGGTACGACTCTCACCAGCGCCGACTTCACCGTCGACATGACCACCTTCACCAGCGACAAGACCAAGCGCGACGAGTCGTTCAATGGCAAGGTGATGGAGGTGGCGACCTATCCGACGGGCACCTTCGTGCTCACCTCCCCCGTCGACTTCGGAGCCGTACCCGCAGACGGCGAGACGATCACGGTCACCGCCACCGGCGATCTCACCCTTCACGGTGTCACCAAGAGCGTCACCTTCGATCTCAGTGCTGCGTACGGCAACGACAAGATCGGCGTGTTCGGCAAGATCCCGGTTCTGTTCGCCGACTATGGGATCGACAACCCGTCCTTCGCCGTCGTCTCCACGGAGGACAACGGGCTACTGGAGTTCGTGCTCGCCTTCGAGCGCGCCTGATCGATCAGGCCTCATCTGCCGCCGACGGCTGGGACCGGGCCCAGGCCGCCGCCAGTGAGGCGTAGCGACCACCCTTGGCGATGAGCTCGTCGTGGGTGCCCAGCTCCACGAGGCGAGCGTGGTCGATCACCCCGATGCGATCGGCGCGCCGTACGGTGCTCAGACGATGGGCCACCACGATCACGGTGCGGCCCTCCATCAGCCTCTCCAACGCCCCCTCGACCACGGCCTCGGTGCCAGGGTCGAGGTTGCTGGTGGCCTCGTCGAGCACGAGCACCGCAGGGTCCACGAGGGCGGCCCGCGCGAGCGACACCAGCTGACGCTCGCCGGCTGACAGACGCGACCCGCGTTCGCGAACCTCGGTCTCGAGCCCGTCGGGGAACTCGTCGAAGCGGGCCCGTGCGCCGATCGCGTCGAGCGCCGCCGCCACCTCTTCGTCGGTGGCGGTCGGGCGCGCGATGCGGATGTTCTCGCGAATGGTGCCACCGAACAAGAAGCCCTCCTGGGGCACCACCACCACCCTCTCCCTCAAGGACGTCAGCGAGGCGAGACGCAGGTCGACGTCGGCGAAGCTGACATGACCGGTATCAGGGTCGTAGAGCCGGGACAGGAGCTTGGCGAGTGTGCTCTTGCCGGCACCGGTCGGACCCACCAGCGCCAGCCTCTCCCCGCTGGCGACGGCGAGGCTGACATCGACCAGAGCCGGGTGCTCGGCACCCTCGTAGGAGAACGTGATGCCGTGGGCGGAGAGCTCGCCCTCTGCTGGGAGCTCTACTGGATGGGGGTGTTCGGCCACGTCGGGCACGGTGTCGATAACCCCGTACAGCTTGTGCAGCGAGGCCGCGGCGCTCTGCACCGTGTTGTACATCTGGGAGAGCTGCTGCACGGGGTCGAAGAGGTTGGCGACGAGTAGCACGAAGGCGGCCACCGTGCCGAAGGCGACCCGGTCGTGGTGCACCATCCACCCGCCGAGGCCCACCACGATGGCGATGGCGATGATCCCGGCCCCTTCCACCAATCCGAAGTACCAAGTGCTGACCTTCACACTGTGCAGGTGGGACCGGTACAGGGCCCGGTTCGACACGGCGAAACGGCGCTTCTGCTCCGTCTCACGGCCGTAGGCCTGGATGACCCTGACCCCGGTGATGCCCTCCTGCAGGTTCGACAGGTTCTGCCCCACGCGCTCGCGCACATCGAGGTAGGCGACGTTCGACAACCTCTGGAACCGCGCCGACGCGATCCCGAGCACAGGGGCGACGAACGCGACCACCACCAACGTGAGCTGCCAGCTGAGGGCCGTCATCAGCACCAACGTCATCACGAGTAGAAGGCCGGCCGACACGAATTGGAGCAGTCCCCACTGGATCAGCTCGGCCATGCTCTCGATGTCGGCGGTCATCCTCGAGACCAGAACCCCCGCCTTGTTGCGATCGAAGTAGGCCATCGACTGGGCTTGCAGCCGGTCGAAAACGGCGACGCGCAGATCGCGCAGGAACCCTTCACCGGCGCGGTTGATCGTCAGGTACTGAAGGCGACCCACCATGTACCCGATGGCGATGACAACGATGTAGGCGAGCACGGCCATGTCGAGCGCCGAAGTGCTGCGGTCCTTGATGCCCCGGTCGAGACCGACCTTGACCAACACCGGACCCGTCAGCGCGCACACCGTCGATACGGCGACGAGGGCGACGGCCAGGCTGATGCCGCGTCGGTAGGGCTGGGCGAACTGGAGGGAGCGACGTAGCACTCGACCGGTCTCGGCCCTGTCGAGGCGGTCCTCATCGCTCACCGCACTGGCGGCCCACATCAGAGCGCCTCCGCCGGCTCATCGGCGTCGGACTGGTCCGTTTCGGCAGCGAGAGCCGCGAGCACAGCGCGGTACGTCTCGCTCGTGGCCAAAAGCCCGGCATGAGTGCCGGTGGCCGCAACCCGCCCGGCATCGATGAGCACCACGGTGTCGGCCAGGGCGATGGTGCCCGGGCGGTGGGAGATGACGATCGTCGTGCGACCCTTCATCACCGTCGCCATCGCCTCGCGGATCTCGTGCTCCTTCGACGGGTCGACGGCACTGGTGGCGTCGTCGAGCACCATCACCCGCGGATCGGCGAGGATCGCCCGGGCGAGGGCGATGCGCTGGCGCTGGCCCCCGCTCAAGGAGTAGCCGCGTTCTCCCAGCAGGGTCGCATAACCGTCGGGGAGCGCCATCACGAAGTCGTGTGCGCCGGCGAGCTTCGCCGCCCTTTCGATGTCTTCCTGTGAAGCGTCGGGCCTGGAGAAGGCGACGTTGGCGGCCACCAAGTCGTGGAACAAGAAAGTGTCCTCGAACACGATCGCCACCGCGTGGCGCAGATCGTCCAGGGTCAGGTCCCTCACGTCGACCCCGTCGATGGTGATCGTCCCCCTGTCGACGTCGTAGAAGCGGACCAGCAGGCGCGCCAGGGTGCTCTTACCGCTACCCGTGGCACCCACGATGGCCACCGACGAGCCAGCAGCCAGGTGCAGGTCGAGACCATCCAGAACCACGGCGCCGGTGCCGTACCCAAAAGACACGTCACGGAACTCGACCTCACCGACGGCACGACCCTCTGGGAGGCGGAGTGGTTGCTCAGGGTCGGCCACCGCCGGCCCGGTGGACAGAACCTCGTTGACCCTCAACAGGGCAGCCGCCGCGCGCTGGCCGAATGCCACGGTCATACCGATGTTGCGCAAGGGGAAGATCAGCAGGCCGATGTACTGCATGAACTCGACCATCTGCCCCCGGCTCATGGCGCCGTCGAGAACGCGGTGACCTCCGATGGCGAGCACGGCGAGCAGCCCGAGGTTGGGCAACAGGTCGAGGGCCGGCAGGAAGGCACTGCGAACCCGCGCCGCCTGCAGGGATACGGTCCTGATGTCGTCGGCCTCTTTGCGCAAGCGGTCGGCGGTGACCTTCTCGGCGCCGAAACCCTTGATCACCCTCACCCCGCTGACCGCTTCTTCTACCACCGTCGCCAGCTGAGCCTGCTCCTGCTGCACCGCCAGCACG
>Ga0073899_10004244_pt1 | contig 12594 bp, 15 predicted proteins | sample KloWWTmetaKNB5Ph_FD_88975 | JGI IMG/M metagenome (GOLD analysis project Ga0073899, IMG submission 88975) | Active sludge microbial communities from Klosterneuburg, Austria, studying microevolution and ecology of nitrifiers - Klosterneuburg... | ecosystem: Engineered > WWTP > Aerobic digester >... | reverse complement strand
CGCGCCCCAGATCACGGGGCACGCCGCGGCCGTACTTGTACATGCGGCCGAGGTTGGTGCAGTAGCCCTGATCGCCGCGGTCGCACGGGATGCGATACAGGGCGGCGGCGCGGGCCTCGTCCTTCGGCACGCCGCGGCCGTCCTCGGCCATCGTGCCGAGCGCGCCGCACGCCGCCGGCACGCCGCCGGCGCAGGCCCGCTGGTACAGCGTCGCGGCGCGGGCCAGGTCGGGCCCCAGCTCGGTGCCCTGGTCGAGCGACCACGCCAGCAGGTAGCAGCTCGCCAGCTCGTCGGCGGCGCACGCCTTCTCCAGGTAGCGCGCCGCCCGCGGCACGTCGCGCAGATCGGCCAGCTCGCCCTCGGCGGTCGCGTACAGCGCCCCGAGCTGCGCGCACACCTCGATGTCGCCGGCGACGCACGCGCGATCGCACGTCGCGAGGTCGGCGGGGTCGCAGCGCGGCGCGGGCGCCGCCGCGGCGCGGGGCGCGGCGGTCGGCGCGGGTGCGGGCGTGGGCGCGGCGCCGCCGCATCCGGCGGCCGCGAGGACCAAGGCGCAGGCGAGCTTGCTCATGGGCGCGAGCGTACAGCGTGGGGATCGCGGGCGGCCCGCGATCGCGATCTCGCTGCGAGGTCCGGAAGCGGCCAGCGCCGTCGGAACGCGCGTGGTCGAGTGACCGCATGCAGCTCCTCGTCCAGGGCATCCCCACCGATCACGCCGACCACCTCCGCCGCGGCGGGCTCGACGCCAACCACCAGCCGCCGGTCCGCACCCGCGCCGAGGGCGGCCGCAACCCGTGCCGCCACTGCCTCGGGCTGATCGCGCCCGGCGACCCGATGCTGGTGCTGGCCTACCGACCGTTCGCGGCGCCGCAGCCCTACGCCGAGGTCGGCCCGGTGTTCGTCCACGCGGACGCCTGCCCGCGCTACCGCGACGCCGCGCTGCCGGCGTGGTTCGCGCACCTGACGCCCGCGCTGATCCGCGGCTACGACGCGCGCGACTGGATCGTCTACCCGACCGGCGCCGTCGTCGCGGGCCCCGAGCTCGCCGACCGTGCGCGGGCGATCCTCGCCGATCCAGCGGTCGCGTACGTCCACGTGCGCTCGCAGTTCAACTGCTTCCAGGCGCGCATCGAGCGCGGGTGACGGCGCGCGGGTGACGGCGCGCCGCTCACGCCCCGGGGTAGTCGATCGCGACGACCTCGACCTCGCCCCGCGGCAGCGCGACGGTGTCGCCGACGCGCGCGGCCTGCAGCGCCTCGGCGATCGGCGACTGCCAGCTGATCGCGCCCTCGCGCGGCGCGGCCTCGATCGCGCCGACGATGCGGTAGGTCTGGCGGCGACCGGCGTCGTCGACGACGGTCACGCGCGCACCGAAGCCCGCCGCGGCGCGATCAGCCGGCGCGAGCACCTCCGCCGTCGCGAGGTGGTCGGCCAGCTCGCGGGCGCGATCGCTGCTCGCGCCGGCCAGCTCGGCCCGCAGCGCCTGCAGCCCGGCGGCGGTGACGGGGTTCGGCGTCGGCACCGCGACGCCCCGGCGCGTGACCGCGGGCGGCGGCGCGTCGTCGTCCTCGCGCGTGAAGGCCTTGCTCACCCGCGCAGCGTAGCGCCGATCGTCACGCCGTGGCGTCCGCCGAAGGCGAGCGTCAACAGCGTCGCGGGGCGCTGGCTGAGGTACCAAAGCGGTTGACCGATCAGCCGCGCGGTGAGGGCTTCCATGGCCTCGACCATATCGCGCGCGCAACCGCGCGCGCCGCGCACGCAGGGCGCCGCCGAGGCGCCGCGCGGAGCCGTGACGCGCCGGCCGCCAGATGTGCTACGGATGGCGCGATCGAGCGCTCGCCGTGACCACCCTCGCCCGCGCGATCGTCGCGCTCGCCCCGACCAAGCGCCGCCGCCTGCTGTGGTGCGCGTGGTGGACCGGCACCCCGACCATCGAGGCGTTCCGGCCTCCCGACGCCTGGGGCGGCGGCGCCACCACCGCAGCCGAGGCCGTCGCGATGGCCGAGCGCGCCGCCGGCCGACCGCTCGAGCTGGTCGACGGCCCATGGGCCGGCGCCTGGCGCCGGGTGCTCGCCGGCCAGCCGCCCTTCCCGACGCTCGCCGCGCCGCGCGCCGCCACCGCCGCGCCACGCGCGCTCGACCCGTACGCCGTGCTCGGCGTGCGCGCCGGCGATCCGTTGCCCGCCGTGAAGGCCGCCTTCCGCGCCAAGGTGCTCGAGCACCACCCCGATCGCGGCGGCGATCCCGAGGCCTTCATCGCCATCAAGCGGGCCTACGACGCCATCCTCCGCAAGCGCCTCGGCCGGCCGGCGCGCTGACCCGCGCATCGCGGCCGAGCACCTGGTCCCGCAGCCTGCGGAGCCGCGATCGCCGACCGGGCCGCGCTGAAGCCACGCGCAGTGACGCGGGCCGCGACCGGCAACCCGCCGTCGGCCGCGCGCACGCGATGCTCGGCGGCGTCGAGGATCACGTCGACCACCAGCCGCGCGAGCAGCGCGATCGCCAGGCCCAGCGTCGCCACGACCGCCTGCCCCGCGGCGGCGTCGAAGCGCGTCGCGTGCACACCGAGCCAGACGTGGACCACCGCGGCCAGCGCCAGGATCGACGAGCCGCTGGCCGCCAGCGCCCCCGCGAGCTCCGCGCGCCAGCCGTAGATCGTCAGCGCCGCCACCACCGCGAGGCCGACCAGCCCGACCGCGCCGCCGTGGGCCAGCAGCGGCTCGGTCGGCGCGCCGCCACCCGCGCGCCACGCCAGCGCGACGTGGCCGAACGCCAGCCCGACCGCGCAGACGATCGTGCAGATCGCGCTGGCGGCGTAGATCGACGCACGAACGGCGCGTCGCCGTCCGGTGAACCAGGTCGCGGTCGACATCACCGCCATGATGCCGCAGCCGGCGCGGCGCACGCCAACCTGTTCCGCGTCACACCCCGCCCCGCGTAGACTCGATCGGCCATGGGCAACGCTGCTTGCGACCACGACGCCGACGCGCCGAGCTTCGAAGACGACGTCCGCATCGCCCGCGCCGCGCTCGCCGCCGGCGACGTCGGCCACGCCATCCACCACGTCGCCGGCGCGGTGGCGAGCGGCGCCGATCGCCCGGCGTGCGCGGCGCTGATCGACGAGCTGGTCGCCGCGCTGGCGCGCGATCCGCTGGCCGCGGTGCCAGCGACCAACCTGTGGTACGGGCTCGGCGGCCTGCGCGCCGCGCTGCTGGCGCGGACCGGTCGCCACGCCGAGGCCATCCCGCTCGCGCTCGCGTGCCTGGCGGCGCGCCCCGACGCGCCGTTCGTGCCGTGGCTGACCGCCTGGGTCGCGCACCCCGGCGCCGCGGCGACGGTCGATCCGCAAGCCGCGGCGCGCGAGCTGGTCGCCTGCGTCCGGCACGAGCCGCTGGGCGCGGCGTTGCACGCGCTGGCGCTGTCGCTGCACCGCGCCCACCCCGACCACGACTACCTCACGTTCGCGACGGTGAAGCTCCACCGCGTGTGCTGGCGCTACGCCGACGCGATCGCGATCGCGCGCGCCGCGCTGGCCCGAGGCCCGCGCCCGATGACCGCGATCGCCCTCGCCGGCGCGCTGCGCGAAGACGGCGATCTCGACGGCGCGATCGCCGCGTTCGAGCTCGCGCTGCGCGATCAGCCCGACAACGCCGGCATCCTGCTCGATCTCGGCGATCTGCACCTGCAGCAGGGCCGCCTCGACGGCGCGCTCGCCGCCTACCAGCGCGCGCTGGCGCTCGAGCCCGACGAGCCGTGGGCAGCGCCGTCGGCGTGCTACGTGCGCTGGCGGCAGTCCGGGTCCGCCGACGAAGCCGCGGCGCTGCGGGCGTGGGCCGCCGCGCACCCCGACAACCACCGCGCCAGCGAGCTCCTGGCCGAGGTCGACGCGGTCTGAGCCGCAGACGCCGCGCGGCAAGCGGTGGCAGCGCGCCGCCGCGCCGCTCAGCCCGGGAAGGCGACCACCAGATCGCGCCACGCCTCGGCGCCCAGCGCGGGCGGGACGTCGGCCGGCGCCACCGCGGTCAGGGCGTCGAAGGTCGCGTACTGCGGGTCGCCGTGATCGAGCAACCACTGCCAGTCGTTGTACCAGGACGCGCCGCGCGGCTCGTCGTCGGGGCCGGTCAGCGCCTCGGCCATCGTCGTGGTCGGCATCGCCGCCGGATCGAAGCGGTAGAAGGTGACGCTGGCGATCGTGCCGGCCTCGCCGCTGGGCGGCGCGCAGGCGTAGTCCTCGAGGAACACCCAGACCTTGAGGCCGTGATCGCGCCACGTCCGCGAGAAGCCCTGCAGCAGGTTCGACTCCTCGGTGTCGATCTTCCAGCCGCGCTCGGTCAACGCAGCGTACGCGTGCTCGACGTCGGCGGTGCGCCCGACCAGCTGGTCGAAGCGTGGGGTGCGGTCCTCTGCCACGTCCGGACGTTAGCAGCGCGGGGCGGCCTTGTGCCGCGCGCGCGGCTGTGGCTCGATCGGTGTGATGCGCCAGATCGTCACCGCCCTGTCCGTCGTCGCCACCCTCACCCTCGCCGCCTGCGGCGGCAAGTCCACCTCAGCGCCGGCGGCGCCGGCCGAGCCCACCCCGGCCGAGCCCGCGCCCGCCGACCCCGAGCTGATCTGCTGCACGATCGCGTCGGCCGACGAGACCGAGAGCAGCATGGTGCCGCTCGAGGAGTGCCCCGAGGAGAACCGCACGCCCGACGCGTGCGGCGCCGAGTGAACCGCGCGCCCGGCTAGGCCGCCGGGTGCCAGGCGAGGAAGTGGAAGAAGTAGATCGAGGCGGCGTGGGCCCGCGGCACGCCAGGGGCTTCGCCGATATGCTCGCCGCCCAGCCACACGCCGCCTTGCTCGTCGATCTCGCCGACCTGGCGGATCAACCCGTCGTCGTTGCGCCACACCTGACCCTCGGCGGTCACCTCGCCGAGCTCGCTGGTCCCGACCCAGACCTTGCCGGCGCCGTCGATCTGCCCGACGCACGCGCTGGCCGCCCAGACCTCACCGTTGTCCTCGATCGAGCCGACGTTGCGCAGGAGGCCGTCCTCGTACAGCCAGACCTTGCCGCCGGCCTCGTACTCGCCGAGCCGCTCGCCGCGGAGGTAGAGCGTCGGGTTCGACGGCGCCGCCTCGACCTCCTGCCCCATGCCGCGCGTGTCGGCTACCACCTGGCCCACCGCGACGGTCACCTCGCCGGAGCCGTCGGCCCACGCCGCGACCACCTGGTCGCCGTCGACGCTGACCACCTGCGCCGGGTAGAAGCCCGAGTCACCCTCGAACAGCACGTAGACGTCGGCGCCGGCCCGGACCTCGCCGGCGCGGGCGAGCGGCCGCACCTCATCGAGCCGCGGCGTCGCCGCCTGGCCGTCGCCGAAGCGCACGGTGCAGGTCGCGCCTTCGATCGAGGCGATCCGGCCGAGGTACCACTTGCCGTCCCAGTGCTGGGCGGCGACCTGCTCGTTGATCTGGACCATGCATCGCTCCTCTGGTTTGTGGACGCTCCCACCATCGTAGGTGAGGCGCCGGGGGCGCGTCCCCGCGCCGACGCCCGAAGATCGCGGCGGGGCCGCGACCAGCCGCCGCAGCGGGCCGGCCGACGATGCCGATGCTACCGTCGCCGGATGAGCCACCTGCCGTCCCGGCTGGAGATCCCATGACGACGCCGGCCGCGTTGCTCGCGGTGGCGCTGCGAGGCGGGGTGATCACGCTCGACGCGCTGCGCGCGCGCGTGCAGGCCAAGCTGTTCGACGACGCCTGGGGCCTGGCGCCGCTGCTCGACGACGGTGCGCTGGCCGGCTTCGAGGACGCGCTGCGGGCCGCCGGCAAGCCGCTGCACGCGGTGCGCCGCGAGTGGCTACGCCGCGGCGCGATCGCGCGGGCCTGGGGCGATGGCGGGTTCGACGCCGCGCTGTTCGACGACGCGCTGGCCACGATCCCCGCGGCGGATCAGCCGCCGTGGCGCGCCGGCGCCCGCGCCGCGCTCACCCGGCTGCTGGCCGACGACGACGCCGAGACGCGCACGCGCCTGGCGGTGGCCAAGCTGGCGATCGGCGAGCTGCCCGCAGCCGCGCGCGCCGAGGCGCTGGCGACGTTGCGCGCCGGCTACCAGGCCGATCTCGACGACGGCGCGTACGAGGAGCTCGACCTCGCGTACGGCGACCTCGACCCGACGCTCGAGCTGGCGCGCGCCTACCTGGTCGCCGGGGAGGCGACCGCCGCCGAGGCGCTGCTCGCCGATCGCGAGGCGCGCTGGCCGTCGTACTTCAACCACGAGGAGCAGGTCGACACCATCCGCGCCACCCGCGCGGCGCCGCCCGCCGCGCGCGCCGGGTTGCACGCGCGCTTCCTGCGCTGGGCGGTCGGCACCGAGCCCGAGGCCGAGTGGGCCGGGCTGTACGAGGCGCGCTGGTGGCTCGAGGGCCCGCTGCCCGATGCCGTCACACCCGACGCGCCCCTGGCCGCGCTGATCGCCAGCGCCACGATGGCCGAGGCGGTCGCCGCGATCGCGACGTCGCCGCGCACGCCGGCCGCGGTGCGCGCGCCGGCCGCGGCGCGCCTGCTCGAGCTCGCCGCCGGCTACGTCGCGACGCTGCGCGAGGTCACCGCCGGCGGGGCCGTCAGCGACTGGGGCCGCCACGCCACCGCGATCCGTCAGCTGCGCGCCGCGGCCACCGCGCTGGCGGCGCCCGGCGTCCGCGAGCGCGTCGCCGCCGACCGCCTGGCCGCGTGCGCCCGCGACTGGTCGGCGTGGCTGATCACCCAGGACGTGTCGGGCGACTCGCTGCCTCACGTCTACACCGCGATCGCGTGGGCCCAGCTCGATCGCGCCGCCGTCGCGCCGGCGTGCGCCCACGTCGCGGCGCTGCGCCACGGCGGCCTGCCGCTGATCGTCAGCTACCCAGGCTGGGACGCGCTGCTGCCGCCCGACGAGGCGATCGCCGTCGCGCGCGCGGCGCTGCACCGCTGAGCAGCGCCGCCTGACGCGCGCTTGCCGTGCGCCGCGCGATGCGGTACCCGCGTGGTGGTGCGCATCGCGATCGCGGGCTCCCACCAGGTCGGCAAGTCGGCGCTCGTCGACGAGCTGGCCGCGGCGCTGCCGGGCTACGCCACCGTCGACGAGCCGTACCACGCGATGGCCGAGGACGGCCACGAGTTCGCCGACCCGCCGTCGCGCGAGGACTTCGAGGCGCAGCTCGCCCACGCCCTGGCGGCGCTGGCCGACGCCGACGACCGCACGCTCTTCGATCGCAGCCCGGTCGACCTGCTCGCCTACCTGCTCGAGCACGACGAGGCCGACGACGTCGACCCCGACGCGTGGCTGCCGCAGCTCCGCGCCGCCGTCGAGGCCCTCGATCTGATCGTGTTCGTGCCGATCGAGGCGCCCGATCGCATCGCGGCCGCCGCGCGCGACGATCACCCGGCCTGGCGGCGCCGCGTCGACGCCCGCCTGCGCGCGCTGCTGGTCGAGGGGGCGCTCGGCGCCGACGTCGAGGTCCTCGAGGTCCAGGGCTCGGTGGCGCGCCGCGCCCAGGCCGTGCTCGCCCGCGTGCGGCCGACCCGCCCGCCGGCGCGGTGATACCCGGCGCACGAGCTGCCGCTGGCGCCGGTTTCGCTGTACCAACGGCCCATGAAGCTCGCCCTCATCGGAGGCGTCCCCGAAGCCCAGCTGGTCGCCGCGCTGGGCCGCGTCCGCCCCGGCAGCGACGGTCCCGCCGAGCGCAACGGCCTGGCGTGGGTGAGCCTCGGCGACGCGGCCGCCGCCGACGTCGCTGCCGTGCAGCGCGCGCTCGGCGCCGCGCTCACGGTGATCGAGGTCGACCTCGCCCCGCCCGGCCGCCGCGGCGGGCTGAAGGCGCGGCGCTACACGCTGCCCGCCACCGAGGTGGTCGATCTCTCGCGCTCGCTGGCGACGCTGCTGGACGAGTGGCGCGCCGCCGCCAGCGATGACGCGCCGCCGCTCGACGACGACGTCGCGGCGCTGCAGCTGGCGCTGGCCGCCGCCGAGGACGTCCACCCGCCGCCGCCGCCGCCGGCGATCCCGATGGGCGGGGGCGCGATGCCGCTCAAGCGCAAGGGTGGCGCCAAGCCGACCATCAGCCCGCGCCACGAGCAGTGGGCCAGCGCGCTGGTCGACAGCCTGCGGGCGTCGGAGAGCCTCGACACCACCGACGGCGCGATGCCGCTGCGCCGGATCGCGGCGGTGCTCGAGGCCCACGATCAGGGCGGCGCGCTGGCGCCGGCCGTCGGCGCCGCGCTGCTCGAGCTGCTGGTCGACCACGAGGCGGTCGAGGAGGTCTTCGCCGACGAGGCCGAGCTGACCGCCGCCGCGCTTGCCACCCGGCCGAAGTGAGCCCCGCGGTCGCCGCGGTCGATCAGTTCACAGCTGTTCGAACTCGACGACGCCGCGCAGCTCGGCGGGCAGCCCGTCGAGCTCGGCCTGCAGCGTCTCCCGCGCCAGCGCGGGCGGCGCCTTGACCACGAACAGGAACTCGCGGCGGACGAACTTGTTCTGCTCGCCGATGATGCCGCAGCCCATCCGGATGATCGCCTCGCGGTAGGCCTTCACCGACTGGTGGACCACCGCCTCGGCGACGCCCGAGACCTTGACGATGCCGGCGCGCTCGCGCTCGAGGATCCACACCAGCACCCAGCCGATCACCGTCGCCGGGATCGCGACGATGTAGATCTTCAGGCCGCAGCACAGCCCGATGACGGTCACCATGATCACCCGCCCGGTGTCCTTGGCGTCGCCGACCATCGTGCGGAACCGCAGCAGGCCACCGATGCCGAAGATCACGAACGCCATCGCCGGCTGGACCTCGACGATCAGCGCCACGATGGCCGCGACCATCGAGTAGGTCAGGAACGTCTTGGGCTGCTCGAAGTGCTCGAGGCTCGACATCCGCCGGCGGGTCGCGGGGTGGTACGCGATCACCGCGCCCAGCACGAGCGCGAGCACCAGCACGACCAGCATGTCGAGCAGCACCCAGCCCTCGCCGAAGGCGCGCCAGCCGTTGAGCAGCTGGTCGATGCCATGTTCAGGCGCGAGGTCCTGGCCGCCTGGCTTCACGCGCCGACGGTACCACGCCCGATGGCGGCTTCGGCGGCGCGCGCGGCGTCCGGATCACTGCGCCAGGTAGCCGCCGTCGACCGGGTAGTAGCCGCCGGTCACGAACGACGCCCGGTCCGATGCCAGCCAGGTCACGAGCTCGGCGACCTCGCTGGCCTCACCCAGCCGCCCCATGGCGTGCTGGCCAGCCAGCGCCGTGCGCTGCTCCGCGGTCAAGCCGTGGTCGAGCAGCGGCGTGTTGATGAACCCGGGCCCGACCGCGTTGATCCGGATCTTCTGTGGCCCGTACTCGAGCGCGGCGGTCTGGGTCAGGCCGAGGATGCCGTGCTTGGCGGCCACGTAGGCCGCGGCCTGGCGAAACCCGACCTGCGCCAGGATGGAGGCCATGTTGACGATGCTGCCGCCGGCCCGCGCCATGGCCGGGAGCTGGGCCCGCATGCCGTAGAACACCCCCGAGAGGTTGATCGCGATGACGTGATCCCACCCCTCGACCGGGTACTCGCCGACCGGCGCCGCGGGGCCGCTGATGCCGGCGTTGTTCACCGCGACGTGCAGGCCGTCGAAGGCCTTGAGCGTGGCCGCGACCAGGGCCTCGTGGTCACCGACCTTCGCGGTGTCGGCGTGGACGAAGAGCGCGCGGCCGCCCTGGTCGCGGATCTGGCGCGCGGTCGCCTCGCCGCCGGCGTCGTCGATGTCCGACGTGACGACGGCGGCGCCGGCCCGCGCGAGCTGCAGCGCGCAGGCGCGGCCGATGCCGGAACCTGCGCCGGTGACGATGGCGACCTTGTTGGCGAGATGCTTGGACATCGGGGCTCCGTGGACGGCGTGGCCCGCTTGACCGCGCCGTCGGGTTGATCGCGTCAGCGGCGCGGCCGGGGCGGCCGAAACGCTCGCTGCGCGCGAGCGCACGGGAGCGTCATGGCCCCGTCGTCGCGGCGCCGCTGATCGCGTTGGGTGTCAGGCACACCCGCATCGACTGCAAGGCCAGGGCCGACGACGAGTGGCGGGGCCGGCGCCCGGCGCGTGGCCTGGATCACGGCGATCGCCCGAGCGCGCGGTTGGCCAGCCGCCGCGCGTGCAACGCTGGCGTCGACCCGCTCTAGTCGCGGCCATGATCGCCCGACCGCTCCTGCCCGCGCTCCTGCTCGCGGCGCTCGCCGCGTGCGTCGCCACCGATGAGCCGCCCGCGCTGGGCACGACCGAGCAGGCGATCACGATGTGGCGGGGCGATATCAAGACGCTGGTGCTGATCGCCGAGTTCGAGCAGAACGAGGCGCCGGCGACGCTGGTCGCGCGCGCCGCCGAGCAGATCAAGGGGCTCGACACCTTCATCCGCACCAACTCGTACGACCGCGCGTGGCTGGACTACGCGGTCATGGGGCCTTACCTGCTGTCGCCGACCGACTGCCACACCAACGGGTGGGATGGCTACAACGACGCCAAGATGCTGCGCGAGACCGCGCTGCTCATCGATCCGCAGGTCGACTTCAGCCAGTACGACCTCATCATCATGCTGTCGAAGGACGTGACGCTGTGCCCGCCGGCCAACTCTGGCTACGTGCCGGGCGGCACGCTCCAGCAGCAGGTCCCGACCGCCGAGCCGATCACCGGCGGCGTCGTGCAGATGGGGCTGCACGCGCTGGCGCCAGCCATGGTGTACGCGCATGAGTTCGGGCACGTCATGGGCGCCGCCCACCTCGACGCCCTCCGCTGCACCCGGCCGGACGGCACTCCGACGACGATGGCCCACACCAGCGCGCAGGGCGCGTGCGTCGGGCGCCCATCGTTCACCGACCTGATCGCGGTCGAGCCGATGGCCGGCCGCTACTCCCACTTCTCCGCCGCCAACAAGCAGCTGTTCGGCTGGCTCGATCCGGCCGACGTCGCGTCGACCCGCGACGGCACGTACACGCTGACCCCAGTGGCGACCGCCGGCGGCCTCAAGATGATCGAGGTCCCGCTGGTCAACTCGACCCATCAGAGCTACCTGCTCGAGTACCGCCAGCCGACCGGCTACGACGCCGCCGCCTACGCTGAAGGACCGACGCTGTCGGGCGTGTTCATGTACGTACGTCCGCCGGCGAGCGCTGGCCGCGGCCCAGCCATGGCGCTCGACCTGCCGCCCTACGAGAGCGGCCAGATCCAGGCGACGCCGCTGCCGCTGGCGTGGCAGCTCCCTGACGGCTCGTTCGCGCCGTCGTACATCGACAGCGCCCAGGGCATCGCGATCTTCGTCTACTCGATGTCGCCGACCGGCGCGGTCGTCGGCGTGAAGTCGACGCGCAACTGGGCGCGCAGCAGCAACGGCGGCAGGATCAGCGCGTCGTCGACCAGCACCCAGAGCGGCACCGGCCGCGGCTACGCCAACGACGGCGTCCGCGGCGCGCACTCCTGGGGCGGCTGGTGGCAGGCCGCGACCACGACCAACGTCGCTGGCGGTTGCTACAGCCCGTCGGCGTGGATCTACGCCGGCTTCAGCACCAACCGGACCATCCAGCAGGTCGACCTGTTCGCGCTGCAGGACAGCTACGCCGGCGAGTTCGAGCCGTTCCCCGGCATGCTCGCGAACTTCTACGGGCTGCGGCACTTCCACGTGCAGTACCTCTCGGTCACCGGCGCCTGGACCGACGTGCCCAACGGCTACGTCACCTGGAACAACCAGGTCTGGAACCAGCTCACCTTCGCGCCGATCAACACCCGCTACATCCGCGTGCTGATCGAGTGCGTCATGGGCAACCGGGCGCGGCTCGTCGAGCTCGAAGCCCACGGCTGGTGAACCCGGCACGCGGCGACGGCACGCCGCCGCATGTACGATCGGGGCATGGCCAGCCCGACCTCCGCCTCGCTCCCGCACCCGCGCGACCTCGAGCGCATCTGTCGCGGCCTGGCGACGCTCGACGCGATCATGTCGAGCGAGTGGGAGGCTCGGTACTACTCCTTCAACGCGGCGTGGGACCCGGCCGCGCAGGTGCGGATGGCGTCGATGCGCAACGGCTCGGGTGACGACTGGTTCATCGCGTTCACCCCGCACGGCACGTTCGTGAAGGCGTTCTGGCACGAGCACCCACTGACGCCCGCGGCGACGGTGTACGCCGGGCTGCCGGCGGCGCTGCAGCCGCAACGCGATGAGCCGGCGTTCACGACCGACCAGGTCACGTGGGGCGGTTGGCACGACGGCTCAGCGTGGACCCTCCGCGGTGATCCAGCCCCGCTGGCCGACGAGCTGGCCATGCTGGCGGGTGACGCCGCCGCGTATCGCGACTACGCCGCCGCATACTTCGAAGCGACCGTGCCGCTCGAGGTGATCGTCCACGTGCTCGCCGGCGCGCCGCTCGACGCGAGCATCGTGGCCCGCGTCAACGACGAACGGTCGCTCGCCGCGCTGCGCGCCGACCTCGTGGAGATCGGCTACTGACGCGCGGCGCCGGCGCGCCCCGGCGCGCGTGGTAGCGTCGGCGCCCTGCAAGCGGAACGCGATCGCTCGGCGACGACCATCGTGGTCGTGACGTTCGTGGTGCTGGTCCTCGAGCTCACCT
>Ga0073899_10004241_pt1 | contig 12597 bp, 7 predicted proteins | sample KloWWTmetaKNB5Ph_FD_88975 | JGI IMG/M metagenome (GOLD analysis project Ga0073899, IMG submission 88975) | Active sludge microbial communities from Klosterneuburg, Austria, studying microevolution and ecology of nitrifiers - Klosterneuburg... | ecosystem: Engineered > WWTP > Aerobic digester >... | reverse complement strand
CGTCCCACCAGCGTGACCTGCTCCGCCTCCGTCAGCCTCCGCGACAGCCGGCGCTCGAACTGCCGCATCAGCAGCGCGATCCCTTCCCGATGACCCTCCCGGCGCCCCTCCCGGCGCCCCTCATCCCGTGCCTCCTCGCGCAGCCGCTTGTCCTCCTCCAGGAGCCGCGCGCCCTCCGCGAACACCGCCTTGTAGTCCATCGTCATCTCGTCGTCCTCCATCGGGATGTTGGCGCCCTGCAGCCTGAACTCGGGTCCGACCACGCGCAAGAGTCTCTCGATCATGACCCGCTCCCACGCGCCCTCTGGCAGCGCCCGCGCCTCTGCGATCGCCCCGTCGCGCACCTTCCCGTTCGCCATCGCGCGCAGCACCAGCGTCTCCGGCGTGCGCGGCAGCGCCGGGCACAGCACCACCCGCGGCGCGCGGCTCAGCGCGCTCCCGTAGAAGCCCCGCGGCCAGCCCTTCATCGGCTTCAACGCCCAACCCTCGATGAGCTGTCGCGCGCGCTCGGTGCACACCACCCACAGCCGCGGACGCCCCGGCAGCACCCGACGCGACGCGCCCTCCTCCTTCGTCGCCTGCTCCCGCAGCGCCTTGTGCAGCAGCGTCACCCGCAGCATCGACCAGTCCACCTCCTCCATCGACGCGTCCGGGTGATACACCTCCACCACCGAGGGCTCCATGCACATCCGACCCACCGCGCCGCGCGCCGAGAGCAACGCCATCCGCTCGGGTAGCGGCTCGATCCACGCGTCGATCGACAGCACCTCCGGCGTCACCGGCTCCTGCATGTGAACCGCGCACCCGATGTCCGTGGTGTTGAACAGCAGCATCTTCGCGAACCAGTCCCGGGAGTATTGCATCGCGTCGGGGTTATCGACGCGACCTCCCAAAGTGGCGCGTCGTCACTGAACGTCCGTCACCCCGCGTCGCCCGCCGGAGAAGCTCGTTCAGCCCCACCGACCCTGCGTGATAGCGTCGCGCCGTGACGGACCCGGACGCGCTGACGACACCGAGGCAGGGGGCTCCCTCCGAGCCGGAGGCGCCGCGCTTCTTCTGCGAGCGCTGCTGGGGCGGGCTCAAGGTGCTGGAGGCGAAGGCCCCGCGCTGCGCGAAGTGCAACGGCGACGCCCCGCCGGAGGGTTTCCGCGCGCTCCCCCTCCGCTTCAAGAACCGCTTCCTCTTTCACGCGCAGCTCGGTCGCGGGGGTCAGGGCGCCGTCTTCCGGGCGCAGGACTTGGAGGAGCTTGACGACCAGGGGCTCCCCGTCGAGCGCGCGGTGAAGGTGATGCGCCTCGACGCGCCCAACGCCGACCGGGAGGAGCTCCTCGACCGCTTCGGGCGCGAGGCGTCGGCGTCGAAGAAATTCACCCACGAGCTGCGCGACAAGGCGAAGCGGCGCTTCTTCGTCGCCTCCGTCGCCGACGACCTCGGGCGCCTCCCCTACATCGCGCTCGAGCTCGTCGACTGGCCCACGCTCACGAAGCTCCTCCGCGACGAGACCACGAAACCGCCCACCGTGAGGCCCCTGAGCGCGGTGGAGGTGGTTCACCTCGGGGTGGCGCTCCTCGCGGGCGTCGCGGTGATGCACGACAAGCGCGTCGTCCACCGCGATCTCAAGCCCGACAACCTCTTCGTCTCCGTCACCAACGGGCGCTTCGAAGTGAAGATCGCCGACTTCGGCATCTGGACCGAACCCTCGGGCGTCGGCCTCGGCGAAGCCTCCACGCGGCGCATGATCCAGGGGACGCTGCGGTACATGAGCCCCGAGCAGCAGTGCGCGCAGTCCGTCGACGCGCGCTCCGACCTGCACGCGGTGGGGTCGATCCTATGGTACGCCGCGACGGGGAAGGTTCCGTTCCCGTGGGAGCAGGGAGATGACCCGAGCCCCGAGGCCGAACAGCGGGCCTTCACGACGCGTTTGACCACGCTGCAGCATGTCCCGCCGCGACCCGCGGAGATGCCGGAGGGGCTCTACGCGGTGCTCGCCCGCGCGCTGGCCTACGCGTCGGGCGATCGGTACCCCCACGCGACGGACTTCGCGCAGGCCCTCGACGCGCTGGAGAAGCGCTGGGCCGCGGAGTACCACGACGCCATCGAGTCGATGCGCCGCGACCTCGCCGCGCTCCAGGCGAAGGTGACGCGCTGCACGGGCGCGGTGGCACCCTCCGTCGACGCCTTCAATGAATTGAGCGTCCTCGCGCGCAGCGTCGCGGAGGTCGAGCGCCGCCTCGCCGCCGCCACCACCGCGGAGATCGAGCGTCACCGCGCCCGCGTCCGCGAGCTCCTCGCCGAAGGGGAGCGCCTCGACGCCGCCGTCGCCGCGCTCTTTCCTCCTCCGCCAGCGCCACCGCCTGCGCCCGCCCCCTTGCCGCCGCCCGCGCCGCCGCCGCGCATGGACGTTGTCCCGCGGGCGGTGTTCTTCGCCGCGCTCGGCGCGATCGGGCTGCTGGTGGCGCTGGTGGTGGTGCTCGCGCTGCGGTCTCCCGATGCTCCGGTCACGCAGCCGTCGCCCCCGGCCGAGCTCGTCGCCGTCCCGCATGGGGGCTACGCCCGCGACGACCTCCGCGCGCTGCTCCGCGGCCTCGACGACTTCGTGCGGGTCCGCGGTCAGCCCTTCACGTTGCAGCGCCACGAGGTGACGCGCGGCGAGTACGCGCTCTGGCTCGACGCGCCGGAAGCGCGCTCGCGGGCCATCCCCTGGCGCCCGTCTCCGCGCGGCGAACAGAGCGCCGTCGCCACGCTCGACGCCGCGACCTCCGCGCTCCCGGTGGTGCACGTCGACCACGCGGAGGCCGCAGCGTACTGCGCCGCCCTCGGCGCCGCGCTCCCGCTTCAGGAGCACTGGCTCGCGGCCTTTCACGAGCAGCCCTGGGGAGACCCTTCGCGCTTCACCGCCGCCGCGGGGCCGCGTCCGGCGCGCGAGATGGGCGCCGACGTCACGCCCTCGGGGGTGGTCGGGCTCCTCGGCAACACGATGGAGTGGCTCCTCGCGCCCGACGGCGCCACGAGCGCGAGCTACATCGGCGGCTCGTACACGCTCGGCGGCGCCGACCTCCTCCAGAACGCCACCACCCCCACCAGCGCCGCGCCGACCGAGCGCATCGATGAGTTCGGCTTCCGCTGCGAAGCTCTGCCGTAGCGCTCTCGCAACCGTAGTCGCGACTTCGGTTCCGCTGACTCTCGCCAGCGCCGCCGAAGTCGCGACTACGGTTTCATCCGCTCGACTCCCGCCGAGCGGTCTCTTGCGACCGCTCTCGCCGCCTCCGGCGCGCCCGAACGCTCTCGGGAGACCGCTTCTCTTGCCAGTCGCCAGGAAACCGTAGTCGCGACTACGGCGGCACCCTCCAGAATGCTCCGCGCCGAAGTCGCGACTACGGCCGCACCGTCCAGAACACCCCGCGCCGAAGTCCCCGCTGCGGCGCCGTCCAGATCTCGCACATACGCCTGGAAACAAGCTCTTCCGCGCCACGGCCGGGCTGTGGTTCAACGGTGGAGTTCGGCGTGGGCGCAGCGCGTCGGACGCTCTCCCCTCCACCCGCAGCCCCCACCGGAGCCGACGCCGACGATCATGAGCAGCCGAGCCCACAAGACCCAGAACAAGGCCGCCGCCCCCGAGGCCGCGCCCGACGACGCCGTCGCCAACGACGCCGTCGCCAACGACACCCGCCAGCGCGCCGACTCCTTCGCGTCGCGCTACGAGCGCCACAGATCGCGCGCCCTCGCGGTCGACGCGCGCGACCTGACGCCCGCCACCTGCGACCCGGTGCTGGTGCTCCACAACGTCCGCACCGCCCTGAAGAACCTCCGCCCCCACGAGGCGAAGCTCCGCCTCGACCCGACGGTGGCGTGGGACGACGTCTTCGCCCTGGAGGAGCTCGCCGAGGGCTTCGTCTTCGCGTGCGACCGCGTCACCGCGCCCGTCGCCACCGGCGAGCAGGTCGCCGAGAAGCGGGCTGAGCTCCAGACGCTCCGCGCGCCCGCGCTCCTCATCCTCCGGGGCCTCGCGATGCTCGAGAAGGCGCCGCCCATGGCGCGCGTCGAGGCCATCGAGGCGGGCTCCGGGCTCATCGACATGGGGCGCGACGGGATCGCCCTCGCCGCCCTCTTCCGCGAGTTCGAAGGCGAGCTCGCGGGCAAGCACCCGTTCACGGTGGAGCGCGTCGCGCGCCTGGAGGCGCTCGGCGAGTGGGTGCTCCGCAACGTGACCCCCGAGGGGACGCGCGCCGCCCCCGCCACGTCGTCCGAGGCCGAGCGCGTGCGCGACGGCTTCTGGGCGGAGATCCAGCGCGTCTACAAGGGCGCGCGCGCCGCCGGCTTCAAGCAGTACGGCGAGGACTTCGGGCGCCACGTCCCGGCGCTCCAGTCGCGCGCCGCCGCGCCGCGCAAGGTCGCCGAGGCCGAGGAGCCCGACGGCGACGGAAGCCCTCACCCCGCCTGAAGCGCCCGTCGCGGCGCTGCGCCCGCCGCGATCAGCGCGCCTGCCCCATCGCCCCCCAGCACGCGACGCCCGCGTTGCCCCACGCGCAGGCCCCGCCGCCCGTCACCACCACGCCGCGCATCCCCGTGAGCCCGGGCACGCGTGTGACGCCCGCGACGGGGCGCGTGTGTCCGAGGCCCCGCTGGCCGCGGCTGTTGTCGCCCCAGCACGCGACGGCGCCGTAGCGCATCACGGCGCAGCCGCCGTCCCGGCCCTGCGCGATCATCGTCTCATCGCTAGCGAACTGCGTGATCGGCCCGTTCTCTCCCGTGCCTTCGCGCTCCTCCAAGCCAGATGCGTGGCCCCAGCGCCAGACATGTTCGCGCGCGTCGAGCGCGAACCCGGCATGTGGCGCGGCGAAGATCGCGCGCGCCGGCGTCCCCAGCACAATCCGATGCGGCGGCTGCGGCCCTCCGAGCGAGATGCGTCTGCTGCGAGGCAGCGTGTGGTCGTCCCCCCAACACCAGACCGCGCCGTCGGACGTTCGCCCGCACACGTGCGCCGCGCCCGCGGCCACCTCTACAAAAACGGGTGCGCCCCCCACGATTTCGGGTCGGTACACTCCGCAGCCGCCGTGGCCAGAGCGCGCGCGGAGGGGCGAGCACCCCCAGCACCACACGCCCCCGTCGCGGCGGAGCGCGCAGGAAAAATCCTCGCCGGTCACCACCTGCGTGACTTCGTCGATGCCCTCCACGAGACGCGGCGCGGGCGCGTTCTCGTCCGACCCGCCGAGGCGCCCGTCGCCGCCGTAGCCCCAACACACGACGCGCCAGTCGCCCGACACCACTCGCACCGCGCAGGCGTGCCGCCGTGAGAGGGACACCCCTCGCAGCCCGAGTAGCGCAGGGAACTCCCGCGGCGTGCGCCGCGCGTAGCGATAGCCCGGGAAGCGGTCGTTGTTCGCGCCCCAGCACCACACCAACCCGCCGGACTCGGCGCACACCGCGCCGTTCGAACCGCTCATGCGGTCGACCGGGCTCCCCAGCGAGCCCACCCACGCGGGGCGGGTGGTCCCCTCGGGGAGCGAGCGCTCGTCGACGGTGCGGTACACGGTCGCGCCGACCCCCAGCGCGCACACGGTAGCGAGCGCCCCGAGGGCCGCCCGACGGCGGCGCGCGACGAGGCGGGCGACGAGCGACGACGACGCCCCCCAAACCTCCCGCGGGCCCGCGGCGGCCTCCCGAAACGCCGCCCCCTGCGATGGCGCCTCGCGCACGATCGCCTCCGTCAGCGGGCCGTCGTCCGCGCTCGACCACCGCCGCGGGGCGTCGCCCTCCGCCGTCTGCCAGCGCCACGGCGGCGCCGTCCCTGCGCGCACCCGCTCGATCCACGCGACGCGCGCGCCGTCCCTGCGCCACACCGCGATGGCGGCGACGAGCGACGCGGCGGCGGCGAAGAGCGCGACGTAGCGGGCCGGGCCCACCCCGAGGAGCCAGGCGGCCGCGCCCGTGAACCCGAGCGAGGGGGCGCCGCTCGCGGCGAGCTGGTCGAGCGCGTCGGGCGAGTCGCCCGCGTCGGTGACGGCGCGACCGGCGGCGCACCCGAGGGCGACGACGCCGACCGCGACGAGCGCGAGGACGGCGGCGATCGCGGCGAAGGCGAAGGCGAGGGTGCTGACGCTCTGCGTGCGCGAGGTGAGCATCGCGCCGAAGCCCGTCCCCGCGAGGGCGAGGCACGCGGCGACGATCCAGCGCGCGCCGCGGAGCACATACTGCCGGGGCTCCTCGTCGGGGTGGCGCTCGGCGACGCGGACGCCCCACCAGCCCGTCGCCGCGAGGGCCGCGTAGACCGCGACCTCCACCCACCAGGGCGCGTGCGGCGCCATCGCGCGGAGGGCCACGCCGATCAGCAGCGCGTGGAGCGCGGCGCCGACGCGGGCGACGAGGCGCGACGACCGCGGCGGGGGACTCATCGCGTCAGGGGATCCGCGCGGAGACCGCGGCGAAGGTGGCGGTGAAGCGGTAGCCGGGCGTCGTCCCCACCATCGCGTCGGGCTGGCGCGTCCATGTGGCCTGCGGGGCGGTGTCGCAGTCGTTGCCCGAGAGGAGGTTGCAGAGGGTCGTCCCGAGGGCGCTGACCTGGACGCCGCGCGCCGCGGGGACGGTGATCACGCCCTCCACCTGGCCGTAGGGCGCCGTCGCGGCGTCGGCGGTCTGCCAGGCGCTGGTGCACTCGTCGAAGCGGCCGCCCGAGGGGGCGCCGCGCCCGACGCAGCGGGTCCCGTCCGCGGGCCGGATCACGGTGAAGCGGGCGGCGTCGAGCGGGAGCTCGGTGACGAGCGCGCCCGCGGTGTCGAGGATGGGGAGGCGGAGCGTCGCGGGGAAGGTTCCGCTCGCGGCCGAGGCGGCGGTGCCGGTGAGCGTGGCGGAGGACGCGTCCCAGCGGGCGGCGGCGCCGGGGCCGGGCGCGTCGCCCGAGAAATAGCGGAAGGTCCCGTCGAAGAGCCCCACGCCAGCGACGCCGCGCGTGAGGCGGGCGGGGTCGAGCGCGCCGCTTCGGATCGTGCGCCCCGGCACGTCGAGCGAGAGCCCCCAGAGGAGGTTGCCTCGGTGGATCGCGTCGTTGACGACGTTGAGCAGGAGGGGCGACGCGAGCGCGGCGGGGGCGGTGATCTGCAGGTGGGTCACGCGGTATGCGGGGCGCGTCGGGTCGGCCTGCGCGACCGCCGCGCTCGGGCACACGGGCGCCGCGGCGGGCTCGGTGTAGCAGGCCCCGACGGGCACGGCGGGCCCCCCGCACGCCCCCGTCATCGGGCCGCGGACCGTCGTGGCGGAGAGCGCCGCGCGCGCGGCGCTGAAGCCGAGGCCCACCGAGATGCCGCCGTTGGGGGCGAAGCAGCCCATCGGGTCGCCCGCGGGGAGCTGCACGTCGACCATCGACTGGAGCACCGTGGTGACGGTCGCCGGGGGGATCCCCGCGGGGAGGAGCGGCCGGATCTGCGCGACGAGCGCGGCGAGGGACATGTAGCCGCCGAGGTTGCCCCCCGTCGCCCGGTCGGGCGTCATCGAGAGGCGCACCTGCGCCGCCTGGAGGGGGAAGGTCAACGGGGACGCCATGATCGTGACGGGGAGCGGGAAGGCGGCGCGCGTCGGGTCGCTCGGCGGGTCGACGAGGAGGCGCCCGCGCACGATGCGGCCCGTGTAGGAGAGGCGCGCGCTGGAGAGGTCGCCCGGCGTGGTGAGCGACGCGTCGTCGACCGCGTAGGGGAGGCCCGGCGCGCCGATGGACGCGCAGCTCGCGAACAGGGGACGGGCCACGGGGTACACCTGCACGCCCACCGCGGGGTCGTCGAGGGCCGGGCCGGGGACGCCGTTCACGCCCGTGACGCGGAGGACGATCGCGGTGCGACCCTGCGCGACGTCGTCGCGCATCGACGCGCGGAGGTCGGTGCCGAAGCCCGAGAAGACGCTGGCGAGCTCCGGGAGCTGGTTGTCGACGCCGCCGACGCAGGCGGGGCCGCCGCGCGCCAGGCCAGGGGCGCAGGAGCCGAGGTCCTGGTCGGGGTCGAGGGCGGAGAAGAAGTCGCCGTGGGCGCAATCCGCGGGGGCGCCGCCGAGGGGGCCCGAGGTGCGGCCGTCGAGGTTGAAGCCCGCGACGCCCTGCGCGTGCGTCATGGGGTTGGGCGCGACGCCGCTGGGGGCGCCGTCGCCCGTGAGCGCGGTGATCGCGTACACCCAGGTCTGCGGGGCGGCGACGGGGACGTCCGGCGCGTCGTCGGCGACGTCGCGGGCGGGGACGTCCCGGGGAAGCGAGTCCGCGGGGGCGTCGCCCGGCGACGCGTCGGGGGGCGGAGGGGCGTCGTCCGACGGGGGCGCGTCGAACGCGGCGTCCGAGGGGACGTCCGACGCGTCCGAGACGTCCGGGCGGGGCGCGTCCATGGGGGTGACGTCGGCGGTTGTGACGTCAGCGGTTGTGACGTCGGTCGTGGTGACGTCGGTCGGTGCGGCGTCGGGCGCCGTGACGTCGGGGACGTCGTCGGACGCCGTCGGGGCCGTCGCGCCGGTGCAGCGCGCCGCGAGGAGCGCGGCGGCGAGCGCGGCGAGCGCGCGGGGGCCGAAGGCAAGCGAAGGGGTGCGCATGACGCGCGATCCTATGCGAGCTCCCCGGCGCGGGGAATACGCGCCGCGGGAGGATTCAGCGGGGGATGGCGCACTGCAGGCGCGTGAACCACGTCTGGATGCGCCCGTCGCGCTGGTCGCGGAAGAGCACGCCGACGTCCCCCGCGGGGCCGCGCGAGAGCATGGGGTACACGCTGGCCGTCGCGGGGCCCGCGGTTCGCGTGACGGGCGACGGCGGCGAGAGGGGCTCCAGCGCCGACGAGAACACCTGCGCGAAGAGCGCGTAGCGGCCGTCGACGCGGTCGTCGCTCCACGCGAGGAGCACGCGGTCGCCGAGCGGGAGGAGCGCGGGGTAGCGCGAGAAGCCCGGGTCGCGCGTGAGGCGCCGCGCGGCCACGAGGGGGCGGCCGTCGCGGTCGAGGGCGGCGGCCCACACCTCGTGGTCCGGCGACGACGAGCCGTCGTCGTACCAGGCGACGATCCATCGGTCGCGGTTCCAGGTGAGGGCGGCGTTGACGGCGTGGTGGCCGGGGGGTGAGACGCGCACCTCCGGCCCGAGGCGCTGCAGCGACGCGTCGGTGGTCATGAACCACACCGCCCGCTCGTCGCCGCCGCGCCGCATCCACGCGAGCCCGATGCGCCCGTCGGCGCCGGGCTCCACCGCGGGGTTCTCGCTCGTGCCCCCGTCGCGGGTCATGCGCTGGTCGGGCCCGAGGAGGCGCCCCTCGGCGTCCACGCGCTGCGCGTAGACCTCGTACAGGCCGCTCCCGACGCGGTCGCGCTCGTCCTGCCAGGTGAGCACGAAGGCCCCGCCCGTCCACGCGATCGAGGTGTTGATCGAGTAGCCGCGGGCGAAGGAGATGCGCTGGTCGGGGCCGAGCTTCTCCCCCTCGGGCGAGAGGCGGTTGAAGTACACCTCGTAGCCCCCGGTGGCGTCGCGCCGGTCGTGCCACACGGCCCCGAGCATCCCCCCCGTCCACGCGAGCGCGGCGCCGAACGCGTCCGCGGGCATCGTGGTGAGCTGGCGCCGCGGCGGCGTCCCGGTGAGCCGCCCCTCGCGCGTGAGCCGTGAGAAGTACACATGGTCCTTCGAATCGCTGTAGCCCCAGTGGCTCGCGGCGTAGCTCGCGCCCGTCCACGCGAGGCCGCCGGGGCCCGACGGGGCCGTCGCGACCTCGCTCACGAGCACCGGCTCCCCCTCGGCGCGGAGCGTCGCCCCGTCGTCGATGACCCCGTTGCAGTCGTCGTCGCGCCCGTTGCACACCTCCGCCGCGCCGGGGTGAACCGCGCGGTCGCCGTCGTCGCAGTCGTCGCCGCACGCGTCGATCGCCCCGGGGGTCGCCCCGGGCCGGGTCGCGCGGTGCCCGTCGCCGTCGCCGTCGATGGTCACGGCGGCGAGGCGGCAGGCGTGCGTCGCCTCGTCGCACACGGCCGCGAGGCACGCGCCCCCGCCCGCGCAGGCGACGGGCGTCCCCGGGGCGCAGCGGCCGGCGCGGCAGGTCTCGACGCCGTTGCACCACGCGCCGTCGTCGCAGGCCTCGTCGTGCTCGCAGGGCGCCGCCGGCGGCGCCGCGTCTCGCTCGGTGAGGCCCGTGCGCGCGCCACAGCCCAGCGCCGCGACGCACGCCGCGAGGGCGCGGAGGGGGGCGGTCGAGCGCATCAGTTGCAGGCTCCGAAGTCGGGGAGGTCGGTGGGCTGGCACACGAGGCCGCGCGCGCAGGGCGCTCCGCTGCCGTCGAGGCGGCAAAGGCGGAGGCAGCGGTTCATCGCGCCGGTGATGAAGCAGCTGAAGCCCACCGCGCACTCGCTCCCGCCGGTGCAGAACTGCCCCTGCGTGCGCGCCCCCTCGCGGAGGCACCGCGCCCGGTAGGTCTCCACGCCGCAGCGCTCCGCGGGCGGGTCGACGTAGACGTAGCAGCCCTGGTCGACGGCGCAGCCCGTCTGCCGCAGGGGCTCGCACTCGTAGGCGCGCCGCGGGGACGGGCGCGGCGAGGGGCACGGCGGGTCGCGGAAGATCTCGTACGCGCCCGCGTCGAAATACGCCACATCGTGGGCGGCGCCGTCGCGTTCCGCCACGGGTCGGTCGTCGCGCGCGCCGCCCGCGTCGCCCGCCGCCGCGTCGACCGTCGCCGCACAGCCCGCGGCGAGCCATGCGAGCAGGAGACCCGCGTGTCGCATGGCGGCGCAGAAAAGCAATCCGCGGGCCGCGCGTGCGGACGAGCGCTTTTCGCTCGCGCGGGGGTCGCGCCGTCAAGGAAGTAGCGGCGCGGCGTGCGTCGGCTACGCGGCGTCGGAGCGGCTCTCGTCGGCGCTCCCCTCCATCCACCGGGCGAGGCGCTCGACGGCGCGGGCGGCGTCGTCGAGGCGTTCGCGCCCATCGCCGCTCTCGTCGCGCTGCGCGGCCCAGAGGGTGCCCGCCTTGGCGAGGAGGCGCTGGAGCTCGCCCACGATTCGGATCACGTCGGCCCGCGATCGCTCCTGCAGGAAGGCGCTCCCGTCCTGCGACCAGGTCGCGGGGGCCTCCTCGTCGGGGAGGGACGCGGCGACGAGGCCGCCCTGCTCGGGGGCGTCGGGCTTCTCCGCCGCGGGCTCGCGCGGGGGCTTCTTCTTGCGCACGCTCTTCGCTTCGCCGGCGCGGACGGCCTCGACGGCGCGGCGCTGCTCCTCCTCGGGCATCCGGGTGAGGGCGAGGAGCTCGCGCTTGTTGTCGCGCACGGGCGTCTCGCGGGCGGTGGCCCGCACGTCCTCGGGGAGCTCGCCGATGCGGAGCTCCTCGCGGACCGCCGCCTTGCCGCGCCCGGTGCGCCGCGAGGTGTCGTCGACAAAGGCCATGGAGGGGCCCTCGGAGCGCTTCGAGGTCTTCTTCTTTGAAGCCTCCGGGGCGGGGGGCTGGGTCTGCTCCCAGAGCTTGAGGCGGAGGGCGATGTGCTCGGCCCGCTCGAGGACGGTGAGCTCGCGGCGGCAGAGGTTCTCGTCCACCTCGGCGAGCTGGGCGTAGGGGCCCTCCAGGGGGGTGACGATCGCCGGGATCTTCCCCCACCCGAGGGCGCGGCACGCTTCGAGGCGGTGCGCGCCGCACACGAGGGTGAGGGAGGGGTCGACGACGATCGGGTGGAGGAGCCCGGCGGCGGCGATGGACTCGCGCAGCGCGTCGAGGTCGCCGAGGGCGCGCATGCGCCACGGGGGGACGCGCACGGCGGAGAGGTCGACCATGCGGAGATCGGGCGCGGTGGGCTGCGTCTGCATCGCACCCGAGTATTCTCCGCGCGGCGGCTCAGCGCCTACTTTCTGGCAGGGCGTCGCACCGCGTGACGGCGCCGCGCGCGAGGTCGGCGCGGCACGCGATGGGCGCGCGGGCGTCGGGCGGGAGGTCGCGTCGGGCGAGCGCCCGGTCGAGGGAGGCGGCCACGCGGCGGGCGACCACGCGCGGCCGGGCCGCGGGGAGCGCGAGGCAGCGGTCGGCGAGGCGGGCGACGTCGGCCCAGCGCGCGCGGGCGACGGCGAGGTCGAGGAGGTCGAGGGTGAGCTGCGGGCGCAGCGGCTCGACGGAGAGCCCCGCCCGCACCACCGCGTCGGCGGCGTCGAGGCGGCCGCGCGCGACGAGCACCCGCTGCGCCGCGTGGGCGAGCCCGGGGGGGACGGTCGCGCGCGGCATCGCCCCGAGGGCCGCGTCGCAGCCGCCCAGGTCGCCGCGCGCGAGGTCGCCGGTGGCGGCGACGACGTAGCCCGTCGGCTCGTCGGGGCGGAGCTCGATCATGCAGCGGGCGAAGTCGTCCTGGCTCGCGTAGCACCCGGCGGTTTCGAAGCACGCGACGGCGAGGCCGAGGGCGACCCCCGCGAGCGCGAGGCCGGCGCGGCGCAGCGCCGGGGTCTCTTCGATGGGCCCGCGGGCCCAGGTGAGCCCGAGCGCGGCGAGGACGGCGGGCTGGTAGGTGTAGCGGTCGAGGCCCAGCCAGAAGCCCCGCGCGACGAACACCAGCGGGAGCGTTGACGCGACGGCCGCGGTGAGGAGCGCGAGGGGCGCGAGGCGCCGGGCGCGCAGGAGCCAGAGCCCGAGCG
>Ga0073899_10004237_pt1 | contig 12601 bp, 14 predicted proteins | sample KloWWTmetaKNB5Ph_FD_88975 | JGI IMG/M metagenome (GOLD analysis project Ga0073899, IMG submission 88975) | Active sludge microbial communities from Klosterneuburg, Austria, studying microevolution and ecology of nitrifiers - Klosterneuburg... | ecosystem: Engineered > WWTP > Aerobic digester >... | reverse complement strand
GCGTCGTTCTTCTCCGGCTACCGCCTCGGCCTCCCCTACGACCGCAACGCCTCGGTCGCCTTCACTGCCGCCGGCAACAATTTCGAGCTGGCCATAGCGGTGGCAATCTCGGTCTTCGGGGTCACCAGCGGCCAAGCCCTCGCCGGCACGATCGGCCCGCTGATCGAGGTTCCCGTCCTCGTCGCCTTGGTGTACGTCGCTCTCTGGGCGAAGCGCCGCTACTACCCGGCCCCGGGGTCCGACCCGGCAACCGCCGACGCCTCCCAGCCGAGCACCCCGACGGATCGACGCCGCTGAGGTCGAGCGGCTCGACCTGGGGGTTCTCAACCGCACCGAAGCCGACGGGATCATGGGCGAACACGCGTGCCCGCAGGGCCCGGAATGTCGGATCGGTGGGTACAGCGCCCTCGGCGGCCAGGTAGTAGCCCTCGATCCACCGACCCCGGGTTGCACTCGGCAACGCTCGCTCGGACCCGGCAAGCAGGTCGACCAGCAACATGTGGTGCACTCGGGCGCCGGCCGGGGACAGGCGCGGCTGAACCCACGGGATGTCGAGCAACCGGGCGCCGTTGCGCTGGCAGAAGCGCAGCATGGCCACCGCTTGCTCGCCCGGACCCTCGACATGAAAGCGCGGATCGTGCACTTCACCCAGCACGGCCACGATCGCTCGGTCGGACCAGACCGATGCGAGGCGACCCATCAATGCAGACCCAACGCCGCGGCTGCGACCGTCGGGTCGCGCCGCCAGATAGTCGAGCTTGCCCACACCCGTTCCGTCCTCGGTGTACAGGGCGGCGCCGATCGGAACCTCGTCATCGACGGCGACGACCAACAGGCGGTGGGCCCGACCCCCCACCCCACCGGTGACGGCCCCGACCGAGGGCAGCTCGTCGGCGTCGAAGGACGGCCGGAGGATCGCATCGTAAACCTGACACACCAGCGGATCGGAGGCCTTCGGTTCCGGGATCTCGATCAGGTGCACATCGTCTACCGATCATGAGGCGCCGGACCGGCGCTTACCGGATGGCCATCGCCACGTTACCTCGCTGTCCGAAAAACCCTGGATGGCCAACGCTGTGATCACGATCACCCCATCTGGGCGACGACGAGACCGACCCCCCACCTTTACGGTCCTAGGAGTATCCAACACGGAGGAGAAACCATGACCGACACACGCATGACGCAGACCGAGGAGCGAACTGGCTGGACCGGCTGGATCTACTTTGCCGGGACCATGCTGCTCATCGGCGGCACGCTGAGCATCATCTATGGCTTCGTCGCACTGTTCAACGACAATTGGGTGGTTTTCGGCAACACCAACGCCGTCTTTCTGGACCTCACCGGATGGGGTTGGGTGCACGTCATCATCGGCGCCCTCATCGTGCTGTCAGGGTTCGGGGTGTTCACCGGCAACGTCCTGGCTCGGACGGTAGGAGTGATCGTCGCTGCGGTCAGCATGATCGCCAACTTCCTGTGGCTGCCGGTCTACCCGTTTTGGGCGATCATCATCATCGTGATCGATGCCCTCGTCATCTGGGCGCTGATGGTGCACGGCGGCGAGTTGCGCTCCAACTGACACCGGTCCGACCCTCCGGTCGGACCACACGACAGAGATACACCGCACCTGCGCCCGACGCTCATCAAGCGTCGGGCGCAGCCGCGTGGGCCCACAGGCCTGTCAGTTCCCTGAGATCACCACCCGGAAGCCGATGTTGCCGGAGCACCTGTCCGGGCTGTTCGAGCTGCGGGCCGCCACCCGGCAGCGGTTGGAGTAGGAGTCGTGACACAGGTACGACCCGCCCCGCATCACTCGGCGTTCCCCCCAGACAGGCCCCTGGGGGTCGGCTCTCGGCGCCATCGAGTAGGTGACGGAGAACCAGTCCGAACACCACTCCCACACGTTGCCGGTCATGTTGAAGAGCCCAAACCCGTTGGGTTGAAACGCGGTCACCGGGCACGTCCCAATCCAGCCGTCCTCCCCGCTGTTGTGACCAGGAAACGTACCCTGGAAGACGTTCATGTGGTGCTGGCCGCCCGGTGCGAGATCATCTCCCCACGGGAAGCGCCGCCGGTCGAATCCGCCCCGGGCGGCGTACTCCCACTCCGCCTCGGTAGGCAGGCAGGTGCCACTCCACGCGCAGTAGGCCTGGGCATCCAACCAGCTGACGTGGACCACCGGATGGTCGCCGCGCCCCTCGCTCGACGAGTAGGGACCCTCCGGGTGTCGCCAATCGGCGTCAACCACCTGTCGCCACCACGGCGCAGGAGCATTTCCGCGGACGTCGGGAACGTCGTCTGGCACCAGGCCGGCGAACACGAGCGATCACCCGTCGGCTTCGGCGCCCGTGCGGTACCCGGTGGCGTCGGTAAACCGGTCGAAATCGGCGTTGGTCACCGCGACGGGCGAGATCGAGAAGGGCGAGAGGGCCACGCGGTGCGGCGGTCCCTCCCCGTCAGCGGGGTATCCCTCGCCAGGCGGTGCCCCCATCGAGAAGCGCCCCCGGCCAGGCCGATCAACGACGCGCTCGTGTCGCGGCACCCCGTGTCCGGCGTCAGGGCATCCCTGGCCGCCGTCTTCAGCGTCGACGGCTGCGTCGATGGATGACGCCGAGATTGAACCCGATCGCCGCTCACGTCCGACCTCCGGTGGGGTGATCCTCGAGCCAGGTTTCGGCCGCCCGATACGCCACTTCGGAGGAGTGCCCCACGATCGCGTCGGCCTCGAAGACGGTGACCTTCTCCTTCAGGTCGATCCGCCCGGAACGTTCCAAGGTCTCCAGCACCGGCCCGCTGACGCCGCTCAAGAACAGGTGGCCGCCCGCAGCGGCCACACGATCTGCATACCCGGCGATGACGACCATGGCGGTCGACCCGGCCGTCGATCGGCCGCGAAGCCGCAGGACGACGGCCGGGGAGTCCACGCCGGTGGGGTCGGGCAGGTGCTGCTCGATCGTGCGGGAGCCGGCATACAGCAGGCTGCCGTACACGTCGAGCAGCACCACGCGTCGGCCCTCGAGACGCTGCGGAACCTTGACCTCCTCAAAGTGGCCGTCCTCAAGTGGCACCAGACGCACCACCTTGAGGTCCATCAGCTCGGTGTTGAGCTGAAGGAGCAACGAGAGCACCACGCCAATACCCACCGCCGCCGCGATCGGGAGCAACAGGGTGGCCACAAAGGTGGCGACCAGGGCGATCTGAGAGCTGGGACCGGCCTGCCACACCGTGACCACCCGGCCCCAGCGAAGCGCACCGTACGCGGCCACGATGAGCACCGCGGCCAGCGTCGTCATCGGCACGACCTTCACCAGGCTGGAGAACAGGGCCAGGATGACCAGCATCCACACACCGGCCGCCACCGCCGCCCACCGACCGACGGCCCCGGCGCTGCGGTTGAGGGCCGTTTGGCCGACCGAGCCACCCGTGGGCTGCCCCCGATAGAACCCGGCGGCCAGGTTGCCGGCACCCTGGGCGATGAAGTCCCGATTCGGATCGGCCGGCGTTCCGTCTGGGTTGGGGGCCGACTCGCTGACCCCCGCCCCCTGAACGAGGACGATCGCAGCCACCGCGAAGGCGCCGGCAACCACGTTGAGCGAGAAGGCGCTCAACGGTGGGATATGCGGCAGCGGCAGGCCCGCCGGGATCTCGCCGACGTCGCCGACGCGCACAACGCCAGCCGTGCCGAGCAGCTGAAGCGCAATCGTCGGCACGGCCAGCGCCACCATCGATGCATACGACGCCACCGGGCCCCGCCGGAGTGCGAGCAGGATGGCGATGGCGCAGAGCCCGGTGATCAGCGTCGGCCAGTCGAACAGGCCCGGATGGGTGATCACGTGCAGGGCCCGGCGAATCGCCGGGCCACCCTGCGACGGCACGCCGGTGAAGTAGTTGAGCTGGGAGAGAAGGATGTTGACGGCGACACCGGTGAGAAACCCGGTCATCACCGAGTGGGAAACAAAGCGGGTGTAGCGCCCGAGCTTCAGGAGCCCGGCAGCGACCATGATCCCGCCAGCCAGCGCGGTCAGCAGAAACAGCGCCTCGGTGCGCTCCGCCGGGTCGACCGGTGCCAGGGCCGACCCGGCCGCCAACGCCGCAGCGCTGGTGGTGGTCACCACCATCAGCCGGGTGCTGCTCGTCAGCCCACCGGCGATCGGCGCCACCAGGCTGGCGTACAGCCCGTGCACCGGGTTCACCCCCGCGAGCACGCTGGCGGCCATGCCGTCCGGCACGCCCCCGATGGCTACCGGCAGGCCGGCCACGACGTCGGTCTGCAATTCGGCGCGGTCGGTCGGCCGCGCCGACGCCCACCACCGCCTCATCGCCGCACCGGGCGCAGGTCGCCGCCCCTCGCTCATCAGCCGGCCGAAGCCATTGCCGGGGCACCCTTCGCCGCCTCGACCGGCAGCAGCATCGATCCGCCGAGGAAGCACAGCGCACCGACAAACGTGCTTGCGTTGACAAGCGCGATGTTGGCCGACTGCCCCGAGGTGGGCAGGTACCGGGCCGCTACTGCGGATACGCCGAACGCGATTGAACCCACCATGTTGAGCGCAGCGATTCTCCAGCCGGTCGATCCGTCGGGGCGAGGCATCAGCCCGGCGTTCACCTCGACGAATGCAAGCCCGCTGGCCACGAGAAAGCACAGCGAACCGAAGAGATCCGGCGCCCAGATGAGTCGGCGGTCCTGCTGGGTGTCGAGGCCGCTCTGCATCGCTGCGAAGGTGCTGAGGTTGAACAGCAGGGTGCCCACCAACTGGACAGCCGCTGACCACCAACCGAGGCTGCTGGGCGACACGCCGAGCAGCCTCCGAAGTATAGGGCGTCGCTTCGAAGCCGGCCCGATGCCCCCTGGGGCAGCCCGACTCTCGTCGTACTGGATGGCACTGGCACTGGTGAACAACAGGGAACCGCCAAAAAACGTGGCGGCGACGACCGACGGGGCAACGCCATCGAAGAACGGGGGCAACGACCCCAGGGCGAAGCAGACGGACCCGCCGGCGAACAGACCGGCCATCCACCAACACGAGGCAGTCGGCCCGGGACGGACTTGATCCGGACCGGCCCCATCGCTCCTGCCGAGCCCGAGACGCTTGCGGTGGGCACGAGCACGCCACTCGACGAGACGCCCATCGGCCCGTCGGACGTGGGCGCCGACGACGAACGGACCGGCCCGCTTGGTATCGACGACCGTCCAGTCGTCCGGAACCTGCGGCAGCCCCCAGCCCGTGGGCTGAGGGCTTGCCGACAGCAGATCCGAGCCCATCAGCCGGCCGAAGCGGACTGCTCACGCAAGGATCTTGGCCTTCCCGGCCGCAAACTCGGCGTCGGTGATCGCCCCTTGGTCACGGAGCGCAGCCAACTTGGCGATCTCGTCGGCATGGCTTGGGGTACCGGCCGCATCCTGCACATAGGACCGCATGGCAGCGTCCTGGGCCTGAGCCTCGGCCAGCTTCCGCTGGCTCATCTCGTCCCCGTGGGCCAACACATAGATCAACACCCCGAGGAACGGGATCAAGATGACGACGACCAGCCAGATCGCCTTGGAGAAACCTCGCATCTCGTGGTTGCGGAAGATGTCAGCGATGACGCTGAACAGCAGCATGAACCAGGCGAAGATCAGGTAGATCCAGAGCACTGTCCAGAAGACGGATAGAAGGGGATAGTCATAGGCAAACATGGGTCCAGAATGGACCTGGATCACCGTTTGGTCATCACCCCGATCGGGTGATCAGTCAGCCGTTGGCGCTGGGCACGGCTGGGCTGCCAACTGGGGGGCCGAAGCCTCCATGAACGTCGTTGTTTCTTCGATCAACCTTGGCGTCACGGCGCCTCCCCCTCCCGAGTAGGGCCGACTCAGCGAGACGACCAGCAGGATCAGGACTGCCGTGAAGATCGCCGAAGCGCCCAGCAACAACGACTGCGTGAGCGGAGCGGCCGAGTGGGTGACCATGAAGATCAGCGCCACAACGAACGCTGCGCCGACGAACAACAGCAGCCAGAGCATGGTCGGCACCGAGGTCTCCGCCGCCACGAGCCTGGTCTCCCGTGCGGTCGAGATGCTGCCCACCTGTGAGGCCATGTTGGTTGCGGCGGCCGAGTTGAGGGCACCGGTGGTCGCCGTGTCGCCCTGACCGAGCGACGCGACGAGATCGCTGAACGTCTGGTCAACCTGCGACGCTCCGACGCCATCGTTCCGCATTGATGGCCAGTCGAACTCCGACACGCTCCGGCCGTAACAGATGAGCGCACCCTGGATGCCCTCCGACGCGGCGGGAAAGAGCTTGGCCTCCTCAAAGGCCGTGCCGATCGAGGTTGCCTCGTCGCCGACGGCGGAACGCGCCGCGGCGAACTGCCCGAACAGGAACAGGATCGAGAAGCCGACGACCACGCCAAACGCTGTCGAGACGTAGGACAGCGTCGCCGCCCACGGTGCCGCATCGGCCTTCTCGATGCCCGGAAAGAACCGGCGGATGCCATAGCCCAGCCCTCCGGCGACGAGCCCGGCGACGAACAGATACAGCAGGTTGGTTTGGAAGGGGGTCATCGCTACTCCTTATCAGGGTCGACCCCCCGGCCGGCGATCGGCCGGACAGGGGGACGACGCGCTGGTTCTCCCCTATTGCTGTGAGATCGCGATCCGGTGGCGATCCTCCGGATCGATGAGGTGATCGTGGGTGTCGGATCCGAGATCGATCTGCACCCAGTGGATCTTGCCGTTGAATTTACTGGTCACCAGGTCGTAGTCCGAACTGACCATCGTGCCCGACTCGTAGCCGATGTCGGTGGTTTCGTCGGCCGAGAAGACCAGGGGTTGGGTCCCCCCGACCCGACCGGTGCCGATCTGGTCACCGTCGCAGTAGAGGGTGACGTCGCCGCCCTTGCCGAGCCCTCCGCCGTCGTAGGCGAACTCCGCACGAACCTGATGGGTCCCCTCGGGGATCGCGCTGTCTGAGGTGACGATGAACTCCTCGATGCCGAGCACGTTGTAGGCGAAGTTCAGCAGGCCGTCCTTGGCGTACACCGCCCAGCCACCGAAACGTCCACCCTGTGCGATGATCACGCCATCGATCCCAGCAGCGGGTACGTCGACCTCGGCGGTGACCGAGAACGACTTGTTCTTGATGCTGACCACGCTGTTCTCGGACAGCCGCCCCATGCCCGGGTAGAACTTCTGGGTGTTGCCGTGAACCAGCGTCGGCCGACCGGCCAGTTTCGGCTCGAGCCGCTCGGCGGTGCGGTCGTCCATCGGCAACACGTTGAACTTCGTCGCCTCGATCAGCCACTTGCGCTGCAGGTTGGCGAGCTTTTCGGGATGGTCCTTGCTCAGGTCGACCGCCTGGCTGTAGTCCGACGTTGCGTCGTACAGCTCCCAGACGTCGTCGTCGAACGCCGGCAGGTCGCCGCCGACCATGATCCACGGCGTCTTGTGCTTGGTGACGGCGCTCCAGCCCTGGTCGTAGATCCCCCGGTTGCCAAACATCTCGAAGTACTGGAGGTCGTGGCGCTCCGGCGAGCTGGCCTCGTTGAAGGTGTAGAGCATGCTCGTGCCCTCGATCGGGCTCTGCTGCACGCCGTTGACCATCGTCGGTTCGGGTAGCCCCGCCGCCTCCAGGATGGTCGGAGCCACGTCGATGCAGTGCGTGAACTGGGTGCGCAGCCCGCCCTTCTCCTCGATGCCGTCGGGCCAGTGGACGATGGTGCCGTTGCGGGTGCCGCCCCAGTGCGAGGCCACCTGCTTGGTCCACTGGAACGGCGTGCACATCGCCCAGGCCCAACCGACCGAATAGTGGTTGTAGGCGCTGGGCGTGCCGAACTCGTCGATCTTCGACGCCAGGAACTCTGGCGTCTCGAGCGCCGCCATGCCGTTGAAGTTGGCCATCTCGTTGAAGGCGCCGTTCATCGTGCCTTCGGCCGACGCTCCGTTGTCGCCGACGATGTAATAGATGATCGTGTTGTCGAGCACTCCCAGCTCGTCGATCGCATCGATCACCCGGCCGACGTGATGGTCGGTGTGCTCGAGAAACCCTGCGTACACCTCCATCTGGCGGGCGAGGATCGGCTTCATCTCCTCGGGCATGTCGGCCCAGCTGGTGATCTCGTCGGGGCGCGGGGTGAGCTGGGCGTCCGCCGGGATGATCCCCATCTCCTTCTGGCGGGCAAAGGTCTTCTCGCGCAGCGCGTCCCAGCCGTCGGCGAACTGCCCGGCGTACTTGGCCGGCCACTCCTCGGGCACATGGTGCGGGGCGTGGGTGGCGCCGGGGGCGAAGTAGGCAAAGAACGGGCGGTCCGGCATGAGGGACTTCTGCTGGCGGATCCAGTTGACCGCATGATCGGCCAGATCCTCTGTGAGGTGGTAGCCCTCCTCGGGTGTCGCCGGCGGCTCAACCGGGGTGGTTCCGTTGTACAGCGCAGGGTCCCACTGGTTGTTCTCGCCGCCGATGAAGCCGTAGAACGTCTCGAACCCGCCACCGGCGGACGGCCACGAATCGAAGGGACCGAGCGGCGAGGACTGCCACACCGGCACCTCGTGGCACTTGCCGAACTGGGCCGTCGAGTAGCCGTTGAGCTTCAACGTCATGGCCAGCGGGGCCTTGGTGTTGGGCCGCACCGAGCTGTTGCCGGGCGCCGATGTGGCCGTCTCGGTGATCGAGCCCATCCCAACGGAATGGTGGTTGCGGCCGCTGAGCATCGCAGCGCGGGTCGGGGCACACAGTGCCGTGGTGTGAAACCGGTTGTAGCTCAGGCCGCCGGCGGCGAGCTTCTCGGCGTTGGGGGTGGCACACGGGCCACCGAAGGCGGTCGACGCCCCGAACCCGACGTCGTCGAGCAACACGATCAGCACGTTGGGTGCGCCCTCGGGCGGCAACAGCGGCTCGATCGGCGGAAAGTTCGTCTCCGGGTCCTTGGCGTCGTAAGTGGTGTGCCCAAACTTGGGACGGTCCGGGATCGGCAGCATCGAGCGGGCATGGCTGTCGGGTCGGTTCGTCATCGTTGGTCTCCAGTGGGCTTGCGGGTCCGGCGGACGCGCCGACAGCGACGTCAGCGGTCTGGACCGACAACCTAGAAACGGCCCGTCTCGGGCCGCATCACCCACATTGGGCGATCGGCTGAATGCCCTCGGTGCTCAGCGGACGCGGCGGACGACGCGCCGAGTCTGCCGGCGCCGCACCCCGTGGGAGACGACGGCTGCTGTTCCAACTGCGGTGGCCGTTCGGGCAACCGGGGCTGCGATGACGCCGCGGCGCCGCCTACGTGCTGGTCGGAGTGGCATGGTCAGGCTCCTTCGTCGGGTTCGTCGGTATCCGCCTCGAGGGAGGCGACAATGGCTTCGATGGGGATTCGACCGGAGGCGATCTGCTGACCACCGGCGCGGCGGGTGGCCGACGCAAACGGTGCGGCCCAGAGGTTCTCCCAGACGATGCATCCGGCGACGCTTCCCGGATGCATCGACTCGGCGAGGTTGGCGATGTCCTTCGCAGCGAGAATCTCGGCGATCTCGCCTTCCAGCTCGACCAACCCGTCGACCTCATCGAAGTCGTCCACCTCGAAGGCCTCGATCGCGCCGTCCGCATCCTTCTGGAGGATCAGCAAGTCGAGCAGCCGGATCGTGCCCGCCCGATTCAGCGACGCCAGTTCGGCCGCCATCTCGCCGTTGAAGTTGCTCTGTCCGGCCGGGAACTCGACGACCAGGTAGTCGACTGGACCCAGGTCGTCGATCATTTCGTCACTCATGGGTTCTCCTGTGCGGGCCGTCCACCCACCGATCGTGTCGTCGGTGCGCCATATCCCCGTTGTGTTGTCGACGATGCGCCCGGCATGCCCGTGCGTCATCACCCCATCGGGGTGAACCGAACCGGGGCCCCGGGGTTCAACGCTGCGCCAGGTCATTCGCCGATGGAGTTAAGACCTGTTCGAGCAGTGCGATGCGGTCGTACGGACAGCAGATTCGGCTGACGTACTCATCCTCGAAGGTGCACACCAGCATGCCCGCTGCTTCGATCTCGGAGTGCGACGGCTCGATGAGCACGTCATCGTTGAGGAAGCCTGCGTTGTTGAATACGCCGGTGATCCGCCACTCGAGACAGACCCGTGGCCCGCTGATCACCTCGTCCACGATCTCGACACTGGTCGAGGTGACGGCATCGTCGTGGTCGAAGATGGCCGCCACCAGCTCGCGTCTCGAAGTGGTGTACATCGATGGGCTCCACACAACGATCGACTCGGAGACCACCGCCTCGAGCCGGGCGAGTTGTGGGACCACCTCGCCCGAATCACCCAGCAGCGCTTGGGCGAGAAATCGGGCGACGTCGAGCCGGCGCTCGTCGGCCGGGGTGGACGGCTGTGCTGGTGTCGACTGGCCTTCTGGCCACTCGACAATGACTGAGGCGGGCGGAGTCGCTGAAAGTACCTCCGAATTGAGCAGCTTGAGCGCCACCGGACGATCGAACGGACCGAGCAGCGTCACCGGCCGACCTCATCGCAACAGAACACCAGGTTGTCCCACATCGCACTCATTAAACGCCAACGTGCACCCGTCCGCACCACCCGTAGCGGGTGATCACGCACCTATGCGCCGATCGCCCGATGTGGGGGAGGTGGCGGCCCGCCATCTCGGGTATCTTGCAGTGGGGACGTGCGGTCCGTCCAACGACGCCGCTCACGTTTCCCGGCAACCAATTCACGACGTGGAGGGCCCATGGCTGCACCGTTCGAATACGTCATCGTCGGCTTCCCCGAGAACAACTTCTCGGGTGAGATCGCCGATGGTCTGGCAGCACTGCTCGACGCCGGCTTGATCCGCATCGTCGATCTGGTGTTGGTCGCCAAGGGTGACGACGGCAGCGTCGTTGTGCTCGAGGTTGACGAGCACGAACACCTCAGCGCATTTGCCGCTCTCGATGGGGACGTTGGCGGGATGATCGGCCCCGAGGACATCGAGCACGCCGCCGAGTCGATCGCCGACGGCTCATCGGTGCTCATACTGGTGTGGGAAGACCTGTGGGCGAAGCCGCTCGCCGAAGCGATCCGCCGCGCCGGTGGCGAACTGATCGAAGGTGGGATTATCCCCGCCGACCTGGGCAACGCCCTGGAAACCGCGCTGGCCGAGGCCGGCTGAGAAAGCGAGAACACCATGTTGCGACGACGACCCGTGATGCGAGCGGCAGCCCGAACGGCCGTCGTGGCCGGTACCGCCACCGCGGTCTCCGGCCGCGTTCAGCGCCGCCAAGCGCGACGGTTTGGTGGCCCGATGGGGGCCTCCGAACAACAGCAGGAGGCGCAGCCTGCGCCCCAGGCAGCCCCAGCGCCGGCCGCACCCACTGCCACGCCCGTCGAACAGTTGCAGCAACTTGCAGCGCTGCGAGATCAGGGCGTGGTGACCGATGCCGAGTTCGAGACGGAGAAGGCCAAAATCCTCGCCGGCTGACGCCGGCCACCCTCCAAGATCGACACAACAGACGTCGAGTCCCCTCCTCGTCGAGTGCCCTCATGCAGGGGCACTATCGTCCATCGGTTCCCTTTCTCCGTGGTACTTTGACGCGATCACGATGGCCGCCGGTCCCCAGCCTTCCCCCTGGCTGAGGCACGTCGGTCGAAGGACTTGTTGAGCCGTGAGTGACCCGGTTGCCACCCGCGACCCCACACGCTTTGTCGGACCCCCGGCGCGACTCAGTGCGCCGAGCACCCGGTCACGACTGATCGAGCGGACCCGCCTCGACGATCGCTTCAGCGCGGCAACCGGCGGGGTAATTCGCGTCCTGGCCCCCGGGGGCTATGGAAAGTCGGCACTCGTGGCGCGCTGGGCCGCTCAGGACAATCGCGTCGTGCGTTGGCTCAACCTGGAAGCGATCGACAACGACCCCTTGGTCTTGAGCCACGCCATTGAGCAGATTGTGGCCAGTCTGAGAACTGGGGCGTCCGACTCGCAGGCGGATCCCGACATCGCTCGGATGGTCGCAAGCTGTACCGAGCCCTTCGTCCTCGTACTCGACGACATCCACCACCTCGAGAGCGAAGCATCGGCCACACTGCTCAGCCAGGTGACCGCCAACCTTGCGCCGTCGTCGACGCTCGTTCTCGTGGGACGGGCTCACCATCACGCCAAGGCGATTGCCCGATTCCGGCTCGACCCGGGCGTGATCGATGTGGTCACGGACGACCTGGCCTTCAACCTGGCCGAAACCGAGCAACTGCTCACCGCCATGGGCGTCGACCCGGACATCGACGCGCTCAGCGACCTCACCGACCAGTTCGAAGGATGGCCGGCCGGACTTCGCTTGGCCGGCCTGGTCATGACCAGCCGACGCTCGGGTTTCGAAGTGCCCGCGAATCGGCTCGGAAGCATCGAGTACGTCAGCGACTACGTCGCCGAGGAATGGTTCGGCGCTCTCAAAGCGGCCGATCAACACCTCTTGATCTGACGTTCCGCACTTCTCGGGGACGTTATAGCTGCATTTAGCTGACCGGTCGGTGGGCGTGGCCGGGGTGTGACGGCGTGTCAGGTGGTGTAGGTGGTGGTGGGGATGTCGAGGAGTTCGAGGATCTGGGTCTGTTGGGGGGTGAGGTCGGGTTGGAATGTTTGGATGGTGTGGCCGGTGGTGTCGGT
>Ga0073899_10004235_pt1 | contig 12602 bp, 14 predicted proteins | sample KloWWTmetaKNB5Ph_FD_88975 | JGI IMG/M metagenome (GOLD analysis project Ga0073899, IMG submission 88975) | Active sludge microbial communities from Klosterneuburg, Austria, studying microevolution and ecology of nitrifiers - Klosterneuburg... | ecosystem: Engineered > WWTP > Aerobic digester >... | reverse complement strand
GCCGCTCAGGAATTCTTCGCATGAGGCATGGGACCGGGCCGCATGGCCTTTCGCATCCAGCAGTGCGCATAGTCCTTCGCGCACCCCCTCGTCGTCATCGATGACATGGACAACTTCAGATGCTTGCATGGGGCTTCACATCACTTCCCGTATTGGCCGGCAATGTAAACTTGAACGCTGCTCCGCCCAAGGGGCTTTTTTCATGCCAGAGCCGGCCGCCATGGGCCTCGACGATGGACCGGCAAATGGCGAGGCCAAGCCCCGTGCCATCCTTCTTTGTCGTCATGAAGGGCGTGAAAAGACGCTTTGCGGCGGCTTCCGAAATGCCGGGGCCGGAATCCAGGACACTGATTTCAATCTCGCCCGCCTCGTTGATCCGAGATTGCAGGACAAGCTCCCGCCGCTCATGGTCAGTCATCGCGTCCATCGCATTGCGCACGAGATTCATGACAACCTGCTGGATCTGGATGCGGTCCACCCGGGTTCGCGGATGCAGGGCGGAAAGGTCGAACATCGTCCTGATGTTTTTCGCCTTGGTGCCCACCGCGGCAATCGCGTTAGCTTCCTCGATGATGCGGTTGATGTCTTCAAACGCCAGATCGGGCGTTTTCTTCCGGGCAAATTCGCGGATGCGCCGGACCGTTTCACCAACCCGCCGGATCTGCGCCGCCGCCTGCTCGATGGCCTTCAGGCCGCCCGCCAGCCGGTCTTCACGCTCCGACACCAGGAGTTCACGGGCAACTTCCAGATAGGTGCCCGACGCCGACAGGGGTTGGTTGACCTCGTGGGCGACCATCGACGTAATCTCGCCAAGGCTTGCCAGCCGCGAGGCATGGACCAGTTCCTCCTGCAGTTCATGCACCCGCTGCTCCATCTGCTGGCGGTCCGTGAGGTCCCTGATGAATCCCGCAAAAAGCCGCTCGTCGCCAATTCTCGCCTCGCCGATCGAAAGCTCCAGGGGAAAAGTGGAGCCATCCTTTCTCTGGCCCGTGACCACCCGGCCGATGCCGATGATGCGCCGTTCGCCGGTCCGCAGATACCGCTTAAGATAGCCATCATGCTTCTCGGCGAAATAGGGCGGCATGAGCATCTTGATGTTTTGCCCAAGAATCTCCTTGGCCGAATAGTGAAACAGCTTTTCGGCTATCTTGTTGTAGGACCGCATCAGCCCCTTCTGGTCAATGACGATGATCGCGTCGAGTGACGTGTCATAAACGGCTTGGAGGATCTGCGCTTCAATCGGCATGTCTGGCCTGTCTGTAGGATGTTCCCCGGCGGGAGCCTTCTCCGCTGCTTGATAGGGCCCAATCGCAGGCTTGGCAAATGGCGGTTTTCCCGAATTCCCCCGCTTCTTATTGATCCGAGTCAATGCGCCGGGGCCCTTGATCTGGATAAATACAATTTGGCGCCAATATAGCCAAGTAGAGGAGATGAGAGATGAAAGTTAGATCAATGTTGCCCACCCTTTGGGGTGAATCCGCAGCCGAGCGCCTGCCGTTTCGGGCGCTGCAACAGGAGGTTGACAAGCTCTTCAACGATTTCACGATGGATTTTCCATTGGCCGGGCGGTGGAACAAGAATGGCAGCCTCGCCATGCAGGTTGACGTTGCGGAAACCGACAAGTCACTTGAGGTGACTGCTGAACTGCCAGGCGTCAATGAAAAGGAAATCGACGTGTCTCTGGCCGGCGACATGCTGACCATCAAGGCCGAAAAGAAATCGGACCGCGAGGAAAAGACCAAGGACTATCACCTTGTCGAAAGGTCCTATGGCACCTTCGAGCGCAGCATGCGCCTTCCTTTCAAGGCCGACCCGGCGAAGATCGAGGCAAAATTCGACAAGGGCGTGCTGAAACTGGTGGTCCAGAAACCGGCCGATGCCCAGACCAAGGCACAGAAAATCGAGGTCAAGGCGGCAGCCTAACCTTCATGTCTGCACACTAAAAAGCGAAGAGGTGCCCAACGCGCCTCTTCCTCACTTTCAAACAACGCCGAGGAAGAGAATGAAACAGGACCGCACATGGATAGTTGTCGCCGACGGGGCAAAGGCGAGGATTCTGCTTTACAAGCCTCACCAAAAAGGCGTGCAGCAGCTTCCCGATGGTGAATTCCATGACTCGCATCCTGCCACCCACGACCTGGTGACGGAGCGCCAGCCCAGGGTTCACGATTCGGTCGGCCACGCACGCCATGCAGTGGAGCCCCGGATTGATCCGCATGATCAGCGCGAGACGCGGTTTCTGACCCGGCTCGCAGCGCATCTCGACGGCGCCAAACAGCGCGGCGAATTCGAACATCTTGTCGTCGTGGCGCCGGCCACCGCCTTGGGCGAGCTTCGCAAGGCCTTTGGCCCGCACCTGCACAAGCGGCTGTTTTCCGAGGTCGTGCACGACTACGCCCACCAGTCCAACGATTATATCTACCAGCATATCAAGGACAGCCTGCCTCTTTGAACCACAAGATCCCCAATTCACCGGAGTAATCGCTAATGCCCTTCAAGACGATCATGGTCCTGCTGAATGATTCCAGCCGCACCGAACAGCTGCTCGACGCCGCCAGCGCCCTGGCCCGTCAGTTCGATGCACATCTCGTAGGGCTTTACATCCTGCCGACCGCGAAAATCTACGCCGATGTCGGGCTGGTTGCCACGCCCATGGTGTTTGAGGGCTACCGCGACCTGTTCAAGTCAAAACTTGCCGAGGTGCGCAAGAAATTCGAAGCCCGGGCCAAGCAGGATGGCCTGAAGGCCGAATGGCGCACGGTGAACTCCATATTCCCCGAGATCGCCGAAAGCGCAATTGCCCATTCGCGCAGCGCCGAACTCGTCGTCACAAGCCAGATTGACTATGGGCCGGACGGCAGCATCGAGCAGGACTTCGTGGTCCGCCTCGTCATGGAATCGGGCCGCCCGGTTCTGATCATCCCGAGGAAGGGCAACTTTGCCCCGCGCGGCGAGGGCATTGCCGAAAAGGCCATTGTCGGCATCAACGGAACGAAAGAGTCCACCCGCGCCATGTTCGATGCCCTGCCCCTGCTCCGCCTGGTGAAGGAAACCCGGCTTGTCTGGGTTGACCCCTACAAGGAAAGCGAAGCGGCGGGATTGGTTCCTGGTGCTGAAGAAGCGGCAGTCCTGGCGCGCCATGGCATCAAGGCGGTGGCCGAACCGATGATGACCGATGGCTACAATGCCGGCGAAGCCCTGCTGATGCGGGCCAGTGACCTCGGCGCCGATCTTCTGGTGATGGGCGCCTACGCCCACTCGCGGATGCGGGAATTTGTCTTCGGCGGGGCCACCCGCCATGTGCTTGAGCACATGACGATCCCGGTTCTGATGTCGCATTGAGGGGCAGAGAAAAATGGCATTGAGCAAGATCAGGATCGAGATGGCGCGCAGCCACGAATTTCCCGAGGGGAGCGCGCGGCACGGCTATGAGTTCGTAGCCCCCCTCGACAGGAAGGGCCATATAGACGCGAAAGCATGGCAGCAGCACCGCAGCCAGTGCCGCGTAAAACGTTTCTGGGAAGGGGTTCCCGATGAAATCGGCCACCTCGTGCACAAGCCCGGCGGCTCATGGGCCTTCCACTACGATATTCATGGCGATGCTGACGACGACGAAACCGGCTACCGCTTTGGCGACCATGCCTTCATCACCGGCGAATACATTTCGGTGCGTGAGCACGACGAGGACATGAACACCTTCCGGATTGTCTCAATCACGCCCATCAGTTGAGCGCTTCGGCCGGTCCTCATCAACCAGGATGCGATGCGCCGCGCCATCTAGATCGTCGAACTGCCCGTTGCGCAGGCTCCACAGAAAGGCCGCGAGGCCAATGGCGCCGAGCGCCAGCGCCGCCGGGATCAAAACGAGAAGTATGGTCATGCGGCCCTCCGTTCCAGATGCGCCAGGTCAGGCACGTCTGGCTGCTGCACTTTTGCGCTGGCCGGCCGCTGACGGAAGATAAGCCCGAGGCGCAGCGAATTGGCAATGACGATGATCGACGATGTGGACATGGCAACCGCCGCCACCAGGGGCGAGGCAAAGCCGAGCATGGCGATGGGCACCGCAAAGACATTGTAGCCGACCGCAAGCGCGAAATTCTGCAGTGACAGGCGCTGGGTGGCGATGGCCACCTCTCGCGCCACCAGAACCGGGAGCAGGCTTTCCCCCATGAAAATGCTGTCAGCGGCGGTCCGGCCGATGTCGGTTGCCGACGACGGCGCCATTGAGGTGAGGCCCGCCGCCAGCGCCGGCGCATCATTGAGGCCGTCACCCACCATGAGCACTTTCCGGCCGGCCTCCTTGAGCTGTTCGACATAGGCGAGCTTCTGCTGCGGGGTGACGCCCGCCTGCCAGCGTTCAATGCCAAGGGCCACAGCGGCCCGGCGCACGGCGGCTTCCCGGTCGCCCGAAAGAATTTCAACCCGCAGGCCATCATCCTCGAGCTTGGCAATGACCGCGGCGGCATCCCCGCGCAATTCATCCTCGAAGGTGAAAATGCTTGCCGCCCTGGAATTCCGCATCAGCACAAACTCGGGCAGGCCCTGGCCGTCATTCTCGTCAATGCCGCACCATTTCCTTGAGCCGAGGCGCACCGGCCCGCCTTGAAACAGGCCCGAGAGGCCGCGTCCCGGAATTTCCTGAATGTCTTCCACAATCGCAGGCGCGATTCCCCGCGCCTTTGCCGCCTCGCAAACCGCGCGCGACAGCGGGTGGCGGCTCGACCGCGCCAGCCCCGCTGCGATGGCGAGGCTTGCAGCAGTTATGCTCGCGCCATTCACCAGGCGCGGCCGCCCCAGCGTCAGGGTTCCTGTCTTGTCAAAGATGACCGTGTCGACGCCGGAAAGTTTTTCCAGCGCCGCGCCATCCTTGATCATCACGCCGTTGCGGAAGAGCACGCCGCTCGCCACCGCCTGCACCGCGGGCACCGCAAGGCCCAGCGCGCAGGGACAGGTGATGATCAGCACGGCGATGGCCGTCATCAGCGAGCTGTGCCAGTCGCCGCCGGTCCAGAAGAGCCATCCCGCCAGAGTTGTTGCCGCAAGTATGTGGACCGCTGGGGAATAGATGCGCGCCAGCCGGTCGGCAACCCGGACAAAGCGCGAGCGGCTCTGCTCGGCCGAGGCCATGAGGCGGATGATTTCCGCAAGAAATGTATCCTTCCCCGCAGCGGTGACCGTGACGGTGATCGGCCCCGTGAGATTGAGCATGCCGGCGTGAACGATGGCGCCTTTGGCCGCCACTTCCGGATTGCTCTCGCCGGTCAGCAGCGACCGGTCGATTTCACTGCTGCCTGCGGCGACAACGCCGTCGGCGGCCAGGCGCTCGCCCGCCGCGACCAGCATTTTCATCTCCGGCTGGAGCGCCGTTGCGGCCATGATGCGGGTGCTGCCGTCGGCCTCTTCGACCATGGCGCTGGAGGCCGAAAGCGACAGGAGCTGCGACACGGCGGAGCGCGCCCTGGCCCGCATGAGGTGATCGAGGTAGCGGCCGGTGAGCAGGAAGAAGAGCAGCGTCACCGACGCGTCGAAATAGGCAACCTCGCCGTGGTTGAAGGTTTCATAGAGGCTCATCAGCGCCGCGAGGCAAACCGCCAGCGAGATCGGCACATCCATGTTGAACTGGCCGGACGACAGGGCGCGCACCGCGCTCCGGAAAAACGGCCGCCCCGCATAGGCGACCGTGGGCAACGCAATGCCGGCGGAAATCCAGTGGAACAGGTCACGGGTGCTGCCCTCCGCCCCGGACCAGACGGAAACCGACAGCAGCATGATGTTGGCGGCGGCAAAGCCCGACACGGCCACGGCGCGCAGCAGCAGCCGGCTTTGCGCGTCATCGGCATCCAGCCCCGAATGGCTGGGATCAAAGGGCCGGGTCATGAAGCCAAGCTCATTCAACGCCTCGACGATGCCGGCAGGATTGAAGGCGGGATCAGTCCACGTGGCGATAACCCGCTTGCCGGTGAAGTTCACCCGCGCCGCGGCAAGGCCCGGAACCTGTTCCAGCGCGCCCTCGATAAGCGGAATGCTCTCGGGCGCACTGAGCCCGGGAATGATCAGGTCAAGCTCCAGGCTTCCATCGGGACGCGTGATGACCCATGGCGCGAGATCGCCGGCGAACTGGCTGGCGGCATCAAGGGCTGGTCCCACCGGGCAGCAGGTCATCATCGCAGTCGTCCTACTGCACGAAGATGCGCTGCACGAAGCGCACCAGTTCCGTGTCCGACTTTTCCGCCGTGATATCGGCAACCCAGACCCCGCCGCCAATGACCGCATCGGTTCTGTATATGCCGGCTCCGCTCTCCCGCAGCTTGAGATGCTGGTCGCCCGCCTCATCAGTCGGCCGCTGCAGCACGGCCCGTATGCGAAGCCCCGCCATGGCCTGGTTATCCCGGTCAAGGACGGTGAATTGCACCGCCTCACGCTTCACCTTGAGCGTCATCTGCCAGCCCAGCGCCTGCTGCTGCCTGGCGATTTCCGCATCCCGGTTGAAGCTCTGGCTCGCCACATAGCTGTTTTTCACCACCAGTCCGGTCCAGCTCGATCTGGCGAAATACGCCATGGTCAGGTTGACCGCGATGATGACCGCAAAGAATGAAATGATGATGATGGCCATGTGCCTGCCGGTGAAGGGGCGCGTCATGGTGCTGTCTCCTTTGGCGGCGCGTGGAAGATGGCCGGGATGCTGCGCGTTTCCGCTGTGGTCTGGCTCGCCTGTTCCACAACCTTGAATTCGAAGGGCACCTGCTCGCCCTCCAGCAGAAGGGGCGGGACGGCAACATAGACCTTGATCGCCCGCAGCTTGTCGGCCTCAACCTCAATGGTGAATTCGCGCAAGGGCGCGCCATCGCCACCGGTCATTGTCATGCTGCTGCCCGGAAGCCCTTCGGCGCTGACAACAAAGCTGCGCGGCCGCTGCTCCATGTTCAGGATCTTGACCGTGAAGCCGTTGCGGATGCTGCCATCCGAAAGCCGCACATAGATAGGGTTGCGGTCGTTGAGAACATTGACCTCAAGCCGTTCGCGGTGCAGCAGCGAATAGAACATGGCCAGCCCCACCGCCAGCCAGATGGCGCTGTAGACAAAGGTCCGGGGCCGCAGGAAGGCGCGCCAGCCGATGACTGCCAGGCCGCCCGCCTTGTGGGCATCATAGGTTTTGAGCGTCGAGTAGGAGATGAGCCCCTTGGGCAAGCCCACCTTTTCCATCACGCTGTCACAGGCATCGATGCACAGGGCGCAGGTGATGCACTCCAGCTGCTGGCCATCGCGGATGTCGATGCCTGCCGGGCACACCGCCACGCAGGCATTGCAGTCCACGCAGTCTCCCGCCGTTTCGCCGGCGGCCTGGAGCTTTTTTCTGTGGCGTGAGCGGGGCTCGCCGCGCCAGTCGTTATAGGTGACGACCAGCGAATCCTCGTCGAGCATGGCGGCCTGGATGCGCGGCCACGGGCACATGTAGGTGCAAACCTGTTCACGCAAGTAGCCTGCGAGGACAAAGGTCGTGGCGGTCAGCACGGCGACGGTAAAATAGGCAACTGCCGGGGCCTCGAACGTGACAAACTGGCGGGCCAGCGTTGGCGCATCGGCGAAGTAGAAGATCCAGGCGCCGCCGGTGGCAACCGCAATGAGCAGCCAGAGGATGTTCTTGATCAGCCGCTTCCACGCCTTGCCCACGCTCCAGGGGGCGGCATCGAGTTTGATGCGGGCATTTCGGTCGCCTTCGATCCAGCGCTCGACCACCAGGAAAAGATCGGTCCAGACGGTTTGCGGGCAGGTGTAGCCGCACCAGGCGCGGCCGATTGTCGAGGTCACGAGAAACAGCCCGATGCCCGCCATGATGAGCAGGCCCGCAACATAATAGAATTCCTGCGGCCAGATCTCGATGAAGAAAAAATAGAAGCGCCGGTGCGCCAGATCAACCAGCACGGCCTGGTCTGGCGCATGGGCGCCGCGGTCCCAGCGCAGCCAGGGCGTCAGGTAATAGATGCCGAGGGTGACTGCCATCACCAGCCATTTGAGATTGCGGAAATAGCCCGAGGCGCGCTTGGGATGGATTTTTACCCGCGCCGCATAGAGGACGCGCCGCGCCGCGCTGTTGTGCGGAACGGCGTCGATTGTTTCGACAGTATTGATCAACTCAACCATTTCAGGGCACAGGCATCTCTCCGCCACCAAGCGAATGCACGTAAATCGCCAACTGCTTGATCGTCACCTCGTCGAGGCGCGTGTTCCACGCCGGCATCACGCCATGGCGCGGCCGTGTAACCTGGGCGACGATGGCAGCTTTGTCTGCGGCGTAGAGGGCGATCGGGTCAGACAGGCGCGGACCGCCGAATTCACGCAAGCCCTCACCCGCGGCGCCATGGCAGGCCACGCAGTTCTCGGCAAAGACGGTGCTGCCCCGGCTTGCCGCCGCCGCGTCAAAGGGCTGGGCGGAGAGACTGAGCACATGCTCGGCCACATCGTTGATCTGTTCGGGCGTCAGGATTTCATCGGCGCCAAAGGCCGGCATCGGCGACTGCCGTGTGTCCGGGTCAGCCAAAAAGCGGATGCCGTGCTGCAGCGTCGTGTGGATCTGCTCGAGGGTGCCGCCCCACAGCCAGTCGTCATCGTTGAGATTGGGATAGCCCTTGCCGCCGGCTGCACCCGAGCCATGGCATTGGATGCAATTCACCCGGAAGGCGGCCCGGCCACCGGCCACCGCGAATTGCAGCAGGTCGGCGTTATTGCGGATCTCCTCGAGGGGCAGCGTCTTCACCATTTCACGCTGCGCCGCCTGGGCCGAGACTGCGCTGTCCACTTCCTTCACGAACTCTGCGCGGCTCGAATAGCCAAGCAGCCCCGGCGTGGCGCCGCTCACCAGCGGCCAGGCCGGATAGGCGATCATGTATCCCAGGGCAAAGGCGATGCAGCCATAGAATGTCCAAAGCCACCACCTCGGCAGCGGGTTGTTGAGCTCCTTGATGCCGTCCCACTCGTGGCCGGTGGTTTCAATACCCGAGATCTCGTCTTTTTCGCGCGATGCCATGTTGGGTCAAACCTCTTTATCATCGTCAAGCGGAATACGGGCTGCATGGTCGTACTGGGCCCGCGATCCCGCCCGGAACACAAACCCGACCACAAACAGGAAGATGACAGTGAGGGCGAGAAGTGCCCAGCTGTCGGCGAAGTGGCGCATGGTTTCATAAGTGCTCATGGTGTCACCGCGATTCCGTTTCAGCCTTGAAGGTCGAGAAATCGACCAGCGTGCCGAGCATCTGCAGGTAAGCCACGAGCGCATCCATCTCCGTGAGCTTGCCGGGCTGGCCGTCGAAATCCCGCGCCTGCGACTTGGGATAGCGCTTCATCAGGTCTTCCGCGCCCTCGCCCGTATCGCTGGCCTGGGCAATCATGTCGGCCCTGGCGGACTGGACCATTTCATCGGTGTACGGAACACCTATGAGCTGGTTGGCGCGCAGATGATCGGCAATGTATTTCGTGTCGATCTCCGCCTGCATCAGGAAGGGATAGCCTGGCATGACCGACTCGGGCACCACGGAGCGCGGATCGGCCAGATGCTCGCGGTGCCAGTCATCGGAGTATCTGTTGCCGACGCGGGCAAGGTCCGGGCCGGTGCGCTTCGAGCCCCATTGGAACGGATGGTCATACATGGATTCGGCCGCCAGGCTGTAGTGCCCGTAGCGTTCGGTCTCGTCGCGGAAGGGCCGGATCATCTGGCTGTGGCAAGTGTAGCAGCCTTCGCGCACATAGACATTGCGGCCCGCCAGTTCCAGCGGCGTGTAGGGCCGCATGCCCTCCACTTTTTCAATGGTGTTCTGCAGGTAGAACAGCGGTGCGATTTCAACGATGCCGCCGATGGCGACCGTGATGAAGCCGAGCACCAGCAGGATGGTTGCATTGCGTTCAATTGTTGCGTGATTAAACATCTGCTGTTTCCCTGATCACGTTGCCAGCGCCGGGGTGCCGACGGCGCTTTCGGAAACGCTGTCTCCCCGCACCGTGCGAATGAGGTTGTAGACCATGATCAGCGCGCCGATCAGGAAGAGGAGGCCACCCGTCATGCGGATCACGTAATAGGGATACATGGCCGCCACCGACTCGGAGAAGGAGTAAACAAGGAATCCCTGGTCATCATATTCGCGCCACATCAGGCCCTGCATGATGCCCGACACCCACATGGCCGAGGCGTAAAGCACGATGCCGAGGGTTGCGAGCCAGAGATGCCAGTTCACCAGCCGGTTGCTGTAGAGGTCTGCCTTTTTCCACAGCTTGGGCACCAGGTCGTAGACCACGGCCATGCTGATCATGCCCACCCAGCCGAGCGCCCCGGAATGCACATGGCCGATGGTCCAGTCCGTATAATGGCTGAGCGAGTTCACCGACTTGATTGACATCATCGGACCTTCGAAGGTGGACATGCCGTAGAAGGCCACCGACAGCACCATCATGCGCAGCACCGGATCCGTGCGCAGCTTGTCCCAGGCGCCCGAGAGCGTCATCAGGCCATTGATCATGCCGCCCCAGGAGGGCATCCACAGCATGACCGAAAACACCATGCCGAGGGTTTGCGCCCAGTCCGGCAACGCGGTGTAGTGCAGGTGATGCGGGCCGGCCCAGATATAAAGGAAAATGAGCGACCAGAAATGGACGATGGACAGGCGGTAGGAATAGACCGGGCGCCCGACCCGCTTCGGCACGAAATAGTACATCATGCCGAGAAAGCCCGCCGTGAGGAAGAAGCCCACCGCGTTGTGGCCGTACCACCACTGGATCAGCGCGTCCTGGACGCCGGAGAACAGCGAATAGCTCTTCGAGCCGAGGAATGAGACCGGCACCGCCAGGTTGTTGACGATGTGCAGCATCGCGATCGTGACGATGAACGCCAGGTAGAACCAGTTCGCCACGTAAATGTGGGGCTCCTTGCGCTTCAGCAGGGTGCCGAAGAACACCAGGAAATAGGCGACCCAGACAAGGGTGATCCAGATATCGACATACCATTCGGGCTCGGCATATTCGCGCGACTCGGTCACCCCCAGGAGATAGCCGGTGGCCGCCAGAACGATGAACAGCTGGTAGCCCCAGAACACGAACCAGGCGAGATTGCCGAAGGCCAGCCGGGTGCGGCAGGTGCGCTGGACAACATAGAAACTGGTGGCGATCAGTGCGTTTCCGCCAAAGGCGAAAACCACCGCCGAAGTGTGCAGCGGGCGCAGGCGGCCGAATGTCGTCCATGGCAGGTCGAGATTGAGCGCCGGCCAGGCAAGCTGCGAGGCGATGACCACGCCCAGGAGGAATCCCGCCACGCCCCAGAAGACCGTGGCGATCATGCCGGCCTTGATGACCTCATCCGAATAGGTGCTTTCCGATGCCGGCGCGGGCCCCACGGGGGCAAAGGAGAAGCTCCGCGAATAGTAGACGATGAGGCCCATGGCCACCGCCGAAATCACATAGGCGTGGAAGACATAGGCCGCATCATGCCCCTTTGCGGCAGCGATGACAGCTACAAGGGCGATAACGCCCAGCGAAATCAGCTTCGCCAGCACTCCATAACCGTTCATTGGCTCCCCGCCTTTCATATTCAGACCAACCGGTTGTTGCCCGATCAGGCATCGCAATTCATTGATCCAGATCAATTGACGGGAGTTTGGAGCTTGTATCGTGATTCGCAAAATAGATTTGGAAGGGCGTGCCGATGCGGAAGTCACCCTATCAGATGCTGGGCGGCGAGGCCGCCGTCGAGCGGCTGGTGCAGGAATTCTATGATATTGTCGAAAGCGATCCTGCCGCTGCATCTCTCCTGGCCATGCATAACCGGGGTCATGGCCTTGCCCATGCGCGCCAGGTGCAGTTCGAGTTTCTCTCGGGCTTTCTTGGCGGCCCGCAGCTCTATTTCGAACGCCACCGCCACTCCAATGTCCGGCAGATGCACGCCCATCTTGCAATCGGAACGGCCGAAAAGGATGCATGGCTCGCCTGCATGGACAAGGCCCTGGCCGCCGTGGTTGCCGAGTCTGAAACCCGCCGCCTGCTCATGGGGCATTTCAGCCGCGTCGCCGAAGCGCTCCGCAATCAGGCCTGAATCAAGGGAGTGCGGATGTCGCGGATTGCAATCTTTGTCGGTCACGCAAGGAAGGACACGTATTGTGAAGCCCTTGGTGAAGCCTACCGGCGCGGCGCCGAAGCCGGCGGGCATCAGGCCACCCTGTTCGTGACCTCGAAGATGGTGTTTGATCCCATCCTGCACGAAGGCTTTGCAAAGATTCAGCCGCTCGAGCCCGACCTGCAGGCGGCACACGAGGCGATCATCGCGGCCGATCATCTTGTCTTCATTTTTCCGCTCTGGCTCGGAACCCTTCCCGCCATCTTCAAGGGATTTCTCGAGCGCGTCCTGCAGCCTGACCTGGTGGAGCCTTCCAAAAAGGGAAAGTACGTAAAATTTCTCAAAGGCAAATCAGCCCGCGTCATCATGACCATGGGCATGCCCGGCTTCATCTACCGCTGGTACTTCGGCGCCTTCGCCCTGCGCATGCTGAAGCGCAACATCCTTGGCTTCGTCGGCGTTTCGCCAGTACGCGCGACGATTCATGGCATGATTGAAGCCGTGT